>Ga0181559_10000593_pt1 | contig 34142 bp, 19 predicted proteins | sample 011ome_21_FD_133752 | JGI IMG/M metagenome (GOLD analysis project Ga0181559, IMG submission 133752) | Coastal salt marsh microbial communities from the Groves Creek Marsh, Skidaway Island, Georgia - 011508AT metaG (megahit assembly) | ecosystem: Environmental > Aquatic > Marine > Intertidal... | reverse complement strand
TACTATGTATTTTGTCATTGACCTCGCACTGTCCTTCGCGTCCCCACGCTCGTTCCTTTCGCCGTGAGGAACGATGACCCGTCTATGGTCCGACCCGTCGAAACGCTCTGCGAGCGCGAGCCGAGCGATTTTCGCGGACCCGGCGCGGCTCGGTGCCCCTGGGCGTTTCCGAAGATGTAATCGTTCTGGTCTCGATTATCGAGTTCACGAGCGATAGCCTGCGTTTCCCTGCGAAGATGCACGTTCAAGTTATCCAGCGCGTTCACCTCGGCGCTCAGTTCGGCGATTTTCTCCACGTCGTCATCGCGACTGTCTCGCGCTTCGAACCTCTGTTTCATCCTCGCGTGGTCCGCCAGAATCGCGGCGTTGGTCTCAGCGAGTAACGCCTTCGAAGCGCTGAACGCCCACGACAAACGCTTCTCTCGCGACTCCGCGCGCGCGCGAATCGCTTCGGCGTCAGCGGCGTGTGCCTCGTCTGCTTCTGCAAGGCGTCTCTCTGCCGCGGCGGCATCCTCGCGTCTTCTCTCGTTCAGGTTGGCGAGCGCCTCGGCGTGCGCCGCGTCGAGCCTCGCAGCCTCCGCCGCCGCCGCCTCGCGCTGCTCGACGACCTCGGCGCGTGCGGCTTCAATCTCCGACGTGAGCTGTTCTGCCTCTTGTTGGAGCGTGGATATGCGGGTCAAGCTCGCCTGCGTTTCCGATTTGAGCGTTTCCACGAGCTCTTCGTTCTCTCGGCGTTCTGCGTCGAACAACTCTTTCGTTTCAGCGAGCTCTGCGGCGAGCTCCGCGAGCTCCGCCGCGGCGGCCTCCGCCTGGTCGCTCAACTTCAGACTCCACTGACGGATCAGCTCCTCTTCCTTCTTCTCGGCCTCAGCCTCAGCCTCTAGCTTAGCAGCCTCAACCGCGTCTTCGATTCGCGCCATGGCTTCGAACTCCTTCTCCACAAGCGCGGCGGCGTGCTCCTCTGCAATCTTCGCGACGGCGGCGGCGTGCTCTTCAGCGGCTCTCACCGCAGTTGCCGACGCCTCCGCACTCGCAGCTTCGAGCGCGGCTGTCGACTCCTGAAGCTGCTCGCCAAGTTGTGCGACGAGAGTCTCGGCCTCACCGGCACGCGCCTCAAGGGCAGACGAGCGTGCGTTCGCTTCGTCCAGGAGTGCCTTCGTCTCTGATACTTGTCGCACGAGCGTTTTCGCGCGCTCGTCGTCCGCCTGCGCGCGAGCTTTGCGCTCCTCCGCGAGCGTCGCCTTGAGAAGTTGCACCTCGCGCTCTTTCTCGTCGACGATCTTCTTCATCTCTAATCTGACCTCTTTCGCCTCCGCCGCCTCTTTGACGGCCGCCTCGAGCTCTTTGATCTTCTTCGCAGCCTCCTCGGATTTGAGCTTATACGTGTCAACCAGCTTGCCAGCCTCCGCCGCTTTGGCCATCTCAGCCTTTTGCTTCTTGATCGCTTCTTCCTTCTCCTTCTTGAGCGCGGCTTCGTTCTGGGAGCTCGCCGCGCGAAGCTTATTCTCTAACTCGCTCATCTCACGGTGCTTTTCCTTAAGCGCGGTGTCCAAGCCATCCCCGGCGGCGTCCGCGATGAGTGACTTGGCGTCCACCATCACCGTTGTCTGATTGATCGTCGCGGTGATTTCGATCCGCGCCGCGCGTGACGCGAAATCGAGCGTGCACACCGTCTCGTCCGAAGACTCTACGGAAGGCGAGCAACACACCAGCAGGCTCGTCTTGCAGTTACCCCCGACCGAATCCTCGAGAATGCGCGTGAGCTTCGAGTCACGGTACGGGATGAACTTTTTCTTCTCCGCCAGCGCCTGGACGACGTTGCCAAACGCCAAAAGGCTGCCGTTGATGTTCGTCGCTTCCTTGAACTGCGCGCCGGACGCGCCGCTCTTTTTTATGCGTTCAGAGCCCGCCAGGTCGACGACGGTGAGTTTACCGAAAGTTGCCTTCATCTCCACTTTGCCTCCACCGCCCACCTTCGCCCTGGAGGTGGCGCGGGACCTCTTGGAGATCTTAATTTGGAACACGGCATGCGAGCGACTGGAGGACTTGTTCATCTTCGTCTCGGCGTACACGAGGTTGTTGCGCCCGCGCTGAAAGCACATCAACATATCGCTCGGCGTTTTGCACGCGATCCAGGTCAGGCCCTTCACGTCGGACTTTCCCGTGACTTGCAGTCCATGGCCTTTTTCCCGGTGCTCGTTGAGCAAACAATCTATCTGCTCGTTGTAAATCTGCAACATGCTCGCCTCCACGGTGTACGCGTGCTTGCTGTCGGCGCCGATGTGCACGAAAAGCGCGGCGACGAGACGGGGTAACAGACCGGCTTGCTTAGGGTCGGGTCTGCCGTCCATGCCCATGCCACTGTTCAGGAGCGAGTGCGTCTTTCCCGCGCTCGTCTGACCGTACGCGAGGATGGAACCGTTGTATCCCTGCAGCACGTCCTTCAGGACCGGCTTTCCCACCTCCTCGTACACCTCTTTCTGCGTGCTTTCTGGGTCGAAGACACCGTCGAAGGAGTACGCCTTCTCCGTGACCTTTCCCGGGGCGGCTGATCCGCCGGCCAGGACACGTTCGACGGCATCGTCTTCCACGCGCACCACGCACTTCTTCAACTCCTGGTGGTTGGTGATGCAGTGTTGGTCGCCGTCCTCGCGAGCCAGTCCGGGACGGACGCGCGAGAAAACGTTCACTTTGCCTTTCACGCTCATGGTGGTCTCACCGTCGCTGCGGAGGGGAAGGGGACGAGGAAAGGCGGAATTCGGGTCAGACACGCGCGACATGTGAAACGAGGCAATCGAGGCGGCGACGTCGTCGGCCGTAACGATGGGGCTCGTCGCCAGGCGCGCGAAACGCGTGGTGATGTGTGTGCCGTCACGAACGACGAGCGTCCGTTCATCGGGCGGAACGACGAGGCAGGGCGCCCGAGGGGGAGAGGCTGGCGCCGCATTAGAGGTGCATACCTCCGCGTGAGCTATAATCTGTCGTTTTGTCGCGGATGCGAAGTGACGCGTCCTCGGCGTGCGGTCGATGCTCGGACGACACTGACGAGGGAGAGAAGGGGGGGGCGTCCGGAAAAAAGCCGCGGGTGCCGAATGGCTCGCCAAGCGGTTTTGGAAGCGTTGACTTTATTAAACCCCGAAACTTGGGTCTTTCGCTCCGTATAAAAGCGCGTTTCGACTTCCGAGGATTCCGGTTTCCGTTGGTTCAAACAAGCTGCTCGGTTTTCGGGGGGAACGCGCACATCTCGGGGCACGACGCGCGTGCGCACTCGCACCTGCCGGCGGTCATGGCTCCCGACGTCTCCTACGCGGACGGCGCTTTCGCCGAGTGCCATGAGCTCATCGAGGAGATGCGGCGCATCTACTCCACCGACGAAGACGCCGTCAAGGTGCGTCAGCTGAACCAGCAGTTCGCCGAGGTTCGCGAGCTGTGCGACACGCGTGAGGCGCACATGCAGACGGTCATCAGGGAGATGGTGAAGCGCGTCGATAAGGCGGAGAAGAAGGTGAACGAGGCAGCAGCGCCTGATGCGGAACACCAGAAGCGGGTGGCGGAGGCGGAGGCCGAGAAACGGACGGCGGGCGAGAACCTGACGAACATGGAGAAAGAGGCGCAGTCGTTGGAAGAGTTGCAAGAGGAGCTCAAGTCGCGGGGCGCGACGCTGAAGGTGCGTCGCGCCGAGGTGGACTCCGTGGCAGCCGAGGAGGTCCCGCGCGCGAAACACGAGCTTAGTCTCTACGCGCACATCTCCAAGATCTCCTGGCAGTACGAGGTCACCGACAGGATAGCGGGGCGGGTCAACGCGCACGAGGGGAAGGACCTCAAGGTAATCGACTTTGCCGTGGGAGACCGTTCAGATTACCACTTGACAAACGACTTGTGGAACATGATCGGGTGAGAGAGAAGAACACCACAGTCGAGACGCGAACGAGGCACGACGCGAACGTATGCTTCCGTAAATATGATGAATCGCATGACACGCGGGTGCTCGTTTGTGTACATGGGCAGTCACTCGTATAAGCAAGCCTCTCACTACTCGAAATCGTTCGCTGTCTCAGCATCGTCCACGGAGACGCAGTCGACGACGAGGTTAAGCCGCGCGCCGTTCCTGACGTCCTTCGCGCTTCCGTCCTCGCTCGGCGACGCATCTGCAGAGAGATGCGGATACACCGCTAAAATATCATCACCAAGACAAACGAGCGGTGTCCGATCACGCGCGTGCAGGGGTACGTCGTTTCCTCGCATCCAGTCTTTCAGCTTTACGCGTCTCGAGTGCCCCGGCCGAAACGCGTCGCCGGGCTGCCGAAACCGAAGTTGCAATGCGCACTTATCAGGAAGGTTCGCCAACCGAACACCTTCCTCGGTACTGTCTATGGATGTTGAGTTTTCCCAAGACGCCCGAACCAACCAACCGGGTGGGTGCGTGATGGAAACGCCTCGGCCCGCGTCGACGATGACCTCATTTCCAACAGCTCGTGCCTCGGCGTCGCCGTCCCCGTCGTTCGCGCCTGATGTCTGTTTCCCCTCATTCGCTCTCAAGTCGAGGCGAGGCTTTTTTGCAGCCCACGCTCGGGTACCGACGCTATGCAGTACCCAATCTCCGCGTATTCGCCATTCCCATTCCGGCGCGTCGGCGGTGTTCACGTCAGCGTTCGCGCGCGCGAAGAGTTGCGCGCACATCTTGCGCAGGACGTGGTACTCCATGTCCACCCCGGCGCAATCAGAAACATACGTGCGAAGTTGGTCCTCTCGCGCAAGCGTGGGAAGCCTGGACCAAAAATCGAGATCAATTTCACCTCGCACGAGATACGACCTATCGAAAGGAGAATCCGAAGCCACTGGACCATCGCCGTGCGCCAGGTATGCGGAAGGCACTTCGTCAAGCAGTTCGCGAAGGTGCGCGCTCTGCTCAGTCAACGCTTCGACGCGAGACTCAACACCGCCTTTGTCGACGAGTTCGCGAAGCAAAGGGATCAACTCGGCGCGCACGCGATTCCGGAGGTACTTCGGCGATGCGTTACTGGGATCTTCACGCCATGTTTCCGCGCGAGACTCGAGAAACGCGACGAGTTCGCGTTTCGGGAACGACAAAAGCGGGCGACCGAAAACGCCCTCGCGCGGACGCATGCCGGCGATGCGAGATATGTGACACCCGCGAAGGAGTTTCAACAGCGTCGTCTCGGTCTGGTCATCAGCATGATGACCCTGGAGCACGACATTCGCTTCGAGCGATTGGAGGAGTTTAACTGTCGCATCTCGACGCCATTGTCGCGCATTTGCCTGAAAATTGGATGGCGCGAAGGGCTTCTCGGGGACGCGAACGTGAAGCTCGACGTCCAGTCGCGCGCACAGCGCCTTGACGAAGACGGCGTCGTCGGCTGATTCATCGCCGCGAACTTCGTGGTCGAAGTGTACCGCACGAACGTCCAGATTCCACGCGTCGCGCAATTGAACGAGGAGATGAAGAAGCGTGACAGAGTCTGCGCCGCCGCTCACGCAAGCCAGAACGAGATCCCCGGGGTGAAATGCGCCAGTGGAATGCGCCGCTTCCGCGAAACGTCGAGGAAGATCATTCGCGTCCGACTTCAGGAAAGAAAACGAGGCCTTCGACGACGACGCGCGTCGTTCTTCTCCATCAACCGAAGGTGCTGTTGCTGCACGGGTTGGTCGTAATGCTCGAACATGGCATTTTCGTTCGCAAAACCCAAACGGAATCGTCTTAGCTCCGCGTTTGGCAGCGAGGCGTGACGCGCTCGGGGCGAGGGAGCTGGACGACGCCGCGAGCGTCGAGGAGGATGTCACCATCCACGTAAGCGAGTTTCGAAGTTGCCAACGCCCGACCCCACGCGGCATCGATAGACGCCACAGCGCACGCGAGCCTCGTGTGCACGCACCCGCTGACCCCCTCGCGACTGACACCCTCTTCGGACGCGTGTCGTGCGTGCGCGCCCGACGGAGTGAAGCAGATGAGGTTTTCGGGTGCCGACGAGGAATCACAAATCATCCGACGTCGTCCTGACCTCTCGGATCCTCGCCAAGAAAATCAAACGAAAAGCGGATCAGGAAAGAAAGAAGAAAACTGCGATGGCCAACTCAACGACGGCAAAATAGCGGCTCGCGGAGCAGTGACAGGATGACTTTAACGTGTCTTGTTGCACGTCCGGGTTTGCGACTGGGATATCGGTGTCGACCGAGAAGCGAAACCCCAGTCCGTTGCGCTGCTAGTCCGTTCGGTGACGCGAAGAACACAGCGTCGACTTCTTCACCTTTCGGAGGTGCCGCTGCTTCTCCGTTTGGTTCCGGTGCGAAGTCCGTCGCTGCGGATCCGTTCGCTTCAGGTACGTACGACATTTGTTCGACGCACAATCACGTTCAGCTCATCTCTGGAGAATCCCCGCTGACCTGATGTTCCTGTACGTTCGAATACAGCGGCAGGGGTGAGCCCGAAGAAGCAAAGCGAGATCAGTTCTGAAAAGGCAACGAAGACGGCTGCGGGAACAGAATACCGAGCGTGGGACGACGTGGATGTTTTCGAGGTCCCTCCTGAGCTCAGGCGACCAGGAAAAGATGGTGAGCACCACGATGATGAATGAATCTCTCGGGACATGCTTCCATGCCCAGTTTCTAACGTTTCGTTCCACTTTTCTCCCTCTTCGCAGCTGTGAAAGAGCACGTCAAGTTTTACGGACTCGAAGACCTGTTCCCGGGAACAGGTCTGGAAGCGGCTTTCAACTCCAGCGCGGAGTTCAGGACCGGAATACGGAAGGCGATGCGCGACGATCTCTTCATGGAGGACGAGAACATGAGTGACAAGGCAAATGCTGCTATTCGTTCGCTGAGTTCTTCGTTGATGGTCAACTGGAAAGCATCGAAATCGGGGTATGCCGCTTTCACCGGGCTCTTCGAGCAGCACGGCGTGGCGGGCTTAGACGGGGAGACATTCATTCAGACGCTCGGCGCGTTGTGTGGCGAAGAGAGTCACGGATCGCTTATAGACATCACGGGCACGGGTAGACGAAAAGAACGTCATTCTTGGCATCAAGATTCAGGTCTGGAGAGATTCACCGTGATGCTCGGGTTCCCGCCTGAAAGTGAATGGAGCGGCGTCGGTGTATTTAGTCATTCCTGCAAGTTGTCGCATCCCTTGCGTCAAGATGGCGAGGAAGGAACGATCATTCAGTGGGAGGATTTGAGTATTGAAGATCTCCCAGTCGAAACAATCGGTAGGCCAGAGTATCGTAAAGGTCACGAAGTGATGGTGTATTGTGACGCGACTCACATTCATAGTGCACCAGATGAGACGAACAGAGAAAGCGTTTGGCGCTTTATGTAATATCAATCGATCGATTGATTACCGCCACTGGTCTTCTTTCTTCAACAAACGTTTCTGAGCTACTACGTTTTGAATTTCGTTTGTATGCTCACAGCGCGATCGTATTGAATCTCCTTGTTATTTTGACGTTTTGCTCAAGTCGTTTGAATTCTTTCGGCTGTATAACGATTAATACACGATTTCCTCACATTCCACTGCGATGTTATGGACTCAAAGAAGTGAATGACGTCATCGTCTCGCTTCCCATCGTCACTGATATGATGCACACGGTGTAGGACTTAAGTGCCGTGTTGTTCATGCGAGGTAAAACTTCAACAACTGCCATGCATGTAGAGCGAAAGCTTTCATGAACCATCGCATGAAAGAGTAAAATATCGATTTTCGATGTGTTGCAGCCTCAACTCTTTCCGAAAAGCCTTCACATGCCCAGTTTTTTACGCGCTATTGAATTATTACTTTGCTGCCGAAGTTCAGCTCATTATCGTGTCCTATTGAACGGGTAGCCGCATCTTTTTCAACGATGCACTCGAACATAATGAATGGTGCGGTCGTATGTTAGCGTCCTTAACATCCCATGTATTTGCTCGAGGGCACGTGTTGCCTTATTATGTTATCCGATCGCTTGGATCGCTGATGGTTGCATGCCTTGTTACAACTTTGCTATACGCAGCGCTCAATTCTCTCGTCGCCTGAGTTTTGGTGAGGGTCTATTCTTGAGTTCGTTAAGAGCTTGATGATGAAGCTTGAGCGTTTGTTTCCGAGGGTGACTTTTGTTGAAAATTTCGGTCACTGATTTTTCAGCATCTCTCGCAATCGATATTTCCTTTGTTAGGAATTCTCGCACTCCGAATGTTACCCAAATTTGTGTTTCCTCGGAAGGAATGAACGAGTGGTTCGAGGCGTGAGCGCAGCGATGATGAGCAGTGGCTCAGCACGAGAGTCTGTCGAGTAATATTTAATTGATTCACATATCATGCGTCTTGTATGTATAGAATAGGATAAATGGGTTTCCCTGGAGTCTTGGGTGTTGCTGTGCTAGTCGGCAGCACCCGTAATTTTTTTTTCCGGGAACTCAGCACGTATCTTCGGTGCAGCGAAGCGCACCACGCTCTTCTTGTCACATGTCGCGTTTACTTGAACTTTCCAGAGTCAAGGAACAGAAGCTCCTTGTAGGTGGCGTACGACCACAAGTTCGCCGGGCACTCAGCCTCGACTTCATCGACGGTCTTACGCACCTCAATCATCGTCTCCAAGCGAAGGACGCGGCAGAGCTTGGCAGACTCGAAGTTATCCGTCGCGGCGTGGATGCCCGCGAGACCCGCCTTGAGCTTCGTCACTCCCTCAGCCATCGCGGAGGTGTCGATGCCGGCAGCCTTGGCCGAGGGGATGGCGTACTGGTTGATCATGTCGATCATGCAGCCAACCTCCATCTCGATGGTGCCGATGTACCCCTCCAGCAAAATCTCTCTGCGAGCCGCGCATTCCTCCTCGTCGAAGACGCCCATCTCCTTGAACATCGCGACGTTCTTGGGGTCCACCAGCTTGTTGATGGCCTCCACGCCGGAGTCGATGTGAGTGATGCCGAGCTTGTCAGCCTCGTCGGGCCACTTGGGATCGTATCCGTTGCCGTTGAAGATGACCTTGGAGTGTTTCTTCAGAAGATCTTGAGCCACGTCAACGGGCTTCTCACCAGCCTCGATGCGGTCGGAGATAGTGGCGAAGTACTTCGCAGTGATGGCGTTGAGCACGGTGTTGACCATGGAGACGTTTTGGGACGACCCCACGGCGCGGAACTCGAAGCGGTGGCCGCCGTAAGGGAAGGGCGACGTGCGGTTGCGATCCTCGGCAGGAGCATGCACGATGGGCATGATGTCCACACCGAGATCAACGGGCGTCGTGGCAGGCTTGTATTCGTACACGTTGCCTTCCATGAAGTCCTTGAGGTACGCCGTCATCTGCGTTCCGAGGTAGGTGGAGATCACGGAGGGCGGCGCCTCCATCGCGCCGAGGCGGAAGTCGTTGCCGGGGGAAGAGATGGCGAGACGCATAAGGTCACCGTACTCGTCGACGGCAGCGACGATCGCGGACATTACGATGGGGAAAATCTCGGGGTTACCGGATCTCTGAGTCAGGTCGCCAGGGTTAAGCAGCTGCGCGCCACAGAGCGTGGAGATGGACCAGTTGTTGTGCTTGCCGGAGCCGTTCACGCCGGCGAAAGGCTTCTCCTGCAACAACGCGACGAGCCCGTGCTTGGAGGCCACTTCTTCGCAAATCTGCATCACCATGAGGTTTTGATCCGTCTGGGTGATAACGGACCCAAACTCAGGCGCGAACTCGTACTGGTTGGGCGCCACCTCTCTGTGACGCGTCTTCAGAGGGATGCCGAGCTTGTAGCACTGCTCCTGGATTTCCTTCATGCACGCCATGGCGGGGCCGGCGACGTTGATGGGCGCCATGTAGTGGTCGCAACCTTCCTGGCCGCGCGCAGGCATCTTGCCGAGAACCGTGCGACCAGTGAACTGAAGGTCCATGCGGCGCTCATACGCTTCGCGAGGAATGAAGAAGAGCTCCTGCTCGAGGCCGATGTTGTTCACCATGCCGGTCACTTCGAAGCCCAGGTGCTTGAAAAGCCTCGCGCCCTGCTTGGACATGGACTGGTGCGCGCGGTGCAGGGGGGTCTTCTCGTCGAGAGCTTTGCCCTTGTAGGACACGAAGCACGCGGGAATGAACATGCAGTCGTCGCGAAGGAACACGGGGGAAGAAGGGTCGATGGCGAGGTAGCCGCCCGCAGTGTGCGTCGCGCGCATGCCGCCGTTGGGATAAGACGACCCGTCTGTCTCGCCGAAAAGAATGTGCTTCCCCTTGAGCTCGAACGTGGTGGTGCCGTCGCGGTTGAACTCCAGCATGGACATCTGGACCTGGCCGGTGTCGCCGTGACGGAACGTCGACGTCATGGGCTGGAACCAGTGGCAGAAAGAGGTAGCACCCTTATCCAGCGCCCAGCTCAGCATAGCCTTGGCGATCTTGTCGGGCTTCGACGCGTCATTGATCCAAGAGTAGTCCTCAAGGTCTGCGAGCTTCAGGCCCTCCTTCTTGAGGTACTTGTCAGCGATGGCGCCCTTGAAGACATCCTCACCGTAGCCGACCGAAAGCTCAGGCTGCGACGTCGTGGAAAGGAATAGGATCGAGGTGCGTCAGCGAGGGGTTCGACGGGACAGAACGCGATTCGCGCCCGCGATAAAAAGCGGAATGGAGTAATTGAGCAGATGCGAAAGCGTTCGGGGTCGCGAGCGGGCTCTTCAGACAGCGGGATGGCGACAAACGCACCTTATCGACGTTGTGCGCCCCCATCTTAATACAAGCTCACGAGTTGTCGAATATACTCCGCGCGTGGGCGTTGTGGCCGCCGCCGCCCTCGCTCGCATGTTGTTCGCGATCACAAACACGCTTTCCTAACGCGAAAACCGCGCAAAAAGCCTTGATCTTTAGAGCGCCCAACCGGCTGGGAGTCAAAGCGCTCACGTGAGGGCATTCGCGGTGAAACGGCGCTGTTACGAAAAATTTCGAACTTTCTGCACCCTCGCGTCCGGTTTTCCAAATCATCGCGCTCGATTTCACGAAAATTCGGTTTTTGCAGCCCCCGAGGAATCGTCGTCCAATTTCGGCTCTTGCGCTCGCGAAAGGTCTTCTTGGTATCGCGCCGAGCGAAAGAAAACGAACAATCGAATCGCAAATACAGAATACAGTTTTCCAGCAGTTTTGCTCTCGTGGAACTTTCGAAAGGAGCTACGTACAGTGTAACATAATTTCGAAAGTAGTTGCGCACTACTAGTGAGGGAAGGCGCGTGTCGTATTATTCATCAACATTGCCTCGTCTACACGTCAGAAGAGCCATTTCTTGCACTTCGGTAGCCCGCACAGGCATGGTGTGACCTTTTGCAGCTTATTCCCGGTGCGTCCCGGCGAATAGTCAATGGACAACATCTCGCCGGCTTGGACGTCTTGCATCGTGAAGAGTCCGATGCGGGGAACCCGAGGTAAGTTCGAGAGCTTGTCAGACCCATCCCAGCCCGAATCGCCCGGATCACCGTCTTTCAACCCCGCGTGACACGTCACTGCGTCATCTTCCATCCTCTCGTTATGGACCTCCAGCGTCGTCACGTTCGGTTCGCACGAGTGGTTGAACAGCCGCGCGGCATTTCCGAAAACCGTCGGGTCCAGCGCGAATTTCTCTTTCGTGTGTTTCTGGATTTTGCCATGGATGTCGTGGAGGTAAAACAGCCCACGATCGGCGTAATTGGTTTCTCGACGCGCCGCCTCATCGCTCGTGATGATCTCACCCACGTATTCCATCACCAGCTGGCCTTTCGGGATGAAACCTTTTGACCGTATGCCGTTTCCTTTCCCGCCGTCGTCCGCAACGATGTGAAGCGGAAAGTTCACGCTCCCGGCTTGAAGCGACCTGTACGCGCAAGTCTTTTCCGAGTGCCTTACTTTTACGGGACCAATCAGCTTCGTGAGCTGTTTTCTCACACGAAACATGCAATGGCATTCCCCAACGTGTCGCGGTTCCGTGATGTACTTCCCCGGCCCGTCGTGGTCGCTGAACACTCTGCTACGAATGTACGTGAAAGGAGAATGCGTGTTGCACGGCATGCAATCTGCGGTGATATTCGGCTCCCAAACGTAACAGTTCTGAGGCTTCGTCTCTTCGTGCTTACGCTTCGCAGGTTTGATGACTTTCGTCGAAATTTTAGGTTCTTTGGGCGGCGCCTTAGGCTCCTTTCCGGGCACCTTGTAATGGTTGGGCGCGACGCTATTTGAACACCGGCCTTGGCACTCGTAGGACAAGCAGTAAAAACCCGTATCCTCCTTCAGAGGCAATTCCCCTGTCGGCATGCGATAGCGACGCGCGGCATGGAACAGGTCATCGCTGACGTTGTGAATCGACTCGATGTGGATGTCATGCTCACCGCCTTTCCAAATGAACAGGCGGTCGGGCATGTCGCTTGGCCAGGCTTTCCCCTTACACTCGCCGAGCCACTTCACACGAACCGGTGCTTTCCGCGCCGGATCGACGGATGAGATCATCCCGCGCCATGTGATGTGCGCCTTCGGCGTTCTCACCTCCACCCACAGCCCCGGACGGCAATCGCGAAGGGTCAGAGGCACCGCGTCTTCCTCCTCCCCATCGCTGGCGGTGTCAGCCATCGCGTCTGCGCGATGGCGTCTAAGGTCTGAGGTCCGATCGTTCCCTTTTGTTTTTCGACGTTCCCGAGGTGAGTCAGCGCTCGGCCGCCGACTTGGAACTGCCAAAAAGGACGGCACTTGATGTTTTCTCATAGCTCTGCGCCAGTTTCCCGCAGCCTGCACACACGCAGTGCGGGCGGTATCGGCATGGTGAGGACAGAAGAAGAGGCTGGATGCTCATCAGGTACGTCTTTCGCGCGTCATCCCCTCCTGTTTCCGGATACCGTGGCCACCAGCCGTCTGACACCTTTTTCCCACACCGTCCCCCCCGATCGCGATACACCAGAGGAGGAAGAAGAGCTCGCGAAGGCTAAGGAGGTCGTGAACATGGACTTCGAAGAGCTCATGAAACAGGCGGGTGAGGTGAAACAACGCCAGATGAAGGATAAACGACGGGCGTGGGAATCGACTGCGGAGTTCGTCAAGAACACCATCGCGCACGACGCGAGCGAGGAGTACGCGAAAGTGCGCGCGTCCAAATCGGTGAAGGAGAAGATCGAGTTTGCGGCGGCGGCGAAAGCGGAAGGAAACGCGCTCTTCGCGGAGGCGCAATACACGAAGGCCATGTTGAAGTACACGCAGGCGGTGGCTGTGTTTCGGTATTGGATCCGCAAAACCGTGGGGAAGGACCAGGAGTTGCTGTGCTTCAAAGACGACGAAACTCTCGCGGGCGACGAGCGAAGAGAAGCGTGCGCGTTTCTCGCCTCTGTGTACCTCAACGCGGCTGCGTGTATGTTGAAGTTGTTGAAGCTACACATGCGCACGTCCGCGGATGAAGTCGTGTGGACGTGCAGCGAGGTGATCGAGATGGATGCCGAGAACGCCAAGGCGTACTACCGGCGGGCCATGGCGTACGTGGAGATGGAGAGCTCGGCGTCGCTCGAGCTCGCGGTGCGCGACTTGACGAAAGCGTCTGCGTTCGCGCCGCGGGATGCGGTTGTGCGCGCGGCGCTGCAAAAACACAAGACGGAGCTCGAGGCGCAGAACGTGAAGGATAAGAAAACCTACGGCGGCATGTTCCGGTCTCGTGACGGGCTGTACACGGAAGCGGAGCGCGCGAAGATGCGCGCGCCCGCCGGACCCAGCGATTTGTCGCCGGCAGAGACGTTGTTTCCGGACGGTCTGTCGGATGCCGAGTTGAAGAGACGCGCTCTCGCCAACGGGCTGGACCTGGACGACCCGAAGGTGATGAAGAAGCTGGAATTACGCGCGCGTGAGAGGCACGAAGACGCGCTGCGCGCGAAGGCAAAAGAGTTGGACATCGACCTTGACGATCCGGATGTCCGGAGGGCGCTTGAGTTGCTGGACGAAGAGGAACAACGACGCGCGGCGGGCGTGGCGCCGCCGAAGCCGGTTCCAGCGTGGCGTCGTCTTCTCTCGCGCGCGTTCGACAAGAGCCAAACCGTGAACGTGCAGAACCTGCTCTACGCCTATCTCGCGGTACGTCCAGCGGCGCACCCACACGAACGCCGTCCTCCTTTCTCGTTAGGAATGCGCGATTTTGCGTGATTACATCCCGAGGTGCGGCGCTAACTCAGGTTCCCCGGTCCGGTTCCGCAGGTGAACGCCTTCTTTCGCGTCGCGCGCATCGTCGGCGAGGGCGTCCGCGACGTCGACCCGTTCGACGAAGGCGAGTTCTAGTCTATAGAGTGCCGTGTGTTCGTCTTGGACACCATTTATTTAGCGACCCCACAGCCGCCAGAAAAATCGTCCCTCGTCAGGTGCGGGCGTCTCCGGCGCCGCCGCCGCTTCGCACATCCCGTCGCACACCGCCGCCTCGCTCCAGCGACCCGCCAGAACCCGCGCCGCTCGCAGACCAACCGGCTCCCAGTGCAACGCCGCCGCGACCGCCGCGCACAGCGCCACCACGACGAATAAAAAGGCGTACAACAACACTCGAACGTTCACCTTGACGATTCCTTCGCTATCCGCCCCGACGCTCTCGATGTGTTCCTCCATCAGCTTGTTTCGCGCCTGCGGCGGGTGAGCGAAAAAGGAAAGGGGAAAAAATTCAGCGGTCGGTCCGAGCAATAGACAGGCCGCAGAACAACAGGAAAGCGAGGGGTGGGTTGGCACCGGGTGCGGAGTCGACCAGAGTCGTCGAGGGGGTGCGGGTACCTTGATAGCCTCGAGTTCGTTCGCCTTTTCTGCGAGTTTCGCCTGTTGACCGGTTTCGGGAGCTCGGGGTTAGGCTCGCTCGACGAGGATCTGGCGTACTGACAGCCCGACACGCGGGAAAATAATTGCAAAAAAGGAAAGGAGTCGAGGCGACAACGGACGAGCTAGCGCTCGGTCCGCGTGAGTGTGAATGCCACGCACCTGCAGCTCTTTCACCTGCGCGGCGAGGGCGTTGGCGCCAGACGTCGACGCGGAAAGTCCTTGCCCGCGCGTCTCACCCGACGAGCCTCCTCGGATGTCAAAATATCGCTCAAAGCTCGAGAACGAGGGGTCGCCGCGCTCGCTCTTCTCCGGGGACCTCCTCTGCGCCGGCACGGACGCCTCCAGATAGATGTCAGGGTACCGAATCTCCTCGGCGGTCATGGCCATTGTCGGTCGCCGATCGTGGACGCAGATGTGCGCACAGCGGGACTGACTCAAATGTCGAACGCCACGAAAAGGAACACCCGGTTTCTGGAAAGCTTGATCGGGTGCACCTCGAGGCTCGAGCTCTGGTTGCGCAGGCTCGAGTCTCGACGTCATTTCGAGGCTCGCAGAGCGTCGGGTAACGAATGGGAAGAAGTCGCGATGCGGGCCTCCCTGTGGTTTCCGCTAGTGGTCCTCATGACCCCGTACCTGGACCCCTTCCTGATGTCCATCCCCGTGGTACGCCAACTCCATTCGACGCGCTCGTCTTCGCGCGATGCTCCCGGCGCTTTCGTTCCGAGTTCCGATTCCGTGTGCTGATAGAAAGACTCTGTCCCCCTCGCGACCTCGACGCAGAAATCGACGACCTGGATGAAACACGCGTGTGTGTGCATGTCCGTGCGGAGAGATTCGCTAAGAACGCGCCATCGCGGCCACGGTTTGGCATACACGTACGTCGCCTCGATGCTGGCCACTTTCGCATCGCGCATCCTCTTCGCGGCGTGGAGAAGGAACTTCGTGCCAATGCCGGAAGACTTGAAAGTGGGCAGACGACTTCTCGAAGCCACGGCGTGCTGGGCCGTCGTGAACTTACTCGTATCGACACCAAACTTCGAATACCTTTGCGGCGGCAGTGCGTCCGGCCGCGCCGTCAGACGCGCGCTCTTCGCAAGCTCGGCGGTGGTGAAGTTTCGTCAGGTTCGCCGCGTCGCCGGCCTCGTGGAGGGGCGCGCCGTCGTCGAACAAGTGTTCGTGCTCGCGGCGACTGGCGCGGCGAGCACGTTCAGCCGCGCGGTGACGAATCAGTGGGTGACGACCGAGTCACAGGATCTCCCGGACGTGTGGATGACGGGGCTGGGTCGTACTGTGCGTGAACTACGGAGATACGCGTTGATAGGCACGTGTTTGATCGCCTCGCGCGCGGCGGCGGCGGAGGAAATAACGTCGCGCCTGCGCTGCCGAGGCGACGTCGGGGCGACGCTCGCGCCGATGTGTTTCGACGACGACGTGGACATCGCGTCGATTACCCGCGGGCTCGCTCTGACCGCAGTGCTCGCATACATCATGGACGTCCACCTCGCGTCCGCCGCGACCGCGGTCTCGAAGTTTAAGCGCAAGCCTCCGCGCGCCGGCAAGTTGGGGGGGAGAAAGGGGGAGAAAGAAAACTAGGTGGGGTCAAAAAACGCCTCAATTTCTTCACCCCGACTACGTAGACTCGTAGCGCATAATTCGAAGACTGCGTCTACATACATAAGAACGCCCGGGGGAACAAATCACGGAATGGAAAATAACCGTTCGCGCGTTTCTCGGAAGCACCGCGTCAGTGCCGTGCGCGCAGCGCACGCGATGTCGTTCCGCGCGCCCGACCCCAAGGGGAAGGATGCGGCGCAGGAGCGGCGCCGACAGTTGGAGGAGTGGAAGGCGCGACGAGCGTCGCAGGGTGCGGGGCGGACGTCCCTCGGCGGCGGCGCGCGCCAGCCCTTCGACTCCCGGCGCGGATCTTTGAGCTCCGTCGCGTCCGCCCGAAACTCGACGGCGACCCCGAAGACAGGGACTACGTCTAGGCTGCGACGCAGCTTCGCCGGGGCCACGCCCGCCTCAGTGGAGCAGTCCACGTCAGGGCGAAAGTCTTCGAGCGTCCGCGTCCCTTTGGCCCCGGAGAACGGCTCCGTGCGGCGCAAATCCGCCGCCGTCGGGCCGCGCGGGTCGGCATCGAAGTCCACTGAAAAGCCGAAAAGCTCCGGGAAGAAGGCGACGGTGACGCGCGCGACGCCCTCGCCTCCCGAGGTGGGGTCGCGCGATATCGCGCATCAGCACGATATCTATCCCACCACACATGCTAAAAAGAGCCCGCCATCCGCCGGGGCGACCAAGCTCGTGCCATCCCCGGACGCGGTCTCTGCGTTCATGGCGAGCCTCCGTGGCGGAGCGGGGGCGCACCACAGCCCCGGCGTCGCCAGGTCGCGGCCCATCTCCGTGAGCCACGAGAGCCCGCCGGAGGTGACCACCCCAAAGAGCGGCGTAAGCCACCACCGCCCGAACACCGCGGCCCTCGCGGCGTACGCGCTCAGCCGCTCGGGCCTGATCAGCCGCGCCTCGGACTCGCCGCCCGGACCGATGCAGACGCTGCACGATTCGGGGGGGAAAGCGGCGGCGCTCGAGGCGGCACGCGCCGCGAGGGAGGCGCACGCGGCGGCGGCGGCGAAGGCTGCCGAGCTCCAGGCGAAGCTCCACGCGGCTGAGAGCGAGAAACACAGGCTTCAATCGGACGTGGCCTCACTCGGCGCCCAGATGGGCAGCCTGCAGGCCACCTCCGAGGCGCAGCGCCTGGAAGCGGAGCGCGCGCGCGCGGAGGCGGCGGATGCGGCGAGGGCGCTTCAGGCGGCGAAAGCCGCCGAAGCCGCCGCGGTGGAGGAGCGCGAGTTCACCATCGAGGCGCAGGCGGGCATGCTGCAGCAGATGAGCGGCGAGTTGGAGCGCGCGGAGAAGTCGCGCGACGAAGCGGAGCGCAGCAAGGCTGCGCGCGAGGAGAAGGTGCTTAAGCTCCAGGCGGAGTTTGACCGCACCGCCGCGGAGCTCGCGCAGAAAAACCACCAGATGCACCAGATGCAGCTCGACGCCGGCGGCGGGTTCGACGCCGCGCGACGCGAAAGCCTCGGCGGAGGTATCGGTCGGTACTCCCTCGGTGATTCCGGGCGACGCGCATCCGTGTCCTCCGCGGGGAGGCCTTCCATGTCCCACGCGGACGCTGAGGAACTTCGAGCCGCAGAGAGCGTCGCGCGTCAGAGTCAGGAGCGGCTCCTGGAGCTCGTCGCCGCGCGCCAGGCGGCGGAGCGCGACGCCGCGGATGCGCGCGCCGCCGCGAAACAGTGGGAGACGGAGGTGGGCCAGCGACGCGCGGACATTGAGATCATGCAGGAGGAGCTCGAGGGGTGCCTGGAGGAAGAGCGCGCCGAGCGACGCAAGGCTGAGGAGGAGTACGCGAAGGCGCGCGAGAAGAGCGAAAACCTGGAGCGCGTCGTCGAACGGCGGGCGGAGGAAATGTATGCGCTCGAAGAGAAACTCGCGGCGGCGACTGCGGCGACGGAACAGATGAAAGCCTCCTGCGAAGAGCGCGACGCGCTTTTGCGCGACGGCGCGGCGGTTCTTGAGCAGAAAGAGGCTGAGCTGGACGACGCCGCGGAGTACGCCCTGCAGCTGCAGCAGCAGTTGCAGGCTGCGCGAGCGGAGCGCGAAGAGGCGCGCGCGAACGGTACGCCGCGGAAAAACGTCGCGCGCATTGAGGCCAAGGAGGCTGAGATCCGCGAGATCAAGGTTGAGCACGAATCCGCGATGGCGAACGCATCGCGCGACGTGGAAACGCTCAAGCGCCAGCTCATGGAACGCGACGCTTCCCTGGCGGAAGCGTCCAGGGAACTGCAAGCGCGCGAGGGGGAGCGTAGCCGGCTCGAATCGGAAGTCGCGGCGAGCGGCGCGGCGCTTTCGCCGGTGCGCGGCCAACTCGAGTCTACTCGCGCGACGCTCGCGACCATGCGAGCGGAGCTCGACTCGAGGGACGCGCAGCTCGCCACGATCAGCTCGCAGTTGAGGCAGGCCATGAGCGCGGAGAAGAAACAGACCGAACGCATGCGTCGGCTCGAGATGTCGCTCACCGAGCGAGAGGAGATGGTGCGGAACATGGACGCGCAGCTGAAAGCCGCGGAGGAAACCGCCAAGTCCGCGGCGACCGCGGTGGCTGAGCGCGACCAGTTCTCCTCTTTGCTGACGCAGAGCGAGGCGACGATGCGCGACCTCGAGGCGCGTCTGGCGGCTGGGGAGGAGGCGAACCACGGCGAGCTTCGCGCGGCGCAGCAGGCGGAGGCGGCGGCGCGCGCGCGCGCCGAGGCGCTCGCCGCGGAGGTTGCCAAGGAGGAAACCAGGACGGCGCGTCTGGTTGAGCAGCTCGCCGCCGCGGAGGACGCGGCGGAGATGGAGCGCGAGCGGCGCGCTCATGTCGAGGCCGAGGTGGAGGAGGCTGCGGCGCAGGCTGAGGCGGCGAACATGGAACGCGTCGCCGAGCTGGAAGGCGCGATGCTCCAGATCCAGACGGAAGCCGACCAGCGCGTCGAGGAAGCGGAGAGCCGCGTGGCGAGCGACGAGGCGGAGCGGCGCCTTGCGGACGCGGAAGCCGCGCTCGCGGCGGCGCAGGAGGAGCTCGAGAGCCACAAGCTCGAGCTCGCCGCCGCACACGAAACCCTCGCGGCGACCGACTCCGATCGCAGACGACGCAAGTCGCTGGAGGCGCATCAGCTGGACGCGCGTCGCGCCGTCGCTGAGGCGGAGAACCGAGCGTCTGAGGCGCGCCTCGCCTTTGCCGAGGCCGAATCGCGATGCGCCGAGCTGGAGACGCAAGTCGTCAAGCTCGCCGCGGATTTGGAGAGCGAGAGGAAACACACGAAGCTTTCCATGGAGACCGCGGCCAAGCTGCATCTGCAAAAGGAGGACGCCGCGAACGCGCTGCGCGCTGCGCTGGACGCCAAGCTCGCCGCCGCGGAGGCGGCGGAAGCGGCGAGCCGGCGCGAAGCCGAGCGCCTGGCGGGCGAGCTCGAGGAGCTCAAGGGCGACGCGAACTTGCAGGCGCAGCGCAACGAGGGGTACGACGAGGAGCTCGTGCGCATGGAGGAGGAGCTCGCTGAGGCGGACGAGAAGGTGGCCGCTGCGCTCGCCGAGGCGGACGATGCCAAGGAGAAGGCGGACGAGGTGGAGAAGGAGAGCCTGAATTTCCTCGGGGAGATGTCCGCCGCCATCGCCGACGCCGAGAAGAAAATCGCCGCGCTGCACAAAACTGTGGCGAGCCGCGACATGAAGCTGTCGCAGGTCACCGGCGAGGTGAAGGCGCTGAAGAACGCGCTTCGCGAGCGCGAGGACAAACTCGCTTCCCTGGAGAAGGATCAGAAAGACGCGTACGACGCGAAGCTGGCGCTTGTGCGGAAGACGCACGCCCAGGAGCTGGCGAGCGCGAAGGGCGAGGTTGAGGGACAGAACGTGATGCTCGAGATGGAGAACCAACAGCTCGTCGCGAGCCTCGAGGAGAAACGCGCGAAGATCAAGTCCCTGCAGGCGGAACTCTCGCGCGCGGTCGCGAAGTCCAAGCAGATCAAGGACCAGTCCGAGATGGCGAAGGCGGCGAAGGCAATCGCGGAGGAGGGACGCGCGGAGGCGGAGAAGGCGCTGCGCCGCGGGACGGGAGGCGAACCCTCCGCCGCTGACGCGCGCCTGGAGGCGCGCATCGCCGGTTTGGAAATAGAGCTGGCGGACACGAAGGCAAGCGCCGCTGCGCTCGGCCACGCGATGTGGGAACACGGCATGCGTCCGAAAGACTTAGATGCGGATGCGGCGGCTGCGCTGGAGGCGTTCGCCGGTCCCGTAGCGGTCGCGCACGCCGCCGCGCTGGGAACGCCCAAGTCCAAGATCCTGGAGATGACGGAGGCGGCCGGGAAGATCAGCTTCTCCAAGATCCGCGCGGGCGTCGAGCGACGAAAGGCGGAGATCAAGCGACGGTCCTCACTCGGCCTGGATAACGCCTCGACCGAGCTCGCGTCGCTCCGCGCGACGATCGCGACGATGATGGAGGGTTCCGCGAAGAAGCATCCCGCGGCGGGCTCGGACGAAACGCCCCAGCTGAGACTGACAACCTCCCGGCACTCTTTGTCGCGGATGACGTTCGGCGAATCGCCTTCGCCGGCTCCGCCGCGCCGCGCGTCGGCGGCGCCCCCGCCGTCCATTCCGAAAGACGCCGAGAACGCCCCCCCGAAGGAGGCGGCGGTGTCGAAGAATCGCGACAGCATCGGGAGCGCGACGAGCATCGGATCGAAGGGCTCGCGGAGGGAGAGCGCGCGCATGGCGACGAGGCGGAAAGCGCTCCGTTCGTTACAGTCGCACTCCGCCGACTCGCGATGAGAAGGACGAATCGCCGAAACGTTTCCGTTACTAACGTCCGGCGCGGGAATTGTTATCGAACGTACATTCAACTACTGTCGTATCTTCACAACACCAGTCTCCACTGCATGATGGTCATGCCCGCCCCCACGGTGATTACGTACATGTCGTCGAACGTGAACCGCACCTGCGTCACCTTGGAGGAATGCCCGCCGAACGTGCGCCCCGCCGCGCCCTTGTGCGCCGGGTACTGAAACAGCTTCAGGCACCCGTACGCGTCGCCGGCGGCGACGATGGTGCGCGTGTGCGAGCGGTCGCACGAGAGGACGTCTGCGCCCATGGAGTAGCGGGGCATGATGCCCTGCACGGGCCAGCCCGCGACGCACGTCCACGTCGCCCAGTCCACGTTCCTGGCGTCCGCCGGGAACGCGATGTGCTTCCCGCTGGGCACTTCCCAGAACATCTGCTCGAAGTCGCCAGAGTTGCTCTGCAGGATGGTGCTGTCCGTGGACCAGTCCACGTGCCGCACGAACGACGCGTGCCCCTTGCACACGCCCATGCGCCCGTACTGCTTGGAGACGTCGTAGACGTCGATGTAGTTGTCGTGCGACCCCGCGGCGAGGAACTGGCCGTTCGGGGAGTACTTCACCTCGTGAATGGGCTCCTCGCGGTCCTTCTTGGCGTGCACGGTGTCCAGGCTGTCCGCGGAGAGCACCACCAGCCCGCCGCCGGCGAGGCCGACGGCGATCTGGCTCCCGTCGGGGTGGTACGCCGCGCTTCGCCCGCGCGCGCCGAGGTCGCGTACCATCACCATCCGCCTCGCCGCGAGGTCCCAGACGCGCACCGTGCAGTCATCCCCCACGGTCACCATCTGGTGCTCCGACGGGTGCGTCGCGAGGCCCCAGACGGTGCCGTAGCCGTGGCCCTGCAGGAGCAGCTCGTGCGAGTACGACGTGGTGTCCATCTCGTAAATCTCACCGCTCCGCGTGCCGAGGAGCAGCATGCTGCCGCTCAGGTGCATGCTCTTGATGCACGAGCCGATCGCCTGCGGGTGGGAGATCACCACCTCCTTCAGGCACTGCATCAGATCGACGGTCCAGAACTTGACCTTGCCCTCCTTCCCGCCGGAGATGACCATGTCGCGCGTCGCGTGCACGGCGTGCGTCACCGCGTGCGCCTTGCGCATGTTGGTGGCGAGCTGGTACCCCTTGAACAGGTACAGGCTACCGTCTTGTGTGCCCACCACCGTGGTGTCCGGGCCGGGGAAGCACGAGCACAACATGGTCTGCATCTTCCCCTTCTTGTTCAGCACCGCCTTCCGGCTCTCGAAGGGGCTCGTGCTCCAGAACGCGAGGTGCTTGATGCCGCACGTCACCACGTAATCCTGGAATGGCGACCAGTTCACGGAGACGATCTTCTCGGGCGACCCTTTGCTCGACGCGAGCATCGTGCCGGTTTGCCACCGGTAAACCACCAACGAGTGGTTCGAGTCCGCGCCCACCGCGCAGAGCAACGCGCCGTCGCGCGAAAACGTGCACGACACCACCGCTTTTTTCAGGAAACCCTGCAGAATCGCCAGCGGTTTCTTCACGTCGTCGCTGCTCCACACGATGACGCGCGGGTTTCGTCCAACCTCGCCGGTGGCGAAGATGGACCCCGTGGGGTGCCGCGCCAGGCAGACGATATCGTCCGCGTGGCCCGTGGTGGCCTCGGCGGTGGGGACGTCCGCGAGGAACTTCTGCGTGTTCGTCTCCCGGTCGTACACCACGCCCAGCGCCGCGGCGTGGTACACAACCTCGCCGCGCGCCGAGTAGAAGAGGTTGTCGCGCGCGTCGTGCGCGCGGTAGCCGTGCGCAAACTCCAGCTCCGCCGCCTCCACGCACGGCGCGAGCGCGTCCGGCTCGCGCAGGTAGCCGTCTGGCGCGAAGATGGACGGCGCGCACGGCAGGAACGCGAGGCGCGAGCCTGGGTCGAGGCCGGACCCTTGAGGAATATCGGGGTTGGGTTTCGCGTCCAGCGAAATCGCCGGCGCGAACTGCGGCGCGCCGCCGGCGCGCCCGACGACCACCATCTTCATCACCTGGTTGGTCACCGCGAAGTCCTCGTAATCCTCCACCGCCGTCAACGTCTCCTCCTCCACCTCGCTGGTCATCTCCTCGTCCCCCTCGTCCGTCTCGTAGTGCCTCCACTGGAACGCGCACCGGTCGCTCGCGCCGACGGTGATGAGGAACTCGTCGTTGTACGAAAACGCGCACCCCGCGACTCTCGGCGCGTGCCCGAGGTACCCGCGGTACTCCGCGCGCCCGACGTCGCTGGGGTACCGGAACAGCTTCACAAGCCCGTGGTCGTCCGCGACCGCGACAACCTCGCGGTCCGCGCTGCGCGCCACGGCGTTGACGTCCGCGCCGTCCGCGTGCTTCGGCCAGATGCCCTGCACGGGCCACCCCAGCGCGCACGTCCACGAGTCCCAGCGCGTGTCTTTCAGCGCCGCCGGGAATCGCACCGCCTGGCACTTCGGGATCTCCCAGAACAGCAGCTCGTAGTCCCCGGAGGTGCTCTGCAGGTACCGCCCGTCCTCGGACCAGTCCACGCGCGTGACGTACGAGCTGTGGCCCTTGCACACGCCCACGCGCTTGTACGCGCGGTCGCAGTCGTACAGGTCGACGAAGTTGTCGTGCGACGCGACGGCGAGCCACCGGCCGCTCGGCGAGAATTTCAAATCAGAAATCTCCTCGCGCCGGTGCTTCTTCGCCGCCAGCTCGTTCCCGGTGGCCGTCTCGAACACGATGAACCCGCCGCCCTGGAACCCGCACGCCACGAGGGTCCCGTCCGGCGAGTACGTCGCGCTGCGCGCCTTGCTCGAGACGTTGCGCACGGCGATCTGCCGGCGCTGGTACATGTCGAAGACCCGCAGCGTCTTGTCGTCCCCGGCGGTGACGAATTGCGGCAGAAACGGGTGCGCGGTCAAACCCCGCAGCTCGCACGTCTGCGTCCGCGTCTTCTCGTCCACCGCGGCGGCGTGCCCCTGCGTGACGATCCGGCGGTTCACGCGCCACGACGTTTCCGTGGACATGTCGAACTCGAAAATCTCCGAGCCCTTCGTGCCCACCAGAAGCTGCGTGCCCTCCAGAAACACCGCCTTGACGCAGGGCGTCTTACCGTCGTAACAGCACAGCGGCTTCCCTTGCGCGTCCGTGACCGTCTCCACCACCCGCGCCATGTCCACGGTGAACGCGCGCTCGAAGTACTCCGTGTGGAAGTGCACCTTGCCGTCCTTACCGCCCGTCACGATGTACTCCTCGTTCACGAACATATCATGCACCGGGCCTTGGTGCAGCGCGTCGTACTTGTGCAGGCACTGCTCGCCCCCGAATGCCCATTTGTACACGCAACCCGTCTGCGTGCCGGTCAACGCGCCGCCGTCGGGATGGAACGCGATGGACAACGTCGTCGCCGCGGCGCCGACGCGGCCGTAGACGCCGCGGCGCCCGACGAGGTAGCCCCCCTCCATCACCCAGAACTTGACGTGCTTCACGCCCCCGGTGACGATCCGCCCGTCGTGCGGGTTGTACTCTACGTTGAAGATGCGGTTCGCGTCGCCCTTGGAGTTGGCGAGCATGCGCCGCGACTGCCAGTCGTACACGGCGACCGAGTGGTCGTCGTCCAGCCCGACGCTGCTTAAAAACCGCCCGGTGCCGTCGAAGGACAGGGAGACCACGGCTCTTCGGTGGAACCCTTTGAGCTCCGCGAGCAGCTCACACGTCGTGCTGGACCAGACGCAGATGCTGGGATCGTGTCCTGCCTGGCCGGTGGCGACGATCTCGCCGTCGGGGTGCATCGCCATGCATAAAACGTCGTCGGTGTGCGCGGTGAAAAACTGCTGCGCGTGCTCTTTGGCGTCGTAGCACACGCCGACGGCGGCGGCGGGGTAGACGATGAGCCCGTCCACGTTGTACGCCACGTTGTGGCGGCTGTCGTGCGCCCTGTACCCGTACACGAAATCCAGCGCGAGCTCGTGCGAAGGCTTCTCGTGCGCGTTCGCCGACGTGTGGTGCGCGGTGGGCGGCGCGAGAGCCGCGCGGCACGGCTGGCGATGGAGGAAGCCCCCCTCCGTGGCGCGCTCCACGCTCCCCTCCGCGGGCCGCGGCCGGCGGACGTACCGCTCGTTCTCCTCAGCCTCGACGTCGCTATCCACACCCTCCTCCGCGAACGTCTCGAGCGCGCCTTCGTCGAAAAGCTCGCCGTAGTCGTCGTCGTCCAACCCGGGCTGCGCCCCGCGCGCCTTGGCGCCATCCTTCCTCGTCGCGCTCTTGGTGAGCGATTTGGCGCTCGAACGCGTCGTGCCTCGGTCGCTGCCGGACCGGACGGACCCGCCCTTGACGGAGCCGTCCTTCTTCTTCTTCATGAAGCCGAACATCGCGCCCGCGCCGACGGCCGCGCTCGCCGCCCTCGCCCCGCGCGCCGCGGAGTGGCGAGGCGGGCGCGAGATTTCTCGGAACGCATAGAACGGCCGCAACGTTCGAATAAAACCGACGACTGTCAGCGACGGTGCCGACTCGTGTGTGAAGACGATGTGAAAACGACCCGCTCGCGCGAAGCGCGTTTCGACGGGACGGACCTGAACGCTCCTCTTCTAAAAAAACTACTGAGCGTATTAGTATTTTACAACGTGACCGGAAGGATGGACGCGTCCCACCGACCGTCTCGACTGCTGTTCGTCGCCTGCGCGAGGGGAAGGACGCGGCGGGCGCGGGAGTCGGCGGTGAGTTTTTTTTCCGAAAGAGAGGCGGGGGCGCGCCGGGCGAGAGACGCGAAGGCGAACGAATTCGCCAAGGCGAAAAAATATGCCGACCGTCGTAGACCCCCGTTTCATTTTTCTCGCGGGGGGGGATTTGTTGGTCGACCCGTAGATGTCGCCACCCTTTCATACCCCCGTCTCCGACGAAGACGAAGAGGGGGTTCAGAGGTAATGGCGCGTCATTAGTCTGCAAATAATGGCGCAAACGGCGGCGGCCGGGCGCCGAGCCGCGGCGACGAAAAACAAAAAACCGCCTTGTCGTTCGCGGCTCATCCTTGACGCCGCGCGCGCGCCGACGACTGACTCTCAGTGGGAAAACGTCTAATCAAAGAGCCGGGTTCGAATCCGGATCATACGGCTCTTCCTAATCCACTGGTCTCATCACCGAGCCGTCGTCGGAGCCTTCGCGCGGCGTCGACGGAGAAAACGCGAAAACCGCCGACGCGCCGCCGCCTTTTCGCGTCCGAGAAGACGTAAAAAAAAAGGCGGTGGCGCGCCGTCCGGGAAAACGTTCACGTCGCGAACGTGAGCATGTAAAAGCACCCTCGGCGCCTCCCCGTCATCGCGACGCGCTGGGATCGGCTTCGATGAGCGTGACAAAAGGCTCGTTCTGAGCGCAACACTTGGACAGAGCGGGTCACGGCCGATCGCTCGGCGACCCAACACCGTGGCAGGCAGGCTCGTGATGATAAAAGCGCGTAAAAAGACACAGCGCACGGACACGGAGAGTCTCGGTCTGCAACACGAATCGCACCGTGGTCGATCTGGCGCACGACTTGGGACGCGCGGGACGTGGATATCGTCTTTGCCGTCCGGGGTAGGGTCGTACGCGAAAAAAAAGAACGAGCCGACGCGAAAAAAAAACGCCGAGCGTCGAGCGTTCCGCTCGACGCGCGAAGGATGTTTTTTGTCATCCTTCGTCGCGCGACAAACGGTGACTGTGCCAACGAGACAGGTCAACTGAATCCACGGAGTGGGACATCGTTGGTTTATGTTTGGCGCGTGAATCTTTGCGGCGCAGAGACGGGCGCGGGCATCAAAGATCCGCCCGCGCGTTCGAGGTCGTCTGGGCATCGTGGTTTTTCGCGCGTAGGTTTTCTTTCGCGAAAAAGAAAAAGAAGAAAGAGACGCGCGGGAGACGCACCGCGCGCGCGTCGACGCGGCTCGCCACCGCCGACGCACCTCGCGCATCCACGCGACGCGAGCCGCCGTGGCCGCATCGACGCTTCACGCGGACTTGAAGAAGCTCGCGCTGAGCCAGTTCAGGTACACGAACGCGATGGTCGCGGGTAACGTCACAGGCGCCAGCAACGCGTAGTACGTGCTTTTGCTCATCTCGTCCCCCGCGTCGCGCGCGCTCTGGAAGAACCGCACGGCCGCCATCGTGGCGTGGTACAGGATCGCGCTGCTGGCGAGGACCATGGAAACGCCAGTCACTTTCCTACCGACCAACGACCCGCGGTCCTCCAGGTTCCACGCCGCGTCGTCGATCCAGCCCTGCTTCTGGCCTCGGGTGGGCGTCATCGAAGGTTTTTCGGGCGACGCGCGTCGCGTGGCCGCAGCCGTGCGCGTTGATCCGACGCGTCACTCTGACGCGCGCGGGGGGTCGACACCTCCTCGACTGGTACCCCGAACGCCCCTCGGATCACCGCATCCGTGTGAGGCCGACGCCCGCGCGCCTGGGACTGTTCGGGAGAGTCCCGTGGAATGCGTCATTATTCGCGTCGGCTCGGCGGCGCGAGTTTTTAACGGGGCGCACGAAAAGCTTGGATTTCGCTGAGACGGCAGACTGGCTGGGGAGACATTTTTTTCTGTTGCGCGACGAGGAAACCGCGCGCGCGCGCGCGTATTACACCCTCCGTTTACGTACTACTACACACACGACACGCACTTCACGTTCGCGTTCATACCCGAGCTCCGTCAGTCGCTCAACACGAACTGGATGAACTCGTCGTAGTCCACCTCGCCGTCGCCGGATTTGTCGGCGAGCTTGATGGCGTCTTCGATCTCGTCGTCGGTGAGCTTCTCGCCGATGACGCGCATCGCGGAGCGGAGCTCGTCGGGGGATATGGTGCCGGAGCCGTCCTTGTCGAACACCATGAACACGTCCATCAGCTCCTTTTCGGGGTTGCCCTCGTTCATCTTCCGCAGCATCATCGTCAGGAACTCGGGGAAATCGATCTCGCCGTTGCCGTCGGCGTCGATTTCCCGCACCATCGTCTCCAGCTCCGCGGTGGTGGGTTTCTGCCCGAGCGAGCGCATGACGTCCCCGAGCTCCTGCGTCGTGATCGACCCGCCGCCGTCCTTGTCGAAGATGGCGAACGCATCCTTGAACTCCTTGACCTGGCGCCGCGTCAGGTAAGGCCACTCCGCGCTCAGCTCCTCGTCCGTCAGGTGCTTCTTGCTCATCGCGACGAGAGGCGAACGAACGAACGCGCCTCCCCGCGGGCGAAATTCGCGTCGCTCCGACGGGCCGACGACAGCGCTTCCGCGAGCCTCCGGATCGCGCTCGAGGCGGCTGGGCGCGCTGCACGCGTCGCTGCGACGAGGGGGCGGCGGACGCGGCGGCCGACGGGTCGCGCGCGCGCGAGTGTGTGGATTGAGGCCACGACTCTAGCCCGAATGGTGTTCGTTGCTATCGTTGCCCAGAAGGAGTAGAGGGTAGATTCAGACTAAATACTCACTGATGGGAAAACATTTGGCCAACAGGCCAAGTCCCCTCTGGCGAGCAGGCGATGTCGTGAATACATACATGTAGCTACCGACCTACCTCGCACCCGGCGCGTACCCTTCACCGCCTCTCGTAATACGACCGCGCGGTCTCGACGTAGTCGCTGTATTGCTTCGGCGCGACGACGAGGAAAACGTACCACCACGCGACGATAGGGAGCGCGACCAGAGCGGAGAGCCACTTCAGGTGAAGTACGACTGCGGGCGCGGCGACGATTGCCGTGCCCGTCGACAAGATGGTCCACGGTTGACACCACGGGGGCTTGCTGTTCCACATGGACACCTCCCCGGAGCCGGCTTCGCGGAGCAGCCGCGTGATTTCGGGCGGGACGTTGGGGTCATCCGGGTACTTGCTCCACGCGTCGTAGTACTCGCGATCGGGGTCGTCCCCGCTCGACGCGCGGGTCGTCACGCCCGCGCGCCCAGCGCCGAGAGCGAAAAAGAGGGACGCGCTTTTCTTCGTGGCGGGGCGCTGACGAGCCCACGCGACACGCTTCGACGCACGACGCCCTCGCGTCCCCGGACGCGCCGCGACCGCGCCGAATCGTGCGACGCGCGTCGTCGACCACATCGCTTCGAGCGACGCGCGGACGCGCGACGGAGAGTATGAGCCTCGTCGGGGTCGTCGTGTCGATACGCGGGTTTTCGACGACCGTCTCGCGAATAGCCAACAAAAAGATGGAAAAAAAAACAACCGTCTCGAGAACTACCGCTTCCTCTTGTTCCTCCTGTCCTCGACGTACGCGCGCCCGTCCTTTCCCGCCTGCGCGGCCTCGTCCATGATGCGGAGCACGTACTCCTCCACGTAAGGGTCGTCCAGGTTGCCGGTTTCGATGGCGGCGGCGCACACGCCGCTCACCACCGACGCCGCGTGGCCGGCGTCCAGCTCCTCTCCCATCTTCTCCACCCACTTCTGCACCAAGGGAGGCACGGACGCCTTGTGATCGATGAGCGCCTTCACTTTGCTCATCGGAAGCTTGTGTTCGCCCCGGGGCTCGTTCATGGGCGCCTTCCCTGCGACGGTCGCGGCGTAACCGACACCCGCGCGCGCGTCCGCCTCGCCGCCGCCGGAGAGCGGATCCGCTCCGCCGCTCTCCCAGTCCAGCGGTCGGTCGTCCAGCCCCTCGAGGATCGAACGCAGACGCTCGTAGTCGGGAAGGTCGTCGGCGTTTGAGACGCGCTCCAGGACGCGCGAGAACCGCACGAGCTCGCTCGGCGTGCCCCAATTCGGACACAAAGTCTCGGGCGCGGCGACGGCTTTTTTTTTCAGCTCGTGCGTGGCGCGCTTTGCGGCGTCGTCGTCGGCGACGCCTCGCTCCTTGAGCCCGCGCCAGGGCAACGTCCCTTCGTGCATCTCCGCGAGCGCATACAGTAGGCTCCACAGGTCATCCCGCGGGCCTTGTTCGACGCCCGCGTGCGCGTTCACGGACGCGTACGTGGTCGACCCGCGGAACGCTTTCGTGACGCCTTCATCCGTCGCCTCGCCCTCCTCTCGCTCATCCTTCAGCGACGCCGAAGCCTCTCTCGCCTCTTTGGTTTCAAACTTCTTCGCGAGGCCGAGGTCGATGAGCAGGAGCTCGCGGCCACCGGACCCGCCGCCGGACCCGCCGCCGGACCCGCGCGGGGCCACGGTGATGTTGCTGGGCTTCACGTCGCGGTGCACGTACCCGCGCGCGTGGATGGCGCGCAGCGTGTCCAGGACGCGCACGCCGATCCAGGCGATGGTGCTCTTGCTGTGCCGCCGCTCGGCGACGCGCGTGTGCCGAATCTCCGCCAGGTTTTCCCCGCCCAGCTGCATCACGATGAACGGGTGCTGGTTCTTGTGCGAGCCCTGGCCGAGCAGGCGGCACACTCCGGGGCATCCCTGCAGGTCTTGCAGCGCCCGAACCTCGCGCGCGGTGGTCTTCTCCTCGCGCTCGATCTTGATCGCGACGAACGTCGGCGTTCGGGAGTCGCTCGCCCGGTCCAGCGCCCGGAACACCTCCGCGAACTGCCCGGCGCCGATTGGCTTGTTCCCCGCGACCTGGTACCGCGAGGAAACCACTTCGCCGTCCTTCAGCACCGGCGGAGGCATCGCGCGACCCGCGTGAAGGTCTCGAAGAGACTGCGCGCGCGCGCCCTCGGGGAGTGCCCGAAATTGGCAATCTCTCTGACAGATGATCGTTTTTCTGCAGTCCCGGTCTCCCCAACTCGTTCGGCAAACCTCACTCCTCACGTCGGCACGAAAAGTAACATCATCATTCTCAAACCTTCGAGCGCGCCCTCGTGCGTTCCGCTCGCCATGGCTGACTCGGAGTCGAACCCCGCGTACCTGATCATCGGCATCGTCTCGACGCTCGTGCTCGTCTTCTTCGTCGGCAACATTTGGGCGTACGTGCTTCTCGCGCCTCGACCCGCGGCTTCGTCTGCGCGCGGAATGCGACCGGCGGTTCCCACACGTCGCGACCGCCGAATCCTTCTCCGGGATCGTCTCGGGCTGACCCTCTCTTCTCCTCGTTTCCCCGAATCAGGTACATGGAGGCCCAGAAGCTCTACCCCAAGAAGCCGGCGAAGAAGATGGGCGCCAAGAAACGCGCGCGCGAGATGCTCAAGAAGGGCGTGCAGCAGGCGGGAGAGTAGACTCGGCAGGATGTCAGACCGTCACCCGAAACGAAATTTGTCGCCGGGAAATGCCCCCGAAGATTGATGATCGCGAAAGAGCGTCATCCGGCGGGTAACGCGAGCTCCTTTCGACCTTGAGCAGGTGCTGAGGTCGTACGAGCTCCGCTCCTCACGACGCGCGTGAAGGAGGTGTTTCGATGAACGGTATCGAGACGAGACGCGCGAGACGCGCGAGACGCGAAAGCGTAGCGAGACGTATATACGAAAAAAGTATGTCCGTATGTAGCTCGACGCGAGAAACGCGAAAACGTCTCTCGCCTCACCCGACGTGCTCGACGCGCCACGGCGTTTCCAGCGCTTCGTCGCTCGGCCAGTACCGAGGCAAGTCGCGCGTGAACGACCACTCCTGGATCCGCAGGTCCTCCGTGATCCCGACCGTGCCGTTCACCGTGTCCTCGATGGACCACCGCGATCCCGTCTTGTCCATCGCGAACACCGTCGCCACGAGGCGCAGAGGCTTCGCGTCGGCGCTCTCGAGCGAATCGAATTTTGTTTTAGGTGTTTTTGTTTTTTCGGGCGCGAGCGTCCGCCCGTCGCTCATCACGCTCGTCGCCTCGCGCGCGCCGGACCCGACGCCGTTCACGAACGCGCGGCACCGGTCGCGGCGCGCGACCCACACCGGGTCGTCTTCGGGGTCGCCCGTGAACGTGTCCTCCTGCCGCGCCAAACGCAGGTCGATCAGTCGAGCCGAGCACAGGGAAGACGCCGACGACTCCTCGTCGGCGCTCGGCGATCGGTCGTACCGCAGCGCCAGATTGTTCCGCTCGTATTCGATCCTGCTCTGCTGGAAGGCGTCGAACACCGCCGGCGTGCACATCGCGCGCACGCGGCTCATGTCGTTCGCGGCGTACGCGCGCAACACTTCGTCGCGGCCAACCGCCGCCAGTCTCGAAAACGCGTCGGCGTCGAAGCCGGGGTCGATCGCCGCCGCCACCGCCGGCGCCGAAGCCCACTTGGCGCGCGTCGCGCGGAAGGCGTAGACGGGCGTCATGGTGAGCGCCTCCCACCACGTGTTCTGAACCACCTTCACCGCGTGTACGCCGTCCGTCTCGGTGGACGAAGTGCCGTCCAAGGGGACGCGAGGCGACGGCGTCGGCGGCGTCGGCGGCGTCGGCGGCGTCGGCGTCGAGGCGTCGGTCACTGGCGCCTTTTTTTCCGTCTCGACCGCGTTCGACGCGGTCACCGCGTCGCGTTCGCCCGTCGCGCTCGCATCCGTCTCGACCGCGGTCGCGTCCCGGTCGTCGCGCGGCGTGCCGGCGGACGCGAAACCGCGCGGCCGAGGCTGAGGACGACGCGCGGCGGGTCCCGAGAAGGGACGCGACGATGTCGTCCGCGAAACGACGTGTGACACAAACCTCGGGATCCCGACGCGCTCGATCACGAACGCGTCCCCCGCCGCGCGAGCGCTCGCTGACACGGCGCGCGCCGCGTACCAGCCCCGCGCGCCCGCGCGCCCGAACATCTTCCCGAGCGCACGCACCGCGCGACGCGCTCTGGGAAACGAGACTGCGGTTCGTCGTCTTTATAAATAGCGACGCGGCATCGAAATACGAAGTACAAAAGGTACGTAGAAAAACAACAGAGAGGGACGCGGCGCAGACGTGAGACGCGAGACGTCGCGATGAGGCGTCGCGAACCGTACGTACGATACGTACCGACGCTCCTATTCACGCATTTTCTCACCTGTCCTTCCTTCCCTCCCCGTCGCGCATCTCCGTCGAGCGCACGAGCCGCTTCGTCCCCGTCGCGTGCGCGTGCGCCACCTGCGCCACGAACACGCCGCCCACGAGCAGGCAGAGCGCGCCGGCGAGCACCGCGAACGGCTTCGCCCCGACGCGCGACTTTTGCGTCCACGCGAACGTGCCGCGCTCGGTCCGCAGCACGACGTCGTTCAGCCCGTCCCCGTTCACGTCCTCGATGACGGCCGGCGCGATCGGGCGCGCGGGCAGGGTCAAAGTGGCCAGCACGTACCCGCTCGGGGTCACGAACGTCGCGCGCGTCGCGCCCACCGCCAGAGCCACCTCCGTTTCCGCGCCGTCGCGAGACATTTCGAAAGGTTCCTCCGCCGCTCGCGGCGTCTCCGAAGCTCGCGCCGCCGAACGCAGCGGGAAGGCGAAGAGACCGGGCGTCTCACCGCGCCCCCGCGCCCACCCCGAGTCCGTGCGCAGCTGCCACCGCCGCGTGCCCTCGTGCGTGTACGAGGTCATCTCGCCCCGCGAGTTGAGGAACACCAAGTCGAACACCGCGCCGCGCGCAGCGTCAGACGCCGAAACGCGTCTCGAGTCGAGTCTCGAGACGGACCGTTCGCGTCCATCCGGGGGGGGACGCGCTTCTCCGTCGCGACGCGACGCGAGACGCGACTCGAGACGCGACGCGACGCGAACGTCACGCCTCGAACGGCGCAACGCGACGGGCGACGCGACGTCCACGGTGTTCCCTGAGATGAACCCCCCGGCGTTGGCGTCGGCTCTGTCGCCGCCGGCGCCGCCGTCGCGGCGCGCGTGCCGGGTGACGCCCATGCTCCCCCGGCAGATGGAGCCCTCGAACACCGCGCCGCGCGGTGGCGTGCCGGCGGAGACGCGCGCCCAGCACGCGCGGTCGCCGTGCTTTTCCTTTTCGTGTACGCCCTTCTCGTCCAGGAAGCTCTCGCCCGCCGCGGTGAGGCGCGCGCCGCCGCCGCCGCGCGCGGAGACGTGCTCCAGCACGCCGTCGCCGTTCACGTCCGCGTGCGCGTCGAGGGGCGTCAGGAGCATCTTGCACAGCGTCCGACCCCCGAACAGGTGCACCACCTCGATGCCCTCCTCCTGGTGCGCGACGATCGCGTTGGGGCGGAGATGGTCCGAGTTTTTTACGTCCGTAAAAAACGAC
>Ga0181559_10000591_pt1 | contig 34160 bp, 29 predicted proteins | sample 011ome_21_FD_133752 | JGI IMG/M metagenome (GOLD analysis project Ga0181559, IMG submission 133752) | Coastal salt marsh microbial communities from the Groves Creek Marsh, Skidaway Island, Georgia - 011508AT metaG (megahit assembly) | ecosystem: Environmental > Aquatic > Marine > Intertidal... | reverse complement strand
GATCCTTTGCGCATGTTGCGTGCCATTCGATTTGCTACCCAGCTGAATTTTAAAATTGACCCTCCATCGCTTCAAGCCATCCGAGATCATGCCCATCGCATTGCCATCATATCGAATGAACGCATTGTTGAAGAGCTGCATAAAATCATGAGTACCCCCAAACCGTCCATCGGATTTTTATTGTTGGAACAAAATGGATTGTTGGAACGCATCCTTCCCGAACTGATCCAACTTAAAGGGATAGAGGAAGTCGAGGGCCAACGACATAAAGACAATTTTTACCACACCCTTGAAGTGGTGGACAACATTTGTGAGCATACCGAAAATTTATGGTTGCGCTGGGCGGCTCTTTTACACGATATTGGTAAGGCACCAACCAAAAAATTTCATCCCAAAATCGGTTGGACTTTCCACGGTCACGAATTTGTAGGGTCCAAGATGGTTTACAAGCTATTCAAACGGCTGAAAATGCCCCTGAACGAAAAAATGAAATACGTTCAAAAGCTAGTGTTTATGAGCTCCAGACCGATCGTCATTTCCGAGGAGATCGTCACCGACTCCGCCGTCCGGCGCTTGGTTTTTGATGCCGGGGAAATTTTAGAGGACTTGATCACCCTATGCGAGGCGGACATTACCACAAAAAACCCTACTCGGTACAAACGCTATCACAACAATTTTAAGCTGGTAAGACAAAAAATTAAGGAGGTTGAAGAACGGGATCGCGTCCGAAATTTCCAACCCCCTGTTACGGGAGAAATGATCATGGAGCATTTTCGTTTAAAACCCTGTAAGGAAATTGGCATCATCAAAGAGGCCATTAAAGAAGCCATCTTGGAGGGGGAGATCCCCAACGAATACGATGCTGCCTTTGCGTTGATGCTTAAAAAAGGAAGCGAAATGGGACTGGAAACACATGGAAAATAAATTCAGCGAATCCGTTAAAGCAAGCTTGATCCTCGTCTATTTGGTCATTGCTGCGGGAGCCATTGTCCGGATGACTGGAAGTGGAATGGGCTGCCCTGATTGGCCCAAATGTTTTGGCTATTGGATTCCTCCTACGGAAAGAGCACAACTGGATTGGAAAGCCGATCATGAGTACCGCAAGGGACAGGTCATCATCTTGGATGAGGAGCTCAGAGTGGCCAACAGCGACTTTAAGTCTTCTACTGCATTTAAGGAAGAACATTGGGACTTCTACACCCAGCACGACTACGCCCTATTCAATGCCTATCACACTTGGATAGAATATCTAAATCGTTTGTTGGGGGCACTGGCTGGATTGGCGGTTTTGGTCATGACAGTCCTTTCCTTTTGGTTGTCGAAAAAAAACACCACCTACCCCATCGTTTCCTTTTTGATCCTTTTGGGAATGGGATTCCAAGCCTGGTTGGGAAAAACCGTGGTCGATTCCAATTTGGCGCCCTATCGCATCAGTCTGCACATGGGCATGGCCCTACTGATTGTTTTGGGCTTAATCTTTTTACGCCATACCGCACAAAGAAATACTTTTTCAATCCCTACCCCTCCATTCATGAAAGTCGTGGCCGTATTGGCTGTATTGCTCACCATTTTTCAAATTGGGCTGGGTACCCAAGTTCGGCAATTTGTTGACCTGCAGATGCACGAACCTGCCGGTCAGTGGCTCGATCCCGCGCCCCTAAAATTTTATGTTCACCGGAGTCTTTCCCTTTTGGTCTTGGCCGTACATTTGATCCTCTTTTGGATGTTGCGAAAAATCAAAAGCAACCTTAGGATCTTCAACCAAATCATAGGTTTGATCGGATTGGAAATATTTACTGGTATTCTCATGTTTTATATGGACTTTCCATTCAGTTCCCAACCTTTACATCTAATCCTTGCAGCCCTCTTGTTCGGGGCGCAATCTTATTTTATATTGCAACTACTATCAAAAAGACAAACCTATGATCTATAGAATACGAGCCATTTTAGACGCTGAAAGTGACGTGATTCGAGATTTTGAGATCGAAGCCAGCGCCACATTAGAGGAATTACATGATGCCGTATCACAATCCTTTGGCTTTGCGGGAAACGAAATGGCTTCTTTCTTTCGCTCCGATGAAAATTGGACGCAGGGCGAGGAATTACCGTTGGTGGATATGGGGGTAGGTGAAAAACCCCTAAATGAAAAACCCTTGAAGGACGTACTCTCCGAAAATGAAAACCGCCTGATTTATGTTTATGATTTTCTCAACCTTTGGACATTTTTTGTTGAACTGATGGAAACCGCCGAAAAAGACCAACTCAAAGGCTATCCCAGTTTGATTTTTTCTCATGGGGAGGTTCCAGAAACACCTCCTGAAAAAGATTTTATCTCCGACGACGACGACCATGACTTTTTGGAAGAGGAAGACTTCGGCGATGATGAATACGATGGGGATGAATATGATGGGGATGAATTCTACTAGAGTAAACCTCCCAAGCTAACATTTTGATAATTGCGGCGCAAATAGTCAAATGCCGCCTGCATTAGTTCTCCCATCGACTTACTTTTGGAAAAAGACTCGTCTTTGGTGAAAACAAAAATTTCATTTTTGAGTTTTTCAAGATTTTCTGGGGTGGTGAGTTGATCGTTTTTCATGATGTTTACCAAAAGTTGGATTCGGTTACCCGAATTTATCAAACGCCGAGAAACAATGGAACGTTCTTCGATTTTGTATTGGATAATGGACTCATGGTTTAACTTCTCTTTGACGACCTCCATCAGGGGATAATTTTCTTTAAAAAATTGAGGCCTGTATACCGAGAATTTTCCCTCGTAGGACTGTTGGTCGAAATCGATAGCCCTGATCCTGAAAATCACTTGATCAAAATCATGAATCGGAATCACCACGTAATTATAGGCGCGCATATCCCCGAGGAGGCGAATCATGCAGCGTTCATTGAATTTGACATACTCTTTTGCAATTTGGGCTTTCTCGGAGGGACTGCATAGCTCAAGGGATTCTTTGATAAAAACATCTCCAGGAATCCCAGCAATATGCTCTTCGATTAGGGTATTGTGATTGACCAAATAATTGAGGTTGTAGGGCGAAAGGATGTGTTCAAATTCCAAGCCGTATACCCTTGAGGCATCGGTTTTCTTGACGTAGAAATAGATAAAATTGTCATTTAAGATGTTTCGAATCTTGATGCGAAAGGGTTTCGAATTTCCGAAAGTACAATAATCAATAGCATCTATATTCAGGTCGGGTAAGGAGGAAGTATTTCCATCGGAATGCAAAAGGGTATAAATCGTTTTGAGGTGGGCATCGATTTCCGACCGGTCGGAGTCGGAATAGTAAACCCGCACCCAAAGGGTATCGTGATCGTTTTTTTCATAAACCGTAACCGAGCCAGAAAAGCGCAGCAAATCTTCATAACATATCGAAGACTCCATCCAACGGTCGTATTTCTTGAGAAATAGCATCAAAGCGTCGGAGATAGGGAAAAAGGGCTTTTTTTGGCTGATCAGTTTTTCCTCCACACTAATATTTTTTTCAAAAATACCTCTTTTTATCGATTGCTTTTCAATCCAGTTGCTTTCGCTAAAACATGGACATAATATTGTGCAAGGGCGAGATATACTTTAATTTCGCAAGATGCAATTCAAACTGACGTCTGACTTTTCACCCACTGGGGACCAACCCGAAGCGATACAACAGATTGTCAAAGGTTTTAGCGACGGCGACAAATACTTGACTTTACAGGGAGTGACTGGCTCAGGTAAAACTTTTACCGTGGCCAATGCAGTTAAAGAATTGCAGCGTCCTACCCTGGTTTTGGCACATAACAAAACACTGGCTGCCCAACTGTATTCTGAATTCAAGCAATTTTTTCCCGAAAATGCCGTAGAATATTTTGTTTCTTATTATGATTATTACCAACCCGAGGCCTATAACCCCACCAGCGGTTTGTATATAGAAAAGGATTTGTCTATCAATGAAGAAATTGAAAAATTACGATTGAGCACCACCTCCTCTCTCCTCTCTGGCAGAAGAGATGTATTGGTTGTGGCGTCGGTCTCCTGTCTCTACGGGATCGGAAATCCTTTGGAGTTTCAAAAAAATGTCATCGCTGTAGAAAAGGGGGAGATGATTTCCCGAACTCAATTCCTACATCGTTTGGTGCAAAGCCTTTACTCCAGAACAACGGGAGCTTTTGAACGGGGAAACTTCAGGGTCAACGGAGATATTTTAGACATCTTTCCAGGTTATGCTGACATCGCCTTCAAAATCCATTTTTTTGGGGATGAAATTGAGGAAATTGAGTCTTTTGATCCCATCGAAAACCGAATCTTAGAAAAATTCGAACGCCTGACCCTCTACCCCGCCAATATGTTTGTTACCTCTCCAGATATTCTCCAAAGTGCCATTACCCAAATCCAAGACGATTTGGTAAAACAAGTAGATTATTTCAATGCCAATGGCAATTTTTTGGAAGCCAAGCGTTTGCATGAACGGACGGAATTTGACTTAGAGATGATTCGTGAACTGGGCTATTGTTCGGGGATTGAAAATTACTCTCGCTATCTGGACGGCAGAGATCCAGGTACGCGTCCTTTTTGTTTGTTGGATTATTTTCCAGACGATTATTTGATGGTGGTGGACGAAAGTCATGTCACCATTTCACAGGTGCACGCCATGTACGGTGGGGATCGCAGTCGCAAGGAAAATTTGGTCAATTATGGCTTTCGATTGCCGGCAGCCATGGACAACCGACCGCTAAAATTTGAAGAATTTGAGGCCCTTCAGAATCAGGTGCTTTATGTCAGTGCTACCCCTGCAGACTATGAACTCAAGCAAACTGAGGGATTTTTTGTGGAACAGGTCATTCGCCCCACAGGACTGCTCGACCCAGAAATCGAAATCCGACCCAGTCTCAATCAAATAGACGACTTGATCGAGGAAATTCAACTCAGGGTGGAAAAAGACGAGCGCACGCTGGTGACCACGCTGACCAAAAGAATGGCGGAGGAACTCACCAAATATTTTTCTCGGGTAAACATCCGATGCCGTTACATCCACAGTGATGTGGATACTTTGGAGCGGGTAGAGATCATGCAAGACCTGCGCAAAGGACTTTTTGATGTATTGGTAGGAGTCAACTTATTGAGAGAAGGACTCGACTTACCGGAAGTCTCACTGGTGGCCATATTGGATGCCGACAAAGAAGGTTTTTTAAGAAGCCACCGCTCCCTGACCCAAACCGTGGGAAGGGCGGCCAGAAATGTAAACGGTAAGGCCATCATGTATGCCGATAGCATCACCAAAAGCATGCAAAAGACCATTGATGAAACCTTGTATCGACGGGACAAGCAGCAGGCCTATAACCTCAAAAATAATATGACCCCCACTGCATTGAACAAATCTTTGGACAATGCATTGTCAAAAAATTCGGTGGCCACCTATGCGCAGGAACTGAGCGAGCGAAAAGCCGCTGAGGCCAAAAACCGCTATTTGACCAAGGAAGAAGTGGAAAAGAAAATTCGGGAGTCGAGAAAAGCCATGGAAGCGGCAGCCAAAGACTTGGACTTTATTGAGGCAGCAAGACTCAGAGACGAAATAAAATCTTTGCAAAACCAATTGCAATAAAAAAAGGCTCGGTAAAATACCGAGCCCTTTCCAACAAAAACAAAATTAATTCATTTATTTAATGGAAATCAATTGTTTGGGTTGCGGAAGTGCCTCTGCTTTTTTGGGCAGACTGACCGTCAAAATTCCTTCTTTGTAGCTGGCAACGATTTTGTCCGCAGCCACCGTTTCTGGGATATTAAATGACCTTTTAAAAGAGCTATAGCCAAACTCCTTACGGGTAAAGCTGCCGTCTTTTTCTGTTGACTTTGTCTCGGTTTCAGAGGAAATGGTCAATACCCCCTCCTCCAACTCGATTTTAAAGTCACTTTTCTTCTTTCCTGGCGCGGCCAATTCAATGTTGAAATGGTCATCGGCTTCGATGATATTGGCTGCAGGAACGGTAGTACTGATGTGGTTCCAATCTTGATTGATAAATAAATCGTCGATCAAAGAAGTAAAAACTGGATTTTGTCTTTTAATTAAATTCATGATGTTAAGATTTTAAATTAAACTTTTTTATAAAGCTTTATTCAAATCCCATACCAAGCAGATAACGATGACAAAATGTCGGTTATTTTCTAAAAAAGAATGTCAAATTGACAACTAAAGCGCCTCTTGTACCTTTTGTGCGGCTTCTTCAAAGGCGGTTGCAGACATAACATTGAGACCGGAATCGTCGATCAACTTTTTGGCAATATCAGCATTGGTTCCTTGCAAACGAACGATGATGGGTACATTAATGGCATCCCCCATGTTTTTGTAGGCATCGACAATTCCCTGAGCTACACGATCACAACGAACAATCCCTCCAAAGATATTGACCAAAATAGCGGCCACATTGGGATCTTTTAAGATCAATCGAAAAGCAGTCTCCACACGGGCAGCATCGGCAGTTCCCCCCACGTCTAAAAAGTTGGCCGGAGATCCTCCAGATTGTTTGATCAAATCCATGGTCGCCATAGCCAATCCAGCACCATTGACCATACAGCCTACATTACCATCCAAGGCCACATAGTTAAGTCCAACTTCACGGGCCTCTACCTCAGTAGGGTTTTCTTCGCTTAAGTCTCTGAGTTCGGCATAGTCCTTATGTCTATACAAGGCGTTGTCGTCCAAGGTTACCTTGGCATCGACGGCGATGATCTTATCATCAGAAGTTTTTAGAACTGGATTGATCTCAAAAAGGGAAGCATCTGCTCCCACATAGGCATTGTATATAGCCGTAATGAATTTTACCATTTCCTTAAAAGCAACGCCACTCAAACCGAGATTAAAAGCCACGTTTCGGGCTTGGAAAGCGCGAAGTCCATAGGCAGGGTCGATCTCCTCTGTAAAGATCAACTCTGGGGTTTTTTCGGCGACCGCCTCAATATCCATCCCTCCTTCAGTGGAGTACATGATCATGTTATTTCCGGTGGAGCGGTTGAGCAAAACCGAGACATAAAATTCTTTGGGTTCTGAATCTCCAGGGTAGTAAACGTCTTCAGCAACCAATACCTTATTGACTTTCTTCCCTTCAGGTGGGGTCTGGGGGGTGATGAGTTGCATCCCAATAATTTGTTCAGATAGGGATTTGACCTCATCCAAACTTTTGGCCAATTTAACCCCTCCGCCTTTACCGCGACCACCAGCGTGTATTTGCGCCTTGATCACATGCCACGAGGTTCCCGTATCTGCCGTAAGCTTTTCCGCTGCGGCCACAGCCTCGTCTGAGTTGTTGGCCACCAAACCTTTTTGAACGGCTACGCCAAAGCCAGCTAAAATCTCTTTTCCTTGATATTCGTGTAGATTCATCCTATGAATTTTATCCCCCAAAAATAATAAATCACCTCTGAAAAAAAGACCATTAGCCAAAAAGTATAATGTTATATTTAAAACAATAAGTTTGATTTTTATAACATCTGTTTCTTTTCATCGTCAATTATGAGGGAGGGGTTTAATTTCGCCTTTGAAAAAATAGAACGAAAGTGACAAATACTGATCTAGTGGCCATTGCCGCGGAATTTGGCAATCCCGTTTATGTGTATGACTCAGAAAAAATAGCTGCGCAATACCAAAGATTGACCGCTGCTTTTAGCAATGTGGGAGATCTGCGAATCAACTATGCTGCCAAGGCTTTGTCCAATGTGTCCATCCTCAAACTGCTGAGGCAGTTGGGTTCTGGATTGGATACCGTTTCCATCCAGGAGGTTCAGTTGGGATTGGCTGCGGGTTTTAAACCCCAATCCATCATCTATACTCCCAATGGCGTTTCTTTAAAAGAAATCGAAAGCGTTGCCCAAATGGGCGTTCAGATCAATATCGACAATCTGTCCCTCTTGGAGCAGTTTGGTACGCGCCATCCCAAAACACCGGTTTGTATCCGTATCAATCCTCATGTAATGGCCGGGGGCAACAGCAATATTTCTGTTGGCCATATCGATTCCAAATTCGGTATTTCCATTCATCAAATCCCACACCTACTTCGCATTGTAGAAAATACCGCCATGAACATCAATGGGATCCATATGCATACGGGTAGTGATATTTTGGACATTGACGTGTTCCTCCATGCCGCAGAAATTCTATTCGACACCGCCAAGCATTTTAAAGCGTTGGAGTTTCTGGACTTTGGTAGTGGTTTTAAAGTGCCTTATCATGAGAACGACATCGAAACGAATATCGAAGAATTAGGAGAAAAACTCTCCAAGAGGTTTGTGGCTTTCTGCAAAGAATATGGAAGTGAGTTGCAATTGATCTTTGAACCCGGCAAGTTTTTGGTCAGTCAGGCTGGGCATTTCGTTACCCAGGTCAACGTGGTCAAACAAACCACCTCCACTGTTTTTGCCCAAGTGGACAGTGGCTTTAACCACCTGATCCGGCCCATGCTTTACGGCTCCCACCACCACATCGAAAACCTTTCCAATCCCAAAGGAAAAGAACGTTTTTACTCCGTCGTCGGCTATATCTGTGAGACGGACACTTTTGCGAGTAACCGTAAGATTGCGGAGATCACCGAGGGCGATCTGTTGGTCTTTCGCAATTCTGGTGCCTACTGTTTTTCGATGGCCAGCAACTACAATTCCCGTTACCGGCCCGCAGAGGTATTATGGCACGAAGGCAAAGCCCACTTGATCCGAAAAAGAGAAACTTTTGAAGACATCCTGCACAATCAAGTGGAGATAGCGTTTTCGGAAGTATCGGAGCCATAAATGCATCCTAAAAAGTATTGGTAGCTGTCAGAGTATTTGTTAACTATATTTATAAATGTTTGTTCAGGCAATCACCCCCGAACCCAACAACTCCTCGTCCTCATACCAAGCCACAAACTGCCCCGAAGTAATGGCCGATTGGAGTTGATCAAATTGCACATAAAGCCCATCGGCTTGTAAAATTAAGCTTGCTTTTTGGAGGGGTTGACGGTATCGTATTCTGGCCATCACCTTCATTTCTGTTCCTTCAATATGGCGTAGGTCCTCTCTTATCCAGTGCACCTCATCGGTCTTAACCTTGAGGGCTTTTCGATACAAACCAGGGTGGTCTTTACCCTGCCCTACATAGACAACATTTTTGGTTACATCGGTATCAATCACAAACAGCGGTTCGGGTGTCCCTCCTACGGCCAAACCTTTTCTTTGGCCAATGGTAAAAAAATGCGCCCCTTGGTGGGTTCCCACAATTTTTCCATCGCTGGTTTGGTAAGTAGTTTTTTGGGATTGCGCGATCAGGCTTTGTGCTGGCGCCCTACTCGCGTAAAAATCTTCGGGAATCTCAATGATGTTACCAGTTTTGGGCTGTAGTTGTTGTTGTAAAAAATCGGGTAAACTCACTTTTCCGATAAAGCAAAGTCCTTGGGAATCTTTTTTTTCGGCAGTTACCAAATTCAATTTGCGAGCGATTTCTCTTACCTCCGCTTTTTGAAGATGCCCGATGGGAAACAAGGTTTTGGCCAACTGTTCTTGGGTCAGCTGGCAAAGGAAATAGGATTGGTCTTTGTTGCCGTCTTCACCGCTCATCAATCGGTAAACACTGCCGTTTTCGGTAGAAAGCGTTTCCTTTTGACAATAGTGCCCCGTAGCCACATAATCGGCACCCAAGGAAAGGGCGATCTTTAAAAAAACATCAAACTTAATTTCCCGGTTGCACAACACATCGGGATTGGGGGTTCTTCCGGCGGCGTATTCATCGAACATATAGTCCACAATGCGTTCTTTGTATTCGGCACTTAAATCGATGGTCTGAAAAGGAATTCCCAACTTTTCGGCCACCAGCATGGCATCGTTGCTGTCTTCCAGCCAAGGGCACTCGTTGGAGAGGGTCACTGACTCATCGTGCCAGTTTTTCATAAAGAGGCCGATGACTTCGTAATCCTGTTGGATAAGCAAATGGGCGGCTACACTGGAATCAACACCACCGGACAAACCTACAATGACCCTTTTCTTTTTCATAGCGCAAAGTTACGCCAAGAAATTAAATTCTGATTCTTTAGCTTAGACCTATCTACCGCGGGCTTTTTTTTGCTTTTCAGCCTCTTCCATCGCCTTTTGCAAACGGGCTGAAAACCCACCCGCTTTTTTGGGTTTCTTTTTATTTTCCTCGATTTTGGCGTGGATTTTATCGTCGTCTATGATGTAATTCTTGATCACCAACATCAAAATAATGGTCAAGAGGTTGGAAACAAAATAGTACAAACTCAATCCACTGGCGTAGTTGTTAAAGAAAAACAACATCATCAATGGCATCAGGTACATGATGATCTTCATATTGGGCATACCAGGCTGTTGGGGCATGGTCTGCTGCCCAGTGGTCATCTGGGTGTAAAAGTAAATGGCTATGGAAGCTAAGATGGGAAACAAACTGACGTGGTCACCATAAAAGGGTATGTTGAATCCCAAATCCAAAACCGAGTCGTAGGAGGACAAATCATCGGCCCAAAGGAAACTCTTTTTACGCAGCTCAAAAGCAACCGGGAAAAAAGTAAAAAGGGCATAGAATACAGGAAGCTGTAACAAAGCAGGGATACATCCGGCCATAGGGTTGGCTCCGGCACGATTGTAAAGGCTCATGGTCTCTTGCTGACGTTTGACCGCATTGTCTTTGTATTTCTTGTTCAGCTCCTCGATTTCAGGTCGCAAGACTTTCATTTTGATCTGAGAAACATAGGACTTATAGGTGACCGGAGACATGGCCAATCGAACGATGATGGTCATCACAATAATGGCGATACCATGGGGAAAGAAAGAGGACAAGAAACCAAACAAAGGCAAAAAGATAAATCGATTGAGCCAACCGAAAATACCCCAACCCAAGGGGATAGAGGATTCCAAATCCCGATCATAAGATTTTAACGTCTGATAGTCCGTGACACCAAAGTAATATTCAAAGCGACTGCCAAATTCACCCATTTGATATGCCAATGGAATTTGAATCCCAAATTTTTTGGTAAAAACCTCCTCCAATGATTTGTCTTCCGCTAGGTTATCGGAAGTCACCGTTAACTGATCAATCGGCTTTTCGGGAATCAGAATGGCACTGAAAAAATGTTGTCGAAAAGAGACCCATCGAATTTCCTCTGGGGATTCTTCATCAGTACCAGAAAGTGACAAATAGTCAACTTTATCCCCTTCATAGCCATAGGTGAGTTCGGTATAGCGACCTTCATAATCAATGCTTTTGGAATTCCGATAGGCACGGGTTTCCCATGTCATTAAAGCAGGTTCACTGCTGTCCAATAGCGAAGCGATGCCAGAAGATTGGATACTGAAATCAACCAAAAACCGTTCCGCGTCTATGGCATAAACAAACTCCAAATATTGGTTGGGAGCAATGGTGGCTTTGAGGGACAGTTTTTGTTTTCCGTTCTCGGAACTCAGTTGGGGCGAAAAATAAAAATCTTTGGTATTCAGTCTTCGACCGTCCTTGGTGGAAAACTGTACATTGAATTGGTTGTTTCCTTCCTTTATCAATTCCAGCGGCTGATCCTTGTAATCCGTATAATCCTTAAGTCGCACCCGAGTAAGGATCCCTCCTTTGGGACTGACTTCAAGCAATAGGTCTTTATTTTCCAATAGATGAAGGCTGCCTCCTTGATCGGTCATCCAGTTGGTAAAAATTCCAAAAGTACTTTGAAGATTGATTTTTTGAAGGGAATCATTCGTTTGAGTGGGTGGAGCAGTAGGAGTCTCCTCTGCTGCTACCTCAGTATTTTCGGGAGGTGCTGCGGTGTTGTCCCCTGGTTCTGGCTGATTGACATACATCATCCAGGTAAGGATCAATGCAATCAAAATGAATCCAATAAATTGGTAGGGATCAAATCTTCTTTCTTCCATGGGTTTTAGTTCGGTTGCTGTTGGCTAAGATAGTCAATACTGGCTTTGATAAAGGCTACAAACAAAGGATGTGGGTTGGAAACGGTACTTTTATATTCGGGATGAAACTGAACCCCCACAAACCAAGGGTGATCTTGATTCTCGACAATTTCTACCAAATCGGTTTCCGGGTTGACCCCTGAAACTTTCAAAGCTCCCTTTTCAAAAACCTCTTTTTTGTATTGATTGTTAAACTCAAAACGGTGACGGTGGCGCTCTGTGATTTTATTTTTTCCATACACCTCAGCGACTTTACTGCCTGTGACCAAATCACAGTCCCAAGTTCCCAGTCGCATGGTTCCTCCTTTATTGACGATCCCTTTTTGACTTTCCATGATATCAATTACGGGGTAGTCTGTGTCTTCATCGATCTCGGTCGAGTTGGCATTGGGTTGCATCAATACATTTCTGGCATACTCGATGACTGCCATTTGCATTCCCAAGCATATCCCAAAAAAGGGAATTTTGTTTTCTCTGACATAGCTAATGGCATCAATTTTCCCTTCAATTCCTCGACCACCAAATCCCGGAGCGACAATCAATCCGTGGAGTTCCTTGAGTTGTTCCTGGGCATTGATCTGATTCAAAAATTCAGAATGGATACTCACCACCTCTACCTCAGTCTCATTGACGGCACCGGCGTGGATCAAGGCCTCTAAAATGGATTTATAGGAATCTTGTAACTCAACATATTTTCCCACCAACCCGATTTTGACTTTTTGTTTGGGGTTTTTAAACTTTTCTAAAAAAGACTTCCAATGGTCTAAATTGAGTTCAGACTTTTGGCGCAGTTTAAGTTTATTTAAAACCACTCGATCCAATCCCTCCTCCAACATTTTCATAGGGACATCATAGATGGTATCTACGTCTATAGATTGAATTACGGCTTCTGGCTTAACATTACAAAAGAGTGCTAATTTTTTTTTCAAGTCCTCAGACAATTCATGTTCTGTTCTACAAACCAAAACATCTGACTTGATCCCACTTTCCATCAAGGTTTTAACGGAATGTTGCGTGGGCTTGGTCTTTAACTCTCCTGCAGCAGTGAGATAGGGAATCAATGTGAGGTGAATAACAATGGCATTCTCTTCGCCCAATTCGTAAATCAACTGACGAACCGATTCAATATAGGGTAAAGATTCAATGTCCCCCACCGTTCCACCGATCTCCGTTATCACAATATCATAGTCCCCACTGTTTCCCAGCAGTTGCATTCGCTCTTTGATCTCGTTGGTGATATGGGGAATGACCTGAACGGTTTTACCAAGAAATTCTCCCCTTCGTTCTTTGTCTATCACACTTTGATAGACCCTTCCCGTAGTAACATTATTGGCCTGAGAAGTCCTGATATTTAAAAAACGTTCGTAATGTCCAAGGTCTAAATCGGTCTCTGCACCATCATCAGTTACATAGCATTCGCCATGCTCATAGGGATTGAGGGTTCCAGGATCTACATTAATGTAGGGATCAAATTTTTGAATGGTAACCTTGAAGTTTTGTGCCTGAAGTAACTTGGCTAGAGAGGCCGCTATAATTCCTTTTCCCAAGGAGGAACTCACCCCTCCTGTTACAAAAATGTACTTTATTTCCGGCATCCAGTTTTGATTCTATTACAACTAACCGGCCTCAAATTTACAAAATCCCTAACTACTTTTAGCGCATTTACATTATTTCTTGAGCTCCACAATTTCAAATTGGTCGTGTTGCAATAAAAAATAGCCCTTATTTTCAAACCCACTCATTTGTTTTTCGTACAAAAAACGGTTTTCTTCATAATCGGTCTCACCGATTTTGTCAATGAATTTGAGGTTTTTCAAATAGGCCATTCTTAAGATCAGATCCATGGTCAGGTCGAAGGCGCGAATGGCAGTTCGATTGGGGGGCTTGCCAAATGCGCGAATGTATTGAGTTTGAAACGCATTGTATTGGCCCAACTTTAAAGGCAATCGATCGGCTGTATAAGTGAATTTAAGATCCCCCAACTGTTTTAGCGATAAATTCGGATTTTCGTAGGCATTGCCACGGTAGGTGGTAAACAACTGAACGGATCGCAACTCAGATTGCTGGGCACTCATTTGGGAACTCGCACTGGAGATCAAGGAAAAATCTTGACTTTCCAATATCACTTTATTGGGAAGGGAATCCACCAAAAGGGAATCCACTAAATCCGGCAATAGGAAATTGTTTTTTTCGGGGCGTAAAAGGGTTGCTTTGGGAAACATTTGCAATAGCTCCCCCTCCACAGGGCGACTGAGAGAGTCTACCACCAATACAATATTGTCTTCCCGATTTAATGTCCGATCCAAGTAATCATACATTCTTTTTCTGAGAAATGTTTTGGGGGTCACCGATTGGTAAACCGCCTCTCTCATTGCCACTGGATTGGTCGACAAAGGGGCTACTTTGGGTATTTTTCGAACCTTAGTCTTGGTCGATAAATAATCAAAATTGGAGGGAATCAAAGGGCCAATGATCGCGTCAACATTTGAAAAATCATGGGTATTGACGATTTCATCCACCTTGGCGATGCTGTTTTGGGTATCATAAACATTAAGATTGGTGGTTATACCATAATGGCTTAGGGTATCAATTGCCAGCATCACCCCAGAATAAAAATCAGCAGAAAGGGTATGTAAATTTCTACTTTGTAATAACCTTCGGGTATCTTCAATCGAGTCGTAAACAATCTCATGGGCTTTAAAAGGTAAAAACAGGGCCAGTTCAATTTCCTGAGCTTCACCTAGCGAATCCAAGAGAGAAATCCGTTCGACCAGCAGGTCATCTTGGATTTTGAGAACCCCCCTCACTGCTCCAGGAACTCTCAGTACCATTCCTGCTTGTAGACCCAACGTCCCCAACTGGGGATTCAGCGAATCCAATACCTTTCGTGTTACCCCAATTTTTTTCTCAATTCTGTAATATCCCTCTTTGGGGAGTACTTTATAATAATTATAACTACTGTCCCAGGAGAATGCAACCGTTTCGCTTGTGCTTTGGGAGGAGGGCAGCAGGGGTACACGAATTTCTTGCCCCTCCTGGAGTCCATTTTTAATTTGGGGATTAAGGGCCTCCAACTCAGGGATGGTCATTTGGTAGTTATAGGCGATACGCCATTTGGTTTCCTTCGGTTTTACAATATACGTTTCCGTATTGTCAACTTTTTTAGGAGAGGCAGGGGTCGAATCAACTATTTCTGGATAAACAGGAATCCGCAATACCATTCTTTTTCTTAAACCCACTTTTTTTAACAAAGGATTGTATTCATTCAACTGCTCCTCTGTGATATTGTATTTTCTAGTGATCCCATAGACAGTTTCTTTCTTTTTCACCTTATGAGACAGGAATTTTGAGGGCATTTCTTGGGCGGTACCCAAAAGGATACCACAGAGTAGAAAAAGGACAAGAAAGTATTTATTTTTTTTCATGTTGCTTTTAGTCGAACTACTCCCATTCAATGGTTGCGGGAGGTTTGGAACTGATGTCATAGACGACGCGATTGATCCCTTTTACTTTATTGATGATCTCATTGGACATTTTTTGCAAAAAAGCATAGGGCAAATCAACCCAATCGGCAGTCATCCCGTCCGTAGATTGAACTGCACGGAGTGCCACACACTTTTCATAGGTGCGTTCGTCTCCCATTACCCCAACGCTGTTGACGGGCAGAAGCATGGCCCCGGCCTGCCACACTTGATCGTATAGGTCCCAAGATTTGAGTCCATCAATAAAAATGGCATCCACCTCTTGTAACATCCGAACTTTTTCTGCAGTAATGTCTCCCAAGATTCTAATCCCCAATCCCGGCCCGGGAAAAGGATGACGACCCAACAATTCGGGAGCGATTCCTATACTGGCACCGACACGTCTTACTTCATCTTTAAACAGCATATTGAGCGGCTCCACCAATTTTAACTTCATATAATCGGGCAATCCCCCTACATTGTGGTGGGATTTGATGGTTGCTGAAGGGCCATTGACTGAAATCGACTCTATTACATCGGGATAAATCGTTCCTTGTGCCAACCAACTGACACCACTTATCTTTTTGGATTCTTCATCAAAAACATCGATGAAAGTATTGCCGATGATCTTTCTTTTTTTCTCGGGATCTGTTTCCCCTTTTAGAGCACTAAGAAATTGATCAGAGGCATCAACGCCTTTTACATTGAGCCCCATGCCTTCGTATTGATCCAGTACACTTCCAAACTCATTTTTTCTGAGCAAACCATTGTTGACAAAGATGCACTGCAGTTGGTCGCCGATGGCCTTATTCAACAATACAGCAGCTACAGTAGAGTCAACCCCACCAGAAAGGCCCAAAATGACTTTTTCACTCCCTACAGTATCCCGAATGTCATTGATCGTCATTTCAACAAACGAATCTGGCGTCCAATCCTGTTGAAGCCCAGCAATTTTAATCAGGAAATTCTCCAATAACTTTTTTCCGTCGGTTGTATGATAGACTTCGGGATGGAACTGAATCCCAAAAGTAGGCTCTCCCTCAATGCAATAAGCGGCATTTTGAACATCCTCCGTACTGGCCACTAGGATGCCTCCTTCTGGCAATTGATCGATGGTATCACTGTGGCTCATCCACACTTGACTGCCTTGATCAATTCCGTCAAAAAAAACTTGTCCGTCTTTGATATAGGAAAGCTTGGCCCTGCCGTATTCTCGGGTGTCTGAGGGTTTGACACTTCCCCCAGAAAAATGAGCGAGGTATTGCGCACCATAGCAAACCGCCAGCAATGGGAGCTTTCCTCTAATTCGAGATAAATCGGGATGGGGAGCCTCTTCAGATCTGACGGAATAGGGAGAACCAGAAAGAATCACAGCATCGTATTCCTCTGGATTTTTTGGTGGGTTATTGTATGGATAGATTTCACAGTAAATAAATAGTTCCCTAACACGTCTGGCGATCAATTGGGTGTATTGTGACCCAAAATCAAGAATCAATACTTTATTTTGCATGGGTAAAAATACGATTATTTCAATTGGCGTAAAGGGACGAAAAAGGGATTTTATTAAAAAAAAATGTTGGTAAACCCTAACCCTCCAGCACGGTAAATTCGCCAGACAAAGGATCAAATGTTTCCATTAGAAATGCGATAAAATCCGATCCGTGATTCAGATAAACATCGCTAAAGTTTTCGACCCGTTCTTGCAATTTTCCTCCCGGAAAACATTGCTCGTGCAACAGTGACAATCTTTCAACTTGGTCTTTCAGTTTGACTTTTTGCGCTTTTAACAGTCTTTGTTCCAAATGATCGATCCCTTTAAACTGTTTTGCCTTTTGGGCCTTAACCGCACCCTCAAAAGAGGCATCGGTTTGTGCGACCAAAGAGGATAGCGTCTCAAACTGATTTTCCAATATTTTTTTAAAAGGAGACAGGTCCAAATCGATATTGCTGATTTGCCTTACTTTTTTATTAATGAGGGCATTTTTTTTGAGGAATAAATCTTTCTTTTCCAGTTTGAGTTTTTTGATCTTTTGGGCATTTTTCTCACTGATGATCAGGGCAGCATTCCTCAGGATCAATAGAGGAAAAGGAATCTTTTGGCTATCAAAAAAGGACTTTAATTCAAACCAATAGGCCAACTCCCCTCCTCCTCCAATATAGGCGATGTTGGGCAGGATGACTTCTTGATAAAGGGGGCGCAAGAGCACATTGGGAGAAAATTTCTCTGGATGGGTTTTCACCCATTTCAAAATTTCACCTTCTGAGATCATCTCCTTTTTCCCCTCCCATTCAAAACCGTTTTCATTTTTGATCAATCGATCCCTTTTTCCCTGCTCCAATAAAAACAAATGAAGGTTTCTCGGATTGACTTGGGGTTTATAGTTGGGGTTATAGTTTTCCTGCAGGGCTATGATTTGGGACTTTACTTCCCGATCACAGGTCTGTAATTGCAATTCCTCTTTGAGGTAGGGTGTAAAATATTTCTTCAGTGCGGCATCGTCGGCATCCAAAATCAAAAGGCCATAAGATTCAAAAAGCGCATTGACAAAGGATCTTGTTGCCTCAGACAAGTCTCCACCGGATTCGTAACTCTTGTGAATGATTTGTTTTAGGTTTTCTGCGTGGACATGCGTACCCAATTCCTGTTTGAACAATTCCAGTAAAGGGGTCAAGCTCTCCGTTTTGATCTTTCCTACGGGTCCACCCGAGGGGGCATTCCACTTGAATTTTTTCCCACGAAAAACAAAAGCACTGATCTCCTCAAAATCGTGATCCTCAGAAGCCATCCAGTAAATGGGAACAAAATCCAAATCGGGATACTTAATTTTGAGCTGACGGCACAATTTGATGGTGCTGACAATTTTGTAAATAAAATAGAGCGGCCCAGTCATTAAGCACAACTGATGGACAGCGGTGATCGTTAAGGCATTATCGCTTTCAAGCAGTTGGAGGTTCTCAGCCACGGCAGAGGACATTGCGGTTCGGCTGTACTGACTTCGGATACTTTCACACAGGGTTTTTCTAATCTCTAAAGGAAAAACCTTCTTTTTTTTTAAAGCTTGTTGGTGTAGGTTTTCAAAACTGGGCAAACCACTGTGAAAGGGCTGTAATTCTTTTTTGTCACCGAGGTAATCGCACATCATGTCGGAAAAATATCCAGTTTCGATGAAGGGAATGTGATGCGCTTTCATGACTATTTTGAGTTAAAGATAGGGGTGTTTTTTTTAATCTCTTAAAGGCTGGGCTTTTATCGGAATAGCATAAAGATCGAAATCTGTCGCTTCGGTTATTTTTACCACAGTAAAATCACCAAGCTTTAGGTAGTGCTTTTTTGCATCGATCAATACTTCATTGTCAACATCTGGAGAATCAATTTCGGTTCTGCCTACAAAATGATCACCCTGTTTTCGATCAATCACGCAGCGGAGGATTTTACCCACCTTTTTTTGATTTTGCTCCCATGAGATCTCCGATTGGATTTTCATGATCTCATTGGCCCGCTCTTGCTTTACTTCTTGGGGTACGTTATCCTCCAATTGATAAGCATGGGTATTTTCCTCATGGCTGTAGGTAAAACAGCCCAAACGTTCAAATCGCATGGCCTTAACCCATTCCTTTAAGATCCGAAAATCGGATGCTGTCTCACCGGGATAACCCACGATCAGGGTGGTTCTCAAGGCAATTTCTGGTAATATCTTTCGAATGTTCTCGATCAAATCGGTGGTCTTTTTCTGTGTTGTACCCCTGCGCATGGACTTGAGAATAGGATCTGAAATATGCTGTAATGGGATGTCCAAATAATTGCAAATCTTAGGCTCCTGTTTCATCACCTCGATCACTTCCAAGGGAAATCCAGTGGGGAAAGCATAATGCAAGCGGATCCACTCGATCCCATTCACTTTGACCAGTGCTCTAAGTAAATCAGCCAAACGCCTTTCTCGATAGAGATCCAAACCGTAATAGGTCAGATCCTGAGCAATCAATAGCAACTCTTTAACACCATTTTGGGCTAACTTTTCTGCCCGTTCCACCAATTCGTCTATGGGAGTAGATCGGTGTTTCCCTCGCATCAAAGGAATGGCACAGAAAGAACAAGGCCGGTCGCAGCCCTCCGAAACTTTGAAGTATGCATAATTTTTGGGGGTTGTGGTGATGCGTTCCCCCAACAGCTCGTGTTTGTAATCGGCCCCCAAGGCTTTGAGTAGTTGGGGCAGATCAGTAGTGCCAAAATAGGCATCTACCTCGGGCATTTCTTTTTCCAAATCCGGTTTGTAGCGCTCACTCAAACATCCGGTGACGAAAAGTTGGTCGATTGCACCGGATTCCTTTTTTTGAATCTGCTCTAAAATCGTATTGACGGATTCCTCTTTGGCATTGTCGATAAACCCACAAGTATTCACCACAACAATATTACCCTCCTCTTCATGAACCACCCTTTTGCCATTAGCCTGGAGTTGGCCCATCAAAACCTCAGAGTCGTAAAGGTTTTTGGAACAGCCCATGGTAATGACATTAATCTTATTCTGTTTTCTGCTTTTGGTTCTCAATGGATTGGTTTCAGTTCAATTGAAGATCGAATTGTTTTTCTAAAAATTCTAAAGCTACTTTTTCGACTTGAGGATGATTGGGAGTGGTAAGGTAGGAAATGATCACATGGTCTCCGGCATCGGGAAATGCCATTTTTTGCTTTTGATCGTCTGGTGTACCCAGTTGATCATACATTTTTAAAAGGGCAGGAATGGAAACCACTCGGTCATGCTCCTGTTCATTTTTATAGTAATATCCCATAAATACGGGTGCGGTTACTTTTTTAAATACCTCTGGGCGCATGGATGTTTCTACGAGTTTTTGTAAGTGAATGGTGGGCTCCAATCGGTACTGGGTGGTCCAATAATTCAGTTTTTGCTCTGTAATATTATCCATAGTATGGTATTTGCTGTTCAATACAGCACGGGCGATATAAAGTCCCCAAGGCAAGGTGAGAAGCTTGGCATCCGGATTGTAAATCTCTACATTGGGGCCAAACAAAAGCAAAGCAGCGATTTGTGGATCATCACCCAAGATCAAGGAAAGGGTACCCCCAGTAGAACTCGAAATAACGATTACCTTTTCCCCTATTTTTTTGGCAATGGCCAAGGCCTCTTTGGCACTGTCGAGATACTGCTGTCCTGTAAAGTCCAAAAGGGGTTCGGCCTCAATCAATCCATGGTCATAGAGTCGCGGTAAATAAACATTGGCCTTAAGGGCTTTTCCTATGTTGAGGTGGACGGGGTTGCCCTCGGCGATGCTGGCAGAGAAACCGTGCAAGTACAAAACGCTGTATTCCGTCTTTTGAGGAATGGAATCATAGAAAATTAACTGAGACGCATTGTTCGGTTTTATGTTTTCAAATTTAGATTCTCTTGAATCAATCCATGATTTAAGTTCAGCAATAGGGTAGGAAATCTCAGGGACCGGTTTTTCCAAATCAGGGATTTCTACCTCGGGCCCGATCACAAACAATCCGAATAAAACGGATAATACAAATAAGGTGTTTTCTAAAATTTTCATCTTATTCAATTAACTGAAAAAACTGGCAACAAAAGCCTCTGGATGGAACAACTGAAGATCCTCAAGACCTTCGCCGACCCCAATAAACTTAACAGGGATTTGGAATTGGTCTGAAATTCCCATGACCACGCCCCCTTTTGCAGTGCCATCGAGTTTGGTAATCGCCATTGCACTTACCTCTGTGGCATTGGTAAACTGTTTTGCTTGTTCAAAAGCATTTTGTCCCGTGGATCCATCCAACACCAAAAGCACCTCATGTGGGGCATTGGGGATGACCTTATCCATAACTTTTTTAACTTTCGTCAGCTCATTCATGAGATTGACTTTATTGTGGAGCCGCCCTGCGGTGTCTATGATGACCAAGTCGCACTTTTGAGCAACTGCCGACTGGAGTGTGTCAAAGGCTACCGATGCGGGGTCGCTGCCCATTTGCTGTTTAACAATGTCCACCCCTACGCGGTCGGCCCAGATTTGCAGTTGGTCAATGGCTCCTGCCCTAAAGGTGTCTGCAGCTCCCAAAATGACTTTTTTGCCGGCACGGCTGTAATGGTGGGCCAATTTTCCTATGGTAGTGGTCTTCCCCACTCCATTCACACCCACCACCATGATCACATGCGGTTGGTTGGGAAGGGGAGCATCAAAGTTTTGGATTTCGCCTGCTTGGTGTTGTTTTAATAAGAGGGTAATTTCTTCTCTTAAAATCTGAGACAATTCTTTGGTTCCCAAGTACTTGTCCTTGGCAACCCTCCTCTCGAGAGCATCGATAATTTTTAGGGTCGTATCCACCCCCACATCCGAACGAATCAAAACCTCCTCCAATTCGTCTAACAGCTCGGCATCGATTGTAGACTTCCCCGCTACAGCTGTTCCTAATTTTGAAAAAAAGGATTTTTTAGAGGCAGACAGGCCTTTGTCTAACTGTTCTTTATTCTCTGAGCTGAAGATTGATTTTAAAAAACTCATAGGTTTAGCCATAAAAAAAGCTACTGTAAAAGTAGCTTATATTTTGGATTGATGGTAAAATTTATTGTTTACTCAACCACTCATTGGCCATATCTGGCGAAATAATAGTCTCTACAAAAGAATAAGATTTCACACCTTCTTTTTTTACCATTTTGATGGCTTTGGTCATTCTCTTTGATCCGGTCTGAAGCGTTGCTACTGATTTCTTTGCCATAACTACTTAATTTCTTTATGAAGGGTCATACGCTTGAGAATGGGATTGAATTTTTTGATTTCCAATCGATCGGGCGTATTTTTTTTGTTTTTGGTGGTAATATAACGAGAAGTTCCTGGCTGCCCAGATTCTTTGTGCTCTGTACATTCCAAAATTACCTGAACTCTATTTCCTTTCTTGGCCATGTTGATACTTATAAAATGCCTTGAGCTTTGGCTTCCTTAATCACAGCACTGATTCCTTTTTTGTTGATGGTTTTCAACACAGAGGCTTTGATTTTTAGGGTGATCCATTTGTCTTCTTCAGGGATATAAAAACGTTTTTTGATTAAATTGATATCAAAACGCCTTCTGGTTTTGTTCATGGCATGGGAAACATTGTTTCCATACATTACCCTTTTTCCCGTGATGTCGCAAACTCTAGACATGGTTGTTGTTTTTTAACAGGATGCAAATTTACACTTTTTTGGGTAGTTACAAAAAAATTAAAGCATATTTAAACAGGCGCTTTCAACAAGACCCTGTAGAGGGTTTCAAGGGCTTGGTTCACGGTTTTTTGAATCACCCGGGTACGGTTATTTCCCATCATGAATTCGAAACTTTCCACGCCATCTGGGGTAGCCAATCCAATAAAAACAATCCCCACTTCTTGCCCCTGGTCTCCCTTTGTAGGCCCTGCATTACCCGTGGTAGCAAGGGCATAGTCTGACTGATACTTTTTTTGTGCCCCCAATGCCATGGCAGCCGCCACGGGTCCACTGACCACACCGTGCTTTTCAATCAATGACTTTTCTACCCCCAATAAGTCGGTCTTGGATTCGGTGGCATAGGTCACCGCACTTCCACAAAAAAATTCGGAAGCACCGGCATGGGCCGTAAATCGGGTGGCAATGGCACCACCAGTACAACTCTCCGCACAGGAAAGAGTTTTTCCCATCTTTTTCAATCGACTGGCTATCAAAAATTCAATGGACTGATCTTCCTCTGTTCCAAAATAGATGTCTTCAATCAAAGGAATGACTTTTTCAATCTGCTCATTCACCTGTTCTTTGAGTTTTTCAAGAGCCTGTCCTTTGGTGGATAGCCTCAAGCGGACCCTTCCCAAACTCGGCAAATACGCCAACTTGATCGGATGGGGCAATTGGTTTTCCCATGCTTCAATTCTTTCGGCAATGGCACTCTCGCCTAGACCATAGGTTAATATGGTTTTGTGATACAAAGCGGGCAAAACAAATTCTTGTTGAATTTTGGGCAACACCTCGTTTCGCATCAGCGCTTCCATCTCATAGGGAACTCCGGGCAGCGAAACGAATACTTGCCCACGATCCGAAAACCACATCCCAGCGGCCGTCCCATAAGCATTGTGCAGCAGGGTCGCCTTAGAAGGGAGATTGGCTTGGTCACGATTCATCTCACTGATGGGGGTGGTGACGTACTTCCTAAAAATATTTTCAATATGCTCTAAAACCCTTTCATTCTTGACCAATTGATCGTCAAAATATTCACAAAGGGTGTGTTTGGTAACATCATCCTTGGTTGGCCCCAGTCCTCCTGTCATGATAATAAAGTCGGCTCTTTTTCTCGCCTCATCCAAGGCGCTGATAATGTTCTCCTTTTGGTCGGAAATACTGCTGATCTGGGCGATTTCTACGCCAATTTTGTTCAATGCTTTGGACAAAAAAACAGCATTGGTATTTACGATTTGCCCAATCAAAATCTCATCCCCAATACTGATCAACTCTGCTTTCATCCTATTTTATTTTTACAGAAAACATTTTTTGACCCTCCAAATGACCCTCTAAAACATCGTTTTTCGCCACCGGCCCCACGCCTGCTGGTGTGCCAGTAAAGATGACGTCTCCAATTTTAAGGGTAAAAAATTTAGATATTTCGGCGATAAGGGCATCAATTGTCCACAACATTTGATTGGTATTTCCTTTTTGAATTACTGTTCCATTTTTGATCAATTCGAAATGGAGATGATTCAGGTCGTCCAGTTCATTTTTGTCCAACCAATCTCCAATGAGGGCGGATCCGTCAAATGCTTTGGCTTTCTCCCAAGGCAATCCTTTCTCCTTCAATGCATGCTGGAGATCCCTCGCGGTGAAGTCAATCCCCAAACCAATTTGTTGATAATACTTGGGGGCAAATTTTTCTTCTATGTGTTTTCCAATGCGGTTGATTTTGACCAACACCTCCACCTCATGATGAATTTGATCTGAGAAATGGGGAATAAAAAAAGGGTGGTTTTTTTGAAGGAGTGCCGTATCCGGCTTGATAAAAACCACAGGCGTTTCTGGTTTTTCATTTCCCAGCTCCGTTGCATGTTTTGGGTAATTTCTACCGATGCAAATGATCTTCACAAAAAAGGAATTAGGTGTTTAATTTTCGCAGGCGAATGGCGGTAAGTACTTTTTTGGTGTACATGGGGAAATCAGCATTGAGCAACCACCCAAAATAACCTGGTTCCTCCTCCAAAACACTTTGAACGGTTTTTCCCTTGTGCTTGCCAAATGAAAAACACTCCTCACCCTCTTTGTTAAAGACAATAAATCCCGCAAAATCTGCCGATTTTTTTCGGGTGGTAAAAACGTTTAATGCATCGACGTCTGCCTCAAGCTCATCGTAACGTTCCAATTGGGCCATCAAAACATCATGGGTAGCTTGGGTATCGGCCATCGCGGAATGGGCATCAACCAACTCTTCATTACAGTAAAACTTTAATGCAGCGGTGAGGGTGCGTTGCTCCATTTTATGGAAAATGGTTTGTACATCTACGGTTTTAAAATTTTCCCTATCAAAATCCACCTCAGCCCTGAGCATTTCCTCTGCCAAAAGCGGAATATCAAAGCGATCGGAATTGTAGCCGGCCAAATCCGCATCTTTGATGAAGTTGTAAATGGTTTTGGACAGGGCCTTAAAATTGGGTTCATCGGCCACATCAGCATCGTAAATTCCGTGGACTGCAGAGGCTTGGGCGGGAATGGGACATTCGGGATTGATCCGCCATACCTTTTCTTCTTTGGTACCGTCGGGATTTAATTTTAGAACAGCAATTTCTACGATACGGTCGTTGGTAACATTCACTCCGGTGGTTTCCAAATCAAAAAAGCAAAGGGGTCTGTTGAGTTTTAATTTCATAAGTTTTGACTTAAATGGGGCGGTTGATGTCCCAATTTTCAAGATAATCGGCCATACTTTTGATGAATTGACCTCCCATGGCACCATTGATGATACGGTGGTCAAAGCTGTGGGAAATGATCATTTTTTTGCGAATGGCGATAGAATCCCCCTGTGCAGTTTCGATGACTGCTGGCATTTTTCGGATCACCCCCACGGCAATGATACCTACTTGTGGTTGATTGATAATGGGCGTTCCAGTTAGAGATCCAAAATTTCCGATATTGGTAAAAGTAAAAGTTCCCTCTTGGACTTCTTCAGGTTTCAGCTGCTGTGATCTGGCCCTTTGTGCCAGGTCGTTGACTGCTTTAGCCAAACCCACCAGATTGAGGTGGTCGGCATTTTTGATTACCGGGACAATCAGGTTGCCATCGGCCATAGCAGTAGCCATTCCAATGTTGATGGCTTTCTTCTGGCGAATGCGGTCACCTTCTACCGAGCTGTTGAGCAAAGGAAATTCTTTTAGAGCTTTAATCAATGCAGTAATGATCAGAGGGGTAAAGGTCAGCTTCTCTCCTTCTCGTAGCATGAATTCATTTTTGACCTTTTCGCGCCAATCCCACAAACGGGTCACATCGGCTTCGATAAAAGACTGAACGTGGGCTGAGGTTTGCTTGCTTTTGATCATGTGATCTGCAGTGAGCTTGGCCATACGGCCCATCTCGATGATCTGATCCCCTCCTCCTGCTGTGGAAGCTGGTTTTTCAACTTTTGGATCGGGCGCACTTAGATCAGCATCTGAAAGTATCTCCTTGGGGGTTGTTTCTGGTGGAGCAATGGTCAAGTCGTTTCTGTTTTTGAGATGGCTCAAAATATCTTTCTTGGTAACACGACTGTCTTTTCCTGAGCCTTTGATGGTTGCCAATTCCTGCTCACTTATTCCCTCCGCTTTGGCAATACTTTTTACCAATGGGGAGTAAAAGGCATTGCCGCTACCAACAGAGGTGGGGGTCACCATTTCTATGGCCTCTGTAACGGTTTGAGATACTTTTTCAAAATCGGGAGTAGGTTCCGATAGCTCAATGGAAGGTGGCGGCGGCGGGTTGATCATTTCTTCTCTTTGGGTGATCATTTCTTCTCCCCCTTGGGTTTCGGTGTCCATCTCAGGTGCCTCACCTTCGGTTTGGATCACGGCCATGACCTGACCTACCTGAACCACATCATTTTCTTGGAATTTCTTTTCCACAAGAACACCGCTGACTTCTGAGGGAACATCTGAATCGACCTTATCCGTAGAAATTTCGACGATGATGTCGTCCACCTCGACAGTGTCGCCTACCTCCTTTAACCATTTGGTCAAAGTAGCTTCCACAACGCTCTCCCCCATCTTGGGTAATTTCAGTAAGTGTTTGGCCATTTCTTAAGAAAGTACAAAATTACCAAATTTATGGTTGAAATTAGGGTTTTTAAATGTTATAAAAACACTGAGTTCTATTTGTCAACAATTGCATTTTCGTAAGGAACCCTTTTAAGAATACTCCTACCCAAAGTTACCTCATCGGTATACTCCAACTCATCTCCCACGGGAATACCTCTTGCAATGGCTGAAGTTATTAGCTTATACGGTGACAGTATTTTGTATATATAGAAATTGGTAGTATCCGCTTCCATGGTAGCACTCAGCGCAAAAATAATTTCTTTGATCTCTCCCTTTTTGACTTTGGCTTCTAAGGAGTCAATATTCAGATCTTGTGGACCTATCCCATCTATGGGGGAGATGATCCCACCCAGGACGTGATAATAACCTTTAAATTGTCCAGTATTTTCGATGGCAATAACATCTCTAATGTCCTCCACTAAACAAAGAAGCGAATGGTCGCGCCCTCGGTTCGAGCATATCTCACATATGGGTAAGTCAGATAAATTGTGACAAGACGAACAAAAGTTGATGTGTTCGCGTAAATCATCAAGAGCTTGGGTCAGGGCCGTAGTATTTTCTCGGGGTTGCTTGAGCAAGTGGAGTGCCAATCGCAATGCTGTTCTTCTACCGATACCTGGCAATTGGGCGATTTCGTTGACTGCATTTTCAAGAAGCTTAGAAGAGAATTCCATCTTGTAAATTTATAAATAATTCACTTGTTTTGAATTTGTATATTTAAGGAGTTATTATGCTACAATCCTCCTCCATCCTGATACTCATTTTGGCATACTTCAGCCTGCTGATGGTCATTGCTTACTTTACAGCTAAAAATTCTGACAATCAGACATTTTTTACTGCCAATCGCAGTTCCCCTTGGTATTTGGTTGCCTTTGGAATGGTAGGGGCTTCCCTTTCAGGGGTCACCTTTATTTCAGTGCCGGGATGGGTGGGAGATTCTGGCTTTACCTATTTTCAAGTGGTACTGGGCTATTGGGCTGGGTATTTCATTGTTGCTTTCGTTTTACTTCCCATTTATTACCGCCAAAATCTAACCTCTATTTATGAATATTTACAGGAACGTTTTGGCTACAACAGTCATAAAGTAGGGGCCATTTCATTTTTTGTATCTCGGGTATTGGGTGCCAGTTTCAGACTTTTTCTAGTGGCCATTGTTTTACAGCAGTTTATCTTTGATGCATGGGGAATCCCGTTTGAAATCACAGTAGTGATCTCTGTTCTACTGATTTGGGTTTACACCCAAAAGGGAGGAATCAAAACCATTGTTTGGACGGATACTTTGCAAACCCTATTGATGTTAACCGCTGTGGTATTAACAGTTTACCACCTTGGAAACGTTTTGCAGATCAGTCCCATAGAGCTGCTCCAAAATAGCCAATTTGAAAATTATACCCGCCTGTGGGTGACAGATGATTTCATGGTCAGAAACCACTTCCTAAAATCATTTATTGGAGGGGTATTCATCACCATTTGTATGACTGGATTGGATCAAGACATGATGCAAAAAAACCTAAGCTGTAGAACGCTAAAGGCTGCTCAAATCAATATGGTGGTCTTTAGCGTTGTTCTTGTCCTTGTTACCTTTTTTTTCTTGTTGTTGGGAGCAATGATTTTCCTTTACGCCGATCAAAACCAAATCATGATCCCCATAATGGAAGGCAGTCCCAAAACAGATTTGCTGTTCCCTGAAATCGCCATCAACGGTGGATTGGGTGTCGGGGTTGGGATTGTTTTTATTTTAGGTTTGATGGCTGCCGCATACAGCAGTGCAGATAGTGCCTTGACCTCACTAACCACCTCATTTTGTGTAGATTTCCTTGATATAAACAAATATCCCGAAGCCAAACAACAACGGCTTCGCAAACAAATCCATATCGGAATGAGTTTATTAATCATTGTGGTGGTAATACTGTTCAAGTACGTATTGGATCGCAATGTAATCGACGGCCTATTGACTGTAGCATCATACACCTATGGCCCCTTGTTGGGCTTATTTGCCTTTGGTATTTTTACCCCTTTTCAAATTAACGATCGCAAGATTTGGATGGTGGTCTTATTTTCCATTTTGCTCATTGTTATGATTGGAAACTTACCCCCTCAAGCATTGGGAGGTTACCAAATTGGCTATGAATTATTACCGCTAAACGGTCTTTTGACTTTTTTGGGCTTATGGCTAATAAGAACCAATCAACCTACCACCTGATCAAAGCGCTGCCCCAAGTAAATCCACTTCCAAAAGCAGCCATCACCACTAAATCTCCAGATTGAATCTTTCCTTCTTCCCAGGCCTCTGTTAAAGCGATGGGGATGGAACCTGCAGTAGTATTTCCATAGCGCATGATATTGTTGTACACTTGATCATCTGACAAACCAAACTTTTTTTGGATGAATTGAGAAATACGAAGGTTGGCTTGGTGAGGAATCAACATGTCAATCTGATCGGGCGTCAATTGATTTTGTTTCAGGCCCTCCATGATGACCTCCGAAAAACGTACAACGGCATTTTTAAAGACCAATTGCCCATTCATATAGGGGTAATAGGTGATGTCCTGAGGATCGTTAGCTTCGATGATTTCAGGAACCCAACGGTTGGTACTCGGGCCGATCAATGATAATTCCTCTGCATACTTACCCTCCGAGTGGAGATGGGTAGAAAGTATTCCCTTGTCTTTCTCCTCAGATCTGCTGACCACGACGGCTCCTGCACCGTCACCAAAAATAACAGAAACCCCCCTACCGCGGGTGGACATATCCAATCCACCAGAGTGGTTTTCAGAACCGATGATTAAAATATTTTTATACATTCCTGTTTTGATGAATTGATCGGCGGTTGATAAGGCATAAATAAAGCCCGAACACTGATTGCGAATGTCCATTGCAGGACAGGTTGGAATTTCCAGTATTTGTTGAACAATAACACCAGAACCCGGAAAATAATAATCGGGACTCAAAGTAGCGAAAAGAATGAGATCAATGTCATCCTTATCAATCCCAGCGCGCTCAATCGCAATTTTTGCCGCCTTGACTCCCATGGTGGCTGTGGTATTGCCATCTCCTTTTTTGATGTGACGCCGTTCCTCTATTCCTGTTCGCTCAAGGATCCATTCATTGGATGTATCCATGATCTGAGTTAAATCCTCATTGGTTACTACATTCTCCGGGACATACATTCCCATCCCGGTGATTGATGAATTGTACATTTTATATAGTTTGGTTCAACTGCAATTTAACCAAAGAATGGAAAAATCAATAGATTTTAAAAAAAATGAAAGCCGATGATTCAGTAAATCCTTGGCTATCAGACGCTTTGGGTAGAAAATTTTTGATAGGATTCCGTACGCACTTTTGCCTTTAGATCATAAAGGAGAGAGTACAGACCAAAAAAGGTTCGGTTGATATAAATAAAATGTTTGGAGCCTCTATTGCCGTTCATTTTTCTGAGCTGTCGATCAGAAGAAAGGGTTTCACTTAAACGGTTGATTTCGTTCCAAAAATCTTCATTGCCAAAATCGAATTCCATTCGGGTAAAAGGCAAGGTCAACACCTTGATCAAACGACCAAAAAGATCGGTAAAGTATTTTACCTCCTCTGGGATGTCGTCACGCCTTAGGATCTCCAGTTGGTAAAGGATTTTTTCAAAACGCTCGGGATTTTCTTCGGGATCGAAACTGGCCAACTCAAAATAGGGCGAATAAAAATCATCAGGCAATGCTTTTACACATCCAAAGTCCAGGACAATCAAATGATAGTCAATGTCAATCAGGAAATTACCCGGATGGGGGTCGGCGTGTACCTTCCTCAATCGATGGATTTGGAACATATAAAAATCCCACAAGGTCTGACCTAAGCGTTGATTCATTTCCGAGTTTTGAGAGGGGCCTGACAAATATTCTGATACGTGTGAACCCTGCATCCAATCCATGGTGAGGATTTTTTCCGATGAATATTCCGGATAATAGGTGGGAAACTTAAGATAGGGAATTTCTTTGCATTGCTCTGCAATCCATTGACTTTGTTGGAGTTCCAGACGGTAATCTGTTTCCTCCATGAGCTTGTTCTCCACCTCTTTGAAGTATTTATCGTTGTCTTGCCCTTTCAAATTGAACATCCTCAATGCAATGGGTTTAACAATACTCAAGTCAGATTTGATACTGTCTGCTACCCCAGGGTATTGAATTTTCACAGCAAGTTTTTTCCCATCTTTTGTCGCCTCATGTACCTGACCGATACTTGCGGCAAATTTAGATTGGGTAGCAAACGTATCAAAAATCGATTCGGGCTTTTGGCCCAAATATTTATTAATAATTTTTTTGACCAGTGGCCAAGATAGTGGTGGAACAGAAAACTGGGACAAACTGAATTGATCCACATAGGCCCTAGGCAAAAGGTTTTTTTCCATGCTCAACATCTGCGCTACTTTCAAAGCGCTTCCCTTTAATGTTTTTAGGGAATTGTAAATATCCTTTGCATTTTCTTCATCCAGTCGGTCACGACTGCCATCCAGATTAAGAGCCTTTTCACCGTAATATTTGAGGTAATTCCCTCCCAACTTAATTCCCGTAGTGACTAGATTTCCCGCTCGGGCGATTTTGTGGGTAGGAATATGATCTAATGATTTCAATAGGTGGCAAATTTTTCTTTCCACAAAAACTTCCCAAAATCAACCAAAGCAGAAAGTGGGGTGTTCTCGAAAACATCAAAGGCCGTTTGGACGGACTTCTCTATGGCCTGGTCGGTCTTTTCAAAATCAGCGGATTCGTCATCTCTCCAAAACTTCAATAAAAAACAAAACTGAATCCATGTTGCTTCAGAGAATATCTTGGGTGGGTGCTGCAAATAAGAGGGCTTGTCGATATTTCCATCTTCAATCAACTCGGTTGCAAATCGTTTAAAGGATTGCTTTAAGGTGGAGAGTTGAACCAAGTTATTGAGCATTTTTTCATCTGCTGAGAGTGCAAAAAGCACATAGCTTCGATTCAACAGCAATACTTCAAAAAAAGTGTAATAAAAAGAAAGTAGCCTGTCCTTACTGGAGGCAGACTTAAAATTTTCATCTTTTTCCAAAAGGGACATGCTGTTGTCGTAAAAAATTTCCCAAACTTGGTTTTTGACCGCATTGATGGAGCCAAAAAACTTGTAAAAAACCTTTTCTTCAATCTCGGTTTCCTTACAAAACTTGTAGACCGACTTGGGGTAATGGTCCTGATTTAAACTGTAATTCATAAAATCAGTGACAATGGCCATTTTAATTTTTTCTTCCTTCTGACTCATGGTATTGTTTTTTGTAAAAATAACAAATGTTTATTTATTTTTAGAAATAGTTAAACAAAAATAATGCCAATTTGTCATTTTATTTCATTTGGTATTTTTTTTGTCTAGTATAATTCAATTAAACTTTATAAAATGGCAAATGGTAAAATCAATGTTGCGGTAGAGAACATTTTTCCCCTGATCAAAAAATTCCTTTACAGCGATCATGAAATTTTTCTAAGAGAGTTGATCTCGAACGCGACGGATGCAATTAGTAAGCTCAAACACCTGAGCAGTATCGGAGAAGTAAAAGGTGAAATTGGCGATCCCCGTATCGAAGTCAAAGTGGACAAAGACAGCAAAAAGATCCACATTATCGATGAGGGTGTGGGCATGACCGCTGAGGAAGTCAACAAATACATCAACGAAGTGGCATTTTCTGGTGCGGAGGAGTTTTTGGAGAAATACAAAGACAACGCCAAGGATTCTGGAATCATAGGACACTTCGGTTTGGGTTTTTACTCGGCATTTATGGTGGCCGAAAAAGTAGAAATCATCACCAAGTCCCATCAAAAGGCACCGGCTGCCCACTGGATCTGCGACGGTTCTCCTGAATACAGTCTGGAAAAAGCTGACAAAAAAGAGCGCGGCACAGAGATCATACTCCACATTGCCGAAGACTCTACTGAATTTTTGGAAGAGGCCCGCATTCGTGAGCTATTGAACAAATACAACAAGTTCATGCCCTTCCCGATCAAGTTTGGAACCAAAGAGGAAACCCTCCCACTCCCTGAGGACGCCAAGGAGGATGCCAAGCCCGAGACCCAAACAGTAGACAATATCATCAACAATACCGAACCAGCTTGGACCAAAACCCCATCGGATCTGAAAGATGAAGATTACAAATCTTTCTACCGTCAAATGTACCCCATGCAGTTCGAAGAGCCTTTGTTCAACATCCACCTCAATGTGGATTATCCCTTCAACCTTACAGGTATCCTCTACTTCCCCAAAATTCAAAATGATCTCAATCTCCAAAAGGACAAAATTCAACTGTACCAAAACCAAGTTTTTGTCACCGATAATGTTGAAGGGATCGTCCCCGAATTTCTCACCCTGTTAAGAGGGGTTATTGATTCGCCTGACATTCCCCTCAATGTCTCCAGAAGTTATTTACAAGCCGACGGAGCCGTCAAAAAAATCAGCAATTACATCACCCGTAAAGTCGCTGACAAACTGAGTTCACTCTTCAAAAAAGACCGTAAAAGCTTTGAAGAAAAATGGAACGATATCAAAGTCGTCATTGAATATGGAATGTTAACGGAGGACAAATTTTATGAGAAAGCAGACGGGTTCATGTTGTACCCTACAACGGATGGTTCTTATTTGACCTACTCGGAGCTGGAGGCCGCTCTAAAAGACAGCCAAACCGACAAAGACGGCAAACTGGTTCTCCTGTATGCTTCCAATGCAGATGAGCAACACCAATACATAGAGGCGGCGGCTGATAAGGGATATAAGGTACTCCTTTTGGATTCTCCCATTATCGCTCACCTCATTCAAAAACTCGAAGGGGATAAAGAGAACATTGCCTTTACTCGCGTTGATGGAGATGCCATAGAGAACCTCATCAAAAAAGAGGAAGCTGTGGTTTCTAAACTATCCGATGAGGAAAAAGAGAAATTAAAGCCCATGATTGAAGGCGTAGTTCCAGGTGAAAAATTTACGGTAAAACTGGAGGCCATGGATAGTGGCGGTATGCCTTTTGTGCTTACCCAACCCGAGTTTATGCGACGGATGAAGGAAATGCAACAAACTGGTGGTGGAATGATGGGTGCTTTTCCGGAGATGTACACCCTTTTGGTCAATACCAACCATGAATTTGTAGGACAAATCCTACATACCAAAACTGCAAAAAAACGGGAGCGCCTGATACAACAAGCACTGGATTTGGCCCGACTTTCTCAAAATTTACTGAAAGGAGAAGCACTTACTGCCTTTATCAAACGCTCGTTTGATCTCATAAAATAAAGCATCACTGCTTTAACAATGAATCCCTTGCTTAGCAGTATGCAAGGGATTTTTTATTTTTAGGTTACCCGAATCATTAGTTCATGATCAACCTAAGACAATTAACATTTACTATCCTACTGCTTTGTACATTGGGTTGTTCGAAAACCGATGTCCCCAATACTGAGGAAGTCAAAACTGAAATAGCCAAAACAGACTAAACCAAAACCTATGG
>Ga0181559_10000589_pt1 | contig 34171 bp, 26 predicted proteins | sample 011ome_21_FD_133752 | JGI IMG/M metagenome (GOLD analysis project Ga0181559, IMG submission 133752) | Coastal salt marsh microbial communities from the Groves Creek Marsh, Skidaway Island, Georgia - 011508AT metaG (megahit assembly) | ecosystem: Environmental > Aquatic > Marine > Intertidal... | reverse complement strand
TGTTAACCAGGCTCCATCGGAAAATTCTTTTATGCCTTTTTCGTTTAACACCCAGTTTGCCACCAAGGCTATTTGCCATGGGCACTCGCTGTTTTGCAGTCCCTTGTCGAGGAAGATGCGGTTTTCAGGAATTTTGAATTTCTCTACAAGGGATGCATGGAGAAATTCTTCTGCCAGAGTTTTGATTTCCTGCTCGAGCTCATCTCGAATCTCTGTAGTGAGGGACTGTACGGAGGCTTTGAGCAATGCGTAACGGGATGCAAAGCGGGACAGCTCTGATTCAATATTCGCTGGAATTGGTTCGCCAGATATTTCCTTTGAAATAACGGCATCTTTGTCAATGTTCTCAGGATCGTCGCCGGTTGGATTGAACGTGATGGAATAAAGCAGGTCGCTTAGTTGCTCATCAAGGAAGCGAGCCTGTTCCTGGTCCGGCAATAAGAGGCACTGATCAATGAGCTGTTTGATTGTCGTGGCCGGTTCAGTCATGGAGAATCAATGTTAACCGGTAAAGAAGGTCAGAACACCAATAACCAGTACGACCAGGATAACTGAAAAGATGATATCCAATGCAGTCATATTATTTTTCGCCAGGGCTCTGTCTTCGCTGGTGAGCGTACCAAACGAAAGGCCGCGTATGCGATTGTAATCCGGTGGATTGGTGAGCAGAGTCACGGTCGTACAAAGTGCAATGGAAAACAGGAACAGGAATATGGCCATATGGGAAAAGTTGATCGTGGCAAACTGGAACAGTAATCCTGCAATTTCGTTCCCGGCAGAGATTACAGGCTGGTAATAAATCTCTGAACCCAGCCTTAGTATCAAAAGGAACAGGCCGGCGGAGAGTGTAGCAATTGCAGCCTGTGCATTTACCCGTTTCCAGAGTATTCCCATCAGGAAAATGGTGGTGACTGGCGGTGCTATATAAGACTGTACGTTTTGCAGGTACTGGTACATCACACCACCGCCGATTTTGCTCATGATGGGAATCCAGAGAATGCCAAGAATCACGATAACAGTGGTGGCAATTCTGCCAACCCGAATGAACTGCGCCTCGGAGTGATCAGGCCTGAGTTTCTTGTAGATATCCATGGTGATTAGCGTGGAGCAGGAGTTGAACACTGAGGCCAGTGAGCTCATGAGTGCCGCCATCAATCCGCCAGCCACCAAGCCCTTCAATCCAGTGGGCAGCAAAGTTGTGACCAGCATGGGAAATGCGCGGTCAGCTTGTGATACCTGGTAAACATCCGGCTGCTGGATGGTCAGGGCGAGAGCAATGATGCCGGGAACGAGGAAAATCAGGATGGGCAGCAGTTTCAGGTAAGCGCCAAAGATGGCACCGCGTCTGCCGATTTGAATATTGTTGGCGGCCAGAGTGCGCTGCACGATGTACTGGTCAGTACACCAGTACCAGATACCAGTGATGGAGCCGCCAATGAGCAGTCCTGTCCACGGAAAGTCCGGGTCATTCATGGGACGCCACATATTGAAATGATCCGGGCTCACTGCAGTGACTGTTTCCCTGAGCTGTCCCCAGCCTCCCACTTCCTGCAGACCCAGCCAGGTAATTATTGAGGAACCCACGATCAGCACAACTGTCTGGAATGCCTCGGTGTAAACCACTGCCCTGAGGCCGCCGACTATTGTGTAGATTCCCGTGAAAATGACGATACCAATAGCGCCGTACCAGAACGGGATGTTCAGTAGTTCAGACACCACAATGCCGCCGGCATAAATCGTGACTGAAACTTTGGTCAGAACGTAGGCAACAATAGAGAATAGGGAGAGGAACCAGCGTGAGCGGGCATCAAAACGCTTTTCCAGAAATTCGGGGGTAGTGAAAACACCACTGCGCATATAGAAGGGGAGGAAAAGCCAGCCCAGCAAAAGCACAATCCAGGCATGAAGTTCATAGTGGGCCATGGGGGTGCCGGATTCAAAGCCTGTTCCAGCCAGTCCTACCACGTGTTCTGAACCGATATTGGAAGCAAAGATGGATGCACCAATAACGAACCAGCCGACATGTCGTCCAGCCAGAAAGTAGTCTTCAGCGTTCTTGTTTTTTTCCAGTGCTACCCAGACAGCGACACCGATAATGACCAGGAAATACATCGCCAGGACAATCAAGTCCCAATCCTGGAGGATGGAGTCCATGAAATGAATATCTCTATATTTTTATTATTGGTTGGGGATTTATAGCACGTTTTACTGGCTGCTTAACCCCAGTATCTGCTCCACCATGTTTCTGGCAGTATCCGCAGTCAGGTTAGGGTGGGGCGCCATGGCGACATCGCCCCAGTTGCCATCAACCCCGGAAAGGATGCTTTCGATGAGCAGGGCAATGTTCTCATCGGTTGCAGGATATCTCGCAGCGATTTGCACGAATGAAGGCCCAACCAGGCTTTCGTTAACCCGATGACAGACCATGCAGTCGCTGGCTGTGAAAATTTCCGGTTGAGAGATGCCCTGTTCAGTCATTTCCTGATGCTGTAATTCCAGGGCGTCAGCAGTGCCGGATCCAGGTGCTATTTTTAGCAGCACACCATCGCTATGGTCAGTAAGCATGTATAACAAGCCGTCAGGTCCCTGTGTGACATAACGGATTCGCTGACGCAGCTCGGTGAACATTGATTCACGGCGAATCTCGCCATTTTCGTTAAAGACGATACGTTCCAGATGGCCGGTTTCAGGGATGCGGCCTACCATCATAGAGGTAACAAAAAGGTTGTTCTGCCAGTTGGGAAACCAGTCGCCTGTATAAAAGGTCATACCCGCAACAGTGATGGCGGGCACCCAGAATACTTCGGGGCGCTGGGTGCCTTCCACCCAGGGGACGTCATTAAACTGCGTACCATCATAATCGCGTCCAAAGGTTGCCAGTGGCCAGCCGTAGTTGGCCCCCGGTCTGAGGATGTTCACTTCGTCGCCGCCCTGGGGGCCGTTTTCCAGTTCCCATAGTTCACCAGTGACGGGATGAACAGCAAAATCCATCACTGAGCGATTTCCCCAGGTCAGGATTTCGGGCAGGGCACCCTCAACAGCAAAAAAGGGATTGTCTGCAGGTACAGAACCATCATCATTTATACGCAGTGTCTTGCCGATGTGTGAATCCAGACTTTGCGGTGCCTGTCTTTCAATGCGATGGGAAGAGCCCAGAACAAAGGTGCCATCCGGCAGGAAGATGCCGCGACTCGAAGCCCCCCCAATGTGACCTGCCCAGGCCCGGGCCTCAAAGACTTCTTCCAGCTCGACCACCTGTTCGCCATTCCAGCGTCCCCTTGAAACTGCGGTGGTCATCCATAAAGCGTCCGTGCCATCAGGATGATCACCCTGCTTTATCCAGGTGAAATAGACCAGGCCATTGTCAGCAAAATCGGGGTGCAGGTTGATATCGAAAAGTTGTTGCAGGCGAAAGGTCTGTTTGAGATCGCCAACAGGGGCTTCCTGTAATTGACCATCACGATACAGGCGAACAAAACCTGTGCGTCTTTCGGTAAAGAGGATGTCGCCAGTGGGATGCTCTTCCGTGGCTGTACCCGGGATGAAGACCAGGCCAAAGCCCTCATTGACGCCTCGCGTTACAACGGAAACAGATACGCTTTCCTGTTCAAAAGTATCAAATGTCCAGGGGCCATTACCAAGAGGGTCGGGGAAAAATTGCGCAGCAGCTGGCAAAGAAATAGAGAGCAGGAATCCAGTCAGAATGGCGCTGGTGTGATGACGAAGTCTACTCATGGTTGCTCCTGGTCCTCGAAGCGGATCATTCGGTTGAATTGGCTTCAGTTACCTGTCTGACAAGTGTATTCAGGAAAGTCTGTTCGAACTCGTTAACATGCGCCACGTAGCCCTCGGGATCATAAAAGGGGTTGGGATCATTGGGGCTGCGATTCTGCAGCTTTTCAAACTTTTCATTCAGTCCGTAAAACACGCCATGTGAACTGACCCAAACTTCAGCAGGTATCTCTTTGGCGTTGCGATAAGTCTGCTGGATGTCGCTGGCAATTTCCGGGTATTCCTCATTGCCAACATAACGCAGGAATTGGCCATTGAGGCTGCATTCGATAAATCCGTAATAGGTGCGGCCGTACTCTTGTAGCGGCAGACTCCAGGCCAGGCATCCTTTGGTATGACCTGACTGGACATGGGCTGTCAGGGTGGTGCCGCCAAGTGAAACCGTATCGCCTGCATCGATTACTCTGTCGATGGGTTGCTCCTTGCCACCGGGGGTGTCGAATCCCTCGTGATAAGGCACTTCCAGTCGACCAACGACCACTTCCGCGCCTGTTATTTCCTTGACCATTGCGTCGCCCTCAATATGATCCGGATGGGCATGACCGCTGATAAGAATTTTTATGTCATTGAAATCAAAGCCCAGCTCTTCGACCGCAGCCTTGATCACAGGGACTGAAGTTTCATAGTTGCTGCTATGCAGGATATGACCTTCAGGTGTCGTAATTAAAAATGAACCGAGTTGGGAGGTGCCAACATAATAGAGATTGTCCATGACCTTGTGAGGAGGATAGGGATCATTCCAGCCGGGAGGCTGAGCCAGGACATGGGCAGAAAATACAGTGGAAAATAAAGCAACGCAAAGCGCACTGCCTGAGGTCAATTTCATCGGCTTCCCCTCGAAGATGGAAAAAGAATAATGCTGGCCGGGAAAAGCCCGGTCACAGAATTACTGTCGACTACCACCGAGTTCAAGAGTACGACCATCCGGAAACTCGATTCCCCTGGAGTTCATCCTGTGGGATCCATCCTTGGCCTGGTAACCGGTCACCCTGATACGTGTGCCAGGAGGCAGGGAGTCGCGAGTCCACCCTAGACGCATCAGGACATTGGGAGAGCCCCCTTCAACACGCCACTCTTCGGTTTCTCCGGTTTGCTCGTTCTCCACTTCGAAAACCAGCCAGGAATGGGGGTTTACCCACATCATCTGTTTGACGACACCTTCATGACTGACTTCGTTATTGGCATCAAATTCGGCATAAAAAGAGTGGTGAGCCATTACCGGTAGTGCAATGGTCAGTAGGGCTCCTGTCAGTATTGCCTTCATGGTCTTCATTGTCTGATCCTCTTTATAAATTCCTGATCTCGGGCATTTTTGCATAACTCGGTTCAGATATTATTGACCTGGGTCATCAAGGCCCCACAGATCCCAGTAGAGCAGGTCGTCGGCAAATGGTACGCATTTATGTTCGAAGGTTTGCGCATTGTCATCGACCAGGCGGTAAAGGGGCATTTCGATTGTCCAGGGTTCGGAATAAGTCTGGGGATCCTCCATCGTGGCTTCATACCAGATATGGTTTGGACCCAGCAGTGTAAAACGTTCGGTAACAACCAGCTGGTAACTCGCATGATTGCCAGCGCGGTCCAGCCATGTCATGCCATTCTGGTTAAGCGTCGTGACTACCAGGGTATCGCCTTCCCAACGGCCATTGGATTTTCCCATCCACGCATCAAGCGGCAACCCGGTTGTTTCATTCATGTGAACGACGCGTTGGGATGCGGCAAAAGGATAAATCATGAGCAGGTCGTCATCTCTGCCACCCTGAAAAATCTGGAAAGGGATGTCGTGGTATGTCGCCCTGGGTATGCCCAGCATATAGCACTTGGCTTCAGGATCCTCCTGCGGCCAGCCGGCTCTATTGGCATTACGTTGCTCCAATGCCTGGGGCAGGTATGGAATTGTGCCGCCGTCTTTCAATACGCTGCTGCCTGCAGGTATGGCAGCAATCGCACCCATTTGCCAGAAGCGCCTGTCGAGACCTTCGGCTGAATGAGCTTCAAGATTCCAGTGAGCAGTATTGATGGCTTTCCATACACCATTGAGGTTCGGACGCCCATCCAGGGTAGTGTCCATTTCCAGTTGCTGAGCCTGTCCTGATAACGTTGTTAGCAAAGCAGTAGTAAGAAAAAGGATCAGTGAGAATAAATTTCTGCTCATTCGACTCCCCATTAACAACTCCCCCGGTTTTCAGAAAATAGTGTGACCAAATGTTGGACGGAATAGGAGAGTAGCATACTCACATTATTGGCGGTACTGCAGGCAAACCGTGATTGCCGCGCTATTTGATCTGCGTCAGTTAGTGTTTACACGGCAGTTGACGAGTCGCATAATGAAGCGGAATTATAGTGCGTCGAAATGTGCGGTATTTTTTGGGAGTTATCAATGAAGACACAACAATTCAAACGTTCATTCGTGTTGGGAGCATCCTGGCTTACGCTTGCTATGTTGCAAGGCGCAGTCAGTGCCGCCGAATATGAAGCGCCCTTGACTCCCTGGGGCGAGCCCGACCTTCGAGGCACCTGGCCGATTAATCACCTGATCAGTACACCCCTGGTGAGGGATAAGCGTTTTGGGCTGAATCGCTACCTGACCGAAGAAGAGTTCGCGGAAAAGCAGGCCGGTGCAGCAGCCCGTGATGAGCGCTTCCAGGGTGGTCCCATTCCAGTGGCGGATGCAGGTGGTCGAGCCATGAATCAGACATCCCTGATTGTTGACCCACCTGATGGCCAGTTTCCTGAATTGACTGATTACGGCATGGAAATGCAATCGAAGATGCGTGGTTCATACCATCCCACACAGACAGTGTTTGATCAGATCGAGGATTTCAGTCCGTGGGATCGTTGTATCACCCGTAGTATGCCGGTCTCCATGCAGGCACGAAACTACAATAACGGCATTCGTATCTTCCAGTCTCCTGGTTATGTTGTGATTCAGCTGGAAATGGCACATGAAGCACGGATTATTCCGACAGGAGATGTCCCACCCCTGGATTCCAACATTAAAACCTGGCTGGGTGAATCCCGTGGCCGCTGGGAGGGCAATACCCTGGTAGTGGAAACCACCAACTTCAATGGTCTGACCCAGAAAACCAGTGCCGGAAACCCCGGCTCACCAAGACCTCTTCAGCCGACGACCACTAATCAACGTATTATTGAGCGATTCACCCGTGTTGCTGATGATGAGATTGAGTTTTCAATGGAGATTGAAGATCCCGAAGTGCTCAAGACAGGATCCTACACTGTGGCTTATCCAATGTATCTGGATAATGACTATGCCATCTATGAGTATGCCTGCCATGAAGGCAACACTACCGTGCGTTACTACATAGAAACTTCCCGTTTTGAACGCGAGCAGGCGGACGAAGGCTAGCGTTACTTAGCAACTCCCTACTGGGAGTTTTCACTTACAAACGTGTTGTAGTCATTGGTCAGTACGTCGACTTGTGCCAGTAATAAATCCCGCAGCTCGATATTCCCATCAGTCTGCAGTAATTCAAATGCTGTCATTATGGAGTCTCGTGTTTCCCTCAGGTTTCTCTGGATTTCTCCATACTTCATATTGGAGGGTTGTAGGAAGTAATCCGTATCGGGTGTTTCAACAGTCTCGCAGACGCGTACAACCCTGCCATCAGGTGTGGGAACCTGTCGACAAACTTGCGATCTGATGGTGCGCTGGGATGTTGTCCTGTAAGCGCTCAGGGGTCTCTCGAAAATCAGCTTGGCTGTTTCCAGTTTGGCAGCTGCGTCACCGAGATATAGTTGTGACAACTGAATATTTTTATCAGGTATATCATCAGCATTCTCCAGTAACTCAATTTCTGTCCTGTACAGGGAGGCTAATTCAAGGGGCGAGGTATCAAACACACTTCCTGAATTTTCTCTTGCGGATTTCATTTGCCATCGGCCAAGTTGTACCAGGGCATTTATACGTCGCTGATCACCCGCATTAAAGCTTCTTCGGCTGATATGGAAAGCAAGATGAGAAGTAGATTCCAGTGCCTGCAATTCACCCTGTTTTTCATAAGTGTTGAGCATGGATTGCAGGATCGGTAACTGTTCAGGGCTGTTCAGACCTGTGCGCATTCGTGTGGTTTGCAAAGCCAGGTCAAAGGCTTCCAGTGCCTTATCATACTGATCCAGGTCGCTGAGTATATGCGCCAGGTCGGCATAGGCTCTGACAAGTTCAGTGCTGTCAATTTCGGCAGGTCTGCTGCTTTCAAGTGATGTGATCAGACTTTCGAGTCTTGCCTTGTTGATCAGTGCCTGTTGGTAGACTTCCGGATCAAGAGGGCTTTCCTGTTCGATGGTTTCATCATCTTTGTTTGCGGCGGCTTCTTCATCGATGAATTCATCAGGACTGGTTTGTTCTGTAATTGCCGGATCATCTTCCTGGGCAAAAATAGTAAAACTGCAAAGAATCCCCTTGAGCAGGAGTGCAGTTATCAGGAATAGCCTTTTGTGTATATACGGTGTCATGGTTTGTTATCTGTTAGCAGGTAAACCACATCAGGGCCGCAGCTTGTCAATATAGCAAACCTGTAATTCGGGCAGCAAGGTATTCAAATTGACCGGGATTTCCAAATATCTATTTCCTGGGTGGTGATATCCCTCGTATTTTTTATATACACTTGTGAACCTAGGCTTAATAATTAAGAGTAAGGAGTATTCAGTGAGTAAACACATCGCATTGATCGGCGCTAGCGGAAATATTGGCAGCAAGATCACTAAAGAACTTTTAGACAGGGGACACACTGTCACTGCCATTTGCCGTAATCCGGATAGCATTCCAGCACAGGAAGGGGTTGTTGCTGTAGCAGGGGATATGCTGAACCCCACTGAACTTGCGGAATCATTGAAAGGGCATGATGCTGTTATCTCAGCTGCGCCTTTCGTGACCAATGAGTCTGAAAAACTTTTTCAGGCGGTTCGTGATTCAGGCGTCAAACGCTATGTAATGGTTGGCGGAGCAGCGTCTCTCCATAACGATGAAGGCATAAAAGTCTGGGACACGCTGCAGGATGTCGGGATACCGGAACCAGTGTTGGCTAATATTGCAGAAGGCATGCGAGCCTTTGACTTGCTGCAACAGGAAGATGGGCTGGAATGGACCTTCTTTTCCCCGGCGGTCATGATCGGTCCCGGCGAAAGAACCGGTCAGTTTCGACTTGGCAAAGATAATGTTGTTGCTGATGACAACGGCGAAAGCAAAATTTCCTATGATGACTATGCCATTGCCCTGGTGGATGAAGTGGAGCAAGGCAATAACGTAAACGGCAGATTTACGATCGGATACTAAAGATTGTCCGTCTAACTTTTTCTGCTTGATATTGAGTTGAAGTCTTTATGATCATTCGCTTTCAGCGCGTGATCATAAAGGCCCTGGGACCACCTTCACCTTCTTCGCCCTGCATAGACATGATTTCCTGAACCATTTCCATCTGCATCTGCTGCTGCTCAACATAATTTTCAACAATGGCAAATTGATCGTCGTCCATCGTGCCTTCAAGCTGATCCAGAACACTGTCATAAGCTTCTACCTGCATATTCAGCCCGCCTGCAGCAAGGCTGATGCTTGCACCTTCAGTATCACCTGGTCCGGCACGGACTTCTGCCCTGACCATACCTGCGCCAGCCAGACCGGGACGTCGTGATGTCCCCAGTACATCAATCAGGGTCTGGGCAACCAGCTCACGATTACTCTCAGACAGCCCCGGGGTTTGGGCAGTCAGCTGCATACGCATAACACTTTCCATTTGTTCTCGGTTGCGCGCCTCTTCCTCGGCTTCATAGGTATAGAAGGCATCCATTTCGGAGGGCGTGAGGAAGCTTGCAAGTGCATCTTCCATGTCGAGCTCGGCCATAGATGACTGGAACTCTTCCAGGGTGATCTCTCCATTGGCCAGTAAAATTCTGAGTTCGTTTTGGCTACTAATCACATCACTCATGATTTCATTCAGCTGTTCTTCTTCGTTCTCACTCAGGCCAAGACTGCTGATGAACTGCCCATAGCGTGAATTGAGCATCATGCGTGAGCCAATTTCGCGAATACGTGGGGAATTCATCATGCGGGCGATTTGCCGCTCCCCACTCATTGAGGGGGCGTCCGAATTGCTGAATTGATCTGACTGGAAGGAATCCTGTTGTTCAAGCAGATCTTCCCTGGCAAGAGCCAGGTCCTGGCGGGCAAAATTTAACCGGGTTCTCAAGTCAGCAATGGTCTGCTCGAGATTATTCATATCCTGATCAAAGATTTCCGCTTTCAGGTTGCCCTGGAGAATTTGCCGGTCCAGTTCGCTTTGGAGATCCTGTATCTCCCTGTACTGGTATCCGGCAAATGCAATGCTTGAGACTGCCAGTATCCAGCCCGCGGCAGGTAAATATTTGTTCATTTGGTGTTTTCCACCTTTATCTTCTCCAGAGAATCTATTATGTCTTGTGAATAAGACGCAGAATTTTGGAAATTAGTTCATTTGAATTCCAAAGATCGTCCATGTACTGGAGAAAAGACAGATATTCCCTCTATCACCAAGCATTTGTATACAACTAATTGTTATTAAATGAAAATATTTCAAAAAGGTTTCTAGTAAGTAGTGGCTATAAAACGCCTTTCTCTATAACTGAAGTGTTAAATAAAACTTAAAAGGGAATTGGTTGTTAAAACTGACTCTGGAGTCATATTTTATGTAGTGATTTTCACGATTCGAATACAATATTCGTATATCGAAATATATCTTCCAATTGCCCATATTGCTTGATATCGTGCGCCTACCGTGTCTGTTGATACGGTAACTATTCAGCTGAAACTAAAAAATCTAAAAGGGGGTTTTACCTATGCAGCGTACACAACACCTGCGTAAAAAAAATCTAGCCCTAGGTGTAGCAGCAGTCTCGACGATGCTGACCGGGGGGGTAAGTACCAGCGTGTTCGCTCAGGACACATTGGAAGAAATCACAGTCACAGGTTCACGTATTGTAAGACGTGACCTTGACGCACCAAGTCCAATTATCACAGTTGGCAGTGAAGCAATCGAAAATTCAGCAACGACTTCTGTTGAGTCAGTACTGAACCAGATGCCTCAGTTTGTACCTGGTGGTACACAATTCTCAAACAGTATTCAGGGTGGTTCTACAGCTTCCCCGGGTGCAGCTACGCTGAACCTCAGGGGTATGGGTACCAACCGTAACCTGGTACTGATTAACGGTAAACGTGCACAACCTGCAAATGCTTCACTGGTTGTGGACATCAACACCATTCCATCTTCAGCAATCCAGAACGTAGAGGTCATCACTGGTGGTGCTTCTGCGGTATACGGACCTGACGCGATGGCCGGTGTTGTTAACTTCATCCTGAAAGATGACTTCGAAGGTCTTGAACTGGATTACCAGATGGGTGAGACCTCTGAAGGTGACGGTGAAGAAGAGCGCTTCAGCATGCTGATGGGTGTTAACTCTGCTGATGGTCGCGGCAATATCATGTTCGGTATTGACTGGACCAAACGTCAGCCTGTATTCCAGGTGGACCGTGAGTTTTATAGAAAAGGCTGGGCTGACCCAGGTAACCCAAGTGGTAACTTCGTAGTAGCCCCAGCATTTGCCGGTAACGGTAACAGTAATCCTGCTTCACAAGCTGCAATTGATGCCCTGTTTCCACAGGTAGCACCCGGCACAATTGGTAACTCATCTGACATTTATTTCAATGCAGATGGTTCACCATTCGTAGTGCAGGGTGGTCTGGGCTATAACGGCCCTATCAACGCTTATGACAACTGTAGCGACTACTGTGGTATCAAGCTGTTGGACAATGGAAACCTCGACCAGAATGGTCGTCAGCTGGACTTCTTCCTGTCCTCACCGCTGGAAAGGCATTCATTATTTGTCCGCGGTAACTACGATATAACGGACTCAATATCTGCTTTCGCGCAGATGAATTACAGCAGGATCAATGTTGACCAGACAGGTGGTGTACCACCCGCCATTACAGTATGGCAGGCACCTGAAGTACCCCGTGATGGACGCACATTACCTCCTGTACTGGAAGGTCTTCTGGACTCACGTGCAGATCCCGCAGCTCCATGGCCACTGTTCCACGTTTTGTCATACAACGGCAATATCAAGACAGCCAACCAGAATGACGTTTGGCAGTTTATGGTAGGCCTTGAAGGTGAAATGAGAGACGGTGACTGGACGTGGGAAGCTTATGCTTCTCGTGGTGATACCTACATTGAAGCTGTTAACAACCGTCTGCCTTCACTGCAGCGTTACCAGAATCTTGTCTATGCTGAAAATTTCGGCCGGGTTACCGGTTACAGCCCGGGCAGGGTAAATGGTGTTAACCCGGGTTCTGGTTACAGTATGACTTGTACTACTGGTCTGCCAGTATTCGAAAAATTCACGCCGTCTGAAGACTGTCTGGACAGTATCGATACGCGCCTGGTTAACCGCAGTGACCTGACCCAGGAAATTATCGAGGCTAACCTCCAGGGTGGTCTTGGTGATTGGTTCGAACTGCCAGCCGGTGAAGTGCGTTTCGCGCTGGGTGCTACTTACCGTGGTAACAGCTTCGAATTTAACCCGGGTAACCCTGTTAATATCATTCAGGAGAACCCTGTTGGCTTGTTTGCTTCTAACGCAACTGAAGGCAAGATCAATGTCCGTGAATACTACGGTGAGATCCTTGTTCCTGTTCTGGATACACTGGACCTTGAACTGGGTTATCGTTACTCGGATTTCAGTACAGCAGGCGGTGTAGATACCTACAAAGCATTGTTCACCTGGAATGCGACTGACAACATCACACTGCGTGGTGGTTACCAGTTCGCAACTCGTGCGCCTAATATCGCCGAGCTATTCTCTGCACCAACCCAGTTGGTGGTTTTCCATCCGGACCAGGATAACTGCTCAGCAACTACACTGGCACCTCACGGTAACGTGCCTTCCAATCCGAATCGTCAGCAGGTTATTGACCTGTGTAGGCAGATCATTGGTAATGACACTTCACTGTTTGATACCCAGACTTACTCAGTCCTGGGTGTTTCCGGACCTGAAGGTTTCCACAGGCAGAACCCTCCGTTCTTCCCACTGGAAATTGCCATTCAGCAAGGAAACCCAAACGTAGGTCCTGAGGAAGGTGAAACCTATACCTTTGGTGCGGTTATTACCGATCCATTTGGCATTGATGGTTTGAACGTGACTGTGGACTACTACGACATTGCACTTGAGCAAGCAATTGCGCCTGTATCTGTGCAGATTGTGTATAACAACTGCTTTAACTGGAATGGTTCCACCAACCCGAATTACGACATTAACAATCCTTCATGTCAGAGGATTCGTCGTAATGCGATCACTGGTGACCGTGCCCAGGTGGATACACCATTCGATAATCTGGGTACTCAGGAAACCGAGGGTGTTGACCTGAACCTCAACTACAGCCTGGACGTTGGTCCTGGCACGTTGGGCATCAATAGCAACATGAATTTCCTGACCAAGTACGAATACGTACCTGCGCCAGGTGATCCGCTGATTGATGCTGCCGGTACTCTGGACCGTGGTGGTCTGTTCGACTTCCAGCACCTGACTCGTCTTACGTATTTCTGGGACGACTTCAATGTTGGTTTGAGCTGGCGTTATCTGGATAGTGCGGAATCTGCTGCGAAAGCACAGAGCCCGAGCACTACAATCCAGGGGCCGGGTTCTTACAATGTCTTCAACTTTAATGGTGGTTGGAACATTGCCGAGAACTACAGCCTGAGGTTTGGTATTGATAATCTCCTGGACGAAGATCCAGAGTTGACCAATTCCAACCCTGCTGGTGGTGATACCAACTCAGACCAGACTGTTCCAGCACTGTATGACTTGCTGGGCCGTCGTTACTACGTTGGATTCAAAGTCAATTTCTAAGTTGATTTAGAAGCAGTAAAAAGAAACCCCGCCATACCCGGCGGGGTTTTTTTATATCTGCAAATCAGTGGCTACTGCACTCAGCATCTCTTCGTTAAAAAAGAAAGCCAGCATGCGTCACGTACTTCAGTACTATCCTTGCTGGCTTTCTTTTTTGCCTCGACCTGCTTTCGTTCGCTACGCCAACAAGATTTGGACTAGTAGTTAGTCCAATATATATTTAACTTCGCGGTTGCGGATAAACTGGGACACTATCCATTTTTCGCCGGAAGTGGGAGGTGTGCCGGAGTGGCGGGTGCGTGTGTCGGCTGAACCATCGGGAAGGGAATTGATAAAATACATGGCGTCACCGGTTTTGCCCTTGAAGCTCAGGTCGAGTTCGGTAAAGACAGTATCACCGCCTTCGTAGTCATCATTCAGATAAATCAGGAAGGTCATGATGCGCTGACCATTAGTGGCAATTTCCTGATGATAGTTTTCCATGTTCGGATCAACAAAATCAAAATGGGGGGAGATTTCTTCGCCGGGCTGGTAGTTAAGTATGGCTGTGCCTTCCATTTGCTGCATGGGGATACCGCTGGCTGCACTCATTTTTTGCTGAATAAGGAAATGCAGTAATTCATTTTCCATCAAATTGAATTCGGCGATGGAATTTGTGCGTGTTTCAGATACGTAGTTGCGCTGACTCTTTGCATCATAAACCAGTGCCGGCTTTAGTCTTTCCTTGGATAATCTGATAAGCCAGCGGCAAATTTGAGGAGAGAGCAGGTTGCGAAAAGTTTTTACCTCGGGTGAATCACTGATAATTTCGCCTTCCACTTCACGGGTCCAGTCATCAATCGAAATACTGCTTCGAATTTCCTGCCAGTGAGCGTCCTCATTATTTGAAAGCAAGCCGGGGTTCTCGGCCGGTTCCCCTTTATTCGCGAGGAGGATTAACTGCTCCCTTGCTATTGAAGAACCGAGAATGGCCGCATGTGTCAGTGTATTCAGTGCATCCTCCCAGCTTTTTTGCTGGAAAATACCGGTAGCCTGGAATACAGCAACCACGCTAACTGCATCTGCGACACCGGTCTGAGCAGCTTCCAGAATGAATTGGGCGCCTTCCCTGGGCAGGTAGGGTGAGCGATCACCAACAAACAAGCGTTTACCCAGTACACATTTGGCGACATGGTCGCCATCTATCACGGCTTGAGACAGTAAGTTGATGGCCTGATCATGCTCACCTCTGGCATCAAGTTCAGCTACTTGTTTGAAGACCTGGCTGGTCACTTTTGGATCCACTTATTCAACTCCTGATATCCAAGTGTAAGTGACAAAAAGGATGCCTGAAAGTGTTCAGAATGATTTGTACACTGATTGTGGACAAAGGTTGTTCTGATCATGGGTTTCTATTACTCTTGTCAGCCTCTGAATCCAAGGAGTTTTTCATGTCACGCAAGGCTTTTCTGGTTGTATTCCTGTTTTTTCCGGTTGCGGGTTTTGTGCATGCGCAGTCGGTTGATGAATTTCTCGCATGTGAGGAATTTACTGATCGGGTCGAACGCGTGATCTGTCTTGAAGAGGCGCTTGAAGCGGCTACCGCAAGTCATGAATCCTCTGACGTTGCAGAATCTACAACATCAGTAGAAGACTTTGGCCAGGCACCTGAAACAGCCACGATGGATGATGAAGATGCCAATGAAAATGGCCGGGGACTGTTGCCGCGCATTCGTATGCCATCCATTGGTGGTATTTTTGGCCGCAACAGGGGTGGCGAAGAAGAGGATACTGTTGAGGAAGAAGAGCCTGCTGCAGAACAGGCTGCTTCTGCAGGTACAGTTGAAAATTTCGGCAGGGAACGTGCCAGAATTGTTGAAACTGAAGATGGACGTGAAGAACTTCGCGATGTTGTTTTGGATTTAGATACTTACCGCAATATGCTCACCATAACCCTTGCCAGCGGTCAGGTCTGGCGCCAGACTCACTCGCGTCGTTTTAATTTACGTGAGGGGGATGAGGTTAGAATCTATCCTTCGCGCTGGGGTGATAGCTATCGTCTTGAAACTGACCGGTTGAACGGCTTCATCCAGGTGGGCAGGGTAGAGTAGTCAGTTTGATTTCTCGCGAATCCTGGCGAGTCGTTCCTGTTTGTCTTTAAGTTTTTCCCATCCTATAGCCTGTTTTAGTCCGATGCCATAAATGATGCCTAGTGCCGTCAGGCAGAGTAAACCGAGCGTGATATGGACGGTGAATAGTGCGTCCCATTCCCATAAATGAATATTGATCATTTTCCATGAGTCAGTCGGGATACCTCCTGTAGTGCCATAACCGATGGCTGAAATATCCTTATTCCACCACGGTGCAAACATGTTGATGAAAGCTGCTGCACCTATTCCCAGGAAGCCCCAACGCAGAGCCCCCTTGTAAATCTGGGTGTCCTTGCCAACGTAAAACGTCATCATCAGCAGTGTGGCCAGGATCATACCCATGGCATCGCCTCCCATGGTGATAACCATGTCAGCCTTGCCAAGGGAAATCATAAAGGTGCCATACCCCTGGACAATAAGAACCAGGCACACGAAGGCAAGCCATAGGGGTTGTTTGCGTTTCAAGCCGTAACGAGCGAGCCACCCCAGCAAAACAAGCACTAATAATGACGAAAGGTAGCCGCGATTCTCAGGCGTGATGGTTTTCCAGAGAGTAGGGATGGAATTGAATCCGCAAAGCCATCCGGAAACAGCATGACCTAGTTCATGAATAGGCATGGCAAAAAATATTCGCTGCATGCCGGAAAGAAAGCCGGTGATTTGAACAAAGAGGGCAAAACTTAGCATTCCTGGCAACGCTAACAGGCAAGCCTTTTTCTCAAACGCCGGGTCTTGAACGGGAATAAGCTGTTCATGTTCTTCAGGTGAGGATTCTGGTTCAGAAAAAGCAGGTGAGGCTGCTGGTTCTTCGAAGCTGGCCTTGCCGTGAGCCTTGATCGCCGCTGCCTTGGCGTAATCAGCACCGCAGCTTGGGCAGACAGGGCCGGTTTGTTTGGGAGCTTCACACCATGCGCAAGTGTTGGTCATGGTTTTATATTTCTTGTTATTGTTTTGTCAGAAACTGAAGATATCTTCTTCTTCCGGTCTTTCCATATCCTGCTCGAACCAGTTTTCCCAGAGATGATTCCAGGGTCGGCCGTACATGTCGGGAATTTCATATTCAATGATATCGCCTGGGTTTACCGGGGTGGCTACGCCATCAACAGGAAAAATAGTCTGGATGCATTCTACAAAAGTATAGGGGGTGGCATCAGGATCGTCGAACTCATGTTGTTTGATGTAGTTGCGGACAATTCGCACCGGTTCGACATAGGCTTCGGGATCATAAAAAATGGCTTCATGGTTAAGCCCGATGAAGTTGCCTTCTTCATCCCGGTTAGGAGAATAGATTTCGATAGTCTGCAACAGGCTGGAATGATCAGGAGCTGCATGGGTTTTCCAACCCTGGATATTGGATGTCCATGTGATCAGAGTATCTTCATCCCAGAATCCGATTGTTTCTCCATACCAGCGCGGCACGTCTTCGCCAAGACGGGGAACAACACCGTCCATATTGAATTCTCTGCCGATATGCACATTGGTGATGAAATTACGGGCAACACCGGCAAGAATCTGGACCATGTTTGGTGTCACCATGATGTAGTTTTCCCAAAGGGCTGCTTCATGCCAGCGGCGCATGAATCCTTCAGGCCAGCAGTACTGTGAGGGCCACTGTGCGGCATTGGTATTGGCGTGGTGAAAGGCCTCCTGCACAAAGCGCGTCTGGTATTCCTCCGTTAACAAGGAAAGGATAGTGGGAATCTGGTTGTGACGTGCTCGATACCAGTAATAATTTTCAGGAGTCCTGCCAGGATGCATATAGATACCGTTCATCTCACCCGGCACCGTGGCATAAGTGTGCTTAGTCGGACCGCCACGGCTGCGTGTTTCTTCCATCAAGGCTTCGTAGTGTGCCTGTGCTGAATCGAAAGAATAAGGGCTGACGATGGCTTCCCTGGGATAATCACGGTCACAATATCCCCACGCTGCGCTGGCAGGTGGATTGTCACCAATGAGAGGTCTTCTGTTGCCACCCCAGATGTCTTCCAGGGCGCCGGAGGAGTTGCAACGAAAATAGCGAGGATCCATCCATAAATGACGATCTGCGTAAAAGTCATCCGATGTAAAAAGATCCCTTTCAAGTGGCTCTATTCCTTGAGGGATTTCGCCAGGCTCTGCAGAACCTGAAAATCTTCTGGGACGCTGATTGAAAGGACCGACAGCACCCATCACTCGCATGGTGGCACCGGTGAAATCATAATTGTTTATATCTGCTGCCAGTGGTGCCCCGCGGCCAACGCTGACAAAATCCATCTGCGCAGTCTGCTGCGCAAATACCGGTAAGCTTGCCAGGACCAGCAGCAACCAGATTTTGAAACTATTTGCGTACCTGGTCTTCATTACAGTACCCCTCCAGTCGTGTAATAAATCAGGAAATGGATGCGGGGTCTAATCCGCGCCGGTAACTCTACCGATCTCTTCACCATCAGGAGTTCGCAGGGCTGTCACATACCCCCCGTCTTCACCATTGCGCATTGGTGCAATTCTGATGGTAACTTCATCGTCTACCTGGAACATATCCGGCATCAGACCCTGGCGACGCATGTTATTGCGGCTGTGGCCTTCGTATTCGATATCACGTGTACCACGTGCCTCGTCTGTGACTTCAAGGATGAGTCTCAAGTGTGGGTTGGCGAATCGGACTTCCTGAACTGTTCCCGTAATCAGAACAGTGTTGCGGAAATCAAACTGTGCTGCTGAATGGTGAGCCAACGTGACAGCGGCAGTAGTAGTAAGGACCAATAATGTTACAAGACTGATAACTTTTTTCACTTTAATACCTTTTAAATAAATCTGGTGTTGTTAATGACTATTCCTGGATCATTTCAAGGCCGGCTTCTTCATACAGGCCTTCCATTTCATCCAGCCACAGGGGTTCTGTGCATTCGTAAGTCAGAACATGGTAATTATCCAGTTCCTGCCAGCGCTTTGTGGTTACCAGGGGTTCTTCGAGCCATAAGGGATCAACCATGGTCAGGTCAGCCGCCAGAACGCGAGTCCCATCTTCAAGTGGTTCATCAAAATAATATACTTCTCTTATTGTGGCCTGGTTACTATGCGGATAACGTGAATCCACCTGGGTCTTTAGGCGTGAAGTTTCTACAATTAAACGATCTCCTTCCCAATGTGCAGAGGAGTAGCCATTGCGTTCGCGGAAAAAATCATCCGGGTTCTCAGCTTCCTCCCCGATGTAGATTCGCCTGATTTCATTATGTGCTTCGTAGATGACAAATAATTGTTCTGGACGTTGGAGAATCTCCATCGGATATCCGCCGGAGCCAAGCATTGATCCCGGCATACCTGAGCCTACGCAGGAATTGCCTGCACCGTGGTTGGTGCCCTGTGTGACAGAAATAAAATCCTGTCGTGCTTTTTCTGCTTCCGCAGTCAGTTTTAATTCAACACCCATGAACATGCTTGGTCCGCCCGGCGCTCCGGGATTCCCTCTGTAAGTTGTCCAGGCGCCGGAAAAATCCGGTGTCTCAGCTGCCCATGCCAAGACAGGTGATAGCAAGACGCCCAGGATAATCAGTGGCTTTATCACTCCAGTGATTTTAAGTGGTTTCAATGGCATGTTTCCCCCAACAAATAACGCAAAATATGACTTGAAGACTATTATAGGCATATCAGAAAGGAATTCTGAAAGGTGAATTTAGGAGGAAATGGGGAACTGGAGATTTTATTACCTCCACGCAAACCTGAGTATGCGTGAAGGTAACAGGAAAACTTACTTGCAGGAAATCAAGAACCTTCAGGCCAGGTAAAATCAGGCCTTAATGCTTCATGGACTGGAAGACCATCACCAGGTTCAGATGCTCCGGATGAGGCGTCAAAAAAGGCATGGTAGGTTGCAGAAGGAAACCCATCCGGATAGCCCATAAGGTTGGGTACAACCACCCTTATCCGTCCCTGCTTGTCATCCAGCATGATGGGAGTTCCACAATCTGAGCAGACACATAACTCAAGTGGGCCATCCGGATTCTGGTCATTAAAGGGTAACCTGTTCAGGCTGCCTTCGTTATCGACTGCCAGATCACCATGATTGAAGAAAACGACATGAGTCGTGTCCTGGCCGGTTACCCTTTTACATACTGAGCAGTGGCAGGTGTGGTTATCAATCGGTTCATTTTCTGATTGGGTGTGCACATGTTCACACCCACCTTCATATTTAGCCATGGTTATTTCCCTCAAATTATATCTTGTTTTATTGAAGCTCCAGGAAAATCATATGATGCAAATCTTGTTCGTTACAACTGTTTTTGAATGAATTTTCATTATTGTTTATGGGTATGCATTTTTTTGAATTAACATGCGGCGTGAAAAAAAGATATATCTCCTCGACTTAGGTGTGTGTCACTGTCTGTTAGGAGAACACATTATGCTGTGCAATTATTTTGGGTGAGAGCTATCTTAATTTGAATGGTTAGGCGATTTTTGAACTGGACGCGGCGTGCTCAGGTAATTATGCTTGAGCGCCATTTCTATCAATCAAGGGTGTGTTAATGAAAATCAACAAAAAAAATCTGCTTTGCCTTTTTGCATTTTTAGTATCAGTCAATCTCCTTGCAGCAGAACCGGAATATGTGACTATTGAAATGGAGATCAATATCGATAAATCAGCCGCTGATGTTTGGGAAGCAGTAGGAGACTACTGTGATATTGCAGAGTGGGGTGGTCTTGCCTGTGAAATAACCTCGGGCGATGGTGGTATGGGCACTGTACGCGAGCTTGCATTAGGGCCAACAACAATTATTGAGATTCTGGTTGCGCAAACAGAACTTTCCTATGGTTACACCCAGCCGGTACAGGAAGGCCAGTTCTACAATCTATACCATGGATTTATGGAGGCTAGACCTGTCACTGCTGGCACATCAAAAATGCTCTACACCCTGGTCTATGATGTTTCTAACCTTGAAAGCCAGGAGGCAAAGGATGCTGATGTATCGCGGCGCAGGAGTATATTTCAGGGCATGCTTTCCAATATGAAGGAAATAGCCGAATCCCAATAACATTTAATGGTTAACTATTGTTAGCAATCAAAGGGGCAGCAAAAGAGCTGCCTTTTTTGTGATTTTTCAAACTGGACGACAATAGCCCCGCGCTATATGCTTCGTCCCCTTACCAAAGAAACACTCTCCGGGGGAAAACCATGTTTCGGAATTTATTTTTAATATTGCTCACAGTGACTGGTCTTGCTGCCTGTTCTCAGTCTGAAAATGAAACAGCACAGTCGGATGCTGCTGCAGATATGTCTACTTCTGCCGGTACTGCCACCAGTGCGGCTGATGTCTCTTATGATCGATTACTCAACGCTGAAAACGAGCCCGAGCAATGGATGATGAAAGGGGGCACGTACGATGAAACCTACTATAGCTCTCTTGATGAAATAAACCGTGACAATGTTGATCAGCTGGAGCTGGCCTGGTACGCCGATTACGATGTAAATCTCAGTCAGCAGGGAACCCCCTTATATGTAGATGGCGTTGTTTATGTCTCTACAGCATGGAGCATGGTTAACGCCTTTGATGCCCGCTCAGGTGAATTGCTCTGGCATTACGATCCGCAAACTGATCGTGAAATTGTTACCAAGGTCTGTTGCGGCATCGTGAACCGAGGCATCGCTGCCTACGAAGGCAAGATTTATCTTGGCACTCTGGATGGGTATATCGTTGCTATCAATGCCCAGACTGGTGAAGAGGAATGGCGCAAGCTCACTGTTGATCCTGACATGTCCTATACGATTACCAGTGCTCCGCGCATCATCAAGGGGCAGGTCGTGATTGGTAACTCGGGGGCAGAAAAAAGTGCCCGTGGTTATCTTGGTGCCTACGATGCACAGACAGGCGAAGACCTGTGGCGCGTTTACACAGTGCCTGGCAACCCTGAACTTGGTTTCGAAACGCCACAGATGGAATTGGCTGCTGCCACATGGAGTGGTTCATGGTGGGAGCTCGGTGGTGGAGGAACCGTTTGGGACTCCGTGGTTTATGATGATGTAAACGACCTGATTATTTTTGGCACAGGTAATGGTACTCCCTGGGATCAGCGTGCCCGTGACCCTGAAGGTGGTGATAACCTGTTTGTCGCATCTCTGCTGGCCGTTGAAGCAGACACGGGTGAATATGTCTGGCATTACCAGACTACCCCGGGTGACACATGGGATTACGATGCCATGAGTCCCATGATGCTTCTGGACCTGGATGTAGATGGCCAGCAGCGACATGTCGTTGCCCAGCCCAACAAGAATGGCTTTTTCTATATGCTTGATGCAGGCACTGGTGAGCTCCTGAGAGGGTTCCCTTTCACGGAAGTTAACTGGGCTACCGGAATAGATATGGAAACCGGACGTCCGATTGAAGTGCCGGCAGCAAGATACGATCGCGAAAATATTTTCAACCTTTCACCGGGCGTACAGGGTGGACATGGCTGGCATTCCAATGCCTGGAACCCGGAAACCAACCTGATCTATATCGCCACGCAGCGGGCTTATTTTGCCATGCAAAGTGTCGAGGAATTCGTTCCGAATCCGGATCCCAATGGCAACAACCTTGCCATTGATATGAGTGCCAATTTTACCTACTACCAGGCAAACCCTGATGCCCCACGTGAATTTGTGGGATATGTATCTGCCTGGGACATGGTCAGTGGTGAAGAAGTCTGGCGAGGTGAAGAAAACAGCGGCCCAACAGGTTCGGTAATCAGCACCGGTGGTGGACTCGTCTTCTCTGGTGGTGGAAACAACACCAACGAATTCAGGGCATACGACACAGTGACCGGCGAGAAGCTCTGGTCATTTGATACGCAGACCGGGATGGTTGCAACACCAATCACCTACGAGCTTGATGGCAAGCAATACATTGCTGCCAGTGTCGGTATTAATCAGCAAGGCAATTACTTTGCCCCCAATTATTCGCGACTTCTGGTGTTTACACTGGGTGGCGGTAACCAGTTGCCTCAACCGCTAACTTTCGAACCCCGCGAGTTAAATCCTCCTGAATTGCTGGCAACCCAGGATGTGGTTGATGCCGGAGGTGCAATCTATGGTCAACACTGCACGGTTTGTCACGGTATAGGTGGTCAGCAGCGTGGTGCCAATTTCCCGAACCTGCTGGTTTCTCCAATGCTTCATAGCCAGGAAGCCTTTGATCAGGTGGTTATTGATGGTATTCGCGCCGATAAGGGTATGGTGTCATTTTCCGACCGGATGTCGGAGGAGGACAGTGAAGCAGTTCGCTGGTTCCTCGTAGCACAGGCCATCAATGCACAAAATGCTACGCCGCCAATCGGATTTGGACCTCCCGAAGATGAAGAGGAGGAAGAAGATGAAATCGAGGACGTGCATACAGATTGATGCGCATCTGACGATACCTCAAAAATACGAATCAGCTGCCGGTGGCCTTACCAGGTCCCGGCAGCTTTTTTCTGGCTGGTACCTTCAAAAACAATGGCTTCAGGTTGATCCAGGGCAATTCTGAAGGAGGCATTGATCCGTAAAATGCCCTATGGATATCCCCTTAAACAGTCAGGGTTCAAGTGGACAAAAGGGGTTAAGTCCCGCAGAATTTCTCTTTTGCGGGAATTTCCATAATTTTTAGGAAATTACGCCCTAAAATTCCCGTTAAATCAGTAAATAAGCGACTTTCAGAACAGGTGCAGTTTGAAAAACTTTGACAGGATTTATCTAAAGACTTTGATCAGGGCAGCACTGGCTGGTGGTGCCTTTCTGGCAGCCATTCCAGCCTGGTCGGCTAGCCAGGATGAGCAGTGGGCAGTCATTGAGAATTACTGCTACCAGTGTCATAACGATGAAGACTGGGCTGGCAGTGTTGCTTTTAACCTGATGTCTTCTGATGATATTTCCCATGAAGCAGAGGTATGGGAAGAGGCAATCAGGCGACTTAACGGCGGTCATATGCCCCCTCCCGGTAATGACAGACCACCCGAATCTGAATTGCAGGAACTGGTAGCCTGGCTTGAAAACACCATTGATGCGGAGGCTGGAAAACCACCGGCCGGCAACGTTCCTCTCAGGCGGCTCAACCGCAGGGAATATGAAAATGCGGTCCGCGATCTTCTTGCGTTGGAAATTGATGCAACTGCCTTGTTGCCAACGGACGATCTTGAAGGGGGATTTGATAACAATGCAGAAGCCCTGCAGGTTTCACCGGCCTTTATTGACCAGTACCTGAACGCGGCCCGTACCGTGGCTCACAATGCCATTGGTTCTACCCGTCCTATTCCCGTTCTTGAAACCTTTGGCAGTGTGGCCGACATGATTATTTCCCTGCCTGCCAGGGGCACCCCGGGAACAGGTGTCCAGTCAATGCATCAGCCCGGCATGCCTTTTGGCACCAGGGGTGGTATGAGCGTTCGTTATAACTTTATGGCTGATGGCGTCTATGAGCTGAATATTGGCGATCTGGCTCTGGGACGCGAAGTGCCGAACATGGAGTTTAAAAATACTGTAATTGCACTGCTGGATGGCAAGGAGTTTTTCCGCACAGAACTTGGTGGCGATGCAGATCATGAAGCCATAGACCAGGAGCAGGCAGATGCTGTTTCCAGTATCAATCTCAGGCTGAAGAATATCCGCTTCAATGCAACAGCAGGACAACACACGATTTCAGTGACTTTCCTGCAACGCAGTTTTGCCGAGAGCGATGAAAGAACACCAGCCACAGCACTTGAAGGTGGACAGAGCAGGATTCATAAACTGCATGCATTGCAGGTGCGCGGTCCGCTAGAGGTAACCGGCATGAGTGAGTCCGAGCCTCGCAAACGTATTTTTGTTTGTTATCCCCGTGAAACAGCAGATGAACCTGCATGCGCTGAAGAGATTATTACCAATCTGGCGGAAAGAGCATTTCGCCGGCCATTAACAGATGAAGACCTTGATAGTCTTGTCGGATTCTATGAAAGCAGCAGACAAAACAATGATTTTGAATCAGGAATCAAGGAAGCAGTAAGTGCTATTCTGGTCAGCCCGCACTTTATTTATCGTGCTGAAGGAGGACCGGCTGAAGGTGAGAGCCTGATGCTTACCGATCTGGAGCTGGCCTCACGTCTTTCGTTCTTTCTCTGGAGCAGCCTTCCGGACGAGGAACTGCTGACAATTGCCAGCAATAATGAGCTGAGTCAGCCTGGCGTTCTCAGAACCCAGATCCAGCGAATGCTGGCTGATGAACGCGCTAAAACACTGGTAGATGATTTTGCCTTCCAGTGGCTGCACTTGTCCAAGCTGGATGAAATAACCCCTAACGGTTTTATGTTCCGCTATGCCAGTCGTTTCCTGGATCCACGTCCCATGTTCAAGCAGGAACTAAGCCTGTTTATAGACAGTGTCTTGCGCAGTGACCAGTCAGTGGTGCGTTTGCTGGATGCCGATTACACATACCTGAATGAAAGATTAGCCGCTCATTATGGTATTGAAGATGTGAAAGGCAGTGCCTTTCGCCGGGTAGAACTGGATCAGAGCTATCGTCATGGATTGTTTGGCAAGGGTGCCATTCTGATGGCAACAGCCAATCCCAACAGAACCTCTCCTGTTATACGTGGCGCCTGGATTCTTGAGCGTCTGCTTGCATCGCCACCGCCGCCACCTCCGCCAAACGTAGAAACTGACCTTTCGCAAAAACCAGGACAGGCGCCGCAGACTTTGCGTGAGCGTCTCGAACAGCATAGGGAGAATCCCAGTTGCTTCAACTGCCATGGTGTGCTGGACCCACTTGGGTTTGCGTTGGAAAACTTTAATACCGTTGGGCAATTCCAGGAATATGATCGCGATACTTTAACTTTGCTTGATGCCTCGGGTGTATTGCCCGATGGTACGCAGATCAGACGAGTAGAAGATCTCATTGATGCGCTTGTGAGCAAGTCGGATCTTTTTGTCCAGTCTCTCACGGAACATCTGATGGCCTTTGCTATCGGTCGTGTTATTGATTACAGGGATATGCCAATGATCCGGCAGATTGTTCGTGAAGTGGAAAAGGACGATAACCGCTTTGAATCCATCGTTTACAATATTGTTAACAGTGATGCCTTTCGCATGAGAGAAAGCCTGCTCAGCGCAAACGAAGCAGAAGGCAATCAGCAGGCATCACTTTAGAATCGGAACTGAGGAATAACTCATGTTTATCAGCAAAAAACATCTTTCTCGCAGAACGCTATTAAAAGGAGCAGGTGCTTCAATTGCTCTGCCCATGCTCGATGCCATGACACCGGCCCTGGCCCAGCCTGAAATTGGTTTTCCGCGCCTCGGGTTTATCTATTTCCCCCATGGTGCAGTGATTCATGAGTGGGGTCCAAAGCAGACTGGAACGGATTTCGAATATTCAAGAATTCTTAAACCTCTTGAATCTATGCATGAGTACGTCACTGTAGTTACAGGTCTTCGCAATAAAGCTGCTGAAGGTGGCCCGGCGCCACATGCCATTACTGAGCAAACCTGGCTTTCTGCCGTGAACCCCAATGACCGTGATAGGGGTCCCAATGGCATCAAGGGTATGACCATCGACCAGTTGGCGGCTCGTGTTATGGGCGATTCCACACCACTGTCATCGCTTGAACTATGTGGAGAACCAGGTGGAGCTATCAATTATCGTACACCATCACAATCACTTCCCCTTGAAGGCAATCCAAGGAAGGTTTTCTATAGCATGTTCGGCCAGGGAGATACTTATGATGAGCGTATTCAGATTCTCAGCCAGTCCCAGAGCCTGCTGGATTATGTCCGTGATGCTACTGCCAGCCTGAACCGCAAGCTTAGCGCCGAGGACAGGGTGAGAGTAACCAACTACCTGGACTCTGTTCGTGAAGTGGAATCCCGTATCCAGAAACTGGAAGAGGGTGCAAGGGAATTGACTGGATTGCCCGATGCGCCGCTTGGGCCTCCGGATGATTTTACCGAGTTGCTGGATGTGCAGTTTGAAATGATTGCTCTGGCTTACCAGAACAACCAGACACGAATTGCATCCATGCGTATGATCAAGGAGGCCAGTATGCGCGTCTTTGACAACCTGGGTGTTGCGGAATCATTCCATCCGCTTTCCCATCACCAGGAAGATCCGACCAAGTGGGAACAATTGGTACGTATTCAACGCCACCAGACTGAGCGTGCTCTAAGATTCGCTCAGCGTCTGAAAGAGATGGAAGACGTTGAAGGAAATATTCTCGACAATTCGATCATTCTCTTTGGCAGCAATATGGGTAATAGTGATGTGCATGATGCGAACCTGCTGCCTTCTGCATTGCTTGGCAAGGGTGGTGGCATCAAGGGTGGTCAGCATCTGAATTATCCTGCAGATACACCACATGCCAACCTGTTGCATACCATTCTTGATCGTGCCGGAATACCGGTAGAAGAGTTTGCTGACAGCACCGGAACATTTGCGGAAGTTTAATATGTCTGAAATGAACGTATGTCGATTGCTTGGCAGAGTAACTGTCATGGCAATTGCTCTTGCTGGCATGTCCATTACCGGCGCCCAACCTTTTGAGCCTCTTGAAGTGCCTTCACCTCTGGGTGAAATAGTCAGGAATCTTGATGTAGATGAACGCGGTCCGGATGGCAGCACATCATTGCAATGGGCTGTTTTTGACCAGGATGTTGAAAAGGTCAAACAACTGATCCGTGCCGGCGCTGATGTCAATATTGCCAATAATTACGGAGCTACTGCCATGCAGCTTGCTGCGGAAGTGGCGCATGTTGAACTCCTGGATATTTTGCTGGATGCGGGTGCTGATGTAGATTCGCCAAACCCGGAGGGCCAAACGGCTCTTATGCTTGTTGCCCGGACAGGAAATCTTGATGCCGCAAAACTGCTGATCAAGGAAGGTGCCTCTATAGATACCCGGGAGCAGTGGGGACAGCAGACGGCATTAATGTGGGCCTCTGCCCGCCGTCATCCTGCGATCATGGATCTGCTTATTCGTGAAGGTGCAGATATTAATGCGATCTCGGCAGTGCGTGATTACAACAGCCATGTCACCGCAGAGGGTCGGGCTAAACGCCTGGACAGTGGTGGTCTGACACCACTCATGTATGCCGTCAGGGAGAACTGTCTTTCCTGTGTTGAATTACTGATAGATAACGATGTTGATTTGAATTTGACAGACCCCGATGGGGTCTCTCCCTTGCTGTTGTCCATACTCAACACAAACTGGGATATTGCCAGGCGTCTCATCGACGCAGGCGCAGATGTGAATCAATGGGATATGTTCGGGCAGTCACCATTGATCGCAGTCTCAGGAAACAGGCTTGATGCAGGTTTGAAAGTGGATGGCATTCTGAATCAAACCGATGGTTTCACTATCGTGACAATGCTGCTCGATAAAGGCGCAAATCCAAACATGCAGTTGTTCTATCGTCCAGCCAAAACCAGGGGCGGTCCTTTATCACGTGGTACAACTCCCCTGATTCGTGCGGCAAGTAACGGTGATGTCGAGTTGATTAAATTATTGCTGGAATATGGCGCCGAGGTGGATTTACCCCAGGCGGACCTCCAGACACCTGTTTCTGCCCTGGCAGGATCAAGAGCAAATCGAAATCAACTCGTGGAAGGGCTTGAGATTCTTGTTGCAGCAGGTGCGGACGTCAATACCATGGCAGTACCTCATCACTTGCAGCGTGCTTTTGGCGGTACGCCACTGCACTATGCTGTCAGGTCACGTAACAGCAATGTTGTCGAGGCGCTTGTCAGGTTGGGTGCAGATATTAACGCCAAGGACATTGATGGTCTGACTGCACTGGACTATGCAGAATCCAGGGGTCGCATTGGTTTTACATCGGCTCGTCAACCGGCCAATTCTCAAATGGCGGATCTTTTGCGCTCTCTGGGGGCAACTGAAGAGTTGGAAGCCACACCTTTCTGGCCCAACGTTGGTCCTCCTTTTTTCTATCCCTGGCACGTCTTTCCCCTGGATCCGGAAGTGGAGCTTAACGCGCTTATCCCCGGTTCCTTTGATCATCAGTAGCAGTTAACCATGAAAAATACTTTTTCCCGCAGGCAATTCCTTGAAACCGGTACCTGTGCACTGGCAGCAGGTGCAGTAGGCAGTGCACTGCCGTCCATTGCCGGTGCACAATCAATCGAAATAGTGCGTGAAGAGCTCAGTCATGCCTGGGTATTCCAGGGTGCAGGCTGTAATGTTTTTGCATTGCCGGATATCAATGGTGACGGTGTGATGATGGTTGACGGTGGCCTTGCTGAACACTCTGACACACTGGTAGAGAGTGTGTTGAATACCTTTGGTAAAGACAGAATTGAGATGCTGGTCAATACACACTGGCATCCGGAGCAGACCGGTTCCAATGAAAGCCTTGGTGGACAGGGTGCTGAAATATTTGCGCATGAAAAAACCCGGATGTTTCTGCAAAATTCTGTGCAATCGGCTTTGTTCGAGGGACGCTACGGACCGATGTCAGAATCCGGTCTTCCTACAAAAACCATTCGTGGTACTGGCTCAATGAAATACGCCGGGCAGGAAATTATCTACGGTTATCTGCCAGCTGCGCACTCTGACAGTGATATCTGGCTGTATTTCACAATGCTCGATACGCTGGTAGCCGGTGGTCCTGTCACTTCCGGCCAATGGCCGCTGATGGATATTCGCCATGGTTCATGGATGGGAGGCCTGCTCAAGGCATACGAAACACTGGCCCAGGTCGTCAGTGCAGACACCGTGGTGATTCCGGCACATGGACCGATAATCAGTGGTACTGATATTCTGCGTATGCGCGCCATGTATACCAACCTGCACCTGGATTTATCAGAACAACTCAACCTGGGTATGGGGCCTAAAGACGTGATTCACATGGGCTTGCTCGATCCCTATATCGAGGATTTCGGCGATCCTACGGAGTTTCTGGCGAGTGCCCATCGCAGCATCCAACGCGCTTTTGTTCCTGACTAGTTCCCAGTCCTGAATATCTGTGAGTTTCTTCACACTGTGGTGAAAATCACCCAACTGATCTTAAAATCTGACAAGTAGTTCACTCCATTGTCCATCAGGCTGCTGTAACGTTGGGTAGCTTGTTGAAATTACTGGAAATTTGTCGATTAAACAGGTATTAATTCATAAGCAATAGAGAATTGGGCTGAATTAAAGGATTTTCTCCTGCCTGTTTTTCTGTAAGCTAATGAAAAATATAAATTTTCTGTAATGATGAGAATACAAATGCTAGATGCCGTCGAATTGGCTCAAAAACAACAGGGGGTCACACTCCTGGAGTTGATGATTGCGACAGCAATCCTGGGAATTATTATTTCGGTCGCTTTCCCCAGTTTTTCGGATGTGGGTGATACACAGCGGTTGATTGGTGCCACCGAGCAGCTGACCAATCATATACAGCAGGCCAGGTCAGAAGCGATAACAGCCAATAGAACAGGGTATATTAATTTCAATGCCGATGGCTCTACTACCTGGCAATACGGGATAAGCACGGCGAATAATAACTGCAGCCTGGCAGCAACAACACCTACAACAGCCAATGCCTGTGTGATTGTTGTTGACGATGGGGATAGCACATTGGATCCGGGTGATGGCACGGTCGATACCGGAGATCTGGTGCTAATGCGTTTCACTGATGCGGACTGGGGTGATGTATCACTGAATGATGCCATTACAGGCGGTGGATCCCAGATAACATTTGATCCGACACGTGGGACCTCAACGAGCGGACGACTTGGGCTGGTCAGTGGTAATGGTAAACGACTGGTCATAGCCGTCAGTCTGCTAGGCAGGCCTTCTATATGTGTGCCAAGCAATTCGATTACAACAACAGTGGGGAATTACTCCGCATGTTAAACAAGGTTATGAACAATACTTGTTACAGGAAAAAAGTCAGCAGATCAGATCGTGAACGTGGTTTCACTATTACTGAATTGATGATAACTATTGCACTAAGCCTGAGTGTGATTGGCTCTGTGCTGGTTGGTTATATGGCAACCTATACGAGTTCAATGAATACACTTGCCGCCAGCAGAATGAACCAGGATCTGAATGCTGTAATGGGTTTGATCATTACTGAATTACGCAGGGCAGGTTATTCGGGCGATGCTGCCAGTGCCACGGATCCTACTACAAATGTTTTCAACCAGTTCGGCAGCACTGCCCTTGAAGTGCATGACAACATGACTGCGGATAACGTGCTTGTGTCCGATCTCAACAATGGCTGGACTAATGCCAGTTCACCTGCTGCTACGGATGGCAGCTGTATTGTCTATGCTTATGATCTCGATGAAGATGGTGTCGTAGATACCAATGAACTGGGTGGCTTTCGTTTGAACAGCGGTGCAGTGGAATTTCGTCGACTGGGAAATGTCGCGAATCCCAATACATGTTCCAGTACCAATAATACCTGGGAAGCCCTGACTGATTCAGACTTTATCACCATAACAGCATTGACGTTTAATCTTGATGCCTCGCAATGCCTGAATACTCGGGAACCTAATGGCGTGGAAAATGGTGGGGACGGTGGTGTTATTGACGATGCTCCGGAATTCGATTGTTACGATGTGGCGCCACTGACATCTGATATTACCGTTGAGACTCGCCAGATCGACATAACCATCACCGGCAACCTGACTGATGATTCATTTGTTACAGTATCCCTTAACCAGGATGTAAGGGTACGTAATGAATTAGTGAGGGTCAGGTAATGGAAAATCTCAACCTGAAGGCAATCAATAAACAGGGTGGGGCACTTACACTGGCTGTTTCGCTTACCATCCTGATGCTGAGCACACTGGTTACATTTAACGTGTCAAAAGCCATCCTGATGGAACAAAAAATTTCGAACAACGATATTCGCGCCAAAATGGCTTTTGAAGCCGCTGAAGCTGGTGTTGTTGCCGCGCTGGATTACATCGAAACTGATCCGGATCGTGATGGCAGTGTTAACACCTATGGCAGTAGTGTTGCCTGCGAAACAAGCGGCGGTCCAGCAGATTGTGTTTTTGATACCAATTCCGATGGTGTTGGTGATACCAATGTAGCCTCAGTAGGGTCCGCAACAGTCACTGTTACGCTTACTGATCTTTCGGGAGATATGACCAGGGTTCGCATAGTTGGTGTTGGCGTCAGTGATGACGGTTCTGCAAGCCGTTCGATTACTCAGACTCTGGTCACTATCAATCCCCTGCCCAATGCGCCGGATAATCCTGTGATTACCCGTGGCAGCATGATCATAGGGGGGTCGGCAACGGTTCATAACCAGGAAGGGCACAGCACCATCTGGACTGGCAGTGAAATTGACATGGGCTCGAATGCAAGTACGGCAACCGAGGTTCCTGATGTGGGCGGAGCAGGTTACCCCGTCTGTATGGATGTCCCAGGCACATGTTCTCTTGTTGAAGCCTCGGATAATGCAGTGAAAGGGCTGGACGTCATTGAAAATGACACCAGTCTGAGCGCCCTTTCGGATGATGAGTTTTTTGAAAATTTCTTTGGTGTAAACAAAACCACGTATCGGGCCTCCCTGGTAACAATGGAAACAACGGCAGCTGCCGCTAATATTGCCACTCACCTGGCGACCCATGAAGTTATCTGGGTAGAAGGAAATACTACATTTTCCGGAGTCACTGTTGGGTGCACTACCCCTGTAACTGGCAGCAATGTCTGTCCAAATGCAAATACCAAGCCCAGTATTATCATTGTTAATGGTAATGCTGCATTCAGTGGCGGCAGCCAGTTTTACGGCATTCTTTTTGTTACAGGCTCAGTTGCTGTCAGCGGGAATACCACTATCCATGGTGCCATGGTGACCGCCGGCGATGCAGAAAGTTCTACAGGCGGCAGTTTTGATGTGTGGTACAACTCCGATGTTCTGGCTGGTACGTCACTTGCGGGTGCCACCTCGGGCAGTGCCGGCACGTGGAAAGACTTTTAATTCGGGAGTCAATGATGAATATTTTCAGAAATCGTGGAATTACAGGTAGAAAAAAGAGCAGAGGTTTTGGTCTGATTGAAATCCTGGTGACACTGGGAGTGCTGTCAGTGGGAATTCTTGGTGTGACGACCCTGCATGGTGTTATTTCAAGGCAGAGTGCTGACAACAAGGCGCGTACTGAAGCCTTGAGCATAGCCCAGTCGCGTCTTGAGGAGATGCGGAACTATACCAATTCAGCATCAGACCTTTCTGAATTTAATACGCTCTATTCGGATACGGTCGGTTATGCCAACAGTGTGTCAATAACGGGTATTAATGCCACGGCATTCACCAGGACAGAAAATATATCAACCTCCGGCACTGTCAAAGACGTCAGTGTAAAAGTTGACTGGACCAATCCATCCGGTGACTCGCAACAGGTGGCGTTGAACACTGAGTTTTCTTTTGTCTCACCGAGGAAGGTAGGTGATACAGCACTTGAAGCTTCTGAAGAAAAAGTGGACTCACCAACAGGCCGTGCCAGGCTTGGGGATGGCACACTCAGCGATGATGAGCAAAGCAGTGCTACAAGCAATGGAGATGGGACGGCGGAACTGGTCCGTGGCACCGACAGACTGCTTTCAGTGGGCAGTGATGTGGTACTGACACTGGTTGAAGCTTGTCAGACTGAAGGTGGCAGTTGTGCCGATTTTGTTCGGATTAACGGGTCAATATTCATTGACCGGGATACCCTGCCAAATCTTAACCCAGGCAGCGTGTTTATTATTGCTTCTGATGCGGCCTTCTGCGCCCGCCACTATATTCCTGCTGGTGGTGTTGAAGCTGATCGGACCCCTGTCACCAATAACGATACAACCACGGTGAATACCTCTGCCAATTCCAGTGGGGAATATACCTACTTTGACTATACCTGTTACCTTGGTGGTGGATGGCACGGCAATGTAGGTATCCTGATTTCAGGAAACACCAACTGGGATGGTTGCGTGGGTGACCCGACATCCATTCAGGCTTATGAGCAGCCCATACGTGCATCGCGACGTGTTTATCGCGGCATGCTGTACAAGGAAGACAATACTGAAATGGATGGTAAGGAAAAAGTATCTGGTACGTCCCTGGTGCAATACTACACCCAGGGAGTCGGGGACAGTGTTGTCCTCCCTGTACCCGGGTCAGGGGATGCAGACCATGATTTTGTGATTACCGGTGCATTTTCCTCTGCCCAGCTGGGTGATCCCAACCCCTGTCTGAACCTGGGACCCATGACCAGGACTGACTCCAATATCAACGGCACTGCTGGTGATCTCTTTGCAGGCATGCCTGATGATTTTTACTGCCTGAATGATGGTTATAACAATGCGGTCTCAACGCTTGACACTATTCGATCGGGTTTTGGCGTTGAAAACAGTGCTTCTTATGGAAACACTTGTCCATACAACCCGGCGGATCCTCCTGCAACCTTGCACCATGT
>Ga0181559_10000586_pt1 | contig 34280 bp, 28 predicted proteins | sample 011ome_21_FD_133752 | JGI IMG/M metagenome (GOLD analysis project Ga0181559, IMG submission 133752) | Coastal salt marsh microbial communities from the Groves Creek Marsh, Skidaway Island, Georgia - 011508AT metaG (megahit assembly) | ecosystem: Environmental > Aquatic > Marine > Intertidal... | reverse complement strand
ATTCAGCCTTGACGGATCAGCTCTCGTTCAGCGCGGGGGTGGATGCGAGACATTACACAGGGAGCCATTACCGGACCATTGGGGACATGTTTGGTGCAGATTACTACGACGCGCCCGACGACCGTCGCGACCAAAACTCGGACTTTGAGCAGCCCTTGCGCACCGGCGACAAATACTACTACTACGACGACGGCCAAGTCGCGTGGGGTGGGACGTACCTCCAGCTCGAGCTCGACAAGTACAACTACTCCGCGTTTGTCAACGTTTCTGGAGCGCAGAGTTGGTACCGTGCCATAGACTACTTCCGTCCCAACGTGGTCACGTTGAACGACACGACGTACGAGGTGCGATCCACGGACGAATTCCGGGTGTTGGGGGAGACCGAATGGCAAACGGACACGACGTTCTTGACGGCGGATCACCCGGGTTTGAGCACGTACACCACGGACTGGGAACGCTTGAACAGCGCGACCATCAAGGCCGGTGGGAACTACAACTTCAACGAATGGGTGAACGCGTACACGAACTTGGGGTACTTGAGCAGAGCCCCGCTGTTCAACTCCGTGTTTGACTTGAACAACAACGTCATTGACGGGTACGAAAACCAATACGTGAAGGCGGTGGAGGCCGGAGTGAAGTACGCCAAGGGCAAATTTGCTTCCAACGTCAACGCGTACCGAACTGGCTGGGAGAACAAACCGGTCAACCGCTTTTACGGCGTGTCCGGATTGTGGCAAGACCCCAACCTGTCGGTGTACGCCGACACGTCTACGGTTGCGGGGCGCGAGGCGCTGATTGCGCTGGCGGAAAGCGACGCAAGTGCGGAAGAATGGGGTGCGGTGGCCGCTTCGGTCATTGACGACGTGGATCGAAACTTGGGCTACAACTTGCTCAACGCGGACGCCGTTCACTCTGGAATTGAGTGGGACTTTGCCTACGACCCCACAAGCAAACTGAACGTTCAAGGGGTGGTTTCCGCAGGAAATTGGCGCTGGACAAGCAACGAACGCGTGGATTTGGTCAACCGTACTACGAACGCCTTCCTGACGCGGGTCTCCGACGGGGGCATCGCGGACACGTTGGTGAACCTCGACGGAGTGAAGGTGGGGGATGCGGCACAGCGCCAAATCTCCATGGCCGTCAGCTACCGTCCTCAGCGCGGCATGTACTTCTCGGTACGGAACACCTGGTTCTGGCAGCATTACGCCAACTTCTCTCCCGGCGACGTGATCACGGAAGGGGATCCCAAGGACGTCTGGGTTACGCCCGGTTACGCGTTGCTCAACTTCAATGCAGGAACCAAGTTTGACGTCTCAGACAACGCCTTGCTCAGGTTGCGGTTGAGCGTTACCAATGCCCTCAATGCGTTGTACGTGTCCGACGCCACGAACAACTCGCAGTACGCCCCCAATCCCTATGGCTTGGAGGGTGGAAGTGGTCGTGCTGAGGTCTTTGTGGGGCCTCCGCGCATGGTGCGGTTGAGCGCCGTGCTTGAATTGAAAGGATTGCAGAACAAGAAACCCAAGGAATGAACTTGAAATTGACGTTGGCCTTCGTGGCCGCCACCGTGACTACGGCCGCCGTGGCACAAAACAACATTCTCGACGTGCGCGAGAACTACAACATTGGGGACGTGGTCACGGTCACCGGCGTGGTGACCAGCGACGACAACCTCGGTTCCGTCAGGTACCTTCAGGACGCCACGGCAGGCATTGCCTTGTACCCGGGGGCCGATTGGGGCGATTGGGACGCGACGCCACAAATTGGGGACAGCCTCAGCGTGACGGGCGAAATCACCGAGTACAACGGCCTTCTCGAAGTGGGACCCAACTTGACGGCGGTGGATTTCTTCGGGGCCGGCACGTTGCCTGAGCCGTTGGAGATCACCCCAGCCCAAATGGACGAAAGCCTCGAAGGTCAACTCGTTCGGATTAACGGTGTGACTTTTCCGCTCGCGGGAACCTTCATTACCGGCAACAGCACCTACGACTTCAACGCCGCAGGCGAGTCAGGCGTAATGTACGTTCGGACGAGCAACACGCTTGTGGGAGAAGAATTGACCGGATGCGAAGTGGACATGCTTGGCATTGTGTCGCAGTTTTCGTTTGACGGGTTTGGCGGGTACCAGTTGCTGCCACGTGGACCTGTGGATTTGATTCCTGCGTCCGCGCTTTGCTACACGTCTCCGGTTTCGCAAACCAACCTCGCCACGACGAGCTTTACGTTGTCATGGACCACGGATTTGGCGTGCGACGGAACGGTCGAATACGGGTTGACTGAGGACTTGGGAACGACGGCTACGGCGGTCACGGGAAACACGCCAAGTCACGTTGTGAATTTGGAGGGATTGGAGCCTGGAACCATTTACTACGCCCGTGCGGTGTCGACCCTGGAGGACGGCTCCACGGCGTACTCGACGATTCGTCCGTACGCCACGGTGTCTGAAAGCTCAGGGAACATTCACGTGTACTTCAACGGAGCTGTCGACCACAGCGTCGCGACGGAGGAGTTGGCGCTTTCGCTTGGCACGGACATGAACGACACAGTGGCGGCGTGGATCATGAGTGCGCAGCACACGCTCGATGTGGCTGCGTACAACTTGAACGACCAAACGGTGGAAGACGCTGTAAATGCGGCTGCGGCCAACGGCGTTCAAATCCGTTGGATCTACGAGGGTTCCAACGCCAACGTAGGCTTGATGAACCTCGACGCTGCTGTCGTGACGCACCCACGTACGGACGGCGAAGGCAGCGGCATGCACAACAAGTTCATCGTGGGTGATGCCGATTACGCGGAGTCTGCATTTGTGCTGACCGGGTCGACCAACTTGACGACGGGTCAGCTCGTGAGCGATTTGAACAACGCGATTGTGTTCGAGGACCAAAGTTTGGCGCGCGCCTACGAATTGGAATTCGAAGAAATGTGGGGGGCGGAAGGCATGACGCCGGATGCCGCCAACAGCAAGTTTGGTGCGGACAAGGCCTGGAACACCCCGGTGGACTTCCTGGTTGGTGGGAGCCCTGTGGAGTTGTATTTCTCGCCCTCGGACGGCACCAACGCCGCCATCCTGGCGGAGATTGAAGCGGCCAACGCGAACTTTGAATTTGCGCTTCTGACCTTGACTCGCGACGATTTGGGCTCGGCGATTGTGGAGCTCAACCAAAGCTTCTTCGTGAGCCCGGTCGGCGTGATTGAACAGGTCAACACGACGGGAAGCGAATTCGACAACCTCATCAGCAACGGCGTGCAGGTGTACGCCCACGATTTGAGTGGCGATTGCCACCACAAGTACGCGATTGTCGACCACAGCGACGTAAGCTCGGATCCGCTGGTCATCACCGGTTCACACAACTGGTCGTCCAGCGCAGAAAGCGTGAACGACGAAAACACGGTGATTGTGCATGACGCTCGCGTGGCCAACTTGTACCACCAGGAATTCCGTGGAATCATCAACGCGGTGACAGGCAACCCGGATGCGGTGGCCGAAGGCTCAGCCGCCCAATGGGTCCTGATGCCCAACCCAGCGCGGGATCAAGCTTGGGTGAAGGGGCTGTCTGCCGGCGACGTCGTGTCGGTTTGGGACATGAGCGGCCGACGCGCCGAAGTGAGTCAATGGACGCAAGGCGGCGTTGTGCAGTTGGAATTGGCTGGGTTGAGTGCCGGCATGTACACGGTGTCGGTGACACACAACGACGGTCGCGCGACCACAAGCCGCCTGGCGGTGCATTGAGGCACCTCCAAGGTCAGTGCGGTTGAATCCCTGGTTCGTGTGGAGTATTTTCATCACATGGACCAGGGATTGTCGCAAGTGTGGGCCGACTACACGTCCGATCACCACGACACGTGGAGGCGCTTGTACGAGCGTCAGCGCGCCAATTTGGAAGGCAAGGCCTCTCCGATGTACCTGACTTGTTTGGACCAAATGAGCGACACCTTGACGCAAAGCTTGGTTCCCAAGGTGGCGGAGATGGAAAAGCAATTGCACGCCACCACGGGTTGGTCACTGGCCGTTGTCCCGGGATTGATTCCCGTGGAGGATTTCTTTCAGCTTCTTGCTTCGAAGCGGTTTTGCACCTCGACTTGGGTGCGCCGTCCCGATCAGCTGGATTACATCGAGGAGCCCGACATGTTCCACGACACGTTTGGACACATTCCACCGCTGATGGATCCAGATTTCGGGGCGTTCATGCACCGTTTTGGCGAAGTCGGTGCGGCGTTGGTGGGCGCGGGCGAAGAGGAGGCCGTGCTTGGATTGCAACGCTTGTATTGGTACTTCGTGGAATTTGGTTTTGTGCGCGGCGAGAAGGGGGTGGCGGAATTGATGGGGGCCGGAATCATGTCGAGCTACGGGGAAACCAACCACGCATGGGGGTTGCGCAGTTCTTTGACCCCCTTTGCCCTCGAGGAAGTGATGAAGACACCGTTTCGGACCGACGTCATCCAGACGAAATACTTCATCGTGGAAGACGTGGTGCAACTGCGTCGTGACTTGGATGCATGGTTTTCAGCGTCCCAAATGAACGGGCGTGCGTAAGGCTTGGCTCATCGCAACATTTTGCCTCGCTTGGGGCGAGGCATGCCTTGCCCAGTGCGACGGGGCGCGTTACCGGTACCGCGTCTTTGACCAAATCGAGGTCCAAACCGGCATCTTGTACGGAAGCAACGTCGGTTCCTCTGGAGCGACGGAGCAACTGGACATGGACATCTACTTGCCGGCGGGAGATGAGGTCACGGATCGTCCTGTGGTCCTGGTGGCGCACGGCGGGTTTTTTCTGGCCGGGAGCAACGACGGAACGGATGTGGTGCCGTTGTGCGAAGACTTCGCCCGCATGGGGTACGTTGCCGCCTCCTTCAGTTACCGCTTGGGCATTGACAACCTCTTTGACCTCGAAACGTCTTTGCAGGAGTCGGTTCTTCGCGGTGTTCACGATGCGAAGGCGGCAGTGCGTTTTTTCCGGAAGTCCCATGCCGAGCAAGGAAACCCTTGGGGCATTGATCCCAGTCGAATCGTGCTCGGAGGTTCGTCAGCAGGCGCTTTCATTGCCTTGCACGCGGCCTACATCGACGACCTCTCCGAAGTGCCTGACGTCATCGATCTCACCCAACCCGGGTTGGGTGGAGGACTGGAGGGCCTCAGCGGCAATCCCGGGTATTCTTCCGAGGTGTTGTCCATCATCAACATTTCAGGAGCCATCGGAGACGTCGATTGGATCGAGGCTGGAGACGTTCCCTTGGTGAGCACGCACGGCACGGCCGACGGCACCGTTCCTTACGGCACAGGGACCGTCAGTTTGCTGGGCATCAACGTGACGGTGGTCGACGGCAGCTGGCCGGTTCACATCCGGGCGGAAGAGGTTGAGCTCGATCACCGACTGACCACGTTCGAAGGTGCGGGGCACGTGCCTCACGTGACAGATGCGTCTTACTACGACCTGACACGAGCTGCGGCTGTCGCCTTCACCAGCCGTCAAGTGTGCCCGACCTACCCGGACATTGGGGACTATTACGACGTGGACGACCCTCCTGCGGTGGGGTGCACGGGTGATGTGAATCTCGATGGAACCGTGTCGGTGGCCGACATGCTGGTCGTGCTTTCCGAGTTTGGATGTGCACAGTCCTGCACAGCAGATGTCAACGTCGACGGGGTCGTCACCGTCACCGATGTGCTGGCCTTGCTCGGATTGTTCGGAACTCCTTGCCTCTGAGATTTCCCACGGGCCCACCCTTGATGTATCCTTGTTTTCATGCAGTTGACAACCTTGGATTGGGCCCTCATTGGCGCGTATTTCGCCTTGGCATTGGGGGTGGGGCTTTGGGCGAGCAAACAGGCCAAAACCGATTCTGCCGGCTACTTTCTGGCGGGCCGAAACATGCCTTGGTGGCTCCTCGGCGTCAGCATGGTCGCGACCACGTTCAGCACGGACACGCCCAACCTCGTCACAGACTTGGTGCGCCAGCAGGGTGTCGCCGGGAACTGGGCATGGTGGGCGTTCCTGCTCACGGGAATGGTGACGGTGTTTGTTTACGCGCGCTTGTGGCGCCGTTCGGGCGTCTTGACGGACATCAGTTTTTACGAGTTGCGCTACGGGGGCAAGGCGGCCGCGTTCCTCCGGGGCTTCCGCGCCCTGTACCTGGGTTTGGTGTTCAACGTGCTCGTCATGGCCACAGTGAGTTTGGCGGCGATCAAACTCGGGGGCATCTTGCTTGGCTGGCCGGGTTGGTTGACGCTTCTGGTTACGTGCAGCATCACGTTGGTCTACAGCGTGATGGGCGGATTGCGTGCCGTGATTTTGACCGACTTTGTGCAGTTCGTTCTTGCCATGATCGGCTCCGTCTGGGCCGCGTGGTGGATTTTGGATCTGCCTGAGGTGGGCGGTCTGGACGGGTTGTTGACGCACCCCTCGGTGGTGCCCCAATTGTCGTTGTTGCCGGATTTGAGCGACGCGAATGCGTGGATTCCGATGCTGCTGATTCCGCTTGCCGTCCAGTGGTGGTCCAGTTACTACCCTGGCGCGGAGCCAGGAGGGGGCGGCTACATCGCGCAGCGCATGTTCTCTGCGAAAGACGAAGGCCATGCGGTCGGCGCGACCTTGTTGTTCAACGTGGCGCACTACGCTCTTCGCCCGTGGCCGTGGATTCTGGTGGCGCTGGCATCCCTGATTGTGTTCCCCGATCTGGACGCGTTGCGCGAGGCGTTTCCGCATGTGGCTGAAGACAAGGTCGGGCACGACTTGGCGTATCCCGCGATGTTGTCGCTGCTGCCTTCAGGATTGTTGGGGCTGGTGGCGGCTTCGCTTTTGGCCGCGTTCATGAGCACCATGAGCACCCAATTGAATCTCGGTGCGAGCTACCTCGTGCACGACTTCTACGGACGGTTCATCAAGCCCGACGCGACGGAGCGGCAGCGCGTGGTGGCAGGTCAAGTGGCGACCGGCGTTTCTCTGGTGATGGGGGCGGGGTTGGGGCTGACCCTGACCGACGCCGGGCAGGCATTCAACTTGCTGTTGCTGCTCGGTGCTGGGACGGGCGGTCTCTTTTTGCTCCGGTGGTTCTGGTGGCGCATCTCGGCGGCGACGGAGATTGCGGCCATGATTTTGTCGCTCGTGGTTGCGGCCTACTTCACGTGGGTCCACGACGCGCTGGCGGCGAGCCCGGTGGCGTTGGTGCCAGAATTGGCAGCATGGCAAAAATTGGTTTTGGGAACGTCCGTCACCACGCTTGGCTGGTTGGCGAGCGCGTGGTTGTTGCCTCCTGAGAAGGACGAGGTGTTGTCGTCGTTTGTGGCCCAAACCGGCGTGTCCGGTCCAGGTTGGCGCCGATTCTCGTCCGACGCCACTCCGGGTTCCGAGTCGGTGTCGCGGGGCCTTCTTCAGGCCTTCCTTGGATGCGTTGCGGTGTACGGGGCGTTGATGGCCACGGGCTCGTGGCTGTACGGCGAAACGGGCACAGCGGCCGCGTTGACGGTTTTGGCGATTCTGGGCAGCTCAGCCGTGTTGATCCTTCACCGAAAGGCTCGTGGCATTTGATCCCTTCGTTTCGTTCGCCCCGGGGAGGGTGTGTCTCTTCGGGGAGCACCAAGATTACTTGGGCCTTCCTGTGATTGCAGCGACCCTCCCGCTGGGGTGCCGGTTGGTGGTCCGACCACGGACGGACGGGGATTGGACGTTCCGAACGCCCCGTCTCGGGTTTTCGTGGACGTGCCATGTAAACGAGGCGCCGGTGACGGTCCCCGAAGCGCAGCCTGGACTCGGTGCGTTTCTTCGCGCGGGATTGGCCGAAGCGCTTGCAGCAGGATGGGATGTCCGTTGCGGCGGGGACGTCGTGGCCCACGTGGACTTGCCCGTGCAAGCGGGGTTAAGCAGCTCTTCGGCCACAGTGGTGGCCTGGGTCAACGCTCTGGCGCGCGTTGCTGGCGTGGAATTGACGCCTTTGGAATTGGCGAGGCAGGCGCACCAGGTGGAAGTCCTTCACTTCGGGGAGCCCGGCGGGCACATGGATCACGTGGCCAGCGCCCTCGGCGGCATCCGCCGAATTCATGCCGATTGGAGGGCAGAGGGATTGGACGCGTTTGAGGACGGGGTGTGGGTGGTGGTGGATTCGGGGGAGCCGAAGGACACGCGCGGCCACTTGACGCGGTGCAAAACCCAGCGCCTGGCTTTGGTGGAGCGACACGGCGGCAGTTGGGTCGCGCCTGAATCCGTCCCGAAGTGGGGCGAGATGACGGGCGAGGAGCAATCGCTTTGGAGCGCCACGTGGGGCAACGTGAGTTTGGAATCTCATGCGGCGCTGGAATGGTCTGATCCGGCCCGCCTGGCGGCACGGATGGACGAACATCACCGGCATTTGCGGGACGGCTTGGGGTTGAGCACGCCTCGGTTGGAAGCGCTTCGTGTGGCCGCCCTTGAAGCAGGGGCCTGGGGGTGGAAGGTGGTTGGCTCGGGCGGCGGAGGATGCGGTCTGGCGTGGGTGCCGTCGTCCAAGTCGGGAGCCGTGCACGCGGCCGTGAGGCATGCAGGAGCTCGGGCGTCGTGGTCGGTTGGTGCGGCGCCGGGGGCGAGATGTGAACCTTGGCAGGAGCCGAAGCGTCCGGCGGTGATCTTGGCAGCCGGGAAATCGTCCCGCATGAAAAACGCGAGTGCGGTTGGCGCCGCCAAACTCACCCCAGAACAGGAGGAGATGCTTCGGACGCGGACCAAGGCGATGTTGCCAGTGGGAGAAGACGGGCGTCCTTTTTTGGCGTTGCTTCTGCGCCAAATGCGCGACGAAGGAATTGACGCGGCGTGCGTCGTGTTGTCTTCCGAAGACCACCTGACCCAGGAGCTGCTGCAACCGTGGGTTCCACAAGGAATTGCGGTGGATTTTGCCCGCCAAACCGTCGAAGCAGGAAGGACCAAGCCGGCCGGAACGGCCGACGCCGTGCAGCGCGGCCTGGAGTGCCACCCGGAGTGGGAAGGCACCTCTGTGGCGGTGTGCAACGGCGACAATTTGCCGCCCCGGGGTGCACTCGCCGCATTGAACGAAGTGCGTTGCGGCATGCTGGGGTTTGCGCGCAGCGCGTTGGGCTTGCCTCCAGCACGGGTGCAGGCTTTTGCAGTGGTGGCGGGAGATGTGGAAACGGGAGTGGAGGCCCTGATTGAAAAACCCACAGAGGAGCAGGTGGCGGAGGTTGCCGACGCGTCGGGCGAGGTTTGGGTGAGCATGAACTTGTTCAGGTTGCCCTACGCGGAGGCCCTCGAGGCGTGCGCCGCGGTGCCGGAGCACCCGAAACGCGGGGAACGCGAGTTGCCTGCCGCCGCCATGCTCGTGTCGGAACGAGTTGGCGATAACTTGCAACTTGTGCCGTTCCGAGGGCCGTTTGTCGATTTGACTCACCCCGAAGACTGGCGGAATTTCCCAAACCTGAAAACCCATGGCTGAAGTTTCAGTGGAAGTATGTGCGAGCACCTTGCGTGACGTCGCCGTGGCGATGGAGGCCGGTGCCGATCGCGTCGAGCTTTGTTCGGTGTGGTCGGTGGGCGGCATCACCCCCAACGTGGTTGTGGTGGAGTCTGCGGCGGCGATGGGCATGCCGGCCCGCGCGTTGATTCGCCCACGCGAAGGACACTTCGTGTTTTCGGCTTCGGAGCGAACGTGGAGCGTGGAAGAGGCCAAGGTCATGATGGACTGCGGGGCCGAGCGTGTGGTGGTCGGCGCGTTGACGGCGGACGGTCGCCTCGACGAAGCGTACTTGGAGGCCATGTGCGATGCGGTGGGGGCAGAGGCGCTGGTTTGGCACCGGGCCATTGACGTGAGTGTGGATCCCGACGCGGATGTCCAAACCCTGCTCCGGGCAGGCGTGACGTCGCTGCTTTCGAGTGGAGGATGCGCACGTGCCGTGGAAGGTGCGGCGCGCTTGAAGGCCTGGGCCGACATGGGCATGGCCGTGGTGGCAGGAGGGGGGGTCAGGGCTGCCGACGTGGCTGAATTGGCGCGCGTCGGGGTGGAGGCCGTGCACGCGTCCTGTCGAACGACTGTGCGCGAAGAAGGCTCCCCGCTGTTCGATTCGGCCACCCACCCGGTGGATTTTGAACTGGTCGACGCCCTCGTCGCGTCGGCAGAAAAGGCAACCAACGCATGATCAAGGTGACAAAAGGACCCCTTCGGGGAGCGCTGATTGCGTTCGTGTTGACGGGACTGTGGGGGTGCGAACAACATTCGGTGCACCCTCTTCCGGCCGGGAGCTTGGCGGGGCTTGTTCCGATGCCGCATTCAGTTCAACCGCTGGGTCACGACGCGGAAGGCCGAGGCTTTCGAACGGACGGGACACTCAAGGTTGCTTGGCCGGAGGACTGGGACATGGTGGCCACAACCGAGTGGCTCGATCAGTCGGGGATTCGGTGGGAACGTGCAGGAGCGGAAGAGGCCGATTGGCGCTGGGCGGAGACGGAAGGCGAAGTGGGGGCCGAGGGGTACGTGATGGAAGTGGCCGAAGACCGCGTGGTGCTGGAGGCCGCGGACGAGGTCGGTGCGTTTCGCGCTTGGACCACGCTGCGTCAACTGATTCCCGCCTCGTGCGAACAAGGTTGCCCGGGCGGATTCACCTTGCCTGCGGTGCGCATTGAAGACCGAGCGGAATTGGAGCACCGGGGGTTGCTTTTGGACTGCTGCAGGCACTTCATGAAACCGGAGTTCGTCAAGGAGATCATTGAAGCGCTGGCCCTCCAAAAAATGAACGTGCTCCATTGGCATTTGACGGAAGACCAAGGCTGGCGCCTGCCAATTGAGGCCTACCCCAAGTTGACAGAGGTGGGCGGGTTTCGGACGGAGGAAGACGGCCAGGTCACGGGCGGGTTTTACACGCGGGAAGAAATTGCCGACATCGTGGCCTACGCTTCGGAACGGCATGTCAAGGTCATTCCGGAGATTGAAATGCCCGGCCACTGCCGTGCGGCCCTGGCGGCATACCCGTGGTTGGGCTGCACCGGTGACACGCTTCCGGTCCCCAACAACTGGGGCGTGTTCAAGGACGTGTATTGTGCGGGCAACGACTCGACCAAGGCGTTCATGAAGGCCGTGTTGGACGAAGTCTGCGAGCTGTTTCCTTCCGACGTGATTCACATTGGCGGCGACGAGGTGCCCAAGGTGCGTTGGGCGGAATGCGCGAAATGCCAAGCCCAAATGCGCCGACTCGGCCTTCGCGACGAGGCGGAACTTCAAACCGCCTTCATCAACGAAATGGGCGCGCATTTGGCGCAGCGCGGAAAGCGCATCATGGGGTGGGACGAGATCCTGGAAGGCGGGCTCCCTGAGGGGGCGATGGTGCAAAGTTGGCGCGGCATGGAGGGGGCGGTGGAGGCCACGCACTTGGGCACGGACGCCGTGGTGAGTCCGACGAGCCATTGCTATTTGGATTACCCCCTGCGCAGCACGGACTTGGAGGAAGTGTACGGATTTGTGGCGGTGCCGGAGGAAGCGCTCGGACACGCGGGCCGCATCGTGGGCGGCGAGTGCAACATGTGGACCGAGCGCGCTCCACAAGACCTGGTCATGGGCAAGGTGTTTCCGCGTGCCACCGGCCTCGCCGAGGTGCTTTGGTCCGGTCCGGAGATCACGCAAGCGGAGGGGGCGTACGACCGGTTTTTGGACCGGCTCGACGCGTTGGGGGAACGTTGGGCTTTCTTGGGGTTGCAGCCGGGTTTGGAGGGGGTTCCGGTGGAAGTCGACGTGCTTCCTTCGCTTCAGGGCGAGGTGGTCGTTGAGGTTCGGCCGGCGCTTCGAAACGTGGGCGGAACGGTGAGGTTTGTGCCCGACGGGGACGGAGCGAGTTTCAGCGAAGCGAAGGTGGGCGAGTCGATTCGTGTCCAGGGCCGGGGAACGGTCGAAGTGGACGTGGCGGTTCGCGGACGTGCGACGGGGGTCACGGAGCGCTTCCCGGTGGCGGGCCATGCGGCGGCGCACCAGCCGCTCGAACTGAGCTACACCCCGAGCAAGCACTACACGGGCGGAGGCCTCCAGGCACTGGCCGACGGCCGCCGCGGATCGCACGATTTCCGGGACGGGGCGTGGCAGGCCGTGCAAGGCGAGGACATGACGTGCGTCGTGGACCTCGGAAGCGTGCAGTCGCTGAAGGCGCTGGAGACCCAGCTGTACCTCTACCAGGACGCCTGGATTTTCGCGCCGGAATCGGTGCGCTGGTCGGTGTCGACGGACGGATCTCGGTTCGTGGACTTGCCCCCGCAGGCGCCGTGGGGCGAAGGGAAGGCTTTGGTTCCGGACGGACGTCAAACCGTCCTTCCCGTGCGACTCGACGGACTGGAACTCGAGGCGCGCTACGTCCGGATGACGCTGCTCAACCCCGGGTCGTGCCCGACGTGGCACGACGCCGCGACGGAGCCGACCTGGGTGTTCGTGGACGAACTCGTGGTCGAAACCGCACGTTGACGCACCGCGCGCGCCGAAAAGTCGCTCAGGAGTCGTATCTTGGTGTTGCTTGTACACTAACTCGGAGACCATGAAATTGAAGCACGCTTTCGTTGTTTGGGCCTCGCTGGCTCTGACCTCCTTGGGAGGGGCGTCGGAGGTTTCAGCCCAAACGCCAATCGTCCTCGACCCCCCAGCCGGCACGGTGGATGGCGTGAACATCCTCAACGGGTCAACCGTGATTGTTCAGTTGCGGGCGCCGGGCAAGGACTACGTGCACTTGCGCGGCGACTTCAACAACTTCACTTCGAACGACGCGTCGCTGATGCGCAAGAGCGTGGACGGAACCCGCCACTGGCTTCAGATCAGCGGGTTAAATCCTGGGTCCTGGTACCGCTACCACTTCATGGTGGAAGGCACACTCGAGGTGGGCGACCCGTACGCCGAGCTGGTGTTGGACCCGTGGGACGACCAGTACATCCCCCAAAGTCATTTCCCAGGCATGCCGTCTTTCCCTTCGGGGCAAGCCAACTGGCACACGACGGCCTTCCGGACCGACAACCCGTATTTCTTGTGGACGGACGGCGATTTTCAGCGCCCGTCGTCGGACCGTTTGGTCATCTACGAAACCCTGGTCCGCGATTTTGACGAAGCCCAAACCTTCCAAGACCTCATCAACCAACTCGACTACCTCGAGTACATGGGGTACAACGCCATCGAGCTCATGCCTGTGAACGAATTTGAAGGCAACTTGAGCTGGGGCTACAACCCCAACTTTCGGTTTGCGGTGGACAAATTCTACGGTCCCAAGGCCAAGCTCAAGGAGCTGGTCAACAAATGTCATGCCCGCGGAATCGCCGTCATCTTGGACGTGGTGCCCAACCACAGCTTTGGAACCGACCCGATGGTGCGTCTGTACCAAAACGCCGACGGGTCAGCCGCGTCCGACAACCCGTGGTTCAACCCTGTGGCGATGCACCCTTACAGTCCGGGCTACGACTTCGACCACGGCGACCCGTGGACCCGGGAGTTCTGGAAACGCGTGTTTGATTTTTGGATGGAGGAGTACCACATCGACGGGTACCGCATCGACTTGAGCAAAGGGCTGACCCAGACGTTCACGGGCACCGACGTCGGGTCTTGGAACAACTACGACCAAAGCCGCGTCGACATTCTGTTCGATTACGCCAACGACATTTGGAGCAACCATCCAGGAACCTACCTCATCCTGGAACATTTGGGCAACAACGACGAGGAAACGGTGCTCGCAAACGGCGGGTTCATGATTTGGGGCAAGATGACGTTTGCCTACACCCAGAGCGCCATGGGGTATTACGGCGACATCAACTACGGTTCGTGGCAAGCGCGCGGTTACGCGTGGCCCAATTTGGTGACGTACGCCGAGAGCCACGACGAGGAGCGCATGGGGTACGAGGTGGCCACCTACGGCAATTCGTCAGGTGGGTACAACGCGCAGGAAGAGGCCACGGCCATGGACCGGTTGGCGATGACCCACGCGTTTTTGCTTGCCATCCCGGGACCGAAGATGATTTGGCAGTGGGGCGAGCTGGGGTACCAAACCAGCATCTTCGACTGCCTCAACGGCACCTTCGCGGAGGAATGCAAACTGGGAGAAAAGCCTGCTCCATGGGCCGACCTCGCCAACGCGAACCGCCTTGGACTTGCCAAGACCATTTCAGCCCTCATCGACCTGAAGAAGAACCAACCCGTGTTCGGGACGTACGATTTCAACGTGGACGGAGCGGGCATGGGCAAGCGCATTCACTTGTACGGCTCCGACCAAAACGCGGTCCGCGTCGGCAACTTTGACGCCGCGCCGACCAACATGGTGCCGGGCTTCCCGTACGCCGCAACGTGGTACGACCACTTCACGGGGTTGCCGCTCTCGGTCAACAACGTCGGCACCGCGATGACGCTGCAGCCCGGGGAGTGGCACCTCTACCTCTGCACGCCGCTGCCCACACCGGACGCGGACGGCACCCTGCCCATCCTCGTGAACGTGGGATGCACGGACCCCGCCGCTCAGAACTACGACCCCTGGGCGGAAGCGGACAACGGTTCGTGCCAATACGAAGTGGTGTTGCAACTCGATTTGGGTGACCTCACGGCCGATCCGCTCTGCGTTCACGTGGCGGGTGCGTTTCAGGGCTGGGTTCCAGGAGACACCCCGATGGTGCTCGGTGCCGACAGCATCTACCGAACCACCTTCGTGGCCCAAGTCGGTTCCGAAGTCCAGTACAAATTCCTCAACGGGGACGCGTGGGGGACGGACGAAGGGGTGCCTGCAGAATGCGGCGTGTCGAATGGACTGGGCGGGTACAACCGCGCCGTGGTGATTCCGGCGGGCGACTCCAGCGTGGAAGTTCACTGCTTCGCCTCGTGCACGTCGTGCCAGCCCGTGGGTCCGGTCGACTGCTCGGCGGGGGACTGCTGCGGGACAGGCACGGTTTGGGATGAAGCTTCGGGCACCTGCGTGTCCGACGGAACGTCTTCAAGCTCGTGCGCGGAAGACCTCAACGGCGACGGCTCCGTCGCCGTGTCGGACATCCTCCAGCTTCTTGGAGCCTTTGGCTTGACTTGCGAGTGATCGTTTTGGAGCCGAGTTCCTACTCGCAGTCGGTCCCAAACAACGTCAGAAAGACAAGCAGGTCGGACGTGGCGCATACGCCGTCGCCGTCCAGGTCCGTCTCGTCGCCAAACCCGCCGTACGCACTCAGCAACACCAGCAAATCGCCTGAGGCCCGGGCAAAGTCGTAATTGAAGTCCGCCAAACACCCGTTGGGTTCAGTGAGTTCGAGACGGGTGTTGACGTCCAATTCGTAATACGTCGTCGAACCGCCGTTGGGCCAGTCCACCACCAGCGAATCCACCGTCGCACTTTCCCCAAGGCCCCAGTGCAGGTCCAAGGTGCTGGCTCCGGAGTACCCTTGGCCGATGTTCACTTCGTCCATGCGCACCTTGCCGTCGTAGTGAAGCGTGGCTCGTGCGCCCACCGCGTCTCGGTTGCTCAGCGTGCCGCGCAACTTGACCTGAAGCCAGTTGCCGTTGGAGGCGTCGTTTCGAAGCAGGGCGATTCCGGGCTGTGTGGCGGTTTTGGGCGTGGCGATGACCAAGTCCAAATCCCCGTCCCCGTCCAAATCCCCCATCGCCAACCCGTAGTCCGAGTACGTGTGCTCCAAGGTTGCGTTTCCGGCACTGACCGGCGCAAACGTGTTGTCGCCGTTGCCGTGGTAGAGGATGTTGGGCAGGGGGGCAAACAGGTAGTCGTTGACGATGTACAAATCCCATTCGCCGTCGTGGTCGTAGTCGAAGAACACGCACCCCCAGGTCATGCCCGAGTCGCTCGTCCCCGACGCCACGCTGATGTCCGAAAACGAACCGTCGGCGTCGTTCAAAAACATCGCGCTTGGGTACAGGTCGGTGATGTACAGGTCGAGCCAGCCGTCGTGGTTGATGTCGGCGACGTCCACGCCCATGCAGTTCCCCTGGTAATTCAGCCCAGCAAAGAACGCCACGTTGTTGAACGTTCCGTCGCTGTTGTTGCGGTAGAGCTTGTTGGTTTGGTTGGCGTCGTGCGTCAAGTACAAATCCTGATCCCCGTCGTTGTCGTAATCGAAGAAAATGCTCCCCATGCCCACTCCCGTGTCGAGGGTGCCCGTGGTTTGGTACACGTTGGTGAATCCTTGCCCTCCGTTGTTTTTGTAGAAGTGGTTGACGGCGTTGATGTTCACCACGTAGAGGTCGGTGTACCCGTCTTTGTCGTAGTCGGCGGCGTGCAGCGAGCGGCACATCAAGGTGCTGTTCAAACCAAACTCCTCCGCCATGTCCACAAACGTCCCGTCCCCTTGGTTCACGTAAAACCGATTGGGCTCAGGGTTGCTTCCGCCGTAGCCGTTGCCTGTGGCAAGATCAAGGTCGCCGTCGTTGTCAAAGTCAAACCAAATTGCCGCGTTGGTGAATCCTTCGTCGGCCACCCCCGCGTCGGCGCCAACTTCGTCGAACGTCATGTCCCCGTTGTTCCGATACAGCGCGTTGCCCGCGAACTTCGACCCGATGTAGATGTCTTCGTCGCCGTCGTTGTCGTAGTCGCCGATGGCCACGGCGTGGTGCTGCCCCTCGGCAGTCAATCCCGCTTCCGCACCGACGTCGACGAAGGAGGGCGAAGTTTGGGCTTGTGCCACACCCCCCCACACAACGAGCAGGGCGAGCACGAAAACGTTCCGGCAGGTGAAAGTCATCGAAGGGAGGTTCGAAGAGCAAGGAGAACCATTGTCTCCGTGAGATTTACAAGGTAAGAAAGAAGCTTTCGTCGACATGTTTTGGGTGGGTGGAGAACTTTTTTTCGGCTTAGTCATATAATGCTCAGGTCTTATATCCAAGTGGTTCTATGTTTGTTCCGTGCATCAAAAGAACAGGGATGCGAAGGCATAGGCTGTTCGATTGGGTACAAGTAGATTGTTAGGATGGAAGGGCGCCACGGCGCCCTTCTTGCTGCCTGACGGTTTCGTGTCGTATTTTCGGGTTAGTCATGAAAATCTTCAACCTGCAGTCCGCCGTTTTTGTTGTCGCCATGGGAATGGCCGTTGGGTTTGTGAACTGCGGGGACGGAAGTTCTTCGCCCGAGGTTCGGATTGACCAAATCGAGGTGATGAGCTACGATTTAAATTACGAAGAGGACCCTTGGGGAGAGGAGGGGGCGCCTGATTTTGTGGCGGAGGTCTCGGTCAACGATCAGCCCTATTACACGTCTCCCGTGGCGTACGAGGCTTCCGTGCCTCAGCGGATTTCGTTCGAGGGCCTGACCTTTCAGGGTGCGGAGCTCGACCAGGAGGTGGTCGTTCGAATTTTCGACCACGACGACGATTCGTTGAACGACATCGTGGGTGAAGTCTCCTTCGTGCCGCGCAACATCATGTACACCGAGCCTGTGCGCCAACCGCTGTACGGCGGGTACTTGCAAGTCGATTTGCTGTTGTCCTGGTGAGAGTCAAGGATTTTTGGACGAATTCGCTTGTTGTCTAAGAATCCTCGCTATATTTGCACCCCTGTTTTTAGCTAGGAAACCCTATGGCACATCACAAATCCGCCCTCAAGCGCATCCGCTCCGACGAGAAAAAGCGCGATCGCAACCGTTACCAGCACAAGACGGCTCGCAACGCTGTCCGCAACCTTCGTGCGTCCACGGACGCCAAGGAGGCTTCTGCGCTGCTGCCCGTGGTGAGCGCCATGCTTGACAAACTTGCCAAGCGCAACATCATTCACAAGAACAAAGCAGCAAACCTGAAGTCGAGCTTGACCAAGCACGTCTCAGGCCTCTGATTCATTTCAGAACAACGCTGACAAACTTCGAGCCCTCTGCCACGTGCAGGGGGCTTTTTTTGTGTCATGGAAGAGGGAATCAGACCGAGAGAGAGGGTGGCTAGAGACGGAGTCGCGGCTTTAAGTGATCATGAGTTGCTGGCTTTGTTGCTCCGAACGGGGCACCGCGGCAAAGGAGCGGAAGACTTGGCTGTGGAAGTGATGGATTTGGCGCAAGGCTGCCTCAACAACCTGGCTTCTTGGCCCGCAGAAAGTTTGACCTTGGTGGAAGGCATTGGACAAGCCAAGGCCACGTTGGTTGCCGCGGCCATGGAGTTGGGCCGGAGACGGCAACACTCCACCACGCGCCGAGGGGAGCGTGTGGCGAGCAGCCGGGAAGTCTATTTGCGCTTTGCCTCGCGGCTCAGCGACTTGCAGCACGAAGAATTTTGGGTTCTTCTTCTTCGCAGGTCCAACCACGTCTTGGCCGAGGTGTGCATCTCAAAAGGGGGGCTCACGGGGACGGTTGTTGACCCCAAACTGGTCTTCGGACGTGCCTTGGCCATGCGTGCCGCGGCCTTGGTGTTGGTGCACAATCACCCGTCCGGAAATCCACAACCAAGTGACGCAGACAGGCGGTTGACTGCAGATTTGTGCAGGGCGGGTTCGTTTCTCGACCTGCCCGTTCTCGATCACGTGATTGTGGCCGGTGATGCGTTCGTTAGCTTTGCGGACCAAGGATGGTTGACATGAAGTCCCCCCAACACATGCTGGTGGTGGTCGGAGCACGACCCCAATTCATCAAGGCGGCGGCCCTTCATCGGGCCATCCTCAAGGACGTTTCGTGGCGAGCAACTTGGCTGCATACAGGCCAGCATCACGACGAAGCCTTGAGCGCACAATTTTTTCGCGAACTCGACTTGCCTGAACCTGAGGTTCGTTTGAATCCCCACGCGGCCAACCGCGAAACCCGGCTCGGAGACATGATGGGAGGTGTTCGTGAGGCCATTCGGGATTACGCACCCGATTGGGTGCTTGTGTTTGGCGACACCGATTCAACGCTCGCAGGCGCATGGGCTGCCAGTGCAGAGAGGGTTCCGCTGATTCACGTGGAAGCGGGATTGCGTTCACACGACTGGAGCATGCCGGAAGAAATCAACCGCGTGTTGACCGACCGATTGTCGAGTGTGTTGGTGTGTCCCACTGACGCTGCAGCGAGGCATTTGCTGGCAGAAGGGATTGCAGATCGGGCCACCCCGGGTGTTCCTCCCTCCCCAACGGCTCCGCTTGTGATTCGGACCGGAGATGTCATGCACGACAACGCAGTTCATTTCGGTCAAGCATGGCCGGAGGTGGGTCGAGGACAGGGGCGGGTGTTGTTGACTCTGCACAGGCCGTCCAACGTCGACGACGCGGATCGAGCCATGGCTTGGTTGCACGCCGTGACCGATTGGCTTGATGGCCGAGGCTTAGAGGCTGTTTTTCCGGTGCATCCACGGACAGAGCAATCTTTGGATCGAGTTTGGCCCAACTGGAGACGAGCTTTGGGTTCATCGAAACTTGAGGTGGTGCGGCCGATGGGGTACGTGGAGTTGCTTGCGGCTGTGGCTGCTGCACCGGTGGTGCTTACCGACAGCGGAGGAGTCCAGAAAGAAGCGTATTCGCTGGGCACCCCGTGCGTGGTGCTTCGCGCAACAACCGAATGGGTTGAGCAGCTCGAGCGTGGCCAATCTGCCTTGGCAGGGGAACCCACTTTGCTGAGCGACCAAGCCGACCGCATGATGACCAAGGGGCGATGCGAGGTGGATGAATTGTACGGCGACGGCCGTGCCGCGGAGCACTTGCTGACTTTGTTGAACGCCCAAATCGGCATGAAGTCTTGAGCCTGTCATGAGCAAGAGCGTGCTTTCCTTCTGTGGGAATTCGCCTTCCCCAAGGCTGAAACACGCCGCCGAAGTGGTCGCAGGTTGGTGGGGAATGGAGGTGAACTGGACCGAGCAGGGAGCCGTGCCTGGTTGGGTTTCCCTGGAGGTGAACGGCACTCGCGTTGCTTGCTGGCAAACGCATCCAATGGTCGAAATCGGTGCTTCAACGAAAACACGGGTTGCGTTTTTTCGATGGCAATGGGACGGGCGCATTCCCTTTGAGCTGATGCTTCCTTGCGCATCTGAATCCGGGCTTGACTTGCCCGGCGAGCTGAAGGGAACCCTTCAACTTCCATTGGACCCCCTTGCGTGCACGTTTTGGGGGATTTCCTGTTGGCAGGAACAATCAGAAGAGCTGGAACGGGATGCACACGGCAGGCCGACCACCTCGCGTTTGCCCTGGACAAAGGAGTCGGGCAAGGCGTCTTTTGGGGGAAAGGAACTGCCCATGATGTGGCAACACCGTTGGCCGTGGTTGGAGCTGATGTGGTCGGCTTTGTTCAAGGAGTGGCTTGGATTGGAGCGTCCTTATCTGACTTTTCGACCCACGGTGGATGTCGACGTAGCGTTCAAACACTTGGGACGTCCTTGGTACAAGACGCTCCTTCTGCATGCGCGTGATTTTGCCACGTTTCGGTGGTCGAATGCCCTCGAACGTAGCCGTGTCATTCGCGGTTTGAAACCCGATCCCTACGACACGTTTGGCTTTCTCCGAGAGGTGCACCGCGACGAGCCTTTGATGTGGTTTGTGCTGGCGGCTGACCGCAAGAAACCGCACGACGTGGGCCTGGATCCCCGGCGGGCCGTGTTGCCCCATTTGGTGCAATCGCTCTCGAGTCATTCTGCGGACGTGGAGGTGTGCTGTCATCCGGGGTACCAGGCCGTTGAGGACCCCCAGACACGAAAGAAAGAGTGCGCGCGGTTTTGGGGATGGGAAGGGGCGAATTCCAACATCGTCAGAGCCCATTTCCTGCGCAGCGAGCCGGGTCCTGGGTGGCGAATGTGGGAGGATCTGGGAGTTCGCGAAGATGCCTCTCTCGGCTGGTCACGGGAGGTGGGTTTCCGTGCTGGAACAAGCCGCGCTTTTCGTGCTTACGACGTGGAGGCCGATCGCCCTCTGGCGCTGAAGGTTCACCCCGTGGCAGCGATGGATTCGGCGATGACTCGCGGGTTGAATTGGAATCCTGAGGAGGCAAAGGGGCAGCTTGATGAGATGATGGAGGTCGTTTCGGCCGCAGGTGGGACGTGGATGAGTTGCTGGCACAACACTTCAGTAAGCGATCGGGATGAGTGGGTTGGCTGGAGGGCCACATACCTGCACATGGTGCAAACCGCACGGAGCTTAAGCCGTCGTACTTTGTGACCATGGGGGAAGTCGAATGGACGTTGTGGAAGGCGGTGCTTTGGATGGTTGCTGCCATCGTCAAATTCGTGGTGACGCCCTCGGCCATGGTGGCGGCCGGATTTTCTTTCTTGGCCACCTGGTTGACCACGTCCGCTGGGGCAGCGCTGGGCGTGTGGGGGTTTTGGGATTTTGGAAAGTGGTGGTTTCGTTGGTTTGAAGAGCGAATGGGGCCTCGTCCTGAGCGAGGCAGGCGCGTTTTCACGCCGCAACGTCGTCGGATTGTCAAGTGGAAAAACGCCCTGGGAATGAGGGGCTTGCTGTTGATTTCCGGTTTGATTTCTGTGCCGGTGGCCTCCGTCCTTGGTGCGAAATATTTCCGAGACCAACGGGGTGCAAAGGTTCAGTTGATGCTGGCTTTTGCGACGTGGGCGGCTTTGTTGAGTGCGGTTTCTGTTGCCGTTAAAATGGGATTCTTGTGAAAAAGGCGCCGCTGTTTTTTGACTTGGATCACACGTTGTGGGACTTTGAGTCCAATTCAAGGTTGGCCTTGCGCGCCGGTTACGAAGACGTGGGTCTTCGCGAGCATGGCATCGCTGAAGTAAGTCGTTGGATTGAAGAATACGAGAGGGCCAACGAATGGTGCTGGGCACAATTCAGGGCAGGCAAAATGGACAAAGACACGCTCCGCTCGGAACGCTTTCGTTTGGCCATGGAGCGGTTGGGGGTGGAGGTACCTGCCGAGGTGGCCCGTCGCTTGGGAGAACATTACATTGAGACGTCTCCCCATCAAACAGCCCTCATCGAAGGGACGTTGGAGGTGTTGGAAGAACTGGCGAGCAGAGGGCACGTCATGTGGTTGTTGACCAACGGTTTTGAGGAGGTGCAGCACATCAAGGTGGACAATTCTGGATTGGCACCCTTTTTTCAAGAAGTGTACACCAGCGATTCGTTGGGGGTGAAAAAGCCAGATGCCCGGGCCTTTGAGCTTGCAGCACAGCGTGCAGGCCTGGCCATGGACGACGGCATTGTGATGGTGGGAGACAGTTGGGAGAGCGACGTGCAAGGGTCCCAAAACGTCGGCTGGCGCGGAGTGCATTTCAATCCCGAGGGGGAGTTGATGAACGACGCTTGGCGCACAGTAAGGAACCTGCGTGAATTGCTTTCCTTGCCGTTGGGCGTCTGACGTACCTTCGGAGGATGTCAGAGAAAGATTCGAAAGGCAAACTCAACATTGAACTGCCAGAAGAGGTGGCTACAGGGGTGTACGCCAACCTTGCGGTCATCACCCACAGTCCCGCGGAATTTGTCATGGACTTCATTCAGGTCATGCCCGGCATGCCCAAGGCCAAGGTCCGCAGCCGGATCGTGATGTCCCCACACCACGTCAAGCGATTGCTTGGAGCCCTGGCCGAAAACGTGCAGCGGTTTGAGCAGCAGCACGGCCCGATTCAAGATCACGGGGCATCCGATCCTGGAATGCCGTTGCCCTACATGGGGCCGCAAGGCGAGGCCTGAGAAAATCAGGTTAGGCCACCCAAAGGCGGTTCTCCCTGAACACCCCCAAGACCTGGCCGAGGGCTCCCTCCGGAACAGGTGGCAGGTTGGCTCCACGGCTGGCGTTGTGGGGCTCGTGGGAAAGTTCTGAATGGAACCACGTGAGGTTGATGTCGGCGCCTTTTTCGACGTGCCCTTGGGGCAAGCTTAAGACCGTTGATGGGCCTTGCGTGAAGGCGCGAACCAGGGCTTCAACCGCTTCGTCTGGATTCGAGGCTGCATGGAGGAGTCCCGTCAGTGCCAGGCCAAACGCCGAGGGCAGGCTCGCAATCCCTTCTGGGCTGAGCATGAACTCCACGTCGTGATGCTCCAAGTCCTCGGGACGGTGGTCGCTGACCACGACGTCCACGGTGCCATCCAGCACGCCTTGGCGCAGGGCGTCTCGGTCGGACGCTGAGCGGAACGGCGACTCGACCCGCAACGTTCCCACGAAGCCGCGGAGGTCTTCGTCGCAGTAGGCCAAGTGCAGTGCCGTGGTTCCGCAAGTCACAGGAAGCCCTTGAGCCTTGGCTTGGCGCACAAGTTCGACGCTTTCCGCGGTGGTCAGCGGAGACAGGTGGAGCCGCCCACCTGCGTATTTCAAGATGTCGAGGTCCCGTGCCACCCGCAACGTTTCAGCCTGGCTCGGAATGCCAACCAGCCCCATTTCGGTGCTGACCAGACCTTCGTGCATGAGTCCGCCGGCATTCAAGTCGCGGTCGAGCGGGACGTCTACGATGGCCTTGCCGTGGGCTTCTCCGTAGGTCAAGGCCCGTTGGAGGAGGCCAATTCGGTCTTGTGGCGCGTCGTCGTGAAACGCCACGGCCCCAGCTTCACTCAGGTCGTGCATTTCTGCAAGCTGCTTGCCTTGGCCATGTTCCGTGATGCAGGCCAAGGGAAGAGCGATCGCGGGCGTCCCATTTTGGTTGGCTCGTTGCGACGTGGCAAGCAGGTTCCTCACCGCCCCGGCGTGGTCCACGCACGGGTCTGTGCTCGGAAGCACCGCAACGGACGTGAAGCCTCCCTGCGAAGCGGCCATCAAACCGTGTGCAAGGCCTTCCTTGGTTTCTTCGCCAGGCTCGCGAAAGTGAGCTTGGCCGTCGACCCAGCCGGTACTGATTGAGCTTCCCGGGACGTGCAGTTCACGGGCTTTTGGACTCGTGAGTTGGGGCTGGATGTCCGCGATTTGGCCTTGGTCAAGAAGCACGTCAACCACGCGGTTGTGCCACGGCCCCCCGGCATCCACCACGCGCACAGATTTCAGGAGAATAGGGTGTTCCATCGTCGGAGAAGAAGGGTTTCGATTGCCAGCGCAATGAGCGCGGCGAGGAAAAAGTACCAAGCAAGCCGCTCACCTGCAATGTGTTGCTCCACAAACGAAGCCACTTGGTCGGCAGGTTGATCCCAAACAGCCACTTCCGGCCAGCCGAGCTCTTGCGTCGCTTGAGTCCATTCGTCGGGGATCCACGCGTCGAGTTGAGATTCTTCGTGGCGGTGATTCAATCCAAACGTCGCAACCGCTTCACCGTTACGTTTCACAACGTACGCCCCGGGTTCTGTCAAGGCGTCGCCCCATCCCAACCTCAGGCCGTCCGGCGTCGAACGAACCTCGGGCACGATTTTCTCGGAATTGGTGGCGCTTCCAGAACCGACGCGTTCCAACACCCACGACACGTCCGAGGAGCGTGCTGCAACGGTGTCGCGCTTGAGTGCCAACGTCACGGCTTGGTCTCGGCCAAGGAGGAGGCTTCGTCCTCGTGTCGAACGCGCCGATTCCGCCATGCGCAGCAACGTCGGGACAAACAGGCCGTGCCGAGTGAAATTTCCTGTCTCCAGTGCCGTGCCGAACAGGTAGATGTCGCCGCGGTCCCCCGTGCCTCGAAGCAAACTCAGGTAAGCCATTCCATTGGAGGCCCAAATCAAGGGCTCTTCGCGGGTCGAAAGGGTGCGGTCCAAGATTCGGTCGTACTTCGGCCAGTCCACACGCGAAGGAACGTTCCGAAACACCCCGCGGTACAGCGGGTGGTTCCACTTTACTTCGGAGACCTGACCTTCCCCGTCAATCCAGCCTGACGATGCGCTGAGTCCGAGGGAGGACAATAGAGGAGTGGTCCCCAGCGCCGAACTGTCAGGAATGACGACCACGGATCCGCCTTGGGCAACAAATTCGGCCAGCAGGCTTTGGGCGCCGGCTGAGGGTGAGTCCACTGCATCGGCCACGACGAGGTCGTAGCTGGCCAACACTTGCGGCGACGGCAAGGCGTCATCTCGGTCCACCATCACGGCAGGTCGGGCGGATTCAAAGGCGTGGTCGACCCACTGAGATGCCTTTCGGAACGGGCTGTTGGGGCTCGTCCAATGGAACACTTCGACCGACGATTCCACGTCGTACCCAAGGTGGTGTTCGTCGTCGAACCGAACGGGCGCGTCTTCCAAAGACACTCGAACGGAGTGAGGCCCAGGGGCGCCGTGCGTGAATCGGAGAACGGTGTCGGTTGGCAAGCCTGGAACAAGGTTGAATGCGCCAAGCGCTTCAGCGACGCCGTCGACAGCCAAGGTCAGCGGGAGTCCGTCAACGCCTTCTCGGGCGTTGTGTGCAATTCGAACGTGCACGGCGCCCGGCTGGTCGGCCAAAGCAATGGGCGAATCAAACCAAACGGAGTCAATCCACACGTTGGGCACCGCGTTGGCGGCCACCGGAAGAACGTGCCACGCCACTGAGGTGTCAGGAGCATTGGACGCCGCCACGTCGTGGCTGGTTTTTTGCAAGTCGGTCACCCAAAACGCCTGTTTGCCGCCGCCCTCCGCACGACGGCATTGATCGAGGCTGCGTTGCACAACGGCGTCGAGGCCGGGGGAGTGGCTGCTCAATTGCGTTTCTGCAATGCGTTCGAGGGCTTCGGTCTGCGTAAGAAACCGCTGATCTTGACCTTCAAATTCACTCGTGAACACGTGAAAACGGTCCGTTTCGCTGAACGCCTCGACCAGGGCAGTTGCTTTTTGTTTGGCTTCTTGGATCAGAGGCCCAACTTCCCCAGAAGCCATCATGGAAGGACTTGTGTCCAGGTAGATGGAGACGGTTTGGCGACCGGCATCCGGGGAGGCGTCTTCCGGCATCCTCACGGGGTCAGCAAAGGCCATAATCAACGCTGCAAAGGCCAGCAGGCGCATGGCCAGGATGGCCAGATTGCGGAGGCGATGACGGTTTTGGGTTTCTTTTTTGACGTCTTTCAGAAAAGAAACGTTGGAAAAGGCAACTCGTTTGAAGCGCCTCAATTGCAGCAGGTGCAAGGCGATGGGAATGGCAAGCGCCAACAATCCCCAGAGTATGTCAGGCCTTCCCCACACGATGCGAATTTAGCCCGATTTTTGCCGCATGGCACCGGAGGACGTCAAGGAGTTTTTGTTGGAGAAGGCGGAGCAATACGAAGTGCCCGATTTTCTTCCCCACGATCCGTTGTCCATTCCACATCGCTACACGCTTCGGGAAGACGTGGAGGTGGCGGCTTTTTTCGCGGCCACGTTGGCTTGGGGCAACCGTGTGGCGATTCTGAAAAGTTTGGACGGGCTGATGGCCCGCATGGACCACGCTCCGGGTCAATTTGTGCTGGGCCACGAGGAGACGGATTTACGTGCGCTCGATGGGTTTGTGCACAGGACGTTTAACGAGGTGGACGCTCGGGGGTTTGTTCGGGCGTTGGCCGCGTTGTTGCGCGATCACGGAAGCTTGGAACGAGCCATGCTCGGGACGCCTGGTGCGGCAGTCAAGCCGGAGGACGTCAAACCCAAGCTGGCGGAATTTCACGCGCGATTCATGGCCCAAGCAGGTGTTGCGTCGCGCACGAAAAAACACGTCGCCAACCCCGCCTCGGGTTCTGCAGCCAAGCGACTAAACATGCTGCTTAGGTGGATGGTTCGCCCGTCCAATCGGGGGGTGGATTTGGGCCTGTGGGATGCGGTTCCCACCTCGGTGCTTCACATTCCGCTCGACGTTCACACGTCAACGGTGGGGCGAAAATTGGGTTTGTTGTCCAGAAAAGCCAACGACTGGCGCGCCGTGGAGGATCTGACCGCCGCGCTCCGAGAGGTCGATCCTCAAGACCCTGTGCGATTGGATTTCGCCTTGTTTGGGCTCGGAGCCCTGGAAGGATTTTGAAGGCGAGGTCAAGGCTGCAATGCTTTGCGTGGATTGACGGACCTTTGGGGTTGTGAAGCTTCGAGAAACACGCGACGGCAGCAAGACGTTGCACCGGCCAGACATGGAGGTGTTTTACCACAGTGTGCACGGTGCCTGGAGCGAAACGCAGCACGTGTTTGGGGAGATGGGGGTGAGTGCCGCTTTGGACCGGGTGGCAGAGGGTGACATTCACGTGTTGGAGGTGGGACTGGGGACGGGATTGAATGTCCTTGACGTTTGGCGAAGGGCCGCCAAAGCAGGGAGACGCGTACGCATGACAAGCTTGGAACCCTTTCCGTTGTCGTGGGACGATGTGGCCGCCTTGGAATACGACAAGGTTGCGGACGTTCCTCAGGCCTTGTGGCGCGCCTTGCACGATCTGGGGAAGTGGGAAGATGAATTCCTTGATTTCCGGCGCGTCACGACGGGTTTGTTCGAAGCGGAATTGAAGGATCAACACCACGACGTGGTTCTGTTCGACGCCTTCGCGCCGGCGGCCCAGCCCGAGCTTTGGACTCCGGCGGCAATGGATCGGATGCGCATGACGCTCAAGCCAGGAGGGCAACTGGTGACGTATTGCGCCAAAGGCGACGTTCGCCGCGCCATGGAGGAAGCAGGGTTTCTCGTGGACAGGGTGCCGGGCCCGCCGGGAAAGCGCGAAATGCTTCGTGCAATCCGCGCTGCCAACCCAAAAGGGCGCTTCAACGTTCGCGTCTACATGATGGTCATGCGAAGCCACCCTGAGACAGGCGTCCGCCAGATGTTGGTGTCCTACGAGCGCCTTCCGCTTGGAGGTGTGATGAAATTCCCAGGAGGCGGAATGGAGTGGGGCGAAGGCGCCACGGCCTGTTTGAGGCGTGAGGCGTTGGAAGAGTTGGGGCAACCGGTGGAGGTGGGCGACTTGGTGCACGTAAGCCAAAAAGCGCACCTCAGTTCCTTCGACGGAACCCAGCAAGTGGTGGCGATTCACTACGCAGCCGCGCTGTGCGGGGAAATTGGTTTCGAGGACGACGGAATCCTGGACGACGTCTTTGGGAAACGAGTCCCCATGTTTCATCAACGGCTCGGTTGGCGTGACGTGAACTCCTTGGAGTCGCGCGAATTTCAATTCGCCTCGGACCGCGAAGCGTGGGACGCGTGGAAGGCTTTGAACTTAGCCTAACAAGCCCCATCGGTTTTCAACGCAATCGCCGATGCGCCGACAAAGTTGCTCCGGCGTAAAAGTTCGCCACCCCATCTCGTTCAATTCTCCCCCCAACACGAAGTACGAGTCGAGGTCTATGGCCTGCATGTCGGCCAGGACGTGTTCCCGAAAATTCAACAACGCGATCCACCCGTCGCTCTCCAACACCTCGTCGAACCACTCTTCGTAATACGCGTCGTCGCTGTGGTGAAAGTTCAACACGTTCTCCCCAATCAGCACAAACTTCGAAACCCCCGCGGCCGTCAGCGGATCAATCACCTCGCGTTTGAGCAACATGATGTCGTTGAACAGGCAGTCGTTCCACTCCCCGATGAATTCGAGGACGGCGTAGCCTTCGTCGTAGTCGGCGTACAGGATTTTGGTGTAGAGGGTTTGGCTTCCAAACTCATCCCATTGAGGGTGGATGTAATGGTCGTAGACCTTGAGGTGGTAAGCAAACTCGTTGTACACCCGGTCGAAGAACGGACTCTGCGGGTCCTCACTTGCGACGTAGTGGTTGCGCCAAGCGTAATAGGGTTCGAGCGCGTGCATTAGCCTTCCTTATGAGCTTTCACTGCGGTGCGTACGCTTCCGTGGGCCAAAAGCAATTCCTCGGCGGCAGCCACGTTTAGTCCTGTGGCTTCGGCCACCATTCGGGCGCCGCGTTGAACCAACTTGGCGTTCGTCAACTGCATGTCCACCATCCGATTTCCTTGCACGTGGCCCAATTGAATCATGGCGGCCGTGGTCAGTCGGTTCAAAAGCAACTTGGTGGCGGTTCCGGCCTTCATTCGGGTGGAGCCGGTGACAAATTCGGGTCCGGTGACCGCCACGACAGGGTGGTCGCACGCGTGGACCACCGCGCTGTCCGGGTTGCACGTGATGCACCCCGTGAGTATGCCGCGCAGCCGCGCTTGCCTCAGGGCGCCAAGGACGTAAGGTGTGCGGCCGCTCGCTGCGATGCCCACCACGGTGTCGAGGGGGGCGATTTCGTGGGCTTCCAAGTCCCGCCAGCCTTGGTCTTCGTCGTCTTCGGCTCCCTCGACTGCGGCGCGGATGGCGGCGTCTCCTCCGGCCATGAGTCCCACAACCACTCCGGGCGAAACTCCAAACGTCGGCGGGCATTCGCTCGCATCCACCACGCCAAGCCGTCCGCTCGTGCCCGCGCCCAGGTAAAAGAGACGGCCGCCCTGTTTCATCCGCTCCACCAAAGGTTCGATCAGGCCTGCCAGGGAGGGCATGGCCGATTCGACAGCCGGCTGCACGTCGTGATCCACGCGGTGCATGGCCTCGAGCAATTCAGGGACCGACATCTCGTGCAAGTTGTCGACGGGACCGGCTTGTTCAGTGGGGGGCAGGTTGGAGGGCATGTTGCCGAAGCGTTTCCCCCAAAATTACACGACTGTCCCGGCCTTTACACCCCGGCCTCGGCCCAAATTTCCCACGCTTTTTCCGCTTGGAGTCGCAGCATGTCTGCACCGTTCAGGACTTCCGCGCCCCGGGACTTCGCTTCGCGCAAGAGCCGCGTCTCTGAGGGATTGTAAATGAGGTCCACCACGAGGTGGTTGGGGGTCAAGAATTGCACGGGCAAGTCGGGCATCTCGTCGACTCGTGGCGACATCCCAGCCGGGGTGCAATTCACGACAAGAAGGTGATGTTTCAGCGTCCATTCGGCCAATTCGTGGTACCCCAAGCATGGGCGGCCAAACGCCTTGCTCCCGGCAGAGATGTCCCCAGACCTCGACACGCTCACAGCCTCGATGCCGAGCCCCGCGAGCACGTGGTGAACCGCCGCAGCGCTGCCTCCGGTCCCCAAGACCAGAGCGCGTTCGTGGCGGTTGGCCAAAAACGGCCCTACGGCGCGTCGAAACCCCCAAACGTCGGTGTTGTGGCCGTGCCATCCGTCGGTTTTTTTCACCAGGGTGTTGACCGCTCCGAGTGCCCGTGCTTCGGGGGAAAGCGAGGCCAAATAGGGAACCACGGATTTCTTGTGCGGCACCGTGACGTTCAGCCCAACCAGCCCAGGATGTGCTGCAAGCAGCGCAGGAAAATCTTCAACACGGGCCAGGTCAAACGTGCGGTACTCGAGGTCCTCGCGTCCCAGTTCTGCAAAGCGTTGGGCGAACAAAGCGGGACTCGCAGAATGCGCCACCGGGTGCCCCACGACTCCAAGCAGTTTGGAGGGCGCCGGGTTCATGCGTTTTGGGCCATTCCGCGTTGGGTTCCCCAGCGGTTGAGACCGGCCACCACGGCGGCACCTGCCAAAGCCAAACCAATCACAGCAGGGAGCTGGGCGTCACTCGCCGAGGGTGCCACGTTTTCCCACAGCCATTCAACGCGGCCGTCGCTGTGGGTGTAAAGCGGCCGAACGTGCTCCTTCCAGGGCCAAAGGGCTTGCAGGGAGCCCACCAAAAACCCAGTCAAAACCGACAACGTCGGTCGCGGGCGTGTGCGAAGCAACTCTTTCAACACGCGGCTGAAAGCGAGCAATCCCAGGACGGCTCCTGCTCCGAAAGACGCGATTTTCAGAACGTCGAACGTCTTGACAGCCAGCAGCACAGGGGCGTACGCCCCCAAGATCAAGAGCAGAAAGCTTCCAGAGATTCCGGGAAGCAACATGGCGCAGATGGCGAGCGTGCCGGCCAAGGCCAAGAACGCCGGGTGATCCGATTGAATCAACGGGGGCAACGACGTCACAAAGCCTGCCACGGCGCACCCCGCGGCGGCCCACACCCAGGTGTCCACGCCCCACTTCGCAACGTGCCGCCCCACCGTCGGGGCCGAGGCGGCTACCAAGCCGATGAAGAACGCCCGGAGCAGCGTAGGCTCGTGTTCGAGCAGCCAATGCAAAGGAGACGCAAGTGACGCGATGGCCGCGCCGATTCCCACTGCCAAGGCGAGCAGGAACGGACCGTTGACCGCCTTCCACGCGCCGCGAAAGTCCCCGCGTCGCAGCGCGCGAAACCCGTCGCCGCTCAGCGCGGACAAGCTGTCCAAAAGCGGGTCGTAAATGCCCGCGATGAAGGCCACCGTGCCGCCGCTGACTCCGGGAACGAGGTCGGCCATGCCCATGGCGAAGCCTTTGGCCGTGACCTCCCAAGGCCACTTCATGCGACGTCCAGGTTGGGGTCAATTTCTGCAGCCCATGCCGTGATGCCGCCCTCCAAATTGTGGATGTTGTCGAAGCCGTGTTGGTGCGTCAGCGCGTGGGTGACCGCCGCGGAACGCGAGCCGGACCGGCAGTGAATGACCACCGGGCGATCTTCAGGTACTTCCGAAAGGCGCGCCAACACGTCCCCCATGGGGATGTGAAGTCCGTCGAGGTGGCTGACTTCGCGTTCGTACGGTTCGCGAATGTCAATCAGCGTGTGTTCCACTCCCGATTCGCGCCATTCGCGCAATTCCTGGACGGTGATGCTCTTCATAGTCAGTCTTCTGCAAGGGCTTCCTCGTCCGGGATTTGGCGTACGCCTTCGGACATGGCCTCGGGCAAGTTGTCGAAGAAGGTGTCGCCCCGGAGGCCCAAGCGCAGGCATTCAAGAGGAATGACGTCGTGAGGCCCAATGTTGCCAAGGTTGACGTTGGCGCCAAATTGCTTTAGAAACCAGACTTGCTGCGCTTTTTGGGGCGCTTCCCACAAGATGTCTTCCTGCTTCACCTTGGCCAGAATGCGGCGAACGAGAGCCGTGTGCGCCGTGCCGTTGGGCCGGTAAATGCCCACGTTGCCGCTTTCGCGGGCTTCTGCAATGACTTTCCAGCTCCCCGCTTCCAATTCCTGCTGCATCATGGTCGTCCACTTGTTGGGGCTGATGAGGATGCCGGCTTCTTTGGACCCGACCTCACTCAAGACGCGGAATCGCTTGGAAAGGCGGTGGATCATTTCGCATTTGGCCTCTTCTTCAATCACCATCGAGCCGTCGCTGACTTCCACGGTTTCCAACCCGAGGTCGTCCACGAAGCGCAAGAAGTCGTCCAACTGCTTCCGCACGAAGTAGGCCTCGAACAAGGTGCCGCCTGGGTAAACCATGAGGCCTGCGTCGTGGTACAATTTGATCTTATCCTTGACGTTGGGCGTCACCACTGAGGTGCCAAACCCGAGCTTCAACAAGTCGACTTTGTCCGCGTTGACTTCCAAAAAATCCTCGGCTTGTCGAAGGCTCAGGCCTTTGTCCATGACCATGGTCAATCCCGATTCACGGGGCTTGCTTGGGCGCTCCGGCAGGTGAGAGAGGTTGTGATTCATTCTTCAGGGTTTCATGCGGGTGTACCGGCTGGCCACACGCGGGTCGTCAAGCAGACCGGGGTAGGTCTCCAGCAACCGATTCATGCCTTCGAAGTCCGCCATCAACAAATGGTCGAGGAGGCGCAGGGCTTCTCCGTCCTTGCGCAAGGCGAACAGGCTGACAAATTGTTTGTACCCCAACGTGGTTGAGGTGGGAGGGAGGTGCTCGAAGGCATTGTCGAGCAACATCAACGCCTCTTGGTGAGCTTCCAGTGCTTGCATGTTGTCCACACGCTCTTCCCATGCTTCGAGGTGCTTGGGGTTGCGTTCGAGGAGCTGCACAAGGCAGGTGTCCGCTTCTTCGTGACGTTGAAGTTTCTTCAACACCGTTGCCATCATCAGCAAGGTATCTTCATGTTGGGGCTCCAAAAGCAACGCTTGGGCGAGGTGTTCCAGCGCAGCCTCGTGTTCTTCACGAAGGTCATCCAGCACCCCGAGGCCGATGTGGGCATCCACAAAATGGGCGTCGAGTTCGAGGCATTGCAGGTAGTACTGCTCGGCTTCGTCCAGGTTGCCGAGGTGCTCAAGGCACTCGCCCATGTAGCAGAACGTGCTTGGTTGCGGGGCGTCAATCAAAAGCGATTCGCGATGCACTTCAAGCGCGTCGCCGAACCGTTCCATGGCCGTCAAGGCCTCTGCTTTTTGGTGGTACGCCGGGGCGAAGCTGTCTTCAATGGCGATGGCGAAATCGTACGCGTCCACGGCTTCTTTGTACCGGCCCAATCGTTGGTGGGCGTTCCCGAGGTTGTACCACGCCGCGAAGCTGTATGGAAAGTCGTCGAGGTACTTCGTGTAGAATTCGGCGGCTTCTTGGATTCGGCCTTCTTTGTCCAAACAAAACGCCAACTCGTACAACGCCGTCTCGTTGGAAGGGTCTTCCTTCAAGGCGCGCAGCAGCACGCGAACGGCTTGCTTCCATTCGCCCATGTTCTCGTGCTCCAGGGCCACGTCGATGTAGATGTCCTTCTTCAATTCCGCGTCTGCGAATTGCAACAGCGCCTGGAAATGCTGCAGAGCCAACTTGTGCTCGTGCATCTGGCTGTAAATGTTGGCGAGCGTAAGGTGGATTTCCTCGTTCTGCGGTTCGAAGGAAAGCAAGTTTTTTAGACGGGGGATGGCTTGGACGTGTTTGCCGTTGCTGGCGAGGATTTGAGCTTCGCGGAGCTGCAAGGACAAGCTCTCAGGGTACAGGCCGCTGGCGTAACGATGCACCTGCTGGGCCTTTCGCACGGAGCCTCTCTCGAGGTAATGCTCAATGAGCATCTCGAGGTCGTCGTGGTCGAAGAACTTTGAATCTCCCGCTTGGAGCATGGCCTCAAAGGCCTTCGCCAAAGCGAGGATCTGGTTTTCTTCTTGGTGTGGACGTCCTTCGTCGTGCATTCCCTCCTAAAGTACGATGCAAATGTCGGAAGAAAAGGGACGCGAAAGGGTGGATTTTGAACAGGATTCGTGGAAAAAAACACGACCGGAAGCGCGGCCGCGCTTTAAGAACGGCCCTTGAGCCGTGCCTACCTTGTGCGCATGTTGATTGCTTCGATTTCTGGCATCCGCGGCACGGTGGGTGGCCAAGCGGGTGAAGGCTTGAGCCCGGCCGACGTGGTTCAATTCGCGAGCGGCTACGGGGCGTGGGTGCTCGAGCAACGATCCGAGCTTCTTTCCGCGCGTCCGCGTGTGGTGGTGGGTCGGGACGCCCGAATTTCTGGGCCTTGGGTGCGGGACGTGGTGTGCGGGACGCTGAATGCCCTGGGATTGGATGTCGTGGACCTCGGGCTCAGCACGACTCCCACCGTGGAATTGGCGGTGCCCGGTCTCGAGGCCGACGGCGGCTTGATTTTGACTGCGTCGCACAACCCCAAGGAATGGAACGCCTTGAAGTTGCTGAATGCGAAGGGCGAATTTCTTTCCGCCGCCGCAGGCGACCGCGTCCTGGCACTGGCCCGCGAAGGGGTGACGTACGCCGACGTGGACGGCACCGGTTCCACCACGACCGACGCCTCCTGGCTTCAACGGCACGTCGACCACGTCCTGGAATTGGCGCTTGTGGACGCCCCGCGTGTCCGCGCCGCGGGATTGAAGGTGGCGGTCGACGCCGTCAATTCTTCGGGGGGGCTCGCCGT
>Ga0181559_10000584_pt1 | contig 34312 bp, 17 predicted proteins | sample 011ome_21_FD_133752 | JGI IMG/M metagenome (GOLD analysis project Ga0181559, IMG submission 133752) | Coastal salt marsh microbial communities from the Groves Creek Marsh, Skidaway Island, Georgia - 011508AT metaG (megahit assembly) | ecosystem: Environmental > Aquatic > Marine > Intertidal... | reverse complement strand
GCTCGTCCATCTTCGCGTCGTAAAGATCCATGATTTGATTACTGATCTCGTCACATGCCAGCTGTTCGATGCGGTAATCGTTCCACCAATCTTTTCGCAGATTGAGGGTTTTTCCGAGAAGCTTTGACGCTGCAAATGATTGATATGGGAATCGAGGAGATAGACACGTACTGTGAGTGAGCAATGTGGACTAGGGAAGAATATGATGTCGGAGGCTTTACTGTAGAGCGTGGCCTTACCAAGATAAAGTACGGCGTTTGCGATGTCAGAGGCAGAAAACTGAAGGCACAGCGTCGTTCGGAGGCTGTGAGGAACGTGGGAAGATTCTGTCAGCACACCGAGGCTCGTTGTGTTTAAGGAAATCGCGCGTTGTGCTCTATGGAGCATAGACATACCTATCATTCGCGAAGTTCCAAGCCACTTGCGTCAGGCTGCGGCTGCTATCTTCGGGCAGGTCTTGCGACTGGTTGAGCCGTTTCGCGAGGTGAAGGAGGTGCTTATACGGGTGCTCGACGTTGAAGTCGAAACCGAGTGTGTGGAGCAGTAACCTTTCAGCTTGCAAGACTCTCTCTCGTTGCTCCTCGAGTTGATCCTTTGCGGCGTGTGAGGGAAAGAAAACAGAAGGGGTCAGATCGTTCACTTTCGCGGCACGCGTGAATTATGCAAAGCGGCGAACAGAAAGCCGTAGGGTCGAACCTTCTGGTGAATCTGCTTGAGCGCGCTCTCGTATTCGTGCTTGTGCTGCACGAGGAAACACACGCGAACGACCTCGTTTAAAGGTTTTGGTGTCTCTTCAACTTTTCCAGCAAGAAACAAGCATGCAGTCGCGACCACCTACGTGACGTGAGGGGTTTTAGTCAGCGAGCGAGAGAGATGGGACTGACGAGAGCCGCGCAGTTCTGGACGAACCCAAGGAGAAAGCAGGGATCATATCATGCTTCACGCACGTATCGGTCGTTCGCTGGAGCCCCATGAGAGTGGCTAGCAAAAAAACGGTGACAAAAGACCGATGCTGTTGCGATCGTCAATTGAGGCCTGCGAGATGTGAAGTGTTGAAAGTATCGTGAGCTTGGTTCCAGGTGCGCAAGTGGCGTGTGATGACGAGAAGAAGAAAACCGCACATTTTGAGCTCTATTCCCGAGTCCTTCAGGAACTCGCAGTACGACCACCTATACGAGGCTTCCAGCCGGCCATCGATACCATGCTGACGTGAGGGCGACGCTTCTTCGAGAGCCTCTCGAGACAAAAACATGTCGGGCGGCCACGCTCCCGCGAGCGCCACTCGTGAACTCGTGAATGAACGAAAAACCGAAATCATATGAGTACCAGCAGCGTAGTACATTCCCGACGAGTCGCGCGACACCGCCCACGCGCCCACCGACCGGCCTGGCGGTTGAACAAAGTATTTGTCCTCGTTTCTAAAAAGATGATCTGGTCTGACTTTTTTCGGAGGGGCCTGCCAGATCCACGCGCGCGCTACGATACATGGCATACACACGAGCCGCACTTCAGATGGAGACATTCGACGAGCCTCCCAAGACCGGGACCACGATCGTCGCTTGTGTGTATGACGGGGGCGTTGTCCTTGGAGCTGACACACGGGTGAGCACGGGGATTTACGTTTCAAACAGGGCAAGCGACAAGATGACGGTGCTGGCGGATTCCACGGTGATGTGCCGCTCGGGTTCTGCTGCAGACACTGAAGCGGTCGCCAAAATTGTGCGTTATCACGTCGAACAGATCGGGATGGAGAGAGACTCGCCGCTCGACGTCAAGACAGTGGCTCAGATTTCGAACCAGATCAACTACCAGAACAAAAGCGCGAATCACGGCGCCGGTTTGGGCGCCTACATGATCATCGGCGGTTGGGACTCGAACATCGGCTCGCAAGTGTACAGCTGCACTGCGGGTGGCAACATGATTTCGACGAGGTGGACCACGGACGGTTCCGGGTCGACGTACATCTGGGGCTTCATGGATGACGGCTTTAAGGAAAACATGACTCGCGAGGAATGCGAAGCTTTCGTCACCGCCGCGATTACCCTCGCGATGTCCACCGACTCTAGCTCTGGGGGGTGCGTTCGATTGAACACGGTGAACGCCGAAGGAATTCATCGCAAGTTCGTAAAGCCAGGCGAATTATCACCCGCGTACGGTGAACTCGCCGCGACCGTGCGGCACGGACACGTGGGAGCGAGCGGCGGTATGGTGTTGTAAAAGCGCGAAAGGTCCAAAAACTTCTCATGAAGTTAAATCGAACGCGCGGCCGTAAATGAAACAGCCATCGCGGCTACGTTCCTCTCGCTCTCGCTCTCTTCTTCGCTAGCACCACGGAAGCGAGCAGCGACCGTCATCGGGAGGGGGGCCGATCACGAACACGAAAACGAATAACAAAAAGAACACGGAGGCGATCCCGAACTTCGTGAATGTCTCGGAGCTCCAGGTATCCGCCACGCGATTCTCGTCAGCCTGGATGTCTTCCTTCGCGCTTCGCCCACTGTTCTTCCTGCGCGTTCGCGATAGGTACGCGAAGGAAACGGGATCGAGGTCGCGTGGTCAGAACGAGAGATTTTTCGCGCGATAAAAAAAACGGGACGAAGAAAACGCCGAGTACGGTTCCGGCGGGGTCGCGATTTTTTCGGGGCCGACGCGCTCGCTCCTCACCTCATCGTCGACCTGTCCACCGATCTGTCCACGAGATCGTTCGGATCGAGCGTCCCGGTGCCTTTGATCTCCGTCTGGATCTGTTTCCACGCCCCGTCCCAATCAAGCAGGCCTTTTCCTTTCTTGCCGCGCTCGGATTCTTCACCGTCCTTGTCTGCGTTTCGAGGAACGTTCGAGGAGCGTCAGACAGGCGCGTCTCACGACACCGGAGGTTCGAGAGAGTTCCGAACAACGCTCGGCACGTCGGCGGACTTCCGCGCGCCCATGCGTTCGTGAGGGGAAACCCGAAACACCAGAGTCGACGTACCTGAAGCGGCGGCACGTGGGCGGTGAGCCGTGCGAACAACCCGGCGACCGCGTGCGACGGGGCGCGATCGCCACGTGACGGCGTGGAACGCGCTCGATCGAGCGCAAAGCATCGCGACGAAATTCTCCCCGCGACGGGGCGGACGGGCGAGATGAAGTACGAGGTGCGACGCGGTCCGGATGCTGGCACGTAGTGTTTACGCTGCGGCCCTTGCCGGGGGTTGCCTCCGCTGCGCACGAGAAGTCGCGTCATCGTCAGTCTTTATCAGCTCTACGTACTATTTATTCGTCGCCGAACGAAAATAATGACACTTCTTTCGCCGCGTTGCGGCGGTCACGTCGTTTGCCAGCTCGAAAAGATGCTTCGATCTTAGTGAGCGGGACATTCTGCTCGTCATGCCCGTGCGAGAAGCTGCTCCGGCTGACACTCCCCGGTGGGACTCTCGGGTGTCGAAGCTTTTAAGTCAGGCTGCAGTTTCAGTCGTCTCGTGGAAGGAAGAGGAGCACCCCGCCGTCTCAGAGAGGGAGCGTGCTCTCGCGGGGGAAGCAGGCGCCGTCGCGGACCGGGCGAACCCGTTTTTCGAGAGCACCGCAAGACCGGAGAGGGAGCGCGAGACCCGCACGGAAGCGCCCGACACGGGAACGCTGGTCGTTGAGGATCCGGCATCGTGGAGCCGTGACGCATCGTCAGCTTTCAAAGCCTTCGCGTGCGCGACAACCTCGCCGGCGACGCTCCTGCGGTACTTCGACGCTCTCTACGGGAACGAAGATCTGGGCGCTCGCGATTTTTCCGCGACTCTGACGATCGAAGACGGAAACGTCGCCCTCACCGCGCGTTCCTCGGATCTCGTGCTCGTGCTCTCCGCGCTTGCCGCGTCGGATTCGGACGAGGTTGCGTCCGAGACGGCGTCCTGCCGCCTCGGCGAGCTCGCGCGCGAGCGCGAACCTTCGAAGCGAAGACGCGCGCCGCCCGAAACCTCGAACGGCTCTCCGGAGGCGACGCGGGTCGCCGAAGCACGAGAATCGCGGCTCGGACCGATGGGACCCACCCCCACGCTTCGGAAGTTCTTGTCGGCGTCCGAAGCGAGACTCGACGAGACGGCGTGCGAGGCGGCGGTCGCGGCGCTGTGTCGCTTCGCGCCGCGCGACGCGAGACGGTTCCTTCGGGAAGCGAACGTCGGGTACCGCCTGCGACGCGCGTTGCGCCACTGCGAGCACTACGGCGCGTTCGAGGCGCAGGCGCTCGTTCTGGAGCGGATGGGTCGAGGGAGAGAGGCAGTTTCAGTGTGCGTCTCCGCGTACGCCGCGCACCTGGAACGGGCGACGCGCGACGCGGGAGACGCGGGCGTCGCGGCGTTCAAAGCGGAGGCGGACGACGTCGTCGCCGTCGCCGTCGGCGCGTGTTTTCGCGAGTCTGCCGCGTCGACGTCCGCGCCGTGTCTCTGGACGCAGCTGCTGAACGGCCTGGCGAGGCATCTGAGGAGCAGCGCGGAGCGTTCCGGCGCCGTGCGCGGGGTGGTAAAAAGCCACATCCGCGCCGTGCTTCGCGCGGCGCGGACGGTTTGCCCCCGCGCGTCCACCCAACTCGACGAGTTCGCCGGCGCCGCGCTGCGGGAGCGCTTCGAAGACGAAGACGCGCTTGGAGGGTTTCGAGTCTCGCTGTTTCTGAGCGGGATTCTCGCATCCGACCGAGCGCGAGTGTCGACCGCGGAGACGGCGCGAAGACGCGCCGAGGCTCGGAGGAGAGCCGCGGCAGCCGCGAGAGCGAGCGCGGGGAAACAGAAGATACAAATCTTGCATTAATACCACGCCGTGGCGCTCACCGGCTTCTCCCCTCGTCTCGCTCACGACCCGCCGCCGAAAAATCCGGCAGCTTTCGTCGCGAACGGTTGCGATTCCTCGCGAGTGACCTTATCTTCCAAGCCCACCTCGTGGTACAAGGCAGCCCGTTCAGGGGTGTTGGGCAGTTTCGCTAAATATTTCGCCAGCTCGACTTTCGGAGCGCCGAATCGCTCGCCGAGCTCGAGAAAGGTCAGCGCGCCTAAAGGACAGTTTCTCTCGTTTGCCAGCGCTTCGAGCGCTCTCCAGTCACACTTAGACGCGAGCACGGTCGCGTGCAGCCAGCAGAAGTGACGGTCGGACATGCTAAACGCGACGCGGATCCTTCGCGCTTCCTTGAGGTCTCCGTCGCGAACGAGGCGTTTCACAATCGCGGCGAGACTTTTCTGAGGGACGCCGCCGAGCGCGTTCTCGACGCGCGTCTCCGTTCCCAGGCGGATCAGTCGCTGCGTCTCATCCAGCACTCTCTCGTGGAACGCATCCTTCAACTTCCCGTACATCATCGAGGCTTGGCCGCACAGGCTTGCGGAGGTTTCGTCCCAGACGTACGCCTCGGCGTCGCGATCCGAGGCGCGGAAGACCTGCGAAAGCAAAGCCTGAACGCCTCTGGCCGTTTCGCCGGCACTGTAGAAAAACGATTTCAAGAGCTCGACGTCCGTTCGCCTGCAGAACGCGACGAACAGCGCTTTGGCCTGGGGATTCCTCGATAAGAGCGAGGCGAGATCTTGAAACGTCATCTTGCGCTGTAAGTTTAGCAGTGTCGCGTACATTAGGTCCGCGTCTCGGCTTTCGATCGCTTTTCGCAACGCCGTCTCGTCGGCGCCGACGGCGGCGAGGAGCGAAACCTGCGCGGAAGAATTTTGTTCCATGTCGATCAGATGCCGAGCCAGCTCGCGCCGACCGCTTTGATGCGCGGCGAGAGCAATTTTCCCATGAGACATCCCGCGCACGCTCTCGAGCTTGGGCTTAATTCTGCCAAGCACGGCATCGTCCGGCTCCGAAGACGCCGCGACGTTCGACACCGCCCAGCGCTCCACGACGCGTCCACGGCCTCTCGTGAACTCCGACACGCGAGACGCGAGCAGATGGTGTTTGCGAGCGTCCAGACGTTTTACGAGATTTTCCAATCCGGCGCAGCAGTACTGCGCGTACGTCAGAGGTATGCCCACCTCGGGAGCGCGCGCGGCGTTCAGGATTCGAAGCATCGCACACGTCTTGTGCAACGCCCAGCAGTCTACATTTCGCGGCTTTCTTTGAAGATACGAGTTCCCGAAACGCGCCGCGCGGAGTAACTCCGCCTGCCTCTTCGCGTCGAACTCGTGACACGCGGCGCGAACGCACGTCTGGATCGCGGACTCGAGCGCTCGCGCCTCGCGCAGCGCGGCGTCGCTCTCGTCGTCCGGGGTCGATCCCCGTGCGACGGCGGCGAAGCGCTCTGCGGCGTCTTGCAGCGCGACGGCGGGGCTCGTGCCGCCCCGCGCCGAGCGCGACGCCGCGACAACCGGGTCGGGCACTCGGGAGACGAGCTCGTGCCCGCGCGACGTTATGACACGCAGGCCGTCTACTTCGGACACGAGCCGCGCGGGCGTGTCGTACGCGTAGCTGATGAAGCTGCCGTGGGGCCCGACGATCATCAAGTGCGTCGGCCAGTACATCACGGTGGCGTCGTCGCCGCACCACGCCACCTGCTCGGGCGGCGTCGCCGACTTGGCGTCAAACTCTGTCGCCGTCTCGGAGAGGTCCGCCGTCACCACCAGCATCTTTCCCAGACTGGTGAAGACGGTCAGAAACCGGCCGCTCGGACTCGCGCACAGCCGGACGGGCGCCCCGCCCGCGAGACGCCGCGACCGAACGCCGCGCTCGCGCGCGGCGAAGACCGAGTCGCCGCGCGCGAAGATAGCCTCCGCCGTGCCCTCCGGCGTGACGCGCGCGTGCAGCGCCGAGACGGCGCCGCGCGCGCTCGCGTCCTCTTTCGTCCGCGTGACTCGCGGCGCTTCCGTGTGCACGTCCGCCACCAGGAACACGGCGCCCGCGCTCGTCGCGGCGACGATCCCGCCTCCCCAGACCTCGCAACGAACGATCGCGGCGCCTCCTCGAGCGCCGCTCTTTTCTTCATCCTCTCGCCGAGAGAACGAGAGTCGGGCGTCCCGAACCTTCCGGCCCCCCAGATCGTGCACGACCACTCGGCCGTCTCCGTGCACGCACACCAAGAGCTCTTCGCCCGTCCAGCCGTGCGCGACGAGCTCGCACGAGCTCTGGTACGCGATGTCGCACAGATGAACGCCCGAGGCGCTGTACACCGTGAACTGCTGCGCGTGCCGCGTGGAATCTGCGGCGGCGTTCGCGCTTTTCCCAGCAGAGGAACGCACGGCGAAGGCCCCGCCGTTGACAGCGGCGGCACAGTTCCTGCCGTCTACGTGCACGTCGCTGAAGCTGTACAGGTGGCGACGGTGATAATGGACGTTACCCAGACGCTCCCATTCCGAGGGAGGCGCTGACATCGAGGTCAACGTCGCTCCCACGGGAATGAGGAAACTCACGGGATCTGGATTGTGGAACCGCTTCTACGATTTTTTTGAAAAAAGCAATTGGCATTGAGCCTTGAGGGCCACACTGGTCGGGGCGGGCCTGACGTTGCCATGTTCGGGGTGCCGGCCCTCAGGCCTCGGACCTCGAACGGATACGACCCGCGTGTCGATGTCGCGTCGAAGGAAGAGGCGCACGCGATGAACGTCAACATCGCGGGATCCACGACAGGTGCTCAGTACCCGCACTCGGCCGACGCGGCGCAGCGCGAGACAGAGCTGCGAAACCGCCACCAGGAGCAGTTCAACAAGCTGAGAGCCCGCCTGCGGAGTCTCGAAACGGAGTCCGCCATCATGTCACAGCCCGTGCTGGAGCTCCGGCGCAAGCAACAGGAGCTCTTGGCGAGCAAGAGGTACGCCGAGGCGTTCGAGCACATGAAGATCATCAAGGCTGCCGAGAAGGAAGTCATGCAGGCGCACCGCGAGGAACACAGGCGCGTGAACGAAGAGAGCGTCCGGAAACTGCTGGAGGACCAGGCGAGGGAACGCGAGAGTCTCCGAAAGAGTCTTCGGGGGGCGAGCGCGCGCGTCCAGACGCATCCCCGATCTTCGGGCGCCGGCGACCGCGCGGGCGACCCGGCGAAGCGGCCGGCGCCCGGCCGAGGCGGATTCGACGCCGGCGTCCCGGCGATTTCCGCGGCGGGCATCGCGGGAACGGAGCCGAGATCGATCCACCACGTCGACGCGTGGCGCGCCCCTTCTCCCGGGGTGTACTACTACGACGTCCCTTCCACCGCCGGGCCGGGGTTTAGGTCGCCTCCGCGCGACGCGCGCGGAGGCGAACACGCGCCGCGCGGGGATCGAACGCGAAACCGCGAAGAAGAAGAGGCGTCTCGGAAAAGAGTCTTCGACGCGCGCGCTCACGAGCGCGCGCTCGCGGCGCCCGTCTCGGCGCGCGCCGGGCCGCCGTCCGCCGGTCCGGCGAGCATGCGTTCGATCCCGGACACGTGGCAGGCGACCGCCGTGAACGCGCGGCCGCGCGGCGACGGCGGCGCGCCGGGCCGAGCCGAGCCGCACGCCACCGGCGCCGGAGCCGAGTCGCTGGAGACGGCGGCGAGCGCGTTGCTCGCCGCCGCGCTCGCGCTCGTCGGCGGCGGCGTCTCCGCGCGCGCGGGGCGTTCCTCGACGGCGCGCGACGCGGGAGGCTCCCCGCGCGATTCCGCGCGCGCGCGCCCGGATGGCGACGCGTCCTCGGAGGCGTCGCGCGGCGAGACGCGCGGCGTCTCCGCGGTGGGCGTCGTCGCGGACGCGAGCGTTCGCGACGCGACGCCGGTCGCGGAGGGGAGGGGGGAGGGGGGAGGGCTCGCCGCGTCGCGCGCGCGCGACGCGCTCGTGTCGGGCGCTTCGAAGATTCGCGCCGGCGCGGCGGCGCTCGACGCGTTCCGCTCGACGCGGCGGCGCGGAGACGACAGCGAGGACGAGGACGAGGATCTCGACGACGCCCCACTCACCGTGCTCGGCGCGCAGGCCCCGAACGCGGGGGGGCACGTCGTGCCCAGCATCGATTTATCGCGGCTCGACCCACGCGGCGGCGAGCGGTTCTCGCGGGACGCGAGGGACGAGGCGCCCGCGGCGGCGCCTCTGGAACCTCCGCGCGGCGCGCGGAAGTTCCTGAACGCGAGCGCGAAGGTCACCTCACTGGTGCGCGTTCGGTCGTCCAGCGACGCGGCACGCGGCGAAGGGCGCCCCGTCCGCGACGCGGGCGAGGACGCCGCGGATGAGGCGCGGCGCGGCGACGCGGACGGCGGACCCGGACCGACGGCGGTGGCGTTGGCGGCGGCGTCCGCGCAGCCCGAGCGGACGGAGTCGCGCGACGCCCTGATGTCGCGCGTGAAGAAGAAAACTGCGGCGGCGAAGCTGCTCATGAGGAAGGCGAGTCTCTCCTCCGCGACAAAAGCGCCGCGCGACGACGCGGTCTCGGAGTACTCGTCGCCGCTCAGTCACGGCGAGTCGCGACGGCCCGAGGAGGCTGATGAGGCTTCCACGGACGCGGCCACCTCCGAGCGCTCCTCGCTCGCGAGTTCCGTCGACGCGGACTCCCCGCAGAAGCCGCGGCGCGCGGCGCCGGCGGCGCCGGGCGCGCCGCAAACGGAGGCCAAGCGCGCCGCCAAGGCGGAGCAAGAGAACCGGGTCGCGGAGGTCCAGAAGCGGCAGTTCACCACGGAGGATTTCCGCAACTTGTTCTCTTATTCCCGGCACGGCAAGTACAAGCAGGTGACCGATTTGCTGAAGAGCGGATGCCCGGCGGAGGGGCGCGATAAGTTTGGCAACAGCCCGCTCGTCATCGCGTGCCAGAACGGAAACGCGCGGATCGTCAAGGCGCTGCTGCGGCACGGCGCGAACATAGACGCGCAGAACAAGCAAGGATGCACCGGGCTCCACTACTGCATCGCGTACGGATTCAACTCTCTGAGCGACTACCTCATCGCGAAGGGAGCGAATGACAAGCTGTTGAACAAACTCGGTCTGACCCCTTACGAAGGCATAAAGTAGACTAGCACTCTTTTACAACAGAGAGCGACGGACGTCGACGTCTCTCTCATCGTTTCCGCTCAATCTCCCGATATTTTCGTCTCCAGTCGAGGTGTTGTTTCTCCGCCTCCGCGAGTTGCTCCCGCAGCAGGTCCCGAGTCGCACGCCACGCGTGCACCTCGCTCTCGGCCGCAGCGAGCGAGATGGTTTTGTCCAGGCGCTTCGCTTCGCGCCCCTTCGCGTCCGCCGTGAACGCCGCAAACGGGTCGAGCTTGCTTCGCGCTCTGAGGTCCACGGCTTTGCTCTGCAGTTCCCTGAGCTCAGCCTTCTGCTCGTCCAGCCGCTTCGTGTCCGCGTCGGATGTTACGGAGGCGAACATGTGCGGGTATAACATGGGAACCAGCTTGGCGCGCACTTCCTCGACGTCCATCGCGCCGACCTCGCCGAACCAATTCCGAGGAGGCTCGGCGGGTCCCGAAGCCGCCGCCGCCGCCGCCGCCTCCTCCGCCACCGCCGCATCCGCAGCGTCAGTCCCCGAGGCGGCACGCGTCGCGGGTGCTTCCTCGGGCTCGGCCGCTTGCGCCTCCGCCTCCTCGACGCTCGATTCGCCGACGTCCTCTTCCTTCAATGGGTTCCCCTGCTCCGCGTTGTATTTTGACAGCGCACGCGCCAGCGCTTCGCCCTCTCCGGCGGCTCTGTTCGCCACCTTCGCGAAGTTCCCCGCGTCGTCCCACTTGGAGCCGACCGCCTCGAATGTCCTCACCACCGATCCCATGTCCGGTCTATCCACTGGGCTGGCCGCCCACATGGCGGAGATGACATCGGCCAGTCGCTTGTCACACGAGCTCGGGAGAGGTAAGCGCTCGTTCCTGCCCACCACCGAGTCAATGACTTCTTGTTTCGAGATGTTCGCCCCCGTCCAGGGGATCCGCCATTCCATGAGCTCCCACAGCACGATCCCGAGGCTGTACACGTCCACTTTATCCCCGGAGTACCCCACCGGGGGCGTCGCCCCTTCTAGGGGGGGCTCGAGCATCTCGGGGGCCATCCACAACATGGTTCCCACGGGTTGCCACCGCCCGGAGAAACCGAGCAAATTCTTTTTGGGCCGCCGCGGCATCTTTGATATGGGCGCCGCGCTACCGAAATCACACATCTTCGCTCGAACGCGTCCCAAGTCGGGACACCACGTGAGTAACACGTTGCTGCTTTTAATGTCGCGGTGCGCGAACCCGGCGTTGTGCAGGTACTCCAACGCCAAGGCGACGTCCATCGCGATGGCGGGAATGTCAAGCAGAGGCATGTCTTTCGGCACACCCACGAGGTCTTCGGAATCCTCGCCGTCGCTCTTCGCGGCTTTTATTTCCTCGCACTTCACCGCGTTCCACAAGTTTCCCCCCTCGCAGTACTCCGTGACCATGAACGGCTGAGGGGATTTTCCGAAATGGTGCATCTTGATGATCCCGGGGTGGTCGACACGACCCAGCAACAGCGCTTCTCGCCGAAAGTTACGCACGAAATCCTCGCTCGTCATCGACGTCAACAAAATCTTCACCGCGAAGACCGTACCCGTCTCGCCCTGCCATCCCGCGGCACCGTCCGAGCCCGTCCCCGCGTCTTCGAGGCTCACCGCCTTGAATATAGCCGCGTAGCTCCCCTTGTCCACGCAATCTTGAAGTTCCAGGCCGATCTCTGCGAAAGGGTCGTGGGAAAGGGGATCGGGTCAGCCGAGAGACGGGACGAGCGCGACGACGGCGAGGGTTATGCCAAGATGTCCACGCCGGCCGCACCTTTGAGTTTACCAGCGAGCGTGATTTCGTCGATCTCACCGACGCTCTGTCGCTTCTTCGTCACGGTCGCCCGCGTCGCCCTCACATCACGACGTTTTCTCGGCTGTCGGGACGTTCTGACCGGTGGACGAACCCACGGACTCGAGCTCGCGACGACGCCGAACGACATGATCGCGCGAAGCGAACGCCGAGTTCCAGCCTCTTCGTACGTATCCGGTAATCAAGAGCGCGACGTGACCGTGGAAAGGATGCGTCTTCTCCTCGCGCTTTCAGCCCGGCAACACCCTCTGGTGGTCTGCCTCCACCAACGAGGTTTTAACAGCTGGCGATGGATTTGTTTTTTTTCGGCTGGAGAGCGATGACAAAGTCGGTGCTGAAAACACGAGAGTGCACGACAAGAAGACAACACACCTGCGCGCCCGCGCGCGGGGGCCATGCCGTCGGCACCCGATGGCGCGCCGTCGCCGCAGCGCGTCGTTGAGGTGAAGCACGGCAAGCGCAAGGTGGATATCGTCGTGGAAGGCGCCGCGACCGTGGCGTGGTTGATGGAGGAGATCTTCACCGAAACGGGCGTCTTGCGGAAACACCAGAAGCTGCTGTGCAAGGGAAAGCAGCTGGTCGCGACGGAGACGGTGGACGCGCAGTGCATGTTCAAGAACGGCAAGACGACGGTAATGCTGCTCGCGAGCGCGGGGGGAGGTGGCGCGCCGCCTCCTCCCCCCACCTCGGGGCAGCAGGCGCTCGCCGCGAGCCGTAAGGCGAAGTTCGACGCGATGGTGGCGCAGAGGATGACGCCCGGCGAAAACGCCTGTGGTCCACCCGGTGAATCTCTGGAAGCCACCGTCGCTTCGCGCGTCGTCGCCTGGCGATCCACCGGGATCGTTGGCATGCGAGAGTTGGGATTGCGAACGATACCGAGCGAGGCGTTCGCGATCGGACCGAAAGCGCGCGTCGCGGACGCCACGGCGAACGCCATCGCCGCGGTACCGAGACGCGTCGCCGAGTGGTCCAACTGCGCGAAGCTCCATCTGGGTAAAAATAAACTGACCCTCGAAAGCGTCGATTGGGAAGCCTTGGCGACGCTGACGAGCCTCACGCACCTCCGCTTGGACGAAAACGACCTGGTGGGCACGTTGCCGCGGTCTGTCGCGTTCGCGATGCCCAGGCTGGAGGTGTTGGCCTTGGACGGGAACCGAATCGCGTCGCTCCCGGATGACGAGGAACCGACGGCGACGGATTCCGTCGCCGACGACGACGACGCCGCCGAAAAAAGATACTTCCCCGCCCTCGAGCGCGTTTCCTTCGCTCGAAACCTCGTCACGCGTCTCCCCGATGCGTTCGGGACGTGCGTGCGCTTAGAGACCATCGATGCGAGTCACAATTTGATTGCGGAAATACCGGCATCCTTGGCGTCGGCGCCGCGGTTGCGCGCGCTCAATCTGGACGGCAACAAAACGTTAAAAGCGCGAGGCGTGCCCGTGACTTTTCTGAAAAACGCCGTCGCGCTGGACCGACTCACGTTCCACGGGTGCGATGTGGAGATGGAGACGCTGCGCGAGAGCGACGGGTGGCAAACGTACGACGATCGAAGAAAGAAACGCGCGGGAAAGGTTCTCGAGTCGAGGGTACTGTTGGGCGACGCCGCGTTCGACGAGGGCGCCGACGTCGAGCGACGCAAAAGACACTGAGCTGAGCGTTTGGCGTGTTCTTTCTTCGCGCGACGCGCGTTTCGCGTTTCGCGTTCGCCGAGCGACGCGCGACGTGTGACGTCGTAGACGTAGTCTCTAGTACCGAAGCTCGATAACTCTGCTCGGTAATAACTCTGCTAAAAACTCCCGCAGAGCTTAAAGAGACTACTCCCCGCAGTGTTTGAGCCGCGCGTTCCGCCGTTTGTTCTTCTTGCGCTTCTTCACCACCGTCTGCTTCCCTCGCGCGTACATTAGTACGCACGTTCATGCTAGCTATCTAAAAGAAAACTCTCTTGCGACGAGACTTTAAAATTCGGGAAGTTGCCGTACAACCGATTTTTATTTTCAAACCCAAAAAAAAGTTGTAATTTTGTAATTTTGTAATTTGTACGCGCGCAGTCCGGAAATAGTGTCGAAATGATTTATGAAAATCTGTGAATATGAATTTCCGCTTCTTGTCCTCCTCGTCTGTGTATCTCAGGTTGGCGAACCGCTGTTTGAACTTGTTGTACTCGTATGTGATGAGTCTCTCTGCGGGTCTGACATCCTCCGGAACGCCTCGAACCCACGAGCGCGTCGATTAATAACACGACGAGCAATACGTCGGCTGCAACAATCCCATGTCGTTCATGGCGTCACAGCACGCCGCAGTGTGCGGCGAGCAAACACAAGACGCTGGCACGTAGCCGTCCGCCGAACACGTCGTGAGCCCAGTCGCCTCGTACCTATCGTCGCATTCCACGGCGCACGACGACCCGTAGGGCAGATTCGAGCCGCACGTCCCGACGCCGCCATTCTGCGGCGGCGCGGAGGCGTCGCACGGCTCGAAGCCGATGACGCCGATGGGACCGTCGCCGTTATAAGGTACGAGCACGACTCGCCCATCGTCGGTTGCGGTGATCGCCGCGAACTCAGTCGGCGGGAGCCCTGATCCCAGTGTCGAGAACGTGTCCGTGGACGGGTCGAATATCCCAACGGAGTCCCTAGCTCCTGGGGGAATGACGATCCGTCCGTCAGGAAGCGCGGCGCTCAATCCGCCAAACCCGTTGTTGACATCCACCGTGTGCAGCGAGTCCGTCCGGTGGTCGAAGATAAGGATGTGATGGGCTCTAAACGATAACAGCACGACTCTTCCTTTCGGGTCCTGGATCCCACTCACCATCCACGCGGCTTGGCATTCCACCGCATCGTCGTCGCACAACATCGGCGGCGTCCGCATTGTCGTGAACGTGTCGTTCCAGGGGTTGAATACGCCGACATCTAGAGTCTGAGACGGTACGAACACGACTCTGCCATCACCCGCCGTGACCGCTCCGATGAACCTGTAGTATCCGAGGGAATTATGGGTGTGCATCGGATCAACGGTCCTGGCTTCGATTGTATTTGTGTCGGGATCGAAGATGCCAAACTGGTTGGAAAAATTCGGCGGGAACACGACGCGACCGTCACCCGCTTTCGCGCCCAAAAGGAAAGCATTCCCTGAGAGCGGCAAGTTCATCGCAGTAGCCGTGTTCGTCGAGGGGTCAAACACCACGATTTGACCACCGCCGTACGGGGTAATGACGACGCGTCCGTCGTCGATCAAGACTGCGCCCTGCAAGGCGTTGTTACATCCGGACGTCCCCGTTTTGACTGTGATGAAAGTGTCCGTGTCAGGATCGAGCAAGCCGATATCACACTGCTTGGGCGGGAACAGGACTCGACCGTCCCGGAGGTTCACCGGAACTCCATGAAACTTCCAGTCCAAGGTGAATGGTGTGCCGTCGGCGTATGTCGTCGCTATGGTCGAGAACGCGTTGGTTGAGGGGTCGAAAACTCCGACGTAATCTGAAGTCATGGGCTGGAAAAAGACTCGGCCGTCACCGGCCGTTGTGGCGCCACTAAACACACAACACTGATTACCGCCAAGGTCTGCCAGCGAAGGTATGGTCACGTCCATGGTGAGCTGAAGTGTTAGTTGTGTCGACAACGATGGCAAAAAGAGTTGGGCGACGAGCAGAAACCTTAATACACTTCGGCGAGCCATCGTGAGGATCACACGATTTCGTTCGTTCGATCTCGAAACCCTAGCTGAGCCCACGACGATACGTGGGTCTCGAGAGTAAGCAAGACGTGTTGCCTTGCGTGACACTACCTCCAGCTTCGATGATGAGCCTTGTGACTACCAGAAGGCAGGGTCGTGCCTGGTGCCTGGTGCGGTCGAGAGTGATCGTGACCTCACGTGTTCAGAACTTTTTGGGGGAACTTGTTTTTCAGAGACTAAATGCGCACTGGGTTTTTCGTAAAACGCCCACAAAACCATTTCTTTTACGGAAACGCCGACCTTTCGGAACAGCGAAAAGCCAAAAAGGGCCGAAAGGCAAAACAACTTTTTCGGGAAAAGGGGGTTCGTGTTCTGACTAAATCGCATACGAAAAGCAACCAAGAAAAGCAACCCCTTTTCTCTTTCGGATTTCGAGAAAATGCGCGGCGAGGGCGAACGACAACCAAAGAAAGCATTTGCCTCGCACGTGATCCCGCCACATAACTCCTGTCCCGCGACATCACGTCCGACACGAGGTACGTCTTACCCTCCCCTTCTCCCGACCGATCCGCACGCACCCCTTCTCGAGTCTTGCGTATCGCGCGCCGCGAGTTTCACGCCGAAGCCGACGCGCGACGCCGACCTCCGGCGCGCGTGTCCTCGGTAATCGCAAAAGGTCGTGACCGACGTGTCGTGATTTTTCCGACCAACGCACCTCCCGTGCGCGCGCCTCGCGCGCCGCGGGCCGGGATCGCCCGATCGCCGTCCCGATCGAACCGATCGCGACGATCGTCGTCGCTGACCTCCCTCCTTCCCCTCCTCCCGCTCGACCCTCGCGTCGCAGCTAAAGCACCATGTCCGGTGCCTGTTATGAGAACGGCCTGCTGGGCAAGCCCGCGGGCGAGCCCGGCCTCGCCGAGTACTTCAGCGACGTCGACGGCGTATGCGTCAAGGATTCCTCGTACGTGCCCTGTCCCGATCTCACCTGCTGCGATATCGACGCGCTCGCGTGTTTTTCCTCTCGCGCGACGCGCGAGAGACCGTTGCCGGCCGCCGCCGAGGCGTCCAACTTTCGCGATTCTCGGCAACCGCCACCGACTCTGCGGGACCTCCTCCCCGTCTTCCCCCGACCGGCCGCTGACCGACCCTCCCCTCCCCGCGCAGCTTCTTCGGCGGTGTGCCGATCCTCCCCGAGTCCGCCGGCTACGGTATCGTGCTCGGCTTCGGCATCTTCTTCTCCATCTTCACCACCACCCTGGTACGTCCACGCTGTCCGAAGTTCCAGCAGACTTCGCGGACAGTTACGCTTCGGGGTTTCCCAAAACGCTTTCTCGACTTTCCCCGAAAAACCTACACTCAAGGTTTTCGGGTTCGATCGGCGAGCGATTTCTCGCGAAACCGTTTCGTGATGTCGACGCGTCAACGCGTGGAACGCAAACTGTATTTCGTCCGAGCGACGATTTTTTCGTTCTTGCGGAGAAGATCGTCAGATGGAAAAAAAACGCTCCCCCACTGATGAACCTTCCCTCCCGCTGACACCAAAACAAATAACCCAAACGCCCTACACGACGACAGGTGTACATGGACCAGCGCTACGTCGGCACGAACATCTCCTCTGAGTTCTTCAACACCGCGGGTCGCACCGTGAAGACCGGCCTGACCGCCGCCGTGATCGTCTCCCAGTGGACGTGGGCGGCGACGCTCCTGCAATCCTCCAACGTCGCGTATCAGTACGGCGTCTCCGGCCCGTTCTGGTACGCCTCGGGCGCCACCATCCAGGTGCTGCTGTTCGGCATCCTCGCGATTCAGGTGAAGCGCTTCGCGCCCACCGCGCACACCGTGTGCGAGATCATCGACGCGCGCTGGGGCCCCACCGCGCACAAGGTGTTCATCTACTTCTGCTTCTTGACGAACATCATCGTCACGTCGATGCTCATCCTCGGCGGCGCCGCCACCGTCAACGCGCTCACCGGCATGAACACGGCCGTCGCGGGCTTCCTCATCCCCATCGGTGTCATCGCGTACACCATGGCGGGAGGGCTCAAGGCGACCTTCATGGCGTCCTACATCCACACCGCGATCATCTTCGTCATCCTGCTCACCTTCATCATGCTCGTGTACGCTTCGGGCGAAGAACCGCTCGGCTCCCCGGGCGCCGTGTACGACCAGCTCCAAGCCGTGGCGGCCAAGGACCGCGTCTGCACGCTCGGTGTCAACTACCACGACGGCCAGGCCTGCGGCCCCGTCCCGGACAACCGCGGCGGCTCGTACCTCACCATGATCTCCAAGGGTGGCATCATCTTCGGTATCATCAACATCGTCGGTAACTTCGGTACCGTGTTCGTCGACCAGTCCTACTGGCAGTCCGCCATCGCGGCGAAGCCCTCGTCCTCCACGAAGGGCTACCTGCTCGGCGGCCTCGTGTGGTTCACCATCCCCTTCTCCCTCGCCACCGCGATGGGCCTCTCCTCCGTGGCGCTCGACCTGCCCGTGACCGGCGATGAGGCGGGCTCCGGCCTCGTGCCCCCCGCCGCCGCCGTGCACTTCATGGGCAAGGGCGGCGCCGCGGCGATCACCATCATGCTCTTCATGGCCATCACCTCCACCGGCTCCGCCGAGCAGATCGCCGTGTCCTCCATCTGCGCGTACGACATCTACCGCAAGTACATCAACCCCAAGGCGACCGGCGAGGACATCCTGCGCGTCTCCCGCTACGTCATCTTCGGATTCGGTATCTTCTCCGGCGTGCTCTCCATCGTCCTCCAGGAGATCGGCCTGTCCCTGGGCTTCGTCTACCTGATGATGGGCATCTTCGTCGGCTCCGCCGTCATGCCCATCGCCTTCCTGCTCACCTGGGACAAGGCGAACGCCACCGGCGCCATCGCCGGCGCGTTCGGCGGCCAGATCCTCGCGGTCATCACCTGGATCGCGGTCTCTACCGACCCTAACGGGGCCGGCTCGAGCTACCCGGTCAACATCGACACCCTCGGCGCGAACTACCCCATGCTCGCCGGTAACGTCGTCGCCATCCTCTCCTCGGGCTTGATCTGCGCGGTGATTTCCATGTCCAACCCCCAGAACTTCGACTTCACCACCCTCGCGGGGAAGATCTCTCTCATCGACGACAAGATGCCCGACCTCGACCCCTCCGAGAACGACCCCGAGATGCTCAAGGACGCGCTCGGCTTCGTCACCAAGTGGGGCGTCGGCTTCTGCATCGTCATGGTGATCGTCTGGCCCCTGCTCTCCCTCCCCGCGGGCTGCGGCGTCTCCGGCGTCGAGTGCGGCGTCTTCTCCAAGGACTACTTCTACCTCTGGGTCTCCGTCGCGCTCGCGTGGGGCATCGTCGCCACCGTCGTGATCATCGTCATGCCCGTCTGGGAGTCCATGGACGCGATCAAGCTCGTCTGGAAGGGCGTCATGTCTAACGACGACGTGCACATGCGCCTCGACGGCATCGAGCTCATGCTCCAGAAGTCGCTCGGCGGAGCCGTGCCCGAGGGCCCCTACGCCTCGGACGACCCGTGCTTCCGCGCCAAGCTCCTCGCGCGCAAGCCCAAGGCGTAAAGCGCGCGAGGTGACCACGGACCCGCGTCGCGACTGAGAACATCCCCACATCCGTCGCGTCTGTCACTTCCACACGGAAACAGACGCGTCGTCGATGTCGCGCCTCTGGTGCGCGCGCGGCGGCGAGTGATCCTCGCCGCTCGGGCTTCCGGGTAGTTCACGAACGAACAAAGATTTATTTTTAGTTTAGCTTGGTCTGAGTTTTATTAAAAGTAAGACTTATTCAATCGAGGTTGAGCCTCAACTCAACCCGCGCTCGGCGTACGGCGCCGCGCCGAGCTCGTCGGCGAGCGGCGCGAGCGCTTCGCGAAGCGTCGCGTACACCAAATCTGTGGAGGACCCCGCGACGCGCAGGACGATCCCGCCCCCGTCCGCCTCGTCGCACCCGAGCGGCGCGGGAACGGGGCTGACCGAACACAGGAGCCAACTTTTTTTTTGCGAGTCACCCGAGTCACCCGAGTCACCCAAACTGTTCTCGAGTGGTCCCGAGTGATTCGCGAACACGCCCCTCGCGCCCCCCGCCACCGTCGCCGCCGCCGCCGCGCGCGTGCTGAGACGCGCGTGCCGCGCCGCCGCCGCGCACCGCGGGCCGAGGAGGATCGCCGTCGCCAGCGCGTGCGTGTCGCCCATTCTCTTTGCGAGCGCGCCCACGCGGTCGCCCTCCAGCCGAAACGCCTCCGCGCACACCTCCGCGAAAGAACCTCCGGGGTCGGCATCCGGGGTGGGACGCGCGTCGTCCGGGGTGGCGTCGCCGTCGATTCGAGACTGGCGACTGAGATTCGAGACGCCGAGATTCGGAAGCTCGGACGCGGCGAGCTCGGACGTCGCGAGTCGGTCGCGCGCGAGTCGGTCGCGCGCGAGCTCCACGAAAACCTCCGTGTCCGAGCGGTAGGATCCGAAGCACCACCGCTCGCCCCGCTCGAGGCCCTCCGTGAGGCGCGCGTCCGTCCCGGGCGCGATGCCGCCGCCGCGCGCGGAGACGAAGCCGCCGGCGCCGCCGCCGCGGAACGCGGCGCGCCCGGACACGAGCCAGTCCACGGAGACGAGCGAGGCGGTCGGGTGGAGCAAAAACCGCTGCGTTTGTCGGAATCGCGCGTCGCGAAACGCCTGCGTCGGGTCGGGAAGGCACGCGAGCAGAGCGCCGGCGCCCACGCGACCCGCCAACGCCTGCGTGGTTTCGCGTTCAGAGGTTCCTTGAATCGCGGTTCCTTGAATCGCTTCGTCCGAGGCGTCGCGGCGCGCGACTAAATGCTTGTATACCTTGTTGGTGCCCTGCGTCGCCAGGACGCAGGCGCAGCCGTCGGCGACGTCCACGCTCGCGCCGGCGCGGTCGCCCGCCACGAGCCCGCCGCCGAAGCTCACCTGGTAGCACCACACGCAGTCGGCGCCGGACGCGCGCTCGACGCCCGCCCTCCGCGGGCAAATCAAACGCAGCGGGTACGCGTGAAACAGGCGCGTCGCCGAGGCACGCCCCCCGGACCGGGAAACCTCCAGCGTGCCGCGCGCGCACGCGTCGCGCGCGGCGTCGTCGCGCGACGCCACGAGCGCCAGGCCCGAACGCGGCGCCAAACCCCACACCGCGTCCGTCCAAGAGTGCGTCTCGCGAGTCTTTTTTGCGACTCTTTTTTGTTCCTTCGGGCCACGCGCCACCGTCGCCGTCTCGGCGCCCGCCGCCGCCTCGCGGCGCTTCCGAGGCGACCGAGGCATGTCGGAGACTCTTCGCCAAAGGGAGCTCTCCTATATACGCGCGAACGCTCGGAGCGTTCTTTCCTGATTGAAAGAGACGTACTGTAAGAGATCCGCTCTTCACTAAAAAAAAAACGGTACGTATTCAGAATCAGGTGATCGATCAGGTGTTGAAGAGCCTGGAGAGGAGCGCGTCGTGGCCGGCGTGCACGACGTCCACCAGCGGCGCCGACGACGCCGCGCGCGACGTCATCGCCAAGAGCACCGCCCGTCGCTTTCGGCGCGGCGCGTCGTCGAAATCGTCGAAATCGCGAAATCGCGGAACCGCGGCGGCGAGGTCGGCGGCGCGGGCGCAGGCGTCCGCCGCCTCGGCGGCGGACGCGTCGGCGCGCGCGGCGCACCGGCGCATCGCCGCGCCCGCGGCGAGCGGGCCCAGGAGGTTGAGCCGAGTCGCCGCGCTGAGCGTGTCTCGGAGGGTGAGGTACACGAACATCCGCGCGGCGTGTTTCGCGCCGAACCCCAAAGCGCCGGTGACCGCGCCGAAGACGACGGCGACGTGCGCGCCCGGCAGCCGCGTCGCGCGCGCGCGCTCTGAACGCGCCGAGGCTTTCGCGCGACGCAACGCCTCGGTGAGGGGTTCGGAGAGGAACGAACTCTTTGGTTCAAACTCTTCGGTTTCGTTCGCGTTCGGGTTCGGGTTCCCGAACGCCGCGATCGCCGCGCGCAGAAGCGCCGCGCCCGTCGCGGCGGAGGCGCGCGTCGCGGCGGCGTTCCCGACGAGGCGCGCGGCGAGCCGCCGGTCGAGCGCGACGAAATCCTCAACCGCTTCAAGAATTAAGCGCTCTTCCCGAGTGTGAGGAAACGCGTCGTCGTCGTGCTTTTCGCTGACTAAATCGCCGGTGTCCTTCCTTCGGCCTTCCTGAGACGTCGTCTCAATCGTCTCAATCGTTCTTAGTCTCTCGAACACGCGCCGCGCGGCTTCCACGAACGGGACGCTCTGCGACGCCGCGTTGGCGACGCACTCCCGCGCGAACGTCCCCACGTCCCACCCGGTCTCCTCCTCTCCGCGGCGGCCGCTCCGCTCGTCCCCCCCCGCGACCAGTCCGGCGCGCGCGGCAGCCTCCAGGCCCTGCGAGTGCGCGAAGCCCCCCGTGGGGAGCAAGGGGTCGATCAGCTGCCACGTCGCCCAGTCCGCGAAGCCTCGCGCGTCGTCGTCTTCGCGAAGACGAGCGCGCGGGGCGGGACAAACGTCGCGGTCCGCGTCGGAAGGGTTAGGCTCGTCGGCGCCGGCGCCGACGGTTCCCGCCGCCGACGGTTCCCGCCGCTCTTTCCGCGTTTTCCGCCGCTTCGGCGACGTCATTTTGTCAAAAGTTTTCTTCTTCTTTGTTTTCGCAAACGACGCTCGCTCAGAAGAGCTGGTAGTTCTGCGTCAGCGGCAGCGTCTCCGCGGGCTCGCATCGCAGCGCGACGCCGTCGGCGGTGACCACGTACGTCTCGGGGTCCACCTCGATCACCGGCAGCGCGTCGTTCAGCCGCATGTCCGCCTTGGTCAGGCCGCGGCAGCGCGCCACGGGCTCGACGCGCTTGCTCAGGCCGTACGAAGCCGCGACGCCCGAGTCGACGCACGCCTTGGACACGAACGCCACGCACGTCTTACCGGGGTTGGTGGCGGCCCACATGGGGCGCATGATCACCGGCTCGGGGGTGGGGATGCTCGCGTTGGGGTCGCCCATCTGCGCCCAGGCGATCTGGCCGCCCTTCAGCACGAGCTCCGGTTTGCTCCCGAACCAAGCGGGCTTCCACAGCACGAGGTCCGCGAGCTTACCCGGCTCGACGGAGCCGACGAGGTGGCTCATGCCGTGCGCCACCGCGGGGTTGATGGTGTACTTGGCGATGAACCGCTTGGCGCGGAAGTTGTCTGCGCCGTCCGCGACATCCTCCGGCAGCGCGCCGCGCTGCGCCTTCATCTTGGCGGCGGTTTGCCAGGTGCGCGTGATCACCTCGCCGACTCGGCCCATGGCTTGCGAGTCCGAGGACATGATCGAGATGGCGCCCATGTCGTGCAGGATGTCCTCCGCGGCGATGGTCTCCGCGCGGATGCGCGACTCCGCGAACGCCACGTCCTCGGGGATGGAGGGGTCCAGGTGGTGGCACACCATCAGCATGTCCAGGTGCTCGTCCACGGTGTTCTTCGTGTACGGGCGAGTGGGGTTCGTGGAGGACGGCAGAACCTCCTTCTCGCCGCATATCTTGATGATGTCAGGCGCGTGCCCCCCCCCCGCGCCCTCGCTGTGGTACGTGTGGATGGTGCGGCCCTTGAACGCCTCCACGGACTTCTCCACGCAGCACGACTCGTTGAGCGTGTCGGTGTGGATGGTCACCGCGACGTCGTTCTTCTCGGCGACGGAGAGGCAAGTGTCAATCGCCGCCGGGGTCGTGCCCCAGTCCTCGTGCAGCTTCATGCCCACCGCGCCGGCGTCGATGATGTCCTGCAGCCCCTCCGGCTTCGAGGTGTTGCCCTTGCCGGTGAACGCGAAGTTCAAGGGCATCGCGTCCGAGGAACGCAGCATCATGCGCACGTGCTCGGGCGAGGGCGTGCACGTCGTTGCGCACGAGCCCGACGCGGGGCCGGTGCCGCCGCCGAGCAGAGTGGTGAGGCCCGAGGCGATCGCCTCCACGCCGATCTGCGGGCAGATGAAGTGGATGTGCGTGTCGAGTCCGCCCGCGGTGAGGATCGAGCCCTCGCCCGCGATGGCCTCGGTGTTGACGCCGACGATCAAACCCGGAGTGACGCCCTCCATCACGTCGGGGTTCCCCGCCTTACCGACGCCGACGATTAAGCCATCCTTGATCCCGACGTCGGCTTTGACGATGCCGGTGTAGTCCACGATCAGCGCGTTGGTGATGACGGTGTCCAGGCTCTCAGATGCGCCGACGCCGCACTGCTGGCCCATGCCCTCGCGCAGCGTCTTGCCGCCGCCGAACTTGCACTCGTCGCCGTACGTCGTGAAGTCCCGCTCCACGCGCACGAGCAAGTCGGTGTCCCCGAGCCGGACTAGGTCCCCGGTCGTGGGGCCGTACATCGTCACGTACTTCGCGCGCGAGAGCGTCACCGGCGGCAGCGCGGGCGCGGGGCTCGGGCCGGGGACGTGCAGGAATCCACCCTGTTCGACGCGGGCCATGATCGCCGCGACGTCGGCGACGCCGGGCGCCGCCGGGCCGTCCACGAGGTTGTTCCCCCCGCGCACGATTTTGTTCCCGGCGATCGGGACGAGAGGCACCTGCTTGCTCTCTCCCGGCTCGAAGCGCACAGCGGTGCCTGCGGGGACGCACAGACGCATGCCGATCGTCACGGCGCGGTCGAACGAAAGCAAACCGTTCGTCTCCGTGAAGTGGTAGTGCGACCCGACTTGAATCGGGCGGTCGCCGGTGTTGGTGACGGTCACGCCGATCACCGGGCGACCGTCGTTCAAAACGACTCCGGGCGCGTCTTTCAGGGGTATAACCTCACCAGGCACGACACCAGCGAGAGCGGTCTGTGCGGCGTCGACGTCGGCGTCGCTTCCGAGCCGCCCTTCTCCTTCGCCCTTCTTGCGCTTCTTGCCGCCCGCCTTCCCGGGGCTGATCGATCGATCGACGGCGCCGAGCGGAGGGAAGGCGGTCGCGTCCGGGACCGGCAGGAAGCTCCCGTGCAGCGCCAGCGCGAGGTCGCCGTCGTCCGTGGCGAGCGGGTCGTGGATGGTGACCAGCTTGGTGCCGTCCACGAACGTGCCCTCGACCTGCACCTCGTGCAGCACGTGCGCGACGGCGGGCAGCACGTGCCTCTTGCCGAGGATGCGACGGCCGACGTCCATGAGGTTGGCCACGCCGAAGTTCGCCCCATCCGGCCCGTCGCGGATGAGCTCGAGCAGCACGGACGCGATGAGCGCCGTCGCCTCGGGCAGGTTGAGACGCACGCCGCGCGCGAGCCGCTTCTGCGCGAGGGACCCGGCGGCGTGAAGCGCGAGCTTGTCCACCTCACGGGGAGAGAGATGCATCGTTCAGCGCGAATGGGCGACGACGCCGAGACGGAGAATGTTCGTTTTCTCGACACGCGCACGGAGCCCAGCAGCCTGAGCTGGCGGATCTTCGGGCGCAGCCTCGGTGACGGGCGGGGCTCGTGCCGCGCGACCGCGGCGTACGTCACGCCTCGCGGAAGCGAGGGCTGCAGCTGCTCGACCGCGGCGGCGCGGCGCGGGCGGTCGGTCGCCGGCGAGGGGGCGACGACGCGAGCGTTGTCGCAGGCCTCGACGAGGGTCGGGAACCCGCGGGAGCGCGCCGCCTCGGAACGGCGGGAGCGGGGAGCGTGTCGTCGGCGACGACGGGGGGTGGATATACCGCGGAGGTCCTTTCGGTGTTGGGGACGACAGAGATGGCGACGCGTCGGGGTGTCGGGTCAGTCTTCCGTCCGGTCCGCAAGGCGGGGATCAACCCTGATTCGCGCAATCGAAAAATATCGGAATTGGGGATGTCATCGGGCGCACCTCGACGCTCGTGGCGGAGGAGCCTGCGACGCGGCGGCCCGGAACTCGCGTGGTGACACGCGTTCGTGTGCTTTCGGCCGGGTCAGTCGACAGATCGACTCGGCTCATAGGCGTGAAAGGAAGTGGGCGGACACGAAGTCGCGCGACCTTTCGAGTCTCGTGAGAAAAGTGTCGGTCGCACACGACCGACGGTTGCGTGTGTGACTGGTGCGTTTATTTAGTGCTTCCTTTTTGCAAAATCAGCACCCCAGAAATCCCCGGTTTAATCGCGTTCGATCAAAATCCGGTGCATCAGATCTCGGTCCACGTCGCCGATAAAGCGTCGTGCGGTCGTTTCGCGTCGGTGGCGACCGATGCTTCACTCCCCGCACGCGGGGCACGCTTCTGCGCACCACTCGGGCGCGCGTGAGGGTTCGTTCGAACGACATGCACGCTATGTCGATGCGCGCGCTCGGCGGGGCGGGCATCGCGACGAGAGGGGACGCGACCGCGCGTCGCGACCGCGCCACCGAGAGGCGGGTGACGACGCGCGCGTCGGCGCGGTCGAGCCCGACCGAGCGCCGCGAGGCGCTCTCCCGGCCATCGACGCGCGCGTTCGGCGCGCCCGCGCCCACGCCACGCGTCGCGATCGGCGCGCTGGACGGGCGCGGGGGCGCGCGGCGCGTCGCCGCGCGCGGCGCGGAGGGCCGGGTGGAGCAGCTCGAGAGGCAGGTCAGGGAAGATCCGGTGACGCCGTCGACGCCGAGCGTCGGCGACGACGCGCGTCCTTCGGACGCGGTCGTCTCCGGCGCGGCGAAAACCGCGGACGTCTCGGAAACCCTCCGTGACGGAGCTCCTTCGAAGGACACGCGCGAAAAGGACTCAGACTCGCGCGCGAACCGCGAACCGCTCAGCCCCGGCCGACGGTTCCTGCTCAAAGCGCGACTCACCTTCCTGCTCTCCGCGGCGTGGACGGTGAAGTTTTTCAAGTCTCTCTTCGCGTCGCGCGCCTTTGCGTTTTTCTTCGCCGTCTTCGTAGCGGCGTCCGCCGCGCTGGGCGCGCGCGCGGTCGCGGCGCGGCGCTCCGCGCTCCGCGCGAGCGCGCCGCGCGTCGTGCTGTACAGCGCCTTCGTCAAGGACCTCGCGGCGAAGAAGGTGAAGCAGGTGCGCTTCGAAGAGGGCACCAGCCGCATCCTGTACGAGCTCGCCGACGGCGGGGCGGCGAAGAACGCGGGTTCTTCCGCGGACGCTTCCGCGAGAGATAAAAAGCGCTCTGGCGGCGAGACGACGTCGAGAACGACTAAAAACACTAAAAACACCGTGTTACAGACGAAGCGCATTCCGGACGAGAAGCTGATGAGCCGCATGGAAGCGGCGGGTGTGGATTTCGGCTCCGTCGCGGCGCCGCCCAGCAGTTACCTGTCCAAAGGCGCGTTGACCGCGATGGCGCTGTGGATCCCGCTCGTGCCTCTGTACTTCATCATGCGCAACATGGCCAACAAGCAGGGCGGCGGGGACGCCGCGAAGAAAGCCAAGAGCCGCGGCGTGGTGGACGACGCGCAGCGCGTGACGTTCGCGGACGTCGCCGGCGTCGACGAGGCGAAAGCTGAGCTGGTGGAGCTGGTGGAGATGCTCAAGAGCGCGGAGAAGTACGCGCGCGTGCGGAGCCGATTACCCACCGGGTGCCTCCTCGTGGGCCCCCCGGGCACGGGCAAGACCCTTCTCGCGAAGGCGGTCGCGGGCGAGGCGAACGTGCCGTTCTTCAGCGTCGCCGCGTCGGAGTTCGTGGAGCTGTTCGTGGGGCGGGGCGCGGCGCGCGTGCGCGAGCTCTTCGCCGAGGCGCGCAAAAACGCGCCGGCGGTGATTTTCATCGACGAGCTGGACGCCATCGGCGCGCGCCGCGGCGCGGGTCTCAACGAAGAGCGCGACCAGACTTTGAACCAGATGTTAGTGGAGATGGACGGGTTCAACAAACCGGGGGGCGTTTTAGTGCTCGCCGCGACGAACCGCGCGGAAGCGTTGGACCCGGCGTTGTTGCGACCGGGGCGGCTGACGCGCCGAGTGTTCGTCGGGCCCCCGGATCTGCCCGGCCGCGCGCGCATCCTGCGCGTGCACTTGCGCGGCGTGGAGACGAGCGCGAGCCTGGAGACGACGTGCGAGTCCGTCGCGCGCGTCACGCCGGGGTTCACGGGCGCAGAGCTCGCGAACGTCGTGAACGAGGCGTGTCTGCTCGCGGCGCGCGACGACCGCGAGGTGGTGGACCTGGACGACCTCGTGAAAGGCGCCGAGCGCACGCGCGACGGCGTCGGCGTCGGGAAAGGCGCCGCGTCTGTGTTGAGCCGCCTGCGCGAACTCGTGGCGAGGAACGACGGCTGGGGGGGGGGCGGGCCGGGCGACGGGGGTACCGGGGGCCCCGGGGGGCCGGAGAACGTCGCCGGGGGGAACAGGAAGCAGGGGGTCGGGCTCAGCATGCCGCCCACGTGACGCGCGACGAACGCGCGTACCGCGCGGCGGATCGAGGCTGGGAAGAACGATCGCGAAAACGAACGCCCGCGTGTTGTCATCAGTCTCGATTTTCCGTAACAAATCGTATATACGTAAAAAAAAAAGCAGCAGTCGATTAATCGATAAGATGGCGAGTCGTGACTCCAGAAACGCACCCATCATTCGACGACCGTTCCTTATCCTCATTCGATTGATGCATCCACCGGAAACCGCCGCATCTCGCTTTTGTCGCCGTCGCTCGCTTCACAGTTGGAGATCTTCGCCTCGTTTCGCGCCGTCGCTCTCACGGCGACCCACTTCCTCGCGCGTTCGCTCGTCGTCGAGGAGCACCCGCGGCGCCCCGTGTCGAGGTTTCCCCCAGTCCGTCTCCACGATGGCCGCGCAGTGCGCCGCCGCGCGCGCGCCGTTCGCGGCGCCCGCCGCGATCAAGCGCGGCGCCAGGGCGCGCGCCCGCGGTGCGGCCGGCCGCTCGCGGACGCGTCTCGGCGGCCGAGGCGTGATTCTCGCCTCCACGGGCGGAGGCGCCCCCGCGGACGCGGACGTCGTCCGCGCGCCTCGCCCCGAGTACATCCCCAACAAGATCGACGACCCGGACTACGTGCGCGTCTTCGACACCACCCTGCGCGACGGGGAGCAGTCTCCGGGTACGAACCCTACGCGTCGTTTTGATCACCCGCGCGATGATCCGCGATTCGTCGCCACGCGTCCGGCGTAAACCCCGAGTGCGCGACGTTCTCGAGTCGTGAACCGAGGAAAGTCGAACGTCGCGTCTGTCGTTTTCCGCGAGTTCCCGCGAACCTCGCGCTCACCACCCCGTTCGCCTCCGCCTCTACCGACCTCTACCGACAGGCGCCACTCTGACGTCGAAGGAGAAGCTCGACATCGCGCGCAACCTCGCGAAGCTGGGCGTGGACATCATCGAGGCTGGTTTCCCCATCGCGAGCCCGGATGATCTCGAGGCGGTGCGCAACATCGCCAAGAACGTCGGCAACGAGCCGTTTCCGGACGGATACGTCCCCGTGATTTGCGGCTTGTCGCGCGCGAACAAGAAGGACATCGACGCCTCGTGGGAGGGGGTTCGGCACGCCATGCGCCCCCGGATCCACACCTTCATCGCCACGAGCAAGATCCACATGGAGGACAAGCTGAAGAAGACCCCCGACGAAGTCGTCCAAATCGCCGTCGACGCCGTGACGTACGCTCGCTCGTTAGGGTGCGCGGACGTCGAGTTCTCCCCCGAAGACGCCGGACGATCGGAGCCGGCGTTTTTGCACCGCATCTTGACCGCGGTGGTCGAGGCGGGCGCCACGACTCTGAACATCCCGGACACCGTGGGCATCTGCCTGCCCGAGGAGTTCGGCGCGCTCATCGCCGGCATCAAAGCCGCCGTCCCGGGCGACTACGTCATCAGCACGCACTGCCAGAACGACCTCGGGTTGTCCACGGCGAACTCGCTGGCGGGCGTCGCCAACGGCGCGCGCCAGGTGGAGTGCACCATCAACGGCATCGGCGAGCGCGCGGGCAACGCCAGCCTGGAGGAGGTGGCGATGGCCATCTGGATGCGCGGCGCGGAGAAACAGTTCTTCGGAGGCCACTCGGCGTACACCGGGATCAACCCGGTGTACATCTACCCCTCGAGCAAGATGGTGAAGGACTTCTCCGGGATGGCGGTGCAGCCGCACAAAGCCATCGTCGGCGCCAACGCGTTCGCGCACGAGTCCGGCATTCACCAGGACGGCATGCTCAAAAATAAGAAGACGTACGAGATCATCGCGCCCGAGACGATCGGGTATTTCCGCGGCGAGGACTCGGTGGGCGTGGTGATGGGGAAGCACTCCGGGCGGCACGCGCTCTCCAGCAAACTGATCCAGCTGGGGTTCCCCATGGAGGGCGAGGCGTTGAACGACATGTTCACGCGATTCAAGCTGGTGGCTGAGCAGAAAACCGGGGGGGTGGACGACGACGAGATCATCGCCTTGGTGACGTCGCAGGAGGGCGCGGCGGAGGAGACCGTCTCGTGGCGGCTGGAGGATGTGCAAGTCGTGTGCGGCACGATGGGGCTGCCCACCGCGACGGTGAAGATGACGGGCCCGGATGCCATGACGCGCGTGGCGTGCTCGGTGGGCAGCGGGCCGGTGGACGCGGCGTACAAAGCCGTGGACGAGCTCGTGCGCGTGAACGTCGAGCTGGTGGAGTACTCTGTCACGGCGGTGGTGGAGGGCATCGAGTCCCTGGCGCAGACGCGCGTGTCGATCCGCCCGGACCCGCCGCTCTCGGGCGGGCTCGCCATGATCAAATCCAACGCGCAGACGGGCGCGGCGATTGCGCGCTCGTTCACCGCCACCGGCGCGGACACGGACATCGTGGTGTCCTCGACGCGCGCGTACGTGGCGTGCCTGAACCGCATGATCGCGTACCACGCGAGCTCGGTCAGCGCCGCGGAGGAGGAGGCGGCGGCCGCCGCGGAAGCCGCCGCCGCCGCCGAGGCGGAGGCGGAGGCGCCCGCCGCCGCCGCGTAGATTTTTTTTAACGAGATCAGTCCAGAGTTCACAGTCACAGGCTCAGAGCGTCACAAGGTGTCCTGTTCGTAAAGAAAAATACCCTTCGTCGCATTGGCAGGCGCGCCGGCCGGCATGTCGACGTACGTGTACGTGGACGACGAGGCCGATGCGTTCCGCGGGGGCGCGCATGGCGCGGGGCGAAAGCCCGTGCAGCGGCGCACCGTGGACTACACCGCCACGACCGTGCGGCACATAGAGGTGCGCGGCGATCTCGCCCGCGATCCAACAACGACGCGCGCGTCGTCCATCCCTAACGCGAGCTCAGTCCGTCGGCCCGCGGGTTCGCGCCCGTCGCGAGCCCGTCAGCCTCGGCGACGCGCGGCCGACGCCCCGCGCGCGCGGATGGCTCGGTCGCGACGACCGCGCGTCTTTCGCCCGATCACCCGCCCGACTGACGACGCGCCCACGTGTCCTCCCTCGATGCTCGTCCCGCGCGCGAAAACGCAGAGCCGCGTGTACCAGAAACATCCGTTCGACAACGAGATGCTCCAGGCGACGTCGGGCGCGATGCTGGATTTCATGCCCCCCAGCGCGTATCCGCACGCGCCCGCCACGTCCTTCGCCACCAAGTTCGTGCACGTCAGCACGAACAAAATACGCACGGGCGTGAACCAGGTGCTGTTCATGCCGGATGGCCGGCGTCTGCTGACCTGCTCGGTGAATGGCGAGTTCACCATGTGGAACGGCATGAGTTTCAACTTCGAGACCATTCTGCAGGCGCACAACTGCGCGATCCGAACCGCGACGTTTTCGCACAACGAAAACTGGCTCATCAGCGGGGACGACGCGGGGACGATCAAGTACTGGCAAACCAACTTGAACAACTTGAAGAGCATCGCGAACGCGCACGCCGAACCCGTCCGAGGAACCGCGTTTGCGCCGAGCGACTTGAAGTTTTGCTCGTGCTCGGACGACACCACGGTGAAGGTGTTCGACTTCGCGCGCGCCGCGCGAATCTCCACGCTGTCCGGGCACGGCGGGGACGTGAAGTGCGTGGACTGGCACCCGCGCTCGGCGCTCCTGGCGTCGGGAGGCAAGGACAGCCTGGTGAAGCTCTGGGACGCCAAAAGCGGTAAGGGCGTCGCGTCGATACACGCGCACAAGAACCAAGTCGGCGCGCTTTCCTGGAACGCCAACGGGAACTGGCTCGCCACGGGGTGCCGAGGCCAGCAGCTCAAGGTGTTCGACGTGCGCACGCTGAGAGAGCTGGAGAACTTCCGCGGGCACGCCAAGGAGATCACGTCCCTCGCGTGGCACCCGCACCACGAGACCCTGCTCACCAGCGGCGGGTTCGACGGCTCCATCCTGTACTGGATCGTCGGCCGAGGGCCGGATGAGGGCGACGACGCCGCCGATTTCCTCGCCGCCGGGTCGCGCCAAAAGGCCCACGCGCACTCCGAGAGCACCGGGCCGTGCGCTGAGATCAAGGGCGGGCACGAGGCTGCGATCTGGAGCCTGGCGTGGCACCCCGCGGGGCACATCCTGTGCTCGGGGTCCAACGACAACACCAGCAAGTTCTGGTGCCGCAACCGACCGGGCGAGGCGCCCCGGGACACCAGCGTGCGCAGCGGGCCGGCGGCGCTCGCCGAGCAGGCGCTCATGGAGGCGCAGATGCAGGCGAACGACGCGCAGGCGCGGGCCGGCGGGGGGGGAGGGTACAGGGGGGGGATGGCGGGCGGGAGGCGACCGGGAGGGCCGCCCGCGGGGTTCCCGGGGTTCGGACCGGGGCAAAACCGGCCGCCGCCGCCCGCGCCGCCGCCGGGTGCGCCGAGGGGTGCGCCGCCGCCCGCGCCGCCGCCGGGCGTGCCGAGGGGTGCGCCCCCGCCCGCGCCCCCGCCCGCGCCCCCGCCGGGCCGGCCGCCGCCACCGGGCGCGCCGCCGGGCCTGCCGCCGGGCCTGCCGCCGGGCCTCGCGCCCGCGGCGAAGAGGCAGAGGAAGGGACCGCCGGGTTTGTAACACGACACCGTTTCGCGTTTTTTAGGAGTGTCGCGGCCGGAATCGCGAACCCGAAACGAACCGGATAGGTCCGACATCGAACGAAGACTGCTTGCTCGTGGTGAGGGGTGCGATCGTGTTTTTTTATTTTTCTTTCGCGATCCGCCACGCCGCAGTCGCAGGGAGGCTGTCTGTGTCGTCGCGGAAACACCGGCGTCGACGCCGGCTCGGGCGGGAAGAGCGCGGCACGTCTCGACGCGTTCGCGACGTTCACGAAGGCGACTGTCGGATATCGTTTACAGGGTAAGCTACGACTCGACGCACTCCCGAACGGGACGCCGCTCGTTGAAAAGAGGACGTGACGGCTGAGCCGAATCGCACGTTTCGATCGGCTCCCTCGTCCGCGCGACCGCTTAGTGATCGCCGCCGTGCTTGGAAGACTCGGGCTCGGGGAGGGTGGAGAACGCGGCGATGCCGAGCGCGACGGTGAATCCGACGGCGAGCTTGAGGTCGATGGGGGTGACCTCCTCCTCGGCGAGCGCGGCGGCGGCGGGGAGCAGCGCGGTGGACGCGGTGAGCGCAACCTTAGCAGCCTTGGAGGCCGCCTTCTTCGCGTCCGTCACGAGCGACGCGCGCGCGACGGTGGCGCGGCGGGCCTTGACGGGCGCCTTGGCGCGCACGGTGAGGGCGGTGGTGTTGGCGACGGCGAACATTTTGGTTTCGGTGGATCGACGCGAGGCGTGGAATGGAGGTGGGGAGGGAACGCGCGAGGCGCGGACCCACCGTCAATCGCTCGAAGGGCTCTTTTCCGGTCGCGATCGTCGAATATTCGTGGCTCGCATTATCCTATTTCGCTGCCAGCTGGCTCCCTCCGGGCGCGTTAACCCCCGAGACGAGGGTTAAAAAAGTCGATCGGGATTGTCCACCGCGTTGTTGTGTCACGTTCTCGCGATCGGCGGTGCGCGTCGCGACACTCCCCGACGCACCACCGTTTCGAAGTCCACTTCGCACCAACCAAGATGGCTTCCTGCACCGCCTCCCTCGTCGCGCCCGCGCTCCGCGTCTCCGGCGCGCGCCGCGCCGGCGCGCGCCGCGCGTCCCGCGGCCCCGTCCGCGTCGCCGCGTCCTCCGTGGAGGAAATCGCCGGCACCGGCGATCTGCCCGCGGTGCGCCTCACCGCGAAGAACGGCGACACCGCCACCGCGTACCTGTTCGGCGGCGTCGTGACTTCCTTCGTCAAGAACGGCCGCGACGTGCTGTACGTGCGCCCCGACGCCGTGTTCGACAAGTCCAAGCCCATCTCCGGCGGCCTCCCGCACTGCTGGCCGCAGTTCGGCCCAGGAGACATCCAGGTGCACGGCTTCGCGCGCAACGTGGACTGGGCGCTCACCGAAACGAAGGAGGGCGACGCGCCGTCCATCACCATGACCCTTCTCCCCTCCGAGTACACCAAGGCGATGTGGGACAAGGACTTCAAGGTGACGCAGACCATCACCCTGGAGGACGGCGCGCTCACCGCCACCATGAAGGTCACCAACCCCGGCGCGGAGGCGTTTTCGTTCACGGGCTCGTTCCACACCTACTTCGCGGCGAAGATCGACGAGGTGGCGGTGACGGGCATGGAGGGGTGCGAGTCCCTGGACCGCCTCGCCAACGAAAAGGGCTCCGTGGATGGCGCCGTCACCATCTCCGGCCCGGTGGACTCCGTGTACTACGACGTCCCGAAGGACATCACGCTCGCGGTGGGCGGCGGCGACGCCGTCACCGTGTCCGGCTCGGGCGGCTGGAAGGACGCCGTGGTGTGGTCCCCCTGGACGGACATGGAGGCGTGCTACAAGGAGTTCGTGTGCGTCGAGAACGCGGCGTGCGCCGAGCCCGTCGTCGTCGAGGCGGGCGGCGAGTGGGAGGCCACCACCGTGCTCAAGTGAATCACGGTCGACCGTACGTACCTTCCGTGAGAAGAGTCTTTTTTCTTTTCGCGCGTCGGTGAAAAGTCTCGCGAGCGACGCGTGAGGTGATCCATATTTCGCCTTCTCTAGTACGTATTCGCCATCACGACACGATCGTCTCGGAAGTACGACCTACCCCTTCGTCTCCGAAGCGCGACCGTTCATTTCGTTTCAAAAGTACTCGGACCCGAATACCTTCGCGTCGTGCTCCTTTTTGAAATCCGCGCGCGAGGTTTTCTC
>Ga0181559_10000582_pt1 | contig 34334 bp, 22 predicted proteins | sample 011ome_21_FD_133752 | JGI IMG/M metagenome (GOLD analysis project Ga0181559, IMG submission 133752) | Coastal salt marsh microbial communities from the Groves Creek Marsh, Skidaway Island, Georgia - 011508AT metaG (megahit assembly) | ecosystem: Environmental > Aquatic > Marine > Intertidal... | reverse complement strand
GGACATCGTCCGTTTTGCACGGAATAGCAGACACACACAAGTTTGCTGCGATTACCGATAAGGTTCGCCAGGTGGATCATCATGGTGGTTACACCGCCGCAGCTGGTCATGCTCTTTACACTGCAAGGCGTTACCCACAGTCGTACTGGAATCGAACCGCCTTTGTGGCGGGGCCGACAGGGCATCTCGTTGGGACGTTTGCTTTGACTCGCGACGGTGCGGGGTATCGGTCAACGAGTCCCGCAAATCTCGTTGCGAGTGATGATGAATGGGCAGCACCAATCATGGCTGAGGTTGGGCCTGATGGAAATGTTTGGGTACTGGACTGGTACAACTACATCGTTCAGCACAACCCAACACCGGTTGGCTTTGAAACGGGGCCTGGAAACGCTTATGTCACCGATCTTCGTGATAAGAAATTTGGTCGTGTCTACCGAGTCGTGTACGGAGACGAGGTCCAGCCCGTTTCGTTACACAATGCAACCGCCGAGCAACTTGTAGCGGCTTTGGCCCATCCCAACATGCTTTGGCGACGTCATGCGCAGCGTTTGTTAATTGAGCGTAAGGATCTTTCGGTTACCAAGTCGTTGATGAAGCTGGCTTTGGTAACGGACATGGATGAGGTTGGATTAACCGTCGGGGCTATTCATGCACTGAGGACTTTGCATGCGTTGGGCCAACTCGATGGTGAGCAAGGGATTGAATTGTTAAAGAAATCACTTCAGCACCCGTCGGCTGGAGTGGTTCGTACGGCAGTAGAAGTGCTGCCACGAAACGAATCAGGGCTAGAACTACTCCTCGCCTCGGAAACCAGCAAATCCAAAGATGCACAGGTTCGATTATCAACTTTACTCGCACTCACCGAGATGCCAGAGTCGCAGGGGAATGCTGAGTTCGCGTTGCAAGCTCTACGTAGTTCGAAGAATCGAGGTGATCGTTGGATGCTTGATGCTGCAACCGCCGCGGCAGCAGCCAGCAGCGGTGAGTTCCTCGTTCTTGCGTGTGCCGAGACCGAAAGTAGCGAAGCACTTGCATCGACCATTACGATTGTTGCTGAACACATGGCGAGATCATCCGATAGCCCGGCAGTGGCTAAGGTTTTAGGAGTTCTCGCCGATGCATCGGCCGGTGTGCGATCCGCAATCATTGCCGGGTGGACCAATGGCTGGCCCAGAGATACCCCCGCAAAATTGCCGGCCAAAGCTGATGAACAACTCCTCGCCGTCTTCGATCAGCTTGATGCAGGTGGTAAGGGGCAATTAATTCGACTTGCTGCTGCATTTGGTAGCAAGAAGCTAGCAGAAAACGCAAAGATGATTGCCGATTCGTTGTTGAAAATTGCATCGAACGAAGAAGCGGAAGGTCAGTCGCGTGTGGATGCTGCCACCGAGCTCATCGGGTTGATGTCCGAGGATGGTGATGTGGTCGATGAATTGCTTGAAAGTATCACCGGACGAACCGATCAAAAGACCGCTGTTGGTCTGGTGATGGCACTTCAAAGAAGCCGAGCAAACTCGGTGGGACAATCGCTGGTTGAATTTGTGCCAATGATGACTCCTACTACTCGTTCCACCGCCATCCGGGTCATGTTGGCCAGACCAGAGAGTACGGAAGCTTTGTTGTCGGCACTTGCTGATGGCGAACTCGATCGAACGGATCTCGCGTTGGATCAACAGCAAGCACTGTTGGCTCACCCGAGAAGAGAGATTCGAGATCAAGCCAAGAAAGTATTTGCTGGTTCCGGTGGCGTGCCGAGCCCAAATCGGGTTGCAGTGCTTGAAGCTCTGATGAAGGTTACCGAAGCAACCGGGGATGTTGCTCGCGGCAAGTTGGTTTACACCAAGAATTGCGCGAACTGCCACAAGCATCGCGGTGAAGGGAATCAGGTCGGACCTGATCTTACCGGCATGGCGGTTCATCCCAAGGAGGAGTTGCTGACTCATATCTTGGATCCAAGTCGAAGTGTTGAGGGAAATTACCGAAGTTACTCAGTGCTAACGCTTGATGGGATCGTGATTAATGGATTGCTCGCATCCGAAACCCAGACTGCGATTGAGATCTATGATGCTCAGGGTAAAAAGCAAGTCGTACTACGCGAAGATATCGAGCAGTTGCTTGCTTCGAAAAAATCGGTGATGCCCGAAGGTTTTGAGAAGCAGATTGACGAGCAAGGGTTTACGGATCTGCTGGAATTTCTCACCGACAAGGGGGCTTACCTTCCGTTGCCGCTTGATAAGGTGGCAACCGCTATCAGCACCAAGGGGCTTTTTCATGATGGTGATAATGGACCCGATCGAATTGTCTTTAATGATTGGGCACCCAAAATGGTTGGACAAGTTCCTTTTCAGCTAATCGATCCTCAGGGAAAGGCTGTCCCAAACATTATTCTTCTCAACGGTCCACGCGGCACTTTACCGCCCTCAATGCCAAAGTCTGTCGAAGTGCCCTGCAATGCAGCGCTAAAATCAATTCACCTACTTAGTGGCGTTAGTGGATGGGGCTACCCTGCCCATGGGGAAAAATCAACTTCGATGATTGTTCGTCTGCATTTGGAGGACGGTTCCAAAGAAGATCACCCCTTGATGAATGCGGTTCACTTTGCGGATTACATTCGTCGGGTGGATGTGCCAGGTTCTGAGTTTGCGATGAGTGTTGGCGGACAGCAACTCCGCTATCTCCAGGTCAAACCTAAAACCGGCAAAGTGGTCAAGTCAATCGAGTTGGTGAAAGGTGATGACCCAACCGCACCGATTGTGGTTGCAATCACCGTTGAGCCACTGGCTGCAGGGTCCGTGCATTAAAGAGGGGCTTTACATTTAAGGTTCGTGCATCAGAAACGTGCTTTGTTGTCAGATGGATCCCATTATCTATCCATTGACGCCAGTAACGTCTGGTTGTCCCTTGCGATCTTGTGCGTGCTCGAAACTAGTTAAGTGTTTCAAGTAAACTGAACGCAGTCGAAGTCCTTCGGCTGCGTTTGTTGCATGAATGCTTTGCATTGCTGCGGCATCACTGTGTTTGAGAAGGTTCAGCGAATGACTCAACAGCATCCGAATCGAGCAGACTTTGAAAGGGCACCGAAGCCAGAGGCTGGGCGGTTAGCGTATGATCCCACGCGGACTTACCGATGGAATTACGAGCATCCGCCTATGAATCTTGATGACTTAGGTGAGTCGTTAGCTCTCGCCGACCTGCACGCAGAGGATCTGACTTTTTCCAGCAATGTCGAGACGCGACGCCGGATTCTGGAGTGCGATTTCTTGGGTCTGCCTGTGGGTTCACCAATTGGCGTAGCTGCTGGTCCGCTGCTCAATGGTGCTTGGTGTCTTCATTATGCTGCTCTCGGCTACGACGTCTTGACTTATAAGACCGTTCGAAGTGTCTCGCGTGGTTGCTATGAGATGCCAAACCTAGTTCCGGTCGCGAATAGCATGATGACGGGGGCGGAGCAGCGGGTTCTACAGTCAGATGTGATGAAGGGGTCATGGGCGGTCTCCTTTGGGATGCCATCGAGTCCACCGGAGGTGTGGCGCCGTGATATCGAAGAGACGAGACGTCGACTTGATCCGACGAAAGTGCTTTCTGTTTCGGTGGTGGGAACTTATCAAGAGGGATGGAGTCTAGAGCGGTTAGCCGAAGATTACGCGCTCTGTGCAAAGTGGGCCGTAGAGAGTGGCGCGGATGTGGTTGAAGCTAATTTTTCGTGCCCCAACGTCTCCACCTGTGATGGGCAACTTTACCAAAATGCCAAGGAGTCCAATCTGGTTGCTTCCGTGATTCGTGAGGCGATCGAAAAGGTACCCCTTGTGATTAAAATCGGATTCGTTCCCGATGAACCATCGGTTGAAAAATTGGTGTCATCGCTCGATGGTGTGGTTCAAGCGATCTCAATGACCAACAGTCTTGCGTCACAAGTTGTTGGACGCGATGGTGAGCGGTTGTTTCGCGGCGAGCAACGGGGGATATGCGGAGATGCGATTCGCGAAGCATCCGTTGCTCAAGTTCAGCGATTTCATCAGGTCATCCATCAACGAGGAAGTGAAATCAAGTTGATCGGGGTCGGTGGAATTCGATCGAACGAACACGTGCGAGATTATCTGCGTGCAGGCGCGTCCGCATGTCAGGTGGCAACTGCAGCGATGACCGATCCATTTTTGACGCTTGATTTATCTCGCCTGGATTAGCTTGGCGTGATCTTCATTTTCCCATGGTGGTTGAGTTGCATCAAAATCTCGTGATATTCCGTTTATCACCTCCGTCGATAATGTACCGTCATGAATCACAAGCCGGTAACGCAGGCGAAGCGGTTCCGATGTTGATAGTTCGATCGGTTGCCTACCCGGGAAAACGGCATTCTGCATGCTGTGTTTCCTTCTGACGATCCAAGACGAATCTTGTATTTTTAATCCCGCATTTTCAGAGTGATTCATCATTGCAACCCCCGATGTTGCGTTGTGAATGTTCATCCAGTGATCTGCTTTCAATTGCTCGACGGTCGGTTCAATCGTTCGGTGATTGGATGAAAATATTTCGGATCCGTTGAGGGCCATTCTCACCGAAAAACCACCATATCCTTTCACGTCATCGCTTCCTCCAATTCTGACGGATTCGCGTTTGGCTATTAGCTCGATAGCGATGTCGATCAAGCGGTAGTGCTCTGTGGAAGTGTGGATCTGTATCCAGTTGCGTTCGTCTACGACCTCAATCCAATCTTGTTGATCCTGTTCTTGATTGTTTGGTTTTATAGCGTCGTCGTGGCCTCGTCGTGTTTTCCAGGTCACAGCGTTCGCGATGGTAATACCGGACTTTAATGGGTAGGTGTGCGATGTATGCACGTCCCAACGAAAATCTTTACAAGCCCAAGCATCACCTAATTGAAGGTCGCCGAGCCATAGCTGATGCCAAGCCCAAAAAATTCCGCGATGGTGTGGATGATCCTTTGGGAAGTCTTCGGTGATCGTCTGGCCAGAAACATTGTTGACAGGATGAAGGTAGTTGGCCCGCGGCCATTTTGCATTTTGACTTACCTCAGAAGCACGATAAGTTAAGACCAATTCACCATGTTCATATACCGAGGTTCCATCTTGATTTGAGCGATAGCTGAGTTCCCCTCCAGTCAGGCCGCCCGAGCAAGTTAACGCGACGCAAGACATCAGATGAGTGATGAAAAATCGTTGTGAAATTTTGCGGTGCATCGGAATGGTTCTTTGGGATGCTTTCTTACTTAGTGGTTCGATGCGCGTATTTTAGAGCCCTTGGATGATCCGTGGGTGTCGCTAAGCGTTTCAAAGAAAAAACCTCACTGCGAAAACAGTGAGGCTTTTGATTTACGAAAGTCGAAGATCGTCCATCACGCTCAAGAAAGTCTGTGGCGTACCACGGTGATGCTAGTCGATTCTTGGACTGGCTTGAGTATCGGGTTTGTGTATCCTTTTAACCCACTACTGTTCGTCAATCTTGCTGATCACTTTGTCGATCAGTCCATATTCACAGGCTTCATCTGCGGACATGAAGCGATCGCGATCCGTATCCTCTTCGATTTTCTCGAGAGAATGACCGGTGTGTTCGATCATGAGTTCATTCATTCGCTTTTTGATTCGTCGCAACTCCTCGACGTGAATTTCAACCTCTCGAGCGGTTCCCTGCATCCCAGCAAGTGGCTGGTGGATCATGATTCGAGCGTTGGGTAGTGCGTGACGCTTTCCCTTCGCCCCCGCAGTTAGCAGGGCCGCTCCCATCGAGGCGGCTTGACCGATGCAGTAGGTAGCCACATCGCAAGAGACGAATTGCATGGTGTCATAGATTGCCATGCCTGCGGTAATACTGCCACCGGGGCTGTTGATGTAAAGATGGATGTCAGCTTTGGGGTCATCTGACTGCAGGAATAGCATTTGTGCGACAAGTGCATTGGCGATCTGATCATCGACTTGTTGCCCCAAAAAGATGATTCGGTCCTTGAGTAGACGGCTGTAAATATCGTACACCCGTTCTTCGCGACCGCTTTTTTCGACGACGTAAGGTATCAATGGCATGTTCGGTGATTCTCAGGTTGGAAATGATAATGGATGGATCGCGATGGGAACGGTTGCTGTTTTGCCAAGTGTTACCGTCACCGCGTTTGGATGGTGACCGTTGTCGTGTAACAACGAATGAAATCTCACGAATTATGCATCTTCGGGATCATCTGCAGGCGGTTTGGATAGGATGTCGTCCACGAGCCCGTATTCTTTAGCTTCTTCCGCATTGAGGAAGAAATCGCGATCGGTGTCTTTCGCAATTTGGTCGACGGATTTACCTGTGTGCTGGCTGATGATGTTATTAAGAACATCGCGGTAACGAAACATTTCAGCGGCTTGGATTTCAATATCGCTGACCTGCCCACCTACACCGCCCATTGGCTGGTGCATCATGACACGGCTGTGGGGCAAACAAGTTCTCTTGCCTTTGGTTCCACCGACCAGAAGAACTGCTGCTCCGCTGCAGGCTTCACCCACGCAGTAGGTTGCAATCGGGCAGGATAGGATTTGCATCGTGTCGTAGATCGCTAAAGTCGCAGTGACACTGCCACCCGGCGAGTTGATGTAAAAGTGGATGTCTTTGCGACGATTTTCGCTTTGTAGGTAAAGCAATTTCATCACCACGTCGTTCGCATTGGCATAATGAATTTCGCCTTGTAGGAACACGATGCGATTTTCCAACAGTAGGTCACCAAGCGTCAGTTGACGTTGACGTTGATACGATTGGTAGGCGTGGCTGTTGAGAATCTCGTTGGCCATGTGGTCGTTAGAGATTGGAAAATTCATGCGGGGTCTTTCGATCGTTCGATGGTTCACGTTCTATGATTCTGGGATACCGTTGGCCGTTGGGACAAATAACCCGGCGCTGAAATACTTGATGCGATTGCTAACGGTGACGGTTGTTCGCTGGCGACCAGAGAATCGACTCACTGATCGAGATCAGGCAGCCAAAGGGTCGCTTGGGTGCTTTTTCAGGATTGATGGACGCTGCTTCGTGTCGCGGTACCGACTAGGGACCGATTCACCTGAACCATCACATCAAACTAGATCAAGCATCCTTTCCTAGTGTTCGCAATTACAAGGAGTCTGGCAAGGCCGGAAAGTCAGTAATGTTTTTTGCGAATTGCCTATTTTTCCTGTTTTGATATCTGTGGGTTGCGGTGTGTGTTCGCTGCCTGCTCAGGCCTGAGTGGTGGAGACTGTCCGGCCTCACGGGAGGCTGTGCGGGCCAAGACCGATCTCTCGATTTCAGCGTGCATTGATCCGAGTCCGTCGCCCACTTATCGTTTACCGATGACAAGCCCTTTGTATCCACGTGGCCGTTTCCCGACCGGCGACCATTTCGGTTGGAATTGTGTCATGATGAATCGGCAGGGGCCAAAAGACGCATTGTTTCTCAACTTTTCAGGAAATGTTTGGATTTAATCGTTGATGCGGCGATGCCGTCTTGGGGCCGTATTGGCTCTGGTTCATGGGTGGTTGAGGGGAGGTATTCTTGTGTGGTTCTCGTTATACTTTTCGGGGTAAATTTCCGTGCTGTGTCCGTGGTTTCGAAACTGGACAAAACCGACGGTTGGCTTTGGATTTGGAGTCGCGAATGACATGCCCATGTTTACGGCTAGCCCTTGGGTGTGGCTAGAGTTGGCGTCCGGGCACCCAAGATTCAGGTTTTCCGTAGGGTTGCCCAGCTGCACAGGAAATCAAGCTGCACAGGAAATCAAGCTCCGCAGCGAAGAGAGTTCCACAGCGAAGAGAGTTCATTAGGAAAGACCGTTTGTCGTTTGAGGATCATCCGTTTGGCTGATCTGGAAATCTCCAAGATGGCGTGTCGCTGTGGTGTGATTGTCCCGTGATAATTACTTGTTTGATTGCAACGGTCAGCCTTTGGTTTTGAGTTTGAGTATTAGTTTGGTTTGAGTTTCAGGCGAGATTGATCCTGAAGTGTTTTAATTGGTTTTGTGAACAGCGAGATTCACCGATGCGTAACGCCGACGAAATTCTCAATAACAGTTTTCTTGAGGTGCGTGCGAAATTGTTAGAAGTTGCTGCCACGCTTGACCGAATTGAAAGAGCTCTCGGTGAGGAGCAGCAACTTGAGGAAGCTTCTTCTGCAAGTCGAGCCAAGATCGATGAAGCAATTAAAATTCTTCTTTCCTCGGGCGATGATCGTGCCGAGCGTTTGCAACACTTGTTTTCGCGTGAGTATGCCGAGAGCTGGCGGAACGAATTTGGAATTTGATTGAAGGTCGAGTGATTGTTTGAGGATACGCGGCCTTTTACTTTCGCTTTCTCCGCGGATATTTTTTTCTGGTTGCAGCAATGATTTTTTGCCATCGCAACGCTTTCATTTACTTGTTTGATTGAGATCCATGGACTATATCGATCCCCACATTCACATGGTTTCCAGAACCACCGATGACTATGCGACACTTGCCCGGATGGGGTGTGTGGCGATGAGTGAGCCGGCTTTTTGGGCTGGGTTTGATCGTGGAAGCGTCGATGGTTTTCGTGACTATTTTCACCAGTTGACGGATGTTGAGCCCAAACGTGCCGCTCAATTCGGGATTCAACATTTCACATGGCTCTGTATCAATGCGAAGGAGGCTGAGAACGTCTCTCTATCCAGAGATGTTATTGCAATGATTCCGGAGTTTATCGATCGGCCGAATGTTCTGGGGATTGGAGAAATCGGCCTGAACAAGAACACCAAGAATGAAGCCACGGTGTTTTTGGAGCATTTGGAGCTTGCGGTTAAGTACGAGCAGCAGATCCTGATTCACACTCCTCATTTGGAGGATAAGTATCAGGGGACTCGGATGATTCTGGATATGCTGTGTGATGATCAGCGAATTGATCCGACGCGAGTACTTGTCGATCATGTGGAGGAGCATACGATCGGTGAAGTGTTGAACCGTGGATTCTGGGCGGGAATGACGCTCTATCCGGTGACGAAATGCACCCCTGAAAGGGCTGCAGATATGATCGAACAGGTCGGCGGCGAAAGACTGCTGGTCAACTCGGCGGGCGATTGGGGGCCAAGTAAACCAACTGCGGTGCCGGATCTGGTTTTCGAAATGAGAAGACGCGGTCACAGTGAATCATTGATTCGTAAAGTCGTTTACGATAACCCGATCGAGTTTTTCTCGCAGAGCAAGAATTTTACCTTTCAGCCGCGCGTCTGAGCCAGGACCGCCAAACGCTCACGGTTCTAACGTTCTACGATTCAAGGTTATACGGTGCGGATGTTTCCGGCGATCAACGTTTTTGATGATCGGTTGGATTGAATTGACACACTTCTGGTGCTGGCTGAACTTTCCAATGGATAGGGACACATGCTGCTTGGCAACAAGATGCAATCCGCTGTCGATAAGTTCTAACTGGATTGCTTTTAACGGTCGCCAATGAGGGGATCCATTGGCAGAGGTCAGTTTCAATCAACGACCCGGTGTGGGTGCCACCGATCGGTTGGTTACTATTCTCGTAGGAGTGGAAAAATGCCCATCGCTCAGTCGTTCAAGTCTTTTTTTATCGTTGAATTGACTTGCCTTTTCATCATTGGTTTTTTTGCTAAACCCGTTCAATCACAGGATTTTGTCCAGGCCGATTCCAGACTCCAAGCGGTAGGTCGGGTAGCATTCACCGAAGGTCCGGCATGGCATCCCAAGCTTGGGGTTTTGTTCACCGATATTCAGAACGATCGGATCATGAGGGTGACAAATTCTGGGGAACTCGAGGTCTACCGGACGCCATCCGGAAAGGCAAACGGATTGCAGTATGATCACCTTGGTAGATTGGTAGCGTGTGAAGGGGGAAACCGCAGAATCACACGAACCGAACTTGATGGAACGATTGTTGTTTTAGCGGACCAGTTTGAGGGCAAGAAATTCAACTCGCCGAATGACATCACAATCGATTCTCGCGGTAATCTCTTCTTTACCGATCCGCGGTACGGTGGCCGTAGTGGCGTTGAGCAGTTGGACGCGAACGGGGAATTGATTGAAGGGGTTTATCGGATTTCCATCGATGGAAAACTGACCCGAGTATTATCGCAAGAAGTATCCAGACCCAATGGGATAGCGGTTTCTCCGGACGATCGGTATCTGTTTGTGGCCATTAATGCTAACGATGAACACGGGAGTGAGAGAGCTGTTTATCGATACGATCTCAAGCAAGATGGAACGGTAGATGCCGCGAGTCAGTTGAAGCTTTTCGAGTGGGGGAAAGATCGCGGTCCCGATGGGATGACCATCGATTTAGAAGGTCGGCTTTATGTAACCGCTGGATTGAACTACCCGGCTCCGCCTCATGAAACAGCCGGGGAATTTCGAGCGGGAGTGTATGTCATCTCGCCCCAAGGCGGATTGTTGGGAACAATCCCGGTCCCGATGGATATGGTCACCAATTGTTCTTTTGGTGATACCGACAGAAAGACGCTTTACGTTACGGCGGGTCACACGTTGTGGTCAATTCGATTGAAAAGCGAAGGCCATACTGTTTGGAAGCGTTAGTCGTTTCGCCACATGAGCCGATCGTGTCGGTAAGTCTGCGTCTTGGGAGGTTAGATGTTTCGAAATCCGCATGAAGGTGCTGGCCGCCCGCCGCGTTTCGTGATCATAGGATTGGTGACATTGAGTGTTGCTGCTTTGGCGGTGACCGTTTGGACGATGTTTGATTTTTTGCGAGAGCAAGTCATCGTACAGGAGTTGATCACCAAGCTACCCGATGAATCGCTCGCTTCGGCAGAAGAACTGGCTGGTGAATTGCGATGGCAATTTCGGTTAACAATCCTTGTCGTCCTAAATCTGATCGTGACAGGATTCGCCGTGGTTCTATTGTGGAGAGCTTATGGTTCGAGTCAAAGGTCACTCAGAGATATTAAGGCGTTAGCGGGCGATATCCTCAGCAGCATTGATCAAGCGGTTGTCACGACTGATATTCATGGTCATTTGACAAGTATTAATCGAAGCGGGATGGAGTTGTTCGGCGTAGGGGAGGAGGTAGTTGGTGCGCCACTTTCTGAGTTGACGGCTAAGGTTGAGCTGGATTTGTCGAGGTTGCGAGATGAGGTGGTTGCGAATCCTCGGCCAACAATTAGTCGTGACTATGCGTTTTCATCAACGGATGTGACCAAGAATTATCGAGCGTTCGTTCAACCGCTTTCGGATTGGGAAAGTGACCCGATTGGACACGTTTTTGAGGTGCGCGACGTCACGGAGTCTGTGCTAATAGAGCAGCGAATGCGTCGCATGGAACGTTACATGGGATTGGGTTCGCTCGCTGCGGGGTTGCACCATGAAATTAAAAACCCGCTCGCTGCACTTTCGTTGCATGTGCAGTTGCTTGAAGAGGAATTAACGGCATTCGGAGTATCAGACAATGTTTCGGAAACCGTGGCGGTGATCCAAGCCGAAATGGCCAGAGTCGGAGCGGTACTTGAAGGTTTTCGCGATTACGCTTCGCTTGGCAGTCTATCAAAGACGCCCGTTGATTTAGAGCAAATGATTCAGCAGCAATTTCGGCTACTGGAGCCACGGGCGAAGCTGCAGGGGGTGACACTGGAGTTCACTGGTTTTCATGGTTTGAGACCTGTTTTGAACGCCGATCCGGTTCGAATCGAGCAAGTCCTTGTGAATCTGCTAGTGAATTCACTCGATGCGATGCCGAAAGGTGGGCTGCTCAAGGTAACTTTTCAATGTTATCAGGACTTGTCGCCTCCATCCGTGAAAATCATCGTGCAGGACACCGGCCCAGGAATTCCTGAAACACTCAGGCATCGTATCTTTGACCCCTACTTTACGACCAAGCGTGAGGGGACAGGGATGGGATTAGCTCTATGCGACAAAATCATCAGTCAGCACAATGGAGCGATTGAGTATCAGCGTCAGAACGACGAAACGACCTTTGAGATCACCCTGCCTACCGAATTTTTTTAGGCCTGAAACAGCATGAGCAGTGAAATAAGCCTATTGGTAGTCGACGATGAACCCAATATTCGATCCGGTCTTAGGAAAGGACTTGAGCGACTTGTGGACCGTCTCGACACCGCTGGTGATGCCGACGAGGCAATGGAGCGGTTCCTTCAGCACGACTACCCGATTGTGATCGCAGATGTTCGACTGCCAGGGGATTGCGACGGCTTGCACTTGGTGACTCGGATTCTTGAACAGCGCCCTTCGACGACAGCAATTATGATTACTGCTCACGGCACTGTTGAGACGGCCGTTGAAGCGATGCGTCTGGGAGCGTTCGATTTTATTACCAAACCGGTTGATTTGAATCTGATTCGTCAGCAAGTTCAAAAAGCGATTGAGCATCACCAGTTGTGTGAGGAGAACAGGCAGTTAAAAGATCGTCTGGCTAACGCGGGTGAGATATCGGGAATCATTGGTAATTGCGCGGTAATGCAAGATGTCTTTCGTGAAATTAGACAGGTTGCCGAGACGGATGCCACAGTCTGGATTCAGGGTGAAAGTGGCACCGGCAAAGAATTGATTGCTCGTGCCCTCCATGACTTAAGTGATAGGAGAACGGGACCTTTTGTCGCCGTGAACGTTGGAGCGTTGCCGGAAAGTCTTCTGGAGAGTGAGTTATTCGGACACGAGAAAGGTGCCTTCACTGGTGCGACGCGGCAAAAGCCGGGGTGCTTTGAGCGTGCCCGTGGTGGAACACTTTTCTTGGATGAAATCACCGAAATACCACCTAAGAGTCAAGTCGATTTATTGAGGGTTTTGGAATCAGGGCAGTTTTCTCGAGTGGGTGGCGAAGAGGTTTTGACATCAGACGCTCGTATTGTTTCGGCGACAAATAAAGATGTGAAAACGCTCGTCAGCGACGGGAGTTTTCGGGAGGACTTATTCTATCGCTTGAATATTATTCCGCTGAGTGTGCCGGCACTGCGTCAGCGGCGAGATGACTTGCCACTGTTGGTCGAGCATTTTTTAAATTATTTCTGCGAACGCCATCGCCGCGAGGGTAAGAGATTTACATCAGAGGCGATGGGGCTGCTTGGGGCCGCAAGTTGGCCAGGGAATGTCCGGCAGTTGCGAAATGTTGTGGAACGATTGGTGGTTACCAGTCGGGGCGAGTTAATTGATGTTGAGGATTTGCCGTCAGACTTGATGCCAATGGATGGCAGGCCAATTGAGGCAGTGAAACGATTGGCTGATGCGGTAGAAGAGGCGGAGCGGAAAACGATACAATCTGCGCTCCACGAGGCGAATTTTCACCGAGAACAGACGGCGAGGTTACTTGGGGTGAGTCTTCGAACGCTGCATTACAAGATGAGCCGATACGGATTGCATTAGGCGTTGCTGTCACATTCCTGTTCACCCCAACATTGTGTTTTGCTCCGGTGTTTCATTGTTTGTTGATGATTGCGGACTTGATTAACAGGATTTACGGCCTTTTTGGCAGAGATCGATCATGATCCTTCCGGTGCGTCGATGACAATGGTCGAGGTTTTGGTCAGTCGTTTGATTTTTCAATGGAAGATGAATGGCTGGGGCGTTTCAATGGTTCAGCGGTTTGGGTAGCTTCGGTGTTACTAAGGTCTTGCGGGTGATGGAGATCGTTGGTGCGATGAGCCCGTTCGGTGTCGTTCAGTCGCTGGTGGTTGGATTAGTTTGGTTTGGCGGTTTTGGGGTTACCATCGTTGACTCTCTGGGTGATTGGCTTTGAGTTGGGTACGAAAATTTTTTGACGATCCCGAATTCTTTTCATCAGGGAAATGGATTGCGCTATCATCAATCGTTGGCGTCGTGGCGGGTATCGTCGCCATTGCCTTTGAGTGGCTGGGGCAAACAGTCAGCCGATGGACGTTAGGTGAGCTGGGTGGCTATTCGGCTCCATTAGCGCAAGGAGAACACTCCGTTTTTTGGCCCGTTACCACTGAGTTTTCTCCCATTATGATTCTTTGTGTAATGGTAGGCGGAGGATTGGTTTCAGGGTGGTTGGTGGCCCGCTTTGCGCCCGAAGCTTCGGGCGCTGGTACCGACGCGGCGATTGAAGCGTTCCATCGAAATCGAGGAGAGATTCGTGGACGAGTGGTGGTGGTCAAGACGCTTGCGTCAGCTTTGACGTTGGGTACCGGTGGCTCGGGAGGACGAGAAGGTCCAATCGGACAGATTGGCGCAGCGATTGGTTCATGGATAGGAAGGGTGTTTCGTCTTTCTCCTCGGGATCGTCGGATCATGATGGCAGCCGGCATGGGGGCAGGCGTTGGGGCGATCTTTCGGGCTCCGCTCGCTGGTGCCGTTTTTGCTGCGGAGATTCTCTACAGTGATGCGGATCTCGAGGCGGATGTGATTGTCCCTGCCGCCACGTCCTCCATCGTTGCATACAGTTTATTTTCCCAAGTGCTGCCCAATTCGACACGTTTTCTCCCTATCTTTGGAGGCGAGCTGAATCATCTTTCCACGTCGATTTGGGAGTTATTGCCGTATTCAATTCTTGCGGTGCTGCTGGTGCTTACAGGGTGGGGCTATGTCTGGTTTTTTCATGCTTCGCAAAAATGGTTTGCGAGAATCCCTATACCAACTTGGTCGAAGCCGGCCTTAGGGGCACTATTGGCTGGATGTATTGGTTTAAGTCTGTACTTTACTGCGAGCGGTGAGCTCCACGTTTTATCTGTCTTGGGTACTGGATACGGAACCTTGCAGGTCGCCCTAACCGACTCGAGTTCGCTGGGGATTCCGCTGTTGTTGACGATCGCTTTTTTCAAGATTTTCACCACGGCTGCCTCCATTGGCTCGGGTGGGGCTGGAGGAGTTTTCGGTCCCTCCATGGTGATTGGAGGAACGTTAGGGGCGGCGGTGGGAATCGCGGCACACAATTTGTGGCCTTCGGTTTGTACTCACCCAGAATCCTTTGCCGTGGTCGGGATTGCAGGCTTTTTTGCGGGGGTGGCTCGAGCGCCTCTTTCAACCATCCTAATGGTTCGCGCGCTGACGGGAGATTTTGGACTTCTCGTTCCAACTACCTTCGTCTCCACTTTGGCGTTTGTCGGTAGCCAACGCTGGCGTCTTTACCGGCAGCAAGTACCCACCCGTATGGATTCACAAGCTCACCGAGGCGACTTCATTGTCGACGTGCTTGAAGGGCTGAGGGTCGGAGATGTGTACCGAGATGATCCCGAAATGGTTCTCATTCCAGAGGGAATGAATCTCGATCATATTGTGCATCGTTTAACGCAGAATCATCAGCATTATTTTCCTGTCGTTGATCACGATGGGAAGATTGTCGGGATTTTCACTGACGATGATGTGAGAACCTATCTTTACGATGATGTGCTATGGGAGCTCGTGGTTGCTCGAGACATCATGGTTACCGACTTTGTGAGCGTTTCTCCCGAAGATGATCTCGATACGGCGATGCGAGCATTTACGTTCCTAAACCTCGACGAGTTGCCAGTCATTGCGCCCGATTCACCCGGGAAGTTACTTGGGATGCTGCGACGTCGTGAGGCGATCGCAGCGTATAATCATCGGGTGATGGAACATAAAAATGCTAGAGCCGAGGAACTCGCTTAGCGGCAGCTACTTTGAATTAATGCACACGTTACAACAACTGAAGTCTGTCATTGAACGCACTTAATCTATTCAGCCTCTGCGTCATCTACTCTGCGTCATCTAGCCACTTGGTCATTTCGTCACGCGACCTTTTCCTCGTGTGACATTTCAACAAGGAAATCTTTACATCGTTTCGCGATACAATCGTGCATCGCGGGTCAATGGAAGTGCGGTCTGGCTAGGCATCATACTGAGACACGTAGATCGCTTTGATTTGTGTGTAATCGGTAAAGGTTTCTTCACAGTTCACACCCGCACCCGGTCCTCCGGAGATGCCTTGCCCACCGTAGGGCAATCCGTAAGCGATTTGATTGTGGCAATTGATTTGGCAGGTTCCATCGCGAAACTGTTTAGCCAAATTGACTCCGCGCTCGATATCTTTCGTCCAAACACTCGCCCCTAGACCGTACGGTGAGCGGTTCGCAAGTTCTAAAGCCTGTTCGGCATTGCTGACCGGACAGATGGTTGCAAATGCGTGAAAGACCTCGGCTGGATTACAGTCGACATCGGGGGTGGTTTGAAAGAGTGCCGGTTTAAGATAATAGCCGGACTTACCGCTTACTTCTGCGAGTCCACCGCTTAGCAACGCTTGACCGCCACGTGAAACGGTTTGTCGCTGAGCAGCAAGGATGCGTTCTTGCTGTGTTGAATTGATGACTGCGCCAAGTTCGGTGCCTTCTTCTGCTTGATAGCCGATTTTCAAGGAGCCAAAAAAGTCGCGTTGCGCTTCGATAAAGTCATCCGCGATGGCTTGGTCAACGAACACGCGATGAATAGTGCAGCAAGTTTGCCCAAAGTGTTGATTGGTGTAGCGTCCAATCTTTCTCGCCACTTCGATGGGATCAGCATCCGCAAGAACAATCGCAGAGCCATTACCACCCATTTCTCGTTTCATTCGCGTACCGTGTCGGTCGCAGGTGCGCAAGATATGTTGCCCGACACCGGGTGAGCCGGTGAACGAGATGTAGCGAACACCTGGATGTTCAGCGATAAATTGCCCCGTTAATTCACCTCGTCCTGGTAAGACGCTAATCACGCCCGGTGGAAAGCCCGCTTCTTCGGCAAGCTTACCCATGTATAGAGCTGAGAGCGGAGTGTCTTCAGCTGGTTTGATGAGGACGCAATTTCCTGCAAGTAACGCGGGGAAAATAAACCACGAAGTGAGTACGATCGGGTAATTCCAAGGAATGATGCCTGCAACCACCCCCCAAGGTTCTCGGTAGCTATAGCCTTGCACGCCGGGTGCCACCTCGAGTGCGGAGCCATCACCCATGGTGATTCGTTTTGCAACTTCGCAGAAATATTCGGCACAGGCGCGGATTTGGTCAAAATCGCCTTCCGCTAATTCGGAGACTTTACCTCCATCAAAGATCTCGCATGCAAGCAGCACGTCACGATCGCGTTCGCACAACTCAACAAATTTCGTGATCACGGCAATCTTTTCTTCGACGGCAGTGTGGCGCCAGCCGGCGTTCCCGTTGCTGTAAGCGGCTTGCGCCGAGCGGACTGCTGCGTCAACTTCAGCGGCACCCATCTCGCAGACGGTCGCTAAAACCTCATGGCTGCCTGGGTCAATGGTTTGAAACGTTGCGTTCATCGTCCCCGTGACTTCGTTTCCGCCCACAATTCCACCAAGAGGGCGTCCCCCGTTGTGGCAGAAATCAAGGAACTTTTGTGGACGGTCGAATTTCTTGGCACTTAATGAACGAATTTCTGTGTTGGCAACCGACATGATGATTTTGCGGAGGGGGAGGTAAAGTGGGAATGTAGAATGACGCCGAGCAATTATCCCATCGCGCTGCGCGATTCAGGTAGCTGCTCCCGCTTGGACGGTAGGATATCCGATTTCATAGCGAGGGTGTGGTTGGTTCCCGTATCAGACTCTGAAACCCTGTATCACACATTGGTCCGTGTGCTCCATCCCTTACTGGGAACTGAATTTGATGCGAATGTTTCGTATTTCGTTGGATTTTCAGGATTCTATTTGGCGGATTGCAGCTTGCCGTTAGACTTAAGCCGGAGAAACTTGGTGCTTTGGGTGAGGGTACATTCAGCGATCCACGGCGATTGTCTTTCCTGCGGTGGCAGGAGTCGCAGGATTGTTTATCTCTTGGACCGATCATGGAGGAAGACAATGACTGATTCGCTTTCTCCAAAAAATCAGGTTGAATACCAATCATCAGGTGCCAGTTCCTGGTTTCCTGAGGACGGCGATGGCGTTGGACTTCTGGACCGTTTGTTGACAAAGTCACCCACTCAGCGCATCGGTGCGTTAGAGAAACTGATTGCAAACGCTCTTGCATCGGCGCTTCGGTTGGACGTTACCGAAATTCGCAACGATCAATCATTGGTTGGTTTAGGTCTTGATTCATTGATTGGTATGAACCTCAAAGACAAACTTGAGAGGGCGTTACAAACGGAGTTGCATTCTTGGGGTGTAGAGGTTGATCCTACGGTTCGGGGGCTAGCCAGGGTGGCGTCTGATTCACTTGATCTGCATTTGGACAGGCAAAATCAGGGTCTTGTCAATCGATCCACGGGTACGCGTCAAATTCGCCGGCGTCGCCAACGCTCTGGTGTAGTCGCACTTGGCGGTGCCCATGGCCCAAACGCGCCGCTGTTTTGTCTTCATCCCGTTGGTGGCGATTTGCGATGTTATGACAAGCTGGCACGACATCTCGTTTCACGGCCGATTTATGGGATTCGATCGCGTGGGCTCGATCCCTACTCTGAACCCCATCAATCGATGGAGCAGATGATAGGTGACTACGCATTGGAAATTCAAAAAACCACTCGCGAAGAATCGATCTGTTTGCTTGGTTGGTCAACCGGAGGGATTTTCGCCCGCGAGTTAGCCATTCGGATGACCGAGCTTGGTAAGCGAGTTGAGTCGCTGGTGATGATTGATACACCGCTGCCTACGGTTTTTGACGAGGTTGATCTAAGTGATAATGCGAAGTTCTTATCCGATTTGGTGACATTCACTAATTACTTCGCAGGCAACGCGATGCAGATTGATACGGCCGCCCTTGAAGGGTTGACGGAGGATCGGTCCCTAAAACGTGTTTTAGAATTAGGTATTCGCAACGGCGTTCTTCCCTCTCATGCCACGACCCATTTTTTGGATCGATTGATTGCGGTGTGCAAACAACATGTAAAGATCTTGCAGAATTATTCACCCGTGGACTCATCGATTCAATCGATATTGATTCGACCAGATGATTCCACCGTTCTTTGTCAGGCGGCTGGTCGCCAACTTCCATCGGATCTGGGGTGGAATTACTTTGGTGCGACGTCACTTCATCACGTAGCAGGTCACCACTTCACAATGATGACGGCGGAGCATGCGAAAGCATTAGCGGAGAAAGTTGAGCATGTACTCACCTGATTCTGCGGTGATCGAATCGTATTTTGGAGACTTGTCCACTGCGTCGTTGCGTTAGTTTCTACTGAAGAGGTTATTTCAGATTGCGCTGCTTCATGACCGCTCGTCAGACAGATCTCGATAGATCACGGTTAGCCTGTTTCCGAAATCCTTTTAATCGCAACGTCTGATTCGGATAGAAGTCAAGAATACTGTAGCCATTTTCTGCCTCACCACTGCCCTCAACCATCGCAACGCAAGTGCAGTAAGGGATCTGATTGATGGTCTTTAAATCGTTTTGGTGGCTGTGTCCCTGAAATACCGCTTGGACGCGTCCTGATTGTTCCAGTGTGTTTCGAACTTGCGAGCCGTTACGAACACCATGATTGGTTTCGACATCAATTCTTTGATGGGCAAAAACAATGGTGGGAAGATCGGTTGAGGCTAAGTCAGCTCGAAGCCAATCGATCTCGTGTTCAGGAACATTCGCGTCAGTCCAGCGAAAATTCTTGCGACCATAAGGTGTCCCATCGCTTGTATAACAGGAATCCAGAATCACAAAGTGATAACCACCAGCGTCAAAAGAATAATACGATTCCTTTTGCCCTACTTCACCTAGGAATTCTTCCTTGGTGAGCGTGTCAACGCAGTGGTTTCCGAGTACATAATGTCTCTTGGGAGAAAGCGATTCAAACTTACGATTGATTGTTTTTAAGTACGACATCTCTGTGGAGACGGAATCGGCGGCGTCGATCAGATCGCCAAGTTCCACAGTAATTTGCACATTATTTTGTTGGAATGCATCGCTCGCTTCTTCGATTTTTTTGAGCGATTCACGATAGTGACGACTACCTCCTGGCGATTTGTCCGCATAGTGCACATCGGTGATCAGACCGATTGAGAAAGTGGGTTGCGTTGTTTCTTCTCTTTGGATTGCCAAAGCCAATGGACTCGAAATGATCAACGTGCTGCCGGTAATGAATGTTCGTCGGCGCATCATGGAAATACCCATAAGAGTCAGTTGCAAATTAAAAAAAAAGCAAAATTAGGTGTAGTGGGATATGCCGTGTCAATCGGTATCATCGAGTTAACCTCGACCGCCTTCACAGCAGGTTTCACAGATTCGGTGACAACGTTCACACTGAAGCTTCGCTCGGATGTCGATGAGATTACCGCCGCACACAGGACACACCGGAATGACGCCGCCTACCCCTTTGGCCGAGTGATTGGGGCGGTGGCATGTATTGTTCGTCAAAGAAGAAGACAGGATCTGAGGGGTGGACGCCGATGAAGTCTCTGCGGCCGTCTTGTTGTGTTCGTTCATGAACCGGAACCGTAAGTGAAACCAAATGATTTAAAACTAAAGCCGGCTCAACGGTTCGTTGTTCGGCGAAATCGAAGTGGTGGGTGAACCCGCGTGATGTTTAAGTGTTTTGCCCCAAGACTATCCTTGGTTATACCATACCCTCAATCAAGGTAGTGATTTACGCTTCGTTGGCCGCAGCCGCTTGTATGATCGGAGATGCTTCGATCGCGTATCAAGCGTGTCAATCTGACAAGAGGATGGACCCGTTCTCCCAGTACTTGGGTTTGTTTGTTTGTTTGTTTGTTTGTTTGTTTGTTTGTTTGTTTCGATTGAATTGGCATTCTACTCTGTTCGCCATCATCCTTTTTATATTTTTGGTAACCGAACCGTGAGGTCCTATGTGGCTCATCGAAAGTCGAATCTGCCATCCAAGAAGTGCCTCCGGTGCGGACGTCCGTTTGCATGGAGAAAAAAATGGGAGAAGGATTGGGAGCAAGTGAAGTACTGTTCCGACCGATGCCGAAGGCAAAAACCTGAATCGCCAAAGTCGGAGGAAACATAACAAATGGGTGCCTCTTTCCAACAGATATTGAGACGCAATCAATACGCCAGGTTTTTCAGTATTGCTTATCCCATTCGTCCCCAATCAACTTGTTTTTTTCCAATGGAACGCCGGACAAGTTCTTTTGCATCTTTTCCATGTAAGACGAATTCGGTTGCGGCTGGGTGATAGCCGGCAACGATTTCAAAATGCATTTCTTCGAACGCAACGGTGAGCAAATCTTCGGCGGAGAGCGTGTGACGACCAGCTCGCTTGGATAGCTGAAAGTCGATTCCATCGACTCCAGAAAAACTTCGATACACCACTTCCGTGCAGACCATGCGATCACTTCGAGTGAAGTCAAAATCAAAGTCGTATGGCTTTCCCACATGGCTGATCGCTCGCTGCACCGCAGAGTTGATCTTGTCCTCTGCAAGTTTTGGACGCACAACAATCATGGCGTCATTTTGGAATGTCGATTCTAGTGATCGGTTTTTAACTCCATCCTTAAGCGCCTCGACCACTCGTTGGTTTCCGATCGAAAATGCAGCGTGTGGCCAAAAGCCAGGCAGGAAAAGGTTCGTAAGCGCACTCTCTTTTCTTGTTACGAGAATGTCACCTTTCTGAATGAAAGTTTGCATCGCATTGGCGATTGTTTCGGGCAATTGCGGGCGGTGCATTGGAGAAGTAGAGAGCGAGCCTATTGCAATTGCACCGACTTGTTGGATGCTGTAGATCGCACCCATGAGTCCTTGATGCAGCAAGGTTTTGGTGATTTGTTGGGAGCGATCACGGATTCGACTCTTGACGTAACGCGATGCCGAAACGTCAAACACATCGCGTCGCCTCTTGATGATTTCAGCGATTGGTTTAAGTGATGGAATTTCCTCAGCGAGTTCATCAAATTCGCTTTGATGGTTCTCATAGAAATCACGAGCCTGCCGGATTTGTAGAGCATTCGATGGAGCGGTCAACGATCGTTGGATCTTTTCAAAAGAGCCGCTTTCAATTTTGAATTGCGGTTGTGCCTCATTCAGTTTTGATCGGATCGCTGGTTCCTCGGACAAGAAACTGCGAAGAAATCTTGCGGCCTCTACCAATAGCGCGGCCGCGGCGTAGCCAACCATGAATTCAGCTAAAACGGCCTCCGACGCCTTGCGACTGCTGGAATTCATTGATCCAATCACCTCGTATAACGCAGATCGTGCGTACTGGTAGGATCCCCAGTTGGCCAGGATCTCATCTTCTTCTGATGGTAAAAAATAACCTCGTTCTCGAATGGTGGTTGACAGAAGACTTGTTTGCGCTGCGTGCCTTAACTGGTCCATCTGACTTGCAACTCGGAGGACGCAATCAATGTCTGCTAAGGTTGATGACGACAACTGTTTCGGATTGGTCATGGTGTTCCCGGTTCCCGAAATGATCGCTATCAGAGGAGTGTTTCGCGACCAAGGTGCAAATCGATCGTTTACAGTTCGTTTTCGCGTGATTCTTCTCGCGAGCGATAAATGATTTTGACGTCATCACCCAATGGCTGAACCGAATCAAGTGCAAGACGCATAGCTTGGTTCATTAGTTTTACCCCCGTTCCGCCGATTGGGCTCGGTGCTTGCTGGTTGCCAACGATTAAAGGCCCCATGTAGATATGGTACTCGTCAATTTCTCTCGCATCAAAAAAACTTGCCAACAACTCGCTGCCCGCCTCGACCAACAGATTGGTCATCCCAAGTTCAGCTAGTAGTTGCAGCGACTTGCAAAGATACCGAGACGGTACCATTTCATCGACTCGGTGGATCACAGCACCTAATGAACTTGCTTGATCGATTTGTGATTGGGTGACGTTGGGGCCAACAATGAGTCGAACGGGTATTTGGGCTGCGGTGGATAATAACTTTGATTCTGCTGCAGGGATTGACTGACGACACATGACAATCCGGTCGGCGATGCGAGGTGGTTTCCCAAATTCAGGAGGCAACCGAGCATTGAGTTCAGGGTTGTCGGATCGAACGGTCCCCATTCCTGTGATAATGCCATCGACTCGGGCTCTGGTTTGGTGAACATCAAGGCGCGATGGGTCGCTGGTGATCCATTGGCTACTGCCAGTGTGCGTCGCGATTTTTCCGTCAACGGTCATGGCCCACTTGGCAATCACCCATGGTTTGCCGGCCTCGATGCGTTTTAGGTAAGGTCGATTCAGTTTGATGGCTTCTTCGCGAAGTACATCGCGAGTAACCTCAATACCCGACTCGCTTAGTTGTCTTGCGCCACCCCCCGCAACTTTTGGGAATGGATCTTCCATCGCAAAGACCACGCGTTTGACACCGGCTTTGATCAGGCTATCGGTGCAGGGAGGTGTTTTTCCATGATGACAACATGGCTCAAGAGAAACATAGGCAGTTGCACCTTGTGCGTAGGAAGCGCCGAGTGATCGGATTGCTTCGACCTCGGCATGGTGGCCACCGTATGCTTGGTGATAACCTTCCCCGACAATTTGGCCATCACGAACGATAACGCAGCCGACCAATGGGTTAGGCTCCACCCTACCCTGTCCTCTTGCAGCGAGCTCAATGGCTCGCCGCATAAAGTTCTCATCCGTGGCGGCGTCGATGGTCTTCGGTTGAGACATCGTTTTCTCTGAATTCGATCCGGCTTAAGTGCAGGCGATCCTGCTGTTTTTGCCATGCAAAAAGGAAAACGGGCAAGGTAATCGGGAGTGACTCTGTTGAATCGTCGTTGTTGGGCATTTTTTCTGCAGTCGGGTTTGGCCTAAGCGGCGAACGAGCCAGTGCCAAGCGATCGGCGAACGACCCGCAATCGATCATGCCCGCTGGTTATTGCCGCTAGGATCAATCCATCCCAGGAACCCAAAGTTTACCACCACCGCCAGATTCGCCCGGAGGTTGCTGGCCTTGATCGGGTGTCCAGAGTCCCCCAGTCGTAGCACCTGCTCCGCCACTGGGTTCCGCTTGTCTCGATCCGCCTCGTGGTGCGCCATCGGGCCCGATCAGTCCGTAAGACATGAGCATTTGTTGCAATCGTGCCATCACCTCGGGATCATTTCCATAATTGGAGGTGATCGATTCAATTGTCCGCTGGAATCCTTGGGGGTCTCCTGCTGCTAGTCGCAGGCTGACTTCGGTCAGCAAGAGTTGTGCAGTAGGAAGCTGGTTGGCCTCAGCGAACGTTTTCGCTTCAACCAACGCTTCAAGTGCTTTGTCAGTTTGTTTCGCCGTGTTTACCAAGGTCATGTGGGCAAGCATCTTTGCTGGTTGCTGATCCTCGGTAAGTTCCATTGCGATCAACTGCGTTGCAAATCGTCTTGCTGCTGGTGTCGCAGCCACCTGTTGGCATCGCTGTAGTAGGTAAATCAGAGTTTCGGCATCGAGTTTATCACCATGGACCCGATTAAGGTCTTCGTTGGCGATGAGTTCAGCTTCGTCCGATGTTGGATGGAGTTCTTCTGGGGCTGTGAGGTTTGCCAGTCGATAAACCTCTGACATCAGGGTGTCGCTCTTGGAAACGATTTCGTCGTACTGCTCAATCAGCCGTACCGCGACAGTTCGTTCGAATACTAAGGTCTCGTCATTCGCTGTTTCCGTGAGTGTTTTACCACCTAAGAACGGGATTTCTGTATTCACAATCCGATCTGCCAGTCGAGCTACCATTAAATCCGCTTGCAAGGTCTCCGCTTCGGACTGCTTGGCTTTAAATGGGATGATCGCGACTTGTGGCTGGCACGCGGCAAGAAGCGGTAGCGGATCACTATCGCTTTCTTGGAGTTCAATACCTGGAATCAATTCGGCCAAACGATCTTTCACTTCTTGAAGATGTCGCGGTCTGACGTCGTGGACTTCAATTCTTGCATCGCGATCCGTCTGCTTGCCGTAAACAAATACCAATGCAATCGCTTCGGGAACGTCATCGATCGGTGGTAGTTGATCAAGCGAATCCGGTTTGTCGCGATCGAGGATCTGGAATCCAGCCCTCGGTGGTACTTCGTCATCGGTCATGCGAAGCGAGCCAAGCATATTTGGGGGAAGCGCAGTGAAGCGGGAATTCGCCATCAGGCTCAATTCAACTTCTTCTGCGTTGTTGATCGGTCCTTCCATCTGCTTGACAGCGATCGATAAATCCGGTGACCTCGGATCGACGAGTGCCGAAAGGGCGCGACTTTGAACTCGCTGTTCTTGATCGAGAGATTCACAAGTCGATAGTTTCTTGAACAGTGTTGACTGAGCGTCGGTGTCACCTCGCCATATTGCGCACATCAGCAGGCCCGAAAGTACCGCTGGCTCGTTAGGCAGAGTGCGTTGAAGTGATTGGAATTTGGATTCCGCAAGATCGATTTTTTGGTTTTCGAGCAGTGATGTTGCTTCGTCATATCGCTCAGCCCATTCAACGTCATCCGGACGAGGGATAAGAGTCGGAGTTGCTTTGATCAGCTGATTGATTGTCGGCGAAGTGTTGAGTTGCTGCAAAACAGAGATCGCAGCCTGTCCACCTTGGTAGCCAGTCGTCATCATTGCTAAGGCTGCGTAAACTCGAGATGTCAGAAAGACACCTCGCTGTGCAAGCATGTATGCGAGGGCAGACGAGACGTCGAGAACGAAAGCGTCGACATCTCGACCGCTTTCTGTGAGCGCGTTGAGCATTGATTCGGTGGCTGGTTCCACTTGCCCTCGAAAGAGATTCGCTGCAGCACGCTGGGTCAAAGCAAGCGGGTTGCTGGGTTGTAGGCGGATGAAGCGGTCTGCGTTTTCGTTGAGCGTTTCGTACTCACGAAGATCAAGCAGCAGGCGACCCCTGATCGCCAGCGCCCAAGCGGCGTCCGGATGGGTTTGCAACACTTCCGAAAGCCGGTCGAGTGCGGGGACAATTTGGCCACCATTGACCATGTTCACCACGCGGTCCATCTCATCGATTGATTCTTTGCATTTGCAGAATTTAATTTTTTTTCCGCTGCCGCATGGACATACGGCATATTTATCGACTGACATCAGGTCGTATCGCTCAAAGTGTGATAAAACGAGCCTCTCTCTTTGGGCTCTCTCAGTCGCGAATTTACCATGTTAGGGCGGCACCCCCATACCCCCTGTTGGCGATACCGATCGTTTTCATGCAGAGATTGTGTTTCTTTGGTGTTTGGAGTCTTAGGATCGGCGTTTTTGGATGATCTCTGCCCATCGGGCGCGTCAGCTAAGCTAGATCTACCTCTAAAACCGTTGGATCCAGACCGTCTAGAACCAACAAGATAGGATCCGGCTATCAAGTCACTTGACTCTAAAACGCCGCTGCCGTTTTACCGGGTGTTGACCGCCGTGTTGGGTCGAAGAGTCTTGTAAAGTGGGGACGCAGGCGGTAGGTCGCGGCGTCCATGCAGCGTGATTTGATCGAGCTCGCGGTAACGAATATCAACCAGTTCCACGATTTCTTGGAACATTTGCTGAACCCATTGGTCCGTCTTCACAGTGGCTAATTCCTCCGAGGGTTTTTGGTCACCGCTGAGTTGGATTTCCTCTCGATTTCCTTGACGTAGTATGGTTGCGAAACGCTTTTCCATGGCCGGGTCGGTGGATAATTGAACGTGATCGAATTCGTGGAGCACTAACGGGCTATCCCAAAAATCATCAAGCTCCGGCAATCGGCGAAACCAGATGGTATGAATCGGTTTCCACGACTGAAGGCGAGCCCGCATCTCGATGGTCATGGTGCGTGTCAGCGGGTTCCAGTTCCAGGTGGTCTGACGCGCAAACCGAAATTCGACTCGATACGTCGTGATTGCTGAGAGGCGGTTTTCGGGTGCTACTGAGCGATCGTTTGTTTGTTTTTGTGATTGAAGTGCATTCCTCATTTCTGTCGGTAGTTCAGGCAGAGTTTGTAGGCCCACTGATTCTAGGTGTTCAGTGCCGAAGACGAAACGAACCTGTCCCTCTCTTGATAACGTCTTTAATTCCGTTGGTGACTCCGGTAGTCGATCCAGAGACAGAGGTGTCTGCGCAACAAGGTTTGGGGCAGTTATTGCGGTAGAAAGAATCAAGGATAAGGTTCTAAGCAAAAGGGTGCTGAGCGCCCATCGTTTCCTGATGTTTTCGGAATTCCAAACTGGCAATAGCGGGTCGTTCAATCGACCCAGTCTTCGTTTATGTTTTTTGCATACACGATACGCAAGCTTACGACTGACCCACCGATCCTGCCGTCTGTTCAATAAAGCATCGAGTGTGCTCGAGAAGTTGTTCATACGAAAGAGCCTCGACATCTTCACCAATCAGTTCGACTTCGAGTGGACCCTCGTAATTATATTCCAACAAGACGCGAAGGATGTGTTGGAGTGGAACCGATCCATTTCCCAAAAGGCATCGATTCATTTCGCCTAATGGTGAATGCCTCGCGTCACCGAGTTGAACCAAATGTAAGTGTGGAATGATGTCGGGTAGCCACGGAAGGACCTCTGGGTCAAGTCCAAGATGGTAGGTGTCGAGAGCGATGCCAAGTTGAGGACTTCCGACGATCTCAATAATTTCTAGTGTCGATCTCAGGTCATTGACGAAAGACCACTCGTCACCACATCCGGGATGAAACGGCTCAATTGACAGTCGAACACCGTGATCTTCAGCCGCTGGAGCGATCTCCGTCAACGCGTCGCAAAAGGTTCGCCTTGCATGATTGCGAATGTGGTTGTTTCGCCCTCCGGCGAGGACAATCAGTGAATCGACTCCTAGTTCTGCCGCCTCTCGAATCGCTTGAAGGCCGTCGGCTACAGCGTCAGTGTATCTCCGCCCATCACTGCCAGTGAAACCACCCACCCAAGAGAGCGAAGTCGGTTCCAATTCGAATTCCGCGAGTAGTTCAATCGCGCGATCCAATCCAAAGTCTTCAAGCTTGGGGCGATAGATTCCAATCCCCGAAAATCCATGTCGATGGTACGCTTCGGCATCCTCTTCGAAGCTCCAACGCAGCGTTGAAAGCTGATTCATGGACACCGTATTCATCGGATCTTATGCTCTTGTAACGCGTGGCTTTTGTGAGGTTCGAAAATTTTTGTGCTAGATTTGATGGGATGGATGCGGGAACGCGATTCAATCCCGAGTTCAATGATTTGCGATGAAAATCACTGCAGCCAACCAATTCGTCCGGATTCTGCTCTGCTCATCCGGTTTCTGCTACGGGTGAAAGATACCGATCTGCGTGCCAAATCCAAAGATCAGTTCCCGTGAAACCGAGGGTGAGAAACTGGATCATAGCGAGGGCTTTCAAACCAAGTTAGGAATGAAACGGTGCACGATTCGCTGGGCGGCCTTGCAGCTTGGAATGAACCAAGGAGCTATTGGTTAGCACTTCACCGATGGCGATTGAATGTGTCGGCGAGAAGCATGTTTGTTGAGTCGTTCGCCTGTCAGCTGACTTTTGTCAAGCGTTATCACTTCTTGAGTGCAATTGCGAATCTGGATATTGAAAAGAATCCTTCGAGTGGACGGCTACTCCACGTGCGGAAGACGTCGACCTTGTTTCTGGGCAAGTTCAAGTTGCTCATCGAGTTCGGACTGAGAGAGTGGGACAATTTTGATCGTCATCAAAGAATGCGGGTCTAGCTGCCGGTTCGTCCGGTTATTCACCAATGATTCCACTTCTTCCTCCAACGCATCGATCCACGCTGGCACATCAAGTCCCACGCCAGTTGGATGCTGTGTGAGGATCTCTGATTCTTGTTCAAGCAATTCAAAGGCGGTGCTGGGACTATTGCTTTCGGCATCTTGCATGGCCGGACCAACCAAGGCTCGCATGCGATCGATCGTCATCGGCTGTACGAATCGTTCCTGAATTCGATCGGCAACGGTCGGCATCCGCATTGCATAATTTGATTGTAGGTCCTTGAGGCGTTTGACGTAGATATCGGCTTCGGAGCTGATTCGTTCACTAAGACTTCGGCGCCAAACCGCAGCGGATTCTTGTAGGCCTGATCGTACCAGAACTTCATGAGCCCACATGACCGGTTTAAGATTCCATGCGATGCGTTCGTAGCGAACTCGCAATCGAAGGAAATCCAAGAACATGTAGACCAAATCACCCCGATCGCTTTGTGTGGTTGTGCTGTTGTAATCAAGGTACTCGGTGTGATGATCGATTAAGGATTCGTAAACCAATGTCATCCATCGTTCGGCTTCTTGAACCGTGATCACACCATTTTCTAAATCTTCGAAGAGACGGGTTTGGGTGAGGTGATCGTCGCCGTCCACCATTGCTCGTTGTAGCCAAGGGCCGACACCTTGGTGCAGGATCGCTCGCACATTGCCGAGCTGTAAAAACATCTGAGTAAAAATGGGGTCCCCATACTTTTTGATAAATTCAACAAGCTGTTGCCATTTTTGTGGATGAGAAACCATTTCTAATGGAGATAGTCGAAGCGTTTGGCTGTGGGCCAGCCAGCTCGCAAGCATCGTTTCCGTCAATCGCTCCAGCTGCGGTATCAACACTTCCGCGATCGCATTTTGATCAGGCTTGGTTCCTGAATTGCTGTGACTGGCCCGCGCCGACTCAACTAATGCCGCGACGAGCGAACGATGTCCCGATCGGAATAGAGAATCAAATTCAGTGACCGCGCCAATCCCGATCGGGTTGCTCTGTTCCATTTCTCGAGCGGTTTCAATAAGCCGACAGGTCTCCGCAATCAAGCCTCGCCTTGGCAGCCACTGCAAGAGATGTCTTAGTACTCGCTGCCGTAGTCGAGCGAGGTAAATCTTGACGGGGTCACCGCCACGGGCGAGCGGAATGTAAAGTAGGCTCTTGTCATGGAGTGCGTCGATGAACTGCGGGAACAGTGCATGGATTTCGTCTGGCTTGCAGGCAATGATCGCGCCGAAAAGTCGAATTGCGTGTAGATCATCCTCCGCTAGTTCTGCATCACTCAGCCACGCATCGGGGTCATCGGTAAGGCTGAGGATTGCACCATCAATCAGGCGTCTCGCATCAGACATTTCAACAGCAGTACCGATGATTCTTTCCATCAAAGAATCTCTTAGCACCCGCCTTCGATCATAGCTCCGCATCGAATCTTTATCACTGCCGGCGGGGGCGACAAGATGCTCTCGTACTGATGCAAGCAGTTCCAAGAGTCCGATTCGATTCTCTTTCGCTCTCTTGGACCACGCCTCTAGCGATTCGCGTCGATCGTTCAGGGTTGAAGCATCCTGATCTGACACCGCGATGTCCGCAGCGACCGCCCACATCTTCGCTAGCGACTGCATAAAGCTGAGGTGTTCGGTCAATCTTTTCGATTCTGCTTCCAGTGCGTCTTGGCCTGTATCATCTCCGAATTCGAAGATGGCTCCATCGTTGCCATCATCGGTTGTGTCGTTATAGGTCACATCTTCGTAGGCCGCGCTATAAAGGTCGTCCGATTCATCCGCCTCGTGAAGTTCCTGCTCCCAGTCTCGGTTGGATGGCTTTGCCGGTTGATCACCAAGCTGAAACAGGGGCGCTGTCCAGAATTCCTCGGCGTTTGCCTCAAAGTAATCAAACAGCCGTCTTACCTGTGTCCAAATTGATTTCACACTTTGGTCGGTAGGCGTACGATCCGGAGATGAATCAGGTGTATCTGCTGTCGCTGAATCTCTGGGTTCTCGACCTGGGTCGTTTTGATTCGTTGCAACGATCGTAGTTTCCGACGCTTGTTCCGAGAAGCGTTGGCGATTCCAGTGACTTCGAAGTTTTAGAAGCCATTGTTCGGACAACTTTGGCAACGAGCTTTCGCCGAGACGAAGTCCAATGCGATCGGCTTGTCCAAGCCAGTGCACCAGTAACGCCATGGCGGGGACAAAGTCTTTTCTCTCGAGTAATGCCGATATCACCAACGCATAGGCTCTTGGTGAATCAAATAGATCCGCATGGGGTGCCCAGAATCCAACATTGCCAGCTTCGGCACCACCTTCGTGCCATAGTTTCAAAGCTCGTGCAACCAATTTCGCCGACTCATAAGACTCAAGCGGATCAGCTGCTTCGATCGACGAGATGGTGTGAGCTGCGTACTCTCGCCACCACTGAGCCATCTCACGATACTTCTGATCCATCGCTTGATAGATGATTGGTTGATCCTGCGCAGCCGCTTCACTCCAGACGTGTGCCGTGTATTCAAAAAGACTCTCGGTTAGCGTGATCATATGATCCACTCTCGAGTCGTGAACGGCACTTTCTGGCCCAGGGTAGAGGCTGAAGTTACCGCCGAAACCAAGGATGTCCCAGGGATCAAGCATGGCACCACATTCGATGCCTCGTTGCAATAAATCAAAAGCGATTGTTGGTACCTCAGCGCCCTTGCTGAGATTACCGGTTCGGATTGCTCGCAGACCAAGGGTCATCAAGCAATCAATCCGACAGGTCATTCTCGCGGAGGCTGCTGCAACCTCATCGGTCTGACGCTTCGCTGCATCTGGGTAACCCATTCGTGCGTAGAGTCTCGCAAGCTGAACGTGCTGAAGCTGCGCAGCTCGACGTTCGGCCAACGCCGCGTTGAGGTGTTGCCTTGCAGCCCCGAATGGTTGTCTCCGAAGACGCTGTTCTTCGTTCAGTCGATCGCGATGGGACCCTGCGAGTCGTTTGAGCCGATCTTCGTAATAGGCGTCCCGGAATGCGGCAATCGGTTTCATCAGAGAACCGAGGGTGATGTCGCTGGAGTGCCATCCGGGCCCCCAACCGTTGATTGCAGAGGCCATCAGGATCGTACCGGCAAGTACAGATGCTGCTTCCTGTAAAACTTCGTAAGGGTCGAGATCCTGATCATCTCGCAGGCGACTCAATAACGCTTCCATCGTCACTTGTCTGACGACAAATCGGTTGTAATACCCCTCATCGGTAATCGACCGATCATCCCAGCCGCCAAAGTGATAGTTTGGGCGCCGATTGACCGGATGGTCAAAGTCGTAGGCTCGAGGATCCATCGCCAGTTCCTCGAGTCTGTCTGGATCGAACGACGCGGCTCCAAGAATTGATGGATCGGTATCCTTCAGTGTCTCAATCGCGGTTTCGATTAGATCGTGGTAAGGGCCGCTCGATATCCCTGCGCCCTTGACATAAAGAGGAATTGGCCGAACGAACTCATGTCGATAAGGCTGGCATTGGCGATTTTCAAGCATCGCCACAGGGCGATACCCGACAAAATCATCCAGTGCATTGATGGCGTTTTGGATTACCTGGTCGTCGTCAGCGGAAAGATCGTCAGCCAGCAGGACTTCGGCGGCTCGCGCCATGAAGAAGCCGTTGAAAATCAATTCAGGGACTTGATGGAACAATAGGTCGCGATGAAAGTCCAAGTAAGCGGGCAGCAACTCGCTCCACAATAACTGAATCACCCTGGATGCCTGCTGGCAATCTTCGAAAGCAGCGTGCTCAAGTTTTAGGTGATCAATGGTTTCGGCCAACCAGTCCCGAACGACCAACCAAGCCGCTGGCCCGGTGAGTGGATCTCCCATCGCCGCGGCGCAGTAAACATCATTCCAGGCCGTAAGAGTTGCGGTGTCGCAAACGCCCGATGAGAAATTCAAATAGCCCGCCAGCCTTTGGAGCTTTTCGCTCAGATTTTCGGGGGGCGGGAGATTCGACATCGGACAGCGTTTGGTTAGCGAGGGGCATTCATTCGGACAACGGATCGATTTGGCGATTGCACGACAATCGCGTGATCAGTGATGATTGAGCGAATGATGGTTCGCTCGCACCCTTTGCGTCGGTTGAATGTGCGGCAAGTGCCTCCATTCGAAAAAGCTTTACTTCTTGGCTTTTTTCTTGGCTGTTTTCGCCGACTTTTTTGCTGTAGCAGCTTTCTTAGCCACTTTTTTCTTGGCTGCTTTTTTCTTGCTGGTAGCAGTCGAAGCACTCGACTTCTTGGTTGACGTTTTCTCTTTCGCGGCCTTTTTCTTCGATGATTTCTTTGTTGATTTGGAAAAGGCTTTGGCCCAACCATCGGCGTACTTTTCATTAGTGCCGACGCGTAGGATCGTCATGGTGTGCTCCTGTTTGGTGTTTGCAATAAGTTTACGAATGGAGGATAGACGGTTTGGCTTTTTGGAACGCCTTAGGCTGAGCAGACACGAATCCGCGTGATCAGGCGTCTCCGCGTTTGCGACGTTTCAAACGTGACGTTTTAATGGGGCCATCGGCAACCGTCCGCGTTCAAAAGTACCAATTCTTGGGCTCGGTTTAAAGACGCCACGTAAAACGCACGGCATCAAAAGTGTGGTAATTCATTGGATTGCCATCAAGCGGTTGCAATTGATCGATCCGCTCATGGTAGGTGTTGATTCCTGTATCCGTGCATTAGTTTCCCGCATGGATACTCTTGTATCTTGCTTTCCGAGCTACCTCTTCATTGTCCGGATCTTCCCCTAGACGCTCGCGAAGATTTCGCTCGTATATTTCAAAATTTCCCTCGCACCAAGTCAGTTTTCCATCGCCTTCGAAAGCAAGAATGTGGGTAGCGAGGCGATCAAGGAACCAGCGGTCGTGACTAGTCACGACGACGCAGCCGGCAAAATTCGCAATCGCTTCTTCCAAGGCGCGAAGTGTATCAACGTCCAAGTCATTGGTTGGTTCGTCGAGCAGCAAGACGTTACAACCACGTCGTAATAGCTTCGCCAAATGGACGCGATTGCGTTCACCCCCCGAAAGTTTGCCAACTTTTTTCTCTTGGTCGGGACCTTTGAAGTTGAATCTCGAAACATAGGCTCGAGAAGAAATATTGCGGCCGCCTATCACGATGGTTTCCGTTCCGCCACTGATTTCTTCAAAAACGGATTTGTTGTCATCGAGTGAATCACGACTCTGATCCACATAGCCGAGGTCAACCGTGTCCCCAACGCGAATGCTTCCGCTATCAGGCTCCATTTGGCCTGTCAGCAATTTGAACAGTGTTGTTTTGCCCGCGCCGTTCGGACCGATCACCCCGACGATACCCCCTGCGGGAAGGCGGAACGAAAGATCGTCAAAGAGCACACGTTCTCCAAAAGCTTTTTTCAAGTGACTGGCTTCGATTACCAGTTCCCCGAGATGACGTCCCGAGGGGATTTGGATTTCAAGTTCGTCGGGCTTATCCTCGAACGTTTGTGACGAAAGTTCTTCATAGGACTTGATCCTCGCTTTACTCTTGGCTTGCCGAGCCTTGGGGCTCATTCTGATCCACTCGAGTTCTCTGGCCAGCGTCCGCTCGCGAGCTTTTTGTTGTCGTTGCTCGATGTTCATCCGCTTTTGACGAGCTTCGAGCCAAGCGGTGTAATTCCCCTCAAAAGGCAATCCGCGACCACGGTCGATCTCCAAAATCCACTTCGCCACATTGTCCAAAAAGTATCGGTCGTGCGTGACCGCGACGACGGTGCCCGGATATCGGTCAAGGTGCTGTTCGAGCCAAGCCACACTTTCGGCATCCAAGTGGTTCGTTGGTTCGTCAAGCAAGAGAAGGTCGGGTTGGCGAATGAGAAGTTGGCATAGGGCAACGCGACGTTTTTCTCCACCGGAAAGTTTTGAAACATGCGCATCAGGCGGTGGAAGATTCATGATG
>Ga0181559_10000580_pt1 | contig 34357 bp, 29 predicted proteins | sample 011ome_21_FD_133752 | JGI IMG/M metagenome (GOLD analysis project Ga0181559, IMG submission 133752) | Coastal salt marsh microbial communities from the Groves Creek Marsh, Skidaway Island, Georgia - 011508AT metaG (megahit assembly) | ecosystem: Environmental > Aquatic > Marine > Intertidal... | reverse complement strand
GGGGGGGGGGGGGGGGGGGGGGGGGGGGGGGGGGGGGGGGGGGGGGGGGGGGGGGGGGGGGGGGGGGGGGGGGGGGGGGGGGGAGGGGGGGGGGGGGGGGGAGGGGGGGGGGGGGGAGGGGGGGGGGGGGGGGGTCTCGGTCAGAAAAAGCTCGCTCCTTTTTTTTTCTTTCGGTAATTGACGGCGGAGCGCGGGGGGGAGGGGGAGGCGCGGAACGGAGGGAGACGCACCGTTGACGCCGGACGCGGACGCCATCGCGGCCATCTCAGATCTCGCGGCTTCGCGCGGTGGATGGAGCCCTGGGGAGTCGAGGACGCGAGGGACGATCACGGTCAGCGGAGGAGGGTTTACGCGTGAAGAAATCGGCTCGTTGATTGCGCCCCGCCGCGATATTTTCCAACGCGCCGGCCGGGGCGCGACGCGCGACGAGACGCGCGCGCGACCGAAACGCCGCGGGCGCGTCGCGGAAGCGCGCGAAGGGCGCGAAGTCGCGGATCGCACCTGTGCGTGTGGGTCACGACGCGACGTGCGCGCGGGCGCGACGGTCGATTCTGAACGACGACCTGACGTCACCAAAAAGACGCCCGCACCGAGATCACCCGATGGTTTAATAAACGTAAAACACGTGCGCTGCTTGATCGAGCCGCGCCGCGCGCCGCAAAAGACCTCAAAAGTCTCCCGCCAGCCGACGCGTGTTTCTGCGGCGCGCGCGGCCTGGCGTGGAAACTTACTTCTGCAGGTCAAAGAGACGACGGCGGCGCGATTGCGACCTCCTCCGCTCACTTTACGTCGCGCGTCGTGCACCTCACGTCGCCGCTCGATCGCTGCGCCGTCAGATACGCGCAGGCTCCGCACGCGCGCACACGCGATCGATCGCGTCTCGCCGTCGCTGAAGGAAGGAAGTCAAGTCGTCTCGCTCATAGAAAAAAAAGATGAGCGTCGTCGGCCTCGACTTCGGTAACGCCAACAGCGTCATCGCGCTCGCGCGACGCAAGGGCATCGACGTCGTGTTAAACGGCGAGTCCAAGCGCGAGACGCCCTCGATGGTGAACTTCGGGGAGAAGCAGGTGCGCGTCGAGTCTCCGTCCGCGCGTCCTTCGCGTCGCCGCGCGCCCCGCGGCTCGCGCGATCTGATCTCCTCTTCTTCCAATCGTCGCTCGTCGCGTCTTCGCGCGCCTTCGATCGATCGGCGACGCGACGCGACCCCGCGACCGCGCGCGATCGCGGACCGGGGGGCGACGCCATCGATCGCGGACGCGCCGCGACGCGCGCGCGACGCGACGCGAATCGCGAGCGCGTCGTCGCGATGCCCCGCGCGGCGTCGCCATCGCGCGCGCGCGTCGCCATCGCGCGCGTCGCCGCCGTCGCGTCCTCTCGACCGCTCGACTCCCCTCTCGCGCCGTCTTTTTTTTCGTCTCCCGATCTGATCTGACCGTCCCTCCCGCGCGCGATCTTCTCGCCCCCTCCCTCGAACGCCAGCGCTTCCTCGGCTGCGCGGCCGCGGACAAGATCAACATGAAGCCCAAGGACACGATCGTCCAGCTCAAGTCCTTGATCGGCCTGCGGTACTCCGACCCCGAGGTGCAGGCGATGCTGCCCAACTTTGTGTTTCCAATCGCGGGAGGCCCGAACGACGAGATCTTGATCACGGTGACTTACATGAACGAGAAGAAGGCGTTCACGCCGGAGAGGCTCGTCGCGATGGCCCTCGCGGACCTCAAGATCATCGCGGAGCAGGACCAGGGCAGCAAGGTGACGGACGCGGTGATATCCATCCCGGTGTTCTTCACCGACGCGCAGAGGCGCGCGATGCTCGACGCGGCGTCCATCGCGCAGCTCAACGTGCTGCGATTGATGCACGAGACGACCGCGACCGCGCTCGCGTACGGCATCTTCAAGACGAACGAGTTCACGGACACGCCCACGAACGTGGTGTTCGTGGACGTCGGGCATTCCGCGATGCAGGCGTGCGTCGTTCGATTTACCAAGTCGCAGCTGAGGGTGATGTCCACCGGATTCGATCGGAAGCTCGGCGGGCACGCGTTCGATCTCGCGATGTTCGATCACTTCTGCGAGGAGTTCGGCGCGAAGCACAAGATCGACATCAAGTCTAACGCGCGCGCGTCGTTGCGCTTGAAGATCGCGATCGAGAAGATGAAGAAAATTCTCAGCGCCAACCCGGAGGCGCCCATGAGCGTCGAGTGCATCATGGACGAGGTTGACGTCAAGTCGTCCATGACGCGCGAGAAGATGGAGGAACTCTCCCAAGGTTTACTCGAGAAGCTCATGGGCCCGGTCACGACCGCGATGAGCGAGGCTGGGCTCGTCCCCGACGACATCGCCGCGGTGGAGCTGGTCGGTAACGCGTCGCGGATGCCGTTCATCTCCGCGCAGCTCGAGGCGTTCTTCGGGCAAGTCCCGGGCCGCACGCTCAACGCGAGCGAGTGCGTCGCGAGAGGGTGCGCGCTCCAGGGCGCGATGCTCTCGCCGCAGTTCAAGGTGCGCGACTTCGAGGTCGTGGACTCGTTCCCGTACCCGGTGTCGTTCGCGTGGGCGAGCGAGGACGGGGAGGCGAAGGAGCTGGAGATTTTCGAACGCAACAACGCGGTGCCGTCGTCGAAGATGATGACCTTCTTCCGCGACGAGACGTTCACGATCCAGGCGAAGTACACGACGCCGACGCTGCTGCCGCCCGGCACGGAGCTCGCGATCGGGTCGTTCGACATCGGACCCATCGCGCGCGCCAAGGACGCGGAGGAGAAGACGAAGCTCAAGGTGAAGGTTCGTTTGAACCTCAACGGCCTCGTCTCCGTCGAGCAGGCGCAGGCGATCGAAGAGATCGAAGAGGAGGTCGTCGTCGAGCCGCCGCCCGCTCCGCCCGCCGCCAAGGAGGACGAGCCCATGGCGGACGTGGAGAAGCCCGCGGCGGAGGACGGCGGCGCGGAGAAGATGGACGCGGACGCCGCGCCCGCCGCGCCCGTCGTTGAGAAGAAGAAGAAGGTGAAGAAGACGGACGTCAACGTCGTCTCCGTCGTCGGCGGCCTCCCGTCGCAGGTGCTCGAGACGTTCGTCGCGGAGGAGTACGAGATGGCGCTCCAGGACCGCGTCATGGAGGAGACGAAAGAGCGCAAGAACGCGGTCGAGGAGTACGTGTACAGGATGCGGTCGCAGATCGCCGATAAGTACGCGCCGTTCGTGGAGCCCGCCGTCGCGGAGGCGTTCAACGCGACGCTCAACGCGACGGAGGACTGGCTCTACGAGGACGGCGAGGACGAGACGAAAGGGGTGTACGTCTCGAAGCTCGCGGAGTTGAAGGCGGTCGGGGACCCGATCGAGGCGAGGCACGCGGAGGAGACGCTGCGGCCGCCCGCGTGCGACGCGCTGCGCGCCGCCGCGAGCGGGTTCCTGAGCCAAGCCGCGCCGGACCCCGCGCACGAGCACATCGACGCGGCGGATCTCGAGAAAGTTCGCGCGGAGGCTCAGGCCGCGTTGGATTGGCTCTCGGAGAAGGAGGGACTCCAGGCGGCCGCCGCGAAGACCGCGGACCCGGTTCTCGTGTCCAATGACGTCGTGAAGAAGCGCGAGGGGCTGGAGCGCATGTGCGCGCCGATCTTGTCGCGGCCGAAGCCGAAGCCGCCGCCGCCGCCGCCGCCCGAGCCGGACGCGGCGGAGGCGAAGGACGCGGACGCCGACGCGGGCGCGGCGGCGGGCGAGGGCGAGGGCGCGGACGGCGCCGCCGCCGACGCCATGGACATCGACGCGGAGGAAAAGCCCGCGGCGGGCGCCGCGGACGACCTCGATTGACGCGCGGCGCGGAGGAGGAAGAGTGATGGACGATGAATAACCCAAAACGACGACGCGGAGGCTGGCGAGGGGCGGCGGCGACGACGAACGACGCCCCTCGAGATTTTTTCCCCGCTCGCGAAGCGAGCGTGACCGACTTTGTACATACGAGCGCGACTACATCGTATCATATTCACCCTCGACGCCGCGGACGCTTCGCCTTCCTCTCGGCGAGATCGGCGCCCGGATTAGGGTTCGAACGTCGCTCTCTCGGACCGCGCGCGCGCGGCGAACCCGGCGCCGACGAACGAACTCGCGCTCGACACTCGCCCCCCCCCACACACACCCACCCACCCCAGCGCCCGCCTCTCCTCTCTCGCGCGATGACGACGCCTTCGTCGTCGTCGTCGTCGCCGCCGCGCCCTCTCCCGCGCGCGCGCGTCCTCCTCGCGGCCGCGTGCGCCGCGATCGTCCTCCTCGACCGCGCGTCCGCGGCGGCGGCGGCGCCCTCCTGCCCGCTTTCCTCTCCCTCCGCGCGCGACGCCGCGTCGACGGACGCGTCGCGCGCGTTCGACGCCGCGGGGTTCGACGTCACCGAGGGCGCGATGTGGGTGTTCAAGTACGCGGACATCGACGAGGACTGCCGCGACTGCTACCACGTCAACCCGACGAGCACGTACGGGTGCGCGCTGCTGGTGCGCCGCGGCGGCGTCTCGGTCCGCGTCGTCCGCGCTGCTCCGTTCGGTTTGGTTTTCTTTTGACGCGGCGTCGTCCTCATCCTCCTCCTCCTCCTCCTCCTCTCCCCCCCTCGCGCAGCCGGTGACGGACGCGCCCACCGCGTTGCTTCGCCGGAGCGAGGCCGCGGAGCGCGCGCGCGTGGCGGAGCGCGCGGCGAGGTCGAGGTCGACCGACGACGACGACGACGACGACGACGACGCCTCGGCGCCGCGGCGGCCGGCGGCCGCCTCGCGCGCGGGCTCCTTGCCGTCCACGGCGACGACGCGCGACGCCTCGTCCGACTCCACCGCCGTCGTCGTCGACGCCCAGAGGCCGATCGCGGCGATCGTGGACGCCGCGCGGCGACGCGCGGAGTACCGCGAGGCGTCCAACGACGCGCTGTCCGCGCCCGCGTTGGGACTCGCGTCGTCGTCGTCGGCGGCGGCGGCGATGCAACGCGTCATCCCCGACGGCTCCGACGGCTCGGATGCGTCGTGCGAGCTGTCGCTGAGGCCGGACGAGGTCATCGCCGTGATCGGATGCACGCCGCCGCGCGCGAAGTACTTCGGTCTGACTCCGTACTTACACAGAGTCTACCAAGCCGGGTCGGTGAGGACAGCCTTCGCGTCGCTCGGCGATTCGTTATCCGCGGGCGTCGCCGGCGGGTTCGACGGCGACGACTCGCGGTACTTCACGCGCCTCAGCACCGCAGCGGGGACGGTTCCTCGCGCCGGCGGCGGCGTCCTGCGAGGCGTTGACTGCTTCGATCGCGGCTTCGCCGCGCTGTTCGGGCTGTCGCGGACGACGCTCGATCGCGCCGCCGACGCGTTGGCTTCGTCCGGGGCGGTCCCCGGAGGCGCCGCCGCGATCAACTCGTACGGCCTCTCGACGCAGAACGGTGAACTGCTTACCTCCTACGACGCGGTCACGCACGCGGTGCTCTTGAGGCACGCGGTCGCGGAGGACGAGCGCCTTTGGGACGCGTTCGCGAACGATCCGCCGTTCGTGGTGCTGCGGCTGACGCCGCGGGAGCGTTCTATACACTGGTTCCCATACGACCGCGTTCGCGTTGTGAACGCCATTCCTTAAGGACTTTGCCCGTCGCATCTCTTCGCCCACCCCTCGCTTTCAATCTCCGACCGCGGCGCCTTTCAACTCCAACTGACACCTTTCAACTCCACCCTGACATTCGCTTGTATGGAACGACCCTCAGCGCGCGCCGATGTTTCTCCGGCCGTTCCCGCGGGCGTCGCTGATCCCTCGTGAAACGCTCGACGAGCGTCCGTTACTCCCTGCAGTCACCGCCGTCGCGAGCGCGGTCGCGTCGCACTTCTCGAGCGTCGGCGACTTCGTCACGACGCAGAACACGGGCGCGCAGATCCTGTTCGACAACGGCCAGCAGTGCATCGACACGACGTGGAATTGCGGCGGGGATAACAGGGACACGACGTACATACGAGGGCCGACGTTTCGCATTCCCTCGAACGACGTCGTCGTGTACGTCGTCGGCGTGAATCACGCGACGACCGGGAACGCGCACTACGCGAACCTCGCGGTGTATAACCAAGCGCGGAACCTCGGCGTCGTCGCCGTCGACGACGCGAGCTACGAAAACACCGCCGTCGAGTGGCTCCGAGGGACCGTCTACGAGGACGACGCGCCGTCGCTGTACGCGGTCGCGTTCGCGCGGACGTGTCCCGATGGCGCGCGGAGGCGCGACGTGCCCGGCCTGCACGGCCGCGTCGGCGGAAGAATGCCGGACGGGACGCTGTGCGTCGAGGTCCCCGCGACTGGGTTTCCGTCGGCGGCGGCGGACGAAGATCTGGTCGTCATGGAAAGGCCGTACAACACGCTCGGGACGACGGTCGGGCCGGAGTGGAACACGCTCGCGCTGCCGGTGGTCGTCACCGTGCGGAGGAACTCGCTCGCGAGCGCGCTGGACACGTTCTGACGGGATGGACGCGGGGAGTCGACAGGCGGCGTTTTCGTTTTCGTTAAACGTTTCCGCGCGACGACAGACAGGAACCAACAATCCCTAAGTGCGTCTGCTCTCCTACCTCTCGCCGTCCGCGCGCCGCCGCGCCGCCGCGATCGCGATCACTTCCCCCCCGCCTTCCCGATCGCCGCGCCGCGGTGGTTGAAGATCATGAAATCCCCAACGCGCTCCATCCCCGGCGGCGCGGCCTCCCGCGGCGTCGCCTTGATGGGGAGAAACTCCCCCGCGAAACCGCACGCGCCCCACGCGCACAGCGCCGCGCCCGCGACGCACTCGAGGACGACGCCGAGCGGCACCGCGGCGAACTCCTCGCCCGCGAGCTTCAGGTTATCGTTGTGCGCGATCACCGCGTAGCACGCGTGGAAGAGGACGAAGAACCCGGCGACGGCCGCGAACGCCGCGGAGTTGCCGTCCACCGCGCCCATCGCGCCTCCTCCCCGCGGCGGGCGAGATCGCCGGACGATCGACCGATCGGCACCGAGAGGGTTCGTCTCACTCCCGCCGCGCCGCGGTTCGAGCGGGTTCCTCGACGCCCGGAGACGCTCGCGGCCGCGTCGGACGGCCGCGGCGTGGACGCGACGGCGTCGACCGCGCGCGGGGGACGGGCGCGAGGCGTCTCGCTCGCCGTCTCGCGCGTCGCGGAGTGTACTCGTAGCGGCTCGGGTTCTTTTGACCGACGGACCCTTCGCTCGCGGCGCGCGTCTGGGACATCGCATCGCGCGTCGGTTCGCCTCTGCGCTCTTCGCCAGCAGCTCCGCCACGTCACCGCCTCTCTCGTCCTTCTCCGATACGCGAGCGCGCTCCGCGCACACCGCCCCGGCACGAGCCCCTCGCGCCACGACGCGTACATGATCTCCGCCGCCGCCGCATCCGCGCGCGTCATCGCCTCCGCCCCCGTCGCGTCCCTCCGCGCCGCGAAGCCCGCGCGCGCGTCCGCCCCGCTCCGCGTCTCCCCGCGATCGCCGTCGCGCGGTCGCGCGATCGCGACGAGAGCGTCCGAGAACGAACTCATGGAACAGCTCATGGCGATGCTCAACGGCGGCGGCGCCAAGTCCGCGCTCATCGACGAGAAGGACGCGCTCCCCGGTCGCAAGGAAGAGATGAAGGTCACGAACAAGCACTACGTCCTCGGGAACCCGATCAAGGAGCCGTTCCCGGACAACCTCGAGACGTGCGTGTTCGCGACCGGATGCTTCTGGGGCACCGAAAAGATGTTCTGGCGCGTCCCCGGGGTCTACTCCACCTCCGTGGGATACTGCTCCGGGCACACGCAGAACCCGACGTACGAGGAGGTGTGCAGCGGACGCACCGCGCACACGGAGGCGGTCCAGGTGGCGTGGGACCCGAAGATCGTCTCCTTCGCGGACCTCCTCGCGATGCACTGGACGTGCCACGACCCGACGCAAGGCATGCGGCAGGGCAACGACAGCGGGACGCAGTACCGCAGCGGGATCTACTGCTCCACCGCGAAGCAGCTCGAGGTGGCGAAGGACAGCGCGAAGGCCTACGCCGCGGCGCTGGAGGCGGCGGGGAGGAGCGGGAAGATCACGAGCGATCTGATCGGGCCGGAGGGAAACACAGTTTATTACTTCGCGGAGGATTATCACCAGCAGTACCTCGCCAAGCCCAACGCGCGGCCGTACTGCTCGGCGCAGCCGACGGGGGTGCCCGTGCCGGAGACGTGGCTCAAGGCGAACGGCGCGAAGCTGAGCGCGGGGTACTGGGCGAAGTACGGGCCGAGGCCGGGGTGCACGATTCAGGTCGCGAACGAGCCGGTGCCGCTGGAGGAGGCGATGAAGGCGTGATACGGACGAGGCGGCGACGCGCGCGCGCGCGAGGAACGAGAGAGGGCCGCCGAGAGAGCGGACTCTAAGAGCGGACGAACGAGTCGACGGACGGATATAATGAATGACGCGACGATAATACGTGTCACTACTGCGTGTCACTACTGTACGCGTGCGTCATGACGCGCGCGACCGCCCGCGCGGCCTTTTCGGAGAATCGCGTCGCGTCGCGTCGCGTCGTTCGTTCGTCGCGTCCCGTCGAGTTACTAGTCTATCTATCGCGTCTTCCTTCTTCCTTCGTTGCCTTCGTCTTCTTAAACGAGTTCGCGTCCCGCGGTCGTCGACGTCGCGCTCACGCGCCCACGCCGACGTTATCGCCCCCCGCGTCGTCCGCCCCGCGCGGACGAAACACGGCGTACACGCGCTCGCTCAGCACCGGCCCCACGCGCCTCTCCGCGCCCCCCGCGCCGCCGGCGCGGATCAAGTCTTTCAAGAGCTCCCGCTTCTCTCGCTCCGTCGCGCTCGCGTCCGCGTACGCGCGCATGAGCGCGTCCATCGTCGGGTACGCGCGGACGATCGACAGCGCGGACGCCTCCGCGCACCCGGCGATCTTCATGAGCGCTCCCGCCCACACCTCAGCCTGGGACTTCGCCCGCCGCGCGCCGCCGCCCCGGCTCTGGCTCTCTCCGTTCTGATGAGGTGCGTTCCGTGCGAGCGATGATATCGGGATGGAGTTGAAAGGCGTCAGAAGCGGAGTTGAAAGGCGTCGAGGTGTGTCGGGATTGAAAGCGAGGGACCGTGGGCGGAGAGATGCGCCGGGAAGTAAAGTCCTGAAGGATCGGCGTGCGCCGCGCCGACGCGGTCGTAATACAGTATATGGGACCAGTGTGAGACAGAACGCGCCTGACTCTCTCCGTTCTGACCGTCCTCCGTCGTCGCTTGGCTCGAACCGTGATGGACGCCGTCGTCGCCGACGCCCGCGCCCCTGGACCCGCGCGCCGCCGCGGCCTCGAGCGCGACCCCCGCCGCGAGCGTGGACGACGCGCACCCCAGGATGTCCAGCGCGGTCTCCTCCCGTTCGAACGGCCGTCTCGCGAGCTGTGATAGGTCGAGGGAAAACACGTGTCAGTCACGTGTTCATGTGATTGGTGCATATCATTCCCACGTGTCAAAAAGTGAGGTTCACAGCGCGCGAATGAACGCCTTGATAAGAAACGACGATCAACGCGCGAACGGAGTCGTACGGGAAGCGGTCTCACCGCGACGGCGACGGCGACGACGGCGTCCACCGCGTGCGGCATGTCCTGCGCGGTGCTCACGCGCAGACCGCGCCCGCCGCGTCCGACGTATAAGCGCGCGAGCGCGACGTCGACGTGCTTCTTCGAGAACCCGTGGATCCCGCGCGCGCGGTGCTCCCTGCGCTCGCGCGCGACGCAGTGCGCCTCGAGGCCTTGGACGAGCAGCGACAACGCGTGCCCTCGCGGTAACGTCGCGCGCGCGTCGCGAAGCAACGCGCGGAGACCCCCCGCGGGCGGCGACTCCCCGCCGCCGCCGGTTCGATCCCCGCCGTTTCCGCCGCCGCCGCCGCCGCGGCCGAGCGCGACCTCGTGCTCGTGGTCAACGACGCACATGTCCGCGAACCGCTCCGCCTTGAGATACAACATCGTGTACGTCGCGTCTCTCGCCGTCGCGTCTCCCGCGGCGACGGGCGCGTCCGACGGCGGGTGATACCTCCACGTCACGCTCCACGGGAGCGGGAGCGACTCCGCGCGGTGCATCAACGGCGTCAGTCCGCGGCCGCCGTCGCGGACGCCGCCGTCGAGCGCGTCGGCGAGCGCGCGGCCGAACGCGTCGGCGGCGAGCGCGGCGTCGAGGACGACGGTGAGCATCTTAAACTTGTGTCGTCCGGTCGCGACGGAGGCTTCGTCCCTTCTCGCGCGTCGCTCGCGCGCGTCGCGCTCGCGGGTCTCCGCGCGACGCGCCGCGTCCGCGGCGGCGTCCGCGGCTTTTCGTCGCCTGATCTCGTCGCGCTCCGCCGCCTTGCGCGCGCGTTCGGCGTCCTTCTCGGCCGCTCGGCGCGCCCTCTGACGGTCGGCGTCGAGACGTTTTCGCTCGCGCGCGTCCGCCGCGTCGTCGCGTCCCTCCGCGACGTCCCCGAGCCGTCTCCACGCGTCGTCGTCGGCGGCCGCGGCGGCGGCGCGTCCGCGTCCGCGCCCGAGATTCGACGCGCGCGCGGTGAACGCGCGCGTGGCGTCCGTCGCGATGACAGCCAGATCCCCGCCGCTGCTCTGGCTGTCGATCGAGCCTCGCTCGACGCCGCGCGGCGCGCCGCCTCGCGGCGGAGAGAGCGAGACGCCGCTCGGGCCCGCGGGCGCGCGCCGCGCGCGCTTCGGCGACGGCGCGTCGTCGTCGCTGTCGACGAGGCAGATGACGTCCGCCATCGCCCCCGCCGCGCGCGACGCGCTGTGGCCGTCGAGTCGTCGCGTTGTGCGCTTTCGAAAACGAGCGCAGTGGCCCGGCCGGTGGACGATTGGAGCGGATAACCCGCCCCGCCGCGCCGTCGTCCGCGCCTCACTACACGTCGCACGATGGCGACCGTCGCGATGTCGCTCAGCGCGACGTCGTCGCTCCGGCTACCGACGGCGCCGACGACCGCGTCGCGCGCGTCGTCCGCGCCGCGCGTCGTCCGCGCCGCGCCGCGGGGGCCCGCGGCGCGGAATCGCGCGCGCCGATCGGTCGCGGTCGGCGGCGGTGGATTACGATTAGGAGCGCGCGGACGCGCACGACGCGCGACGAACGTGAACGGAACGATGGTCGCCGCCGCTTCAGGCGACGGCGCGAGCGCGAGCCCGGCCATGGAAGACCCGACCGGCCCGGGCGGCGACGACGACCGCGGCGGCGACAGCGGCGACGACGAGAACGACGGCGAGTTCCCGTGGCCGGAGTGGGTCCCGGAGGGCCTGCGTCTGAACACGGAGGACGTCGCGACCGTCCTCGTCACGTTCGCGGTGTCGCTCTTGTTCCGCGCGACGATCGCGGAGCCGCGCTTCATCCCGAGCCTGTCGATGTACCCGGTGTTCGACATCGGCGACCGCCTCATCGCGGAGAAGATCACGTACCGGTTCAAGCACGACCCAGTCCCCGGGGACGTCGTCATCTTCCACCCGCCAAAGACGCCCAAGGTGCGTCCCGTACACTGGTTCCCATACGACCGCGTCGGCGTGGTGAACGCCGTTCCTTAAGGACTTTCGCCGGCGTGTCTCTCCGCCCACCCCTTGCTTTCAATCCCCGACCTCGACGCCTTTCAACTTCAACTGACGCCTTTCAACTCCACCCCGACGTCGCTTTGTATGGAACGACCCCAAGACGTCCGTCGCGCTGACGAAGGAGGTGTTCATCAAGAGAGTCGTCGCCGTGGCGGGGGACAAGGTGGAGGTGAAGAGAGGGGAGCTGTACGTCAACGACGCGTCGCGAGGGAAGGAGCTGAAGCTCGAGCCGTCGACGTACGTCATGGAGCCGCAGATCGTGCCCCCTGGGGACGTGTTCGTGATGGGGGACAACCGGAATAACTCGTTCGACTCGCACATCTGGGGGCCGTTGCCGAAGGAGAACATATTGGGGAGGGCGTGCTTCAAGTACTGGCCGCCGCAGAAGTTTGGGGAGTTACCGCGGTATCCGGCGCGGGTGGGCGCGGTGCCGGAGCGGTACTGAGTCGAGTCGCGCGCGGCGCGCGGTGGGCGGGCGGGAAGGGCGGAGACGAGAGAAGACTCGGGAAATATTCCTTCGGCGCGCGAAACTACAGTAATATTACAAAATCGTCGTTGATACACGCGCGCTCCCGCGCTCGCTCGCGTTTGTTTAATACCGCACCTTCGCCGCGTGCTTCGGTATTATCGCCGGCGGCCCCGAGCACGACACCCGCAGAATGTGCTCCGGCGGCGGCGTGATCTCGTGATGCCTGAGCTGGTACGCCCCCAGCCCGTTGGCGATACGGTCCATCGTCCCCGCCGGCCCTCTGAGGGTCGTTCCATACAAAGCGATGTCGGGGTGGAGTTGAAAGGCGTCAGATGGAGTTGAAAGGCGTCGAGGGCGGTGATTGAAAGCGAGGGGTGGGCGGAGAGAAACGCCGGCAAAAGTCCTTAAGAAACGGCGTTCACCACGCCAACGCGGTCGTATGGGGACCAGTGTATAGAACGCGCCTGAAGACCTTCTTCAGCGTCGGCTTTTTGTCGTCGACGGGCTTTAACATCTGAAGTTGGTAATACGGCTTCAGCTCCTCCAAGATTTTTTCCTGCGGCCCGAGCGCGTGCGCGTGCGCCATGCGGATGTCGTACACGCGGTGACGCGCGCTGAGCATCTCCCTCGCCTGCGCGACGTAGTTTCCGAAGATGTCGAACGAGTTCACCCTGAGCTGCTTCAACTTGTATCGATCATCCGCCTGCGCGCGTATAAACTTCTTGAGCTCCCTCTCGTAATACGCCGGCGCGAGCGTCGCGTGCTTCGCGTGCGCTTCGTCCTCGAGCTTATGCAGCTTTATCTTCATCCGCTCGCCCTCCGCGAGCTGAAAGTCCGTGGGGTGACGCGCGTGCGACAGGTTTTTCAAGTACCGCCGCAGCTCCAAAACCTCTGGGGGAAACTTCGTGACTCGCGGTCCCGTCGGGTGCTTGCTGTGCGGCTTCGTCTTCTTAAACAGCGCGAGCTTCTGCTTCAACACGCGCTCCAAGAACGCCTCTTTCGCGTCCCAGTGCGCGGTCAGCGCGTCGTACAGCTCCGTGATCCTCACGCGGAAGAACGCCTCCTCGCGGTCCTCAACCTCCGCTCTGTATTCCCTCTCGAAGTGCTTTTGGATCCCCTCCACCTCCGCCGCGTGGTCCGCCTTGATCGTCTTTATCAGGTTCGTCCGGTTGTTCCACAGCTCCCCGGCCGCGGTGTACTCCCCGGTTTGGCACAGCTTTTTCGCTTGCTCGCGCAAGGTGGGGACTAAGCCGCGCAGAACCGCCCGGCGTTCTTTGTGATCGAGCAAGCCGTCGTGGTTGGTGTCGAATTTCCTGAGGAGAACGTTCACGTCCTCCTGGATGCCGAGCATGCGATACAGCTTCGGGTTTATGGACGCGAGCTCTTGGTAGTTCAACACGCCGTCGTCGTTCGCGTCGCCGCCGGTGAGGAGATTCTGCGATGGAGTCGAACGGGGAAGGAGGGGAGGGAGCGCGTGAGCGAGGATCGCGATTTGGATTATTTTATCCCGGGGGCGGGGCGGGGCGGGCGTTCGCGTTCCGTCCTGTCCATTTGCGCGATTCTCGAAAGACGCGAGTCGGGGGGGGAGGACGCCGACGCGCACCTTCATGTCCGTCACGGACCGCATCTTCGTCGACGCCTCGGACGTGATCTCCGCGGCGAGCTCGCGCTCCGACTGCCGCAGCGACCGCTGCGAGCGCAGCGTGCCGAGGTACGCGTCGCTCACGGACGACGGCGGGACCATCCTCGGGGACGCCGAGCTGAAGGAGTGGCGATTCTCTAGGTCGCTCGCGAGATCGTACGACATGACGCCTCCGCCGGGCTCTCTCTCTCTCGCGGGTTCGCCGCGCCGCGGTGGTCGCGCCCTGGCGAGGGCGGGGGCGGTCTCGACTGCGCCCGCGTGGCGGGGGGCGGGGACGTTGTGAACGATCGATTGACAAGCGAATTTATGACCCCTCTCGCGGTCGGTGGATTTGGCGCGCTCCCTGCCGCTCAACGGCGTCGACGTGCCCGCTGCCCCGCACTCCTCGCGGCGCCGCTCGCTCGCGCGTCTCGCCTCAGAGGACACCCTCGCGAGATGCTCGCCGCCGCTTCCTCCGCCGCGACCGCGCGCGTCGTCGCGCCGCGCGCGTCGTCGCGCCGCGCGTCGTCCTCCGTCGCGCGCGTCGCCGTCGCGTCGTCGACGCGTCGTGCGGTCTCTCGCGGCGGTGGCGGCCTCACGTTATCTCACACGACGACAACAGCGACGCGAACGCGCGCGGGCGAGGGCGAGGGCGAGGGCGCCAAAACGGCCGACGACGTCGAGGACATCCCGCCGTGGGAGCGCCGCGAGATCGAGAAGAAAGCCGCGATGGAGAAGGGCGGCCTGCCGTGGCCCGCGTACCTGGGACTCGCGGTGATCGTAGCGATCGCCGCGATCGGGAGCTGCTTCGAGCTGACGTACGAGAATCCCATCTTCGGCGTGGTGGGCGCGGACTCGTTCGCGTACAAGCCGATTCTGTTTTGGTTCATCGGCACCGGGTTTCCGCTCGCGGGGTGGTTGTGGACTAAGGGGATCGCGGGCGCGAACGAGGCCGCGGAGCTGCAGGACAAGCTCGACGGGTACTGACGGAGGGACGGACGACGCGAGAGAGGAGACGGGAAGGATTTTTTACCGAACCGCGAAACGACTTCTTCCTCTTCTTCTTCCTCTTCTTCCTCTTCTTCTACTTCTTCTTCTTCTACCGCATCTACTCATCACCCACCCCCTAACCCCGCGACCAAAGATCCCTGCACGACGTCCACGCCCCCCGCGTGCGAAAACACGACCGCGCACACCGCGCACGTGATCACCACCCCCGCGATGTCCATCGCGACCTGAATCGTCGTCCCCGCGTTGGCCGGGTCCTGCCCCGCCGCCGCGAGCGCGAACGGCATCGCGCTGCCCGTCACCGTGCTCATCGTGACGATGACGAACAGACTCGTCGCGATGGCGGCGGCGCCGACAACCGGCGTCTGTTGCGCGACGTCGGACGCGATGACGTCGGACGCAGTGAGAGAGGCGCCGGCGTTCATGGAGAGCTCCGTGATTAGCACGCGCGCGAACCCGCCGGCGCCGAGGCCCGTCGCGAGGAGCAGCCCGACCCTCGCCTGTCGCCACACCGTCGCCTTGAAGCACGCGAACGTCGGCGTCATCTCCCCCGTGGCGAGGCCGCGAATGACCCTGATCGCGCTCTGGTTCCCCGCGTTCCCGCCCGCGCCGACGAGCATCGTTAGGAAGAGCGTGATGACGATGTTTTCGCGCACGAGAACCTCGTAGTTTTGAAGCACGACGGAGGACGTGGACTGAGGTGCGTTCCATGCGAGCGAACGTCGGGGTGGAGTTGAAAGGCGTCAGATGGAGTTGAAAGGCGTCGAGGTGTGTCGGGATTGAAAGCGAGGGGTGGGAGGTGAGAGACGCCGGGAATAAAGTCCTTAAGGATCGGCGTTCACCGCGCCGACGCGGTCGTACGGGGACCAGTGTGAGATAGAACGCGCCTGAAGCACGAGGAGGCCGAGGAGCCACTGCCCTCGCGTCCACGCCTCGTCCGCGACGGTGCCGTACTCGTCGGTCGGCGGCGAGACGGAGGCGTCGGAGGCGTCGTCGTCGTTGTCGTCGTCGCGCGCCTCGTCGTCGTCGTCGCCCTCCCCTCGCGTCGTCGTCGGCGCGCGCGCGCTCGACGACGTCGGATCCTCGTCATCCTCGCGCGACGTCGTCTTCGCGCGCTTCTTCGCCGCGCCGGGCGCGCGGACCCAGCCCGTCTGCGCGTCCATGAGCCTCCGCGCGAGGTCCCTCTGCACCCGCAGGCTCTCGGCTTTCTCCCTCTCCGAGACTCGCGCGCGCGCGCCGTCTTTCGCGGCGGACGCGGCGACGGGACGCGCGCGGGATGAGCGCGACTCGGGGCGAATCGGTGGACGTCGCGACTCGCGTCGGGGACGGGACGGGGCGCGGCGTCGACGCGACGACGCGCGGAGCGCGCGCGTCGCGGACGCGGCGCTCGGGAGCGCGCCGTGGCAGCGCGACGCCATCGCCGCGCACCCCGGGGTCGCGGGCGTCTGCGCGCGCCGCCGCGCCTCGAGGAGTGGCGACGACTCGAGCCGCGCGATGGACGAGAACGCAACGCCAGCTCAGCTCAGCTCATCTTATCAGCTCTTCACAACGCCCCCGCGCGTCGCGTCGGCGGCCATGGCGCTCGCGTCCCCCGCCCTCGCGGCCGCGCGAGGCGTCGTCCTGGGACGACGACGCGAATCGGCGCGCGCGACCGCGGGACGCTCGGCGCTCGCGCGATCGCGTCCGCGCCCGTCGTCGCGACTCGGCGGAGACGACGGTGTCGGCACGCGCGCGCGATCGATGTCGACGTCGCGATCGCCATCGCGATCGCGCGTCGTCCCCGCGGCGGCGACCGCGGCGGTCTCCAGCGTCGCCCCGGGCGTCCCAGAGTTCGTGTGCGTGACGTCCGTGGCGTACCTCATCGCGTCGTTCCTCGCGTTCGGCCACGCCGCGTCGTCCTCCTCCTCCTCCTCCTCCTCCGCGCGCTGGACGGTCCGGTTCCTTCGAAGCAACGTCCCGATCGTCCCCCTGTGCGTCGCGTACGTCGTCATGCTCGTCGCGTCGTGGAGCCCGGACACGCTGTCGCTCATGATGCCCGGGTCCCTCGAGGCTGGGATAAGCGACGGGTTCAACCCGCAGTACTTCCCCAAACTGGACGGCATCATGACGTTGCTGTCTCGACGCGTCACCGCCGCGAGCGCGTGGCTGCATCTGATGTGCATCAACTTCTTCGTGGGGAAGCACGCGACGATCCGAGCGCTTCGCGAGGGGATCCCGGTGTGGCACACGCTGGCGTTGACGCTCCTGACCGGGCCGTTGGGGTTGTGCTCGCACTGGATCACGAGAGCGGTGCTCAGGCGACGACGCGGCGGCGGCGGCGGCGACAGGGGGGGAGGCGGAGGGGGCTTCGGGAACGGCGGCGACGGCGGAGGGACGCGAAGGAAGGTGCCCTACGGGAGCGCGTACGGGAACGCCTACGGTGGCCCCGCGGACGCCGAAGGAGCGAAGGAGCGGGCGAGGAGGGCGTTGATATCCCGCCTCGCGTATAGACGCGAGTGATCGCGAGGGTACGCATGAGACTAAAAATTTCAGCTACTTACGCGGCGTCGTCGTCGTCCTTCTTCTTCTTCCCGCCGCCGCCAAACTTGAACGCGTTCTTCCGCGGCCGAACGAACCCGATGCACCGCTTCGTCCCCGGGTGCACCGCCTCCACCGCCTCCCCCGCGCCGTCCACGACCTCGCCGCCGTGATTGAACCACGACACGATCCCGCCGCACAAGTTGAAGACGTCGACGCCTTCGCCGAGCTTCTCCGCGATCAGCGGCGCGGCGACCCCAGACTCGAGCCCCACGGAGGACATCACCACGATGAAGTCGCACCCGTCCGCGGCGGATAAGTCCCCGGACTCGATCGCCGCGGTCACGCTGGCGATCATCTCCTCTTCGCTCGCGCCGGACGCGGCGATCCCCGACAGCGCGATCGAGTCCTTGATCGTCGAGACGGCTCTCTCGTCCTCCGCGCGGCAGTCCACGACGGCGATCTTCTTCTTCTGCTCCGCCATGGAGTTCAGACGCTTCACCCCCATCTGTCGCGCCGTCGCGTGCGTCTTCAAGTTGGATACGTACGCCGCGAACTTGGTCGGGAGCTCCTCCGCGGGGTCCGGCTCCGTCGCCTCGCCGTCGGCAGCGAGCAGTTTGTGAATCGCGGCGTCGTATTGGTCGTCGTCCAGCCCCGACGTCATCTCCAGGATCGGCGTCTTAAACTCGTCGAACGTCACCGCCGCGTCGCCGTCCTTGTCCAGCCACTTCAGCGTCTTTCTCACCTTCGCCTCGTCCCCGCCCGGGGTGAGCGCCCTCGCGAGCTTCGTCATCTCCTCGCGGTCGAGCTCGCCGCTGCCGTCGTCGTCCACGCGGTCAAACACCATCTTGAGCTTCTCCTCTCTCGTCGCGTACGCGAACGTGACCGCCGTCAGCACCTTCTTCACGCCCTCGTCGAACGTCTCGTCGTCGATCTCCTCCATGAGCTGCGTCATCGCGGCGACGTACTCCTCCGCGTCCACCTGCCCGTCGCCGTCCTTATCCAGCCACTCCACCTGGGATTTGGTCTCCTCGAGCCCGCGGCCGGGGTTGATCTTCCGACACACGAAGAGCATCTCGTCAAAGTCCAGCGACCCGCTGTCGTCTCGGTCCATCGCCTCGAACGACGTGCGCAGCTTCTCCTCGCGCGTGCGTTTCTCGAACGGGATGTCGCGCCAGTCGTACTTCGCGCGCTCCGCCGCGAGCCGCGCCTCCTCCGCGGCGACCTCGGCGCGTCCGGTTCTCGAGTTTCGCCTTAGCCACTCGCCCAAGAAGCGCAGCGGCCGCAGCGGCCGCCAGTCGTCCGGGCGGTACCCGTCCTCGTCCCAGTCCACCCCGGTCGCGACGCGCAGTCGCTCCTTCTCCACCGCGCTCAGGAGTGCCTCTAAGCCTTTCTCTAACAGCGGCGCGACCTCGTCGCCGAGGTACTCGCGGTTCCCGTCGCAGTGGAAGTAGTACTTCGGATCCTCGATCGCCTTGCGCGACCGCGCGATGAGGTGCTTCACCTCGTGCTCGAACTCCTCCGCGGTGTAGTCGCGCGTTATGTGAAGCATCGCGGCGACGTACTCCTCCTCGTCGATCGTCCCGTCGCCGTCCGCGTCGAGAGTCTCGAAGTACGCGATGGCCTCGTCCAAGGTCAATCGCTGACACACGCCCTCGACGAGGAGCCTCAAGACCTCGTCCATATCGAGCGAGCCGCTGTCGTCGTCGTCCAGGGAGCGAAAGACGACCCTGAGGGCTTCGACGCGGTCCATGGCCTCCGCGGGCATCGCGCTCGCGGAGAACGCGCGCGGCGCGCGGGGTGGACTGACGGGACGAGACTCTAAAACGGGACAATTCTTTCTGCTGCTCGAACCGCCTGGCGCCGAGCGAGCGATTTGGCCAAACGAACGGCGAGATCTTCGCCGCGCGCGAGAGGTCACTCGTTCGCGCGCCTCGCACGCGCGTCGTCCACGCCCGGACGCGCTCGAGGGACGCGCCGTCGTCGTTCGACTCTCGATCGCGCGGAGGACGCGCGATCGATCGCGGCGGGATTCAGACGTCGTCGACGCGAAGACGAGACGAGGCGCGCGCGACCGCGGAGGGAGGGAAGATTTTAGGGTAACCACAGCAGCGGAAGGACGAAGACGGGCGGGGCGCGATGCTCGGTGGCGCGGCGCGACGGATCGCGGCGCACGCGGCGCGGCGTCTGACGTCCACCGCGTCCGCGCCGCGCGCGACGACGCCGTGCGCGACGCTCCTCGACGCGACGCGCTTTCGAACCCACCGCGCGGCGACGCGATGGACGGCCGCGCGCGCGTTCGCGTCGTCCCCGACGACGGCGTCCGCGATCGCCGACTTGCGACGGCCCTCCGCGGAGGCGGAGGGCGCGGGCGAGAAGACGACCGGCGCGTCGGACGCCGCGGTCGCGCCGCGCCGCGCGCGCGTCCACGCGGCGGCGGCGCACCGCCCGCGCGCGCTCACGGTGGACGAGCTCAAGGCGGCGCTCGCGGCGGGCGCGCGCGCGACGCGTCGACCCCTCGAGCTGTGGGCTGGGATCGTCGACTGGACGACGCCGGGGCGACGCGAGCGCGTCGTCGCGGCGCGGCGACTGCGCGAGTGGCGGTTCGCGGCGAACAGCACGAAGCTGAAGCGGCGGCTGAAGATGAACAAGCACAAGCATCGGAAGCGGCGGAAGCGGGATAGGTTGAAGAACAAGTGATGAAATTGGAGGAGAGAGAGAGCGGTAGCCCGCGTCGTTGCGATGAGAGAGACTTCTCTTCCACACTCTGTGCTTGCAGACCGCGCACTCGCTCAGCTCAGCTCGCCGCCGCGCCACGCTGGCAAACTTGAAAACGGCGAATCGCTTTTTCGGCGAGATCAGTCCATCGCGCGGTCGCGTCTTCGCATCGCCAAAGCACTGACCCAACATGCCGTTCGCAACCCTCGCACACGCCTGCGCTCGCCCCGTGATCGGCGGCGCCGCGACGCGCGTCGGCGACGGCCGTCGCGCCGCGTCCGCGGCGCCGACGCGCGCGGGCGGCGACGACGACAAACAAAACGCGGTCCGCGCGGGGACGCTGCGCCTCGCGCGAAGCTCCGCGGACCTCCGCGCGGCGTCCGCGATGACGCGCTCGTCGAGGACGTTCCGCGCGGCCGTCGACGGCGCGCGGACGCGCCCTCGCCTCTCTCGCAGGTGCGACGCGCGTCGACGTCGCGCGTCTCGCCGCGATCGCGCGCGGTCGCGACGCGCTCGCTCGCTTCGCTCGAACTCGATCGCTGACCGCTGACGCGACGACGACGACGACGGAGCCCTAGCTCTCGCCGCGTCGTCGCGCCTTCCCGTCGTCCCTCCCACCGCGCTCACCCCCACGTCCCACCCCCACCCCCACCCCGCGCGCGTTTCGCAGGCACGCGGCGAGGATGTGCGGCATCATCGGCGTGTTCCGCCAGGACGGCGCCGCGGCGCCGGAGCTGTACGAAGGGCTCCTCATGCTCCAGCACCGCGGCCAGGACAGCGCGGGGATGGTCACGTTCGACGGGTTGCGATTCCGCGAGAGGAAGGACAACGGGCTCGTGGCGAGCATCTTCGATAAGCGCGCGATGGACGCGCTGGAAGGGAGCATCGGGATCGGGCACGTGCGGTACCCCACCGCGGGAGGTTTATCCGCCACGGAGGCGCAGCCCTTCTTCGTGAACTCGCCGCTCGGCATATACCTCATTCACAACGGCAACCTCACGAACACGAACGAGCTCGAGCTCAGCCTCGGCGGACGCATGATGAAGACGAGCAGCGACAGCGAGGTCCTGCTCAACGTCTTGGCGGAGGACATCTCCGGCGAGATGACGGACGACCCGGAGGCGGACTTGGATAAGATCATATTCGACGCGTGCACGAAGACGATGAAGAAGGTGAAGGGTGCGTACAGCTGCATCGCGATGGTGAACCAAGTCGGGCTCTTCGCGTTTCGCGACCCGAACGGCATCCGCCCGCTCGTGCTCGGGTCGAGGAAGTCCGCGGAGGACCCGGAGAAGGACGAGTGGTGCGTCGCGAGCGAGGACAGCGCGTTCGGCCCGCTCGGGTTCTCGCGCGTCCGCGACGTGAACGCCGGCGAGGCGATCCTGATCACCCCGGAGGGAAAGATGATCTCGCGGCAGTGCGTGAACGGCCAAATCTCGCCGTGCATCTTCGAGTACATTTATCTCGCGCGGCCGGACAGCACGCTGAACGGGATCAGCGTGTACGAGTTCCAGCTCGAGCTCGGGCGAAGACTCGCGCGGAGGATCAAAGACCGCGAGGAGTGGGAGATCGACGTCGTCGTGCCCGTGCCCGACGGCTCGCGTCCGAGCGCCATCGAGATCGCGCAGGAGCTCGAGCTGCCGTACCGCGAGGGGCTGGTGAAGAACCGGTACGTCGGTCGGACGTTCATCATGCCGGATCAGCGCACGCGCGAGCTCTCCGTGCGACGGAAGCTCAACGCGATGCGGAGCGTGTTCAACGGCAAGAAAGTGCTGCTCGTGGACGACTCCATCGTCCGCGGGACGACGATGTCGCAGATCGTGCAGATGTGCCGCTCCGCGGGCGCGACCAAGGTGTACCTGGCGTCGGCGGCGCCGCCGGTGAAACACCCGAACGTGTACGGCGTGGACATGCCGAGCCGGGACGAGTTCGTCGCGCACAACAGAGACGAAGAGGGCGTGTGCGAGTTGCTCGGCGCGGACGGGCTGATCTACCAGTCCGTCGCGGACATGTTACAGGCGGGCCGGAGCATGAACTCGCAGATCGAACGGTTCGACGCGTCGTGCTTCGACGGCGACTACGTGTGCGGGGACATCGACGAGAAGTACCTGGAGAACTTGGCGAAGGGCGGGAGAGGGAAAGGGCGCAAGGGCGCGGCACGGTGAGGCGAGCGAGAGCGCCCGCTCGCCGCCTCGGGTCGCGAGCGACGCGACGGCCGCGACGCGGCGCGTAGTCACGCCTTCCAGTACTCGTGTCATCACACCATTCGTTTTTTATCATCTCAGTGTTCGCGACGAGACTCGCGGCGAGACTTTTGTTGCACACGTCACCACTCCGCATCGCGCGTCCGCACGACGATACCGACACGACCGATGCGCACCGCGGCAGCTTCGATGACCGCCCGCGCGGCGTTCGCGCCCGCGACTCGCGCGCTCAAGGTGCGTCCCGCGCTCCCGCGCGCGCGCGCGCGTCTCGGCGCGCGCGACGAACGAACGAACGAACGAACGAAACCCTTCGACGACGTTTCGGAGCGTCCCGAGAGAAAGACCATTCCATTCCATTCCCGACGACGACGCGCGCGCGCGTCCATCCGACTCACCTTCCATCCCGTCCCCCCCTCTCCATCCTCCCGCGTTGCGTCGCGTCGCAGGCGCGAGCGCGAGCGCGTCGTCTCGCGTCGCGCGCGCGACCGACCACGACGACGACCGCGGCGGTGAAGGAGGGCGACCGCGTGCCCGAAGCCGTCCTCCAGCACTTCGACTCCGAGGGCGAGCTCAGAAAAGTGTCCACCGCGGAGCTGTGCGGCGACGGCAAGACCGTCGTGCTCTTCGCCGTCCCCGGCGCGTTCACGCCCACGTGCTCGCTGAAGCACCTCCCCGGGTTCATCAAGCTCGCGGACGAGATGAAAGACGCGGGCGCGGACGACGTCGTCTGCGTCTCCGTGAACGACCCGTTCGTGATGCGGGCCTGGGAGAAATCAGGCGCGTTCGGTTCGTTCTCCTCGCGCTGGCTGGTCCCCGACGCGGATCCTCGAGGCCGGACTTCGCCCGAAAGGCGTCTCTCTCTTCTACTCTCCGCCCGCCGCCCCTCGGTTTCGATCCCGACGCGCCGCGACGCCTTTCGTCTCCATCCATCATCTGACGCCATTCATCGCCTCCGCCCCGACGTCTGTCGCTTCGAACGGACCCTCCCTCGACCCTCAGTGGAGCCGTCGCCGAGCGGGCGTGTGCTGCTTCTCGCGGACGGGAGCTGCCTCTTCACGCGCGCGATGGACGCGGAGCTGGACCTGAACGAGAAGGGGTTGGGCGTTCGGAGCCGTCGGTACGCTATGATCGTCGAGGACGGCGTCATCGCGCATCTGAGCATGGAAGAGGGCGGCGAGTTGAACGTCAGCAACGCGGAGCATATTTTACATCTGCTCGAGGCGGACGCGCAGTAGGGTCATTTGGGAGGGGAGGGGCGGGCGGGCGAGAGCGCGCGGGCGAGAGAGGGTGTGGGAGGAGCGACGCGCGGACGGAGACGCCGCGATGAGCGCGAATAGGGATGCTTCGATGAATAGACTACCGTAAAAAAGTTCATCGGTCAGTTGAAAGGTGAAGCGATCAAATGTTGAAACCGAGTGGTGGGTGAAAAACGTTCGTGAATGAACGCAACCGGCTGAGATCTCTTCCCGCGCTTCCCGCGGCCCGGGTCGACACAAGCACGATGCCCGGGGAAGGCGCGGGCGAGGAGCCCCCCGGCGCGGGCGCGGTCGGGGACGACGACGCCGCGAGAGAGATGGGAGCCGCGGCCGAGGACGCGAGCGCGCCCGCGCGCGCGTTGGACGACGACGACGACGACGACGGCGGCGGCGGCGGCGGCGGCGACGACGACGACGGCTCGATCGACCTGGAGGAGACTTCCAGCGGATCTGACGCGGATCCTCCGGACGACGACGACGACGACGACGAGGAGGAGGAGGAGGAGGAGGAGGAGGACGCCGAGGTCGAGCAGATGTGGCAGGGCATGTTCGCGACTTTAGACGCGGAGAACGCCGCGCTCGTCGACACCGGCAGCGACGACGACTACGAGTCCGAGTCCGACTACGAGTCCGAGTTCGACGAGGACGCGATGCACTTCGAGATCGAGGGCGAGATCCCGGTCGGCGCCGGATCCGGCGGCGCGGACGGCGGCGACGACGGCGGCGGACCCGATTCGGGGGACGCGGCGACGACGGACCCGGAGGAGCAGGGCGTGTACATGCTCCACGACGGGCGGTTCCCCACGCACACGGGGCTGAACCATCAGCAAGGGAGCGATTCAGGCGCGTTCTATACACTGGTCCCCATACGACCCCGTCGGCGTGGTGAACGCCGATCCTTAAGGACTTTGCCCGGCGCGTCTCTCCGCCCATCCATTGCGTTCAATCCCGACACACCTCGACGCCTTTCAACTCCACCTGACGCCTTTGAACACCTCCCCGCCATCGCCTTGTATGGAACGACCCTCAGTGTGCGCCGCGTCTCCAGGGCGTCTGCTCGTCACCGGCGTCGGGAGCGTCACCATGCTCGACGCGCGCGAGGAGCACTGCGTCGACAAGGACGGCGGGGTCTTCGGCGGGTCCTCCCCGAACGGCTACGCGGAGGTGGCGGCGAACGCGGTGGCGGTGTTGGGCCAGACCGAGAGGCTGCCGTTTCACGTCTACAGCGTGACGTACGACGCGGAGAAGTCGCTCGTCGCCGCGTGCGGCAGCGCGAACCGTGACGAGGACGTTAACCTCGCGGTGTGGCGCGTCGTCGACGTCGCGGAGGGAGACGCGAGCTGCGGCGCGAAGAGCGAGAAGAGGAGGGCGGCGACGGCGGCGGGGAGGGCCGTCGACGACGCGACGGACGTCGCGGGCGCGGACGCCGCCGCGGAGGCGTTCACGGGCGCGCTGTTCGATCTGATCGAAGAGAACGAGATGAAACCGAGCGTGGCGTTCGTTCCGGTCGCGGAGTTAGGTTTGGGTAAGGTGGGACGGTACGGACGCGAGATGGTCAACTGCGTGCGGTTCGGAAAGATCCGCGATTCCGACAAACGCGATTGGACGGGCTCGTGCGTGAATCCCGACGGCACGCGGGACGTCCTCCTCTGCGCGAGCCAAGACGCGCACTGTTACGTAGTGTCCATCAACACGAAAGATGACGCCGGCGGCGACGGGTGCGACGTAGAGGACTCGGGCAGCGACGGCGGGCAAGGCGGCCGCGGCGCGCGGCGACGGCGGCGCATGAACGCGGAACTGGGCCCCGAGGGCGTTATGGGATTCCCGACCGCGGTGAACGCGGCGGCGGCGTCACCGAACGGGAAGTGCGTCGCCGTCGTCGGCGACTGCGACTGCGTCCTCGTGCACGGCGGCCCCGAAGGATACGGCATGAGCGGGCGTGTCCTTTCGAGGAAGCCGATCGCGTACTATCAACAATTCGATCGATACGGGGGCTCGGAGATGCTGCCGATCGACGGCGACCCGGAGACTCTGAGCGCGATGTCCGGCGAGCCGCACGGAGGGATGTACGTCTCGTGGTCGCCGAACAGCGAGTACCTCGCCGTGACGAGCGATTCCCTGCACGCGGTCGCGGTGTGGAGGGTCGAGATCGTCTCCGATTGGGACTACGACGTCGACGTCGACGCGGGCGGGGAGTCGCTCGACGCGGCTAAGGACTCGCGGCGGTCGGCGGGGGGACGGAACAGCGCGCCGCCGTCGCCGGCGCGCCCGCCGAAACAGCGCGGACGCGGACGCGGCGCCGCGTGGGGCTCCGCGGGGGAGTTGCGGACGTCCACCAGAGGCCCGCTTCGGATCACGCGCGTCGCGTACTTGCGCGACCACGCGCACCCGTGCCTTCCGATCACGTTCCTCCCGAGCGACCCCGAAATCGTCGTTTGGGCGGAGAGAGGCGGGAGAGTGCACGCGTACGACTTGCGGTGCGCGAACGCCGCGGGCGCGGGGATGTGCTCCGCGGTGAACCTCTCGCCGCCCGCGCGGCCGCGGTCGCGGTCTCGGTCGCGGTCGAGGAACGCGCCGACTCCGACGCTCGCCGCCGCCGCGGAGGGCGGGGCGGAGGCGGAGGGCGGCGGGACGGGGACCGCCGAGGAAGCCGCCGTCGGGGACGACGACGACGACGACGACGACCCCGATTTTGACCCGGACGTCGTCGACGAGTACGCGTTCGCCCCCCCCGACGACGAGCACGGCGCGGACGTGTCGATGCTCCCCCTGGGACCCGCGTCGTCCCGCCGTTCGTCGAATCAACGACAGTTCGTGCAGACGGTGCGCTCGCGCGTGAAGGGGTTGTACGTCACCGGATTGTGCGCGGTGGCCGCGCCGCCGCCGCCGCCGCCGCCCGCGACCGCGCTCGGGCCGCGGTCTCTCACGCCGCGCGCGCCGCCGCACGACTTCGTCTTCGTCGGCACCCCGAACGGCGTCTTGCGGTTCCGCTGCCCGGTCTCGTGGACGCCGGAGAATCATCAAGATTTCCCCGTCGGGTTTCGCGACGCCGCGCGGACGTTTCTCCTCTGCGCGCGCGCGGACGGCGGCGGCGCGAACGCCGACGGGGGCGCGTCCCTGGGCGACATGCCCCCGGAGGTGCTCCTTCACGTCGTGGCGCTCGCCGCGGTGCCGCCGTCGGATTGGATCGGCGTCGGCGGGGACGGGCAGGAGAAGCGCGCTGCGGCGACGACGACGACGACGACGACGCGCGCGGCGGCGACGACGCGGCAGCCGGATCCGCTGAAGGGATACAAGGAAGAGGCGGTGAAGGCGATGATGGCCCGCTACTTCGGGGTGGGCACCGCTGGCGCGGCGTTGTTTACCGGGGGCGCTGCGTGAACGCGCGAACGAACGAACGAACGAACGAGACGACGCGACGACGCAGAACGACGTTTTGAATACAAGCACACACCCCCCTCCACCATAAGTTAACGTAAACGCGCGCGCGCACAGGAGACCGCGCGGCAACGGCGTCACTTCCCGTGCACGTCGTACACGTCCAGGTACCACACCGCGACGAGCGAGTACACGACGAACGCGGCGTACGTCGCCAAGTACGCGTACCCCATCGTTTTCACCAGCTTAAATTTATTCCCCGCGACGGTGCCGTAGTACAACGCGAGCACGCCCGCGAGAATGAAGATCGACGGCCACAGCTGCTTCGTGCTGACGACCTCGAACCCGCCGCGGCTCGGCAGGAACACGATCCACGGGAGACCCAGGCCAAGGAGGATGTCGAACACGTTCGACCCGACCGCGTTCGCGACCGCCATGTCGCCCTGGCCGCTCTGCGCGACGGAGACGGAGGACAACGCGTCGGGGATGGACGTGCCCGCGGCGAGGACCAACGTGCCCATGACCACCTCGGGGATGCCGAGAATGCAGCCCACCGCGGCGGCGGCGTCGACCATCCCGTACGATATCGCGCTGATCCAAAACACGGATACGATGAACGACGCGAGGTAGTACTTCTCGCCGTCGGGTTTAGAGCAGTCGGGGCACGTGACGCGGAACGCGGCGTACCACGGCAGGGATAAGAGCCACAGCGGATACGCCGCGAGAGACGACGGCGGCGCGAAAGGGCTCCTGTCGTCGTCGTCGTCGGCGTCGTCGTCGTCGTTTCTGTCGTCGTTTCTGTCGTCCACGGGGACGTAGGATTCCGTCACCGCGCCGGGGGCGACCCGGACGGAGATGCGGTCGAACACGTTGGGCGGTTTCGGCGCCGGAAGCGGCGGAAGCGCCGCCGCCGGCGGCGAATCGACCGTCGACGCGACGACCGCCGCCTCCGCCGCGACCTCGTCGATCGTCTCCGCCGCGTCGTCGTCCATCGTCTCCGCCGCCTCTAAATCGGCGCGCATCATCTCGAACAGCGCGCCGTCCCCGGTGAGATTGTGATCCTCCTCCTCGTCGTTATTCTTCACGGTCTTCTCGTCGCGCGTCGTCGTGACGATCGCGCGCGTGACCGCGTCGTCGTCGGCGTCCGCGTCGAGGCGGTGCGCGGCGACGCCTTTTTCTTCGTCCGTTTCCTCCGCCGCGGGCGCGACGGCGTTCTTCTTCTTCTTCTTCTTCGCCCCGCTTCCGCCGCCGCCGACCTTCGCGTCCACCCACGCCATGACGCGCGCGTTTTTCGTCATGAAGTACACGTAGACGAGGTACAGACCCACGGAGACGACGCCCTCGTACCACCACACCTTCCCGTCGGACATGATCGCGAGCAAGAACGCGATGCTGCACGCGTAAAACACGCAGTCGCGCGTCACCGGCTTCCAATCGAGCTCGAGCGCGTCGCCGCCGCTGAAGATGATGGTACACGCGATGATGATCAAGATGTTGAACACGGCGCTGCCGACGATGGTCGCGACGCCGAGCTCGTTCGTCGCGTTCGACGACACGAGCGACATCGTGGACGTGAACAGCTCCGGCGCGGAAGACCCCGCGGCCATGAACGTCGCCCCCGCGACGTCTTCGCTGAGGTTCAATCGCGCGCAGATCACCTCCAGCGACGGCGTGAAAAAGTCGTCGCACACGATGGCGATGCCTAAGAAGAGGTACAGCATCGCCGCCGCGTAGAGCGCCCAGCCTCCGTTCTGGAGCCACGCCGGGTACGAGTTGCACGCGGTGGACGCGGACAGACGCGCGCGGCGAGGGCCGAAGGTCGCCGTCGCCGCGGGAGACGACGACGACGATGCGCCGCGCGCATCCGAGCGGTGGAGGGCGTCCGCGATGGACACGACGTCGTCGCCGTCGCTGCCGTACCCGAGCAGATCGCCGACGGATCCGTGCCCGAGCGCGGGGAGGACGAAGCCGGCGACGACGAAGAAGGTGGCGACGACGACGAGCGCGTGGCCTCTGCGCGGGGGAGATGGAAGTCATCAGTCGCGCGCGTGAGAGGTCACGTGCTGAGGGGAGAGCGACGCCGCGAGGACGCCGGCGCGACGGTCCGCGTCGGGGGGTTTCGTTTCCGTTTTAAGCGGCGCGCGCGTTTCGGGACGAGTCGAGCGAGCGAGCGAGATCATCGGGACGAGCGCGCGGGACGTCGCGTCCTCCGCGCGGACGCGACCGCGCGCGAGCGGCGCAAGGCGCGCACCTCTTCTTCGCTAGCGCCTTGCGCCGCTCGCGCGCGAACGCGCGCGCGGGACCGTCCGCGAACGCGCCCATCGCGTCCTCGCGGCGACGGATCGCGAGCCGGTTTTGGTCGTCGCGGAGAGCCCCGGCGGCGAGAGATTCGCCGAGAGATTCGCTTCGACGCGACCGTCCCGCGCGCCGGCCGCGGGCGGGGACGCGGAGTCGCTTCGCGCGGCGACGGAGCGAGTCGTCCCGCGCGCGCCGGACGACGCTTCGCGCGCGCCGACGCGAGTGCGCGCGCGTTCGCTCGACGCGTCGCGCGGATGCGAACGCGCTCGTCGCGAGATCTCGCGCGAAAGAGGTCAGTTACGAATCGTCGGGCCACTCTGCGGGGGTTGCCGCGCGATCGCGACGGTTCGCTTCTCGGGGCTGGAGAACGGACCGACGCGACGACGACGGCGACCGAACGCGGCACTTCGCGCGCGCGGGTCCCGCCCCGACCACGCGCGAGGACGGACGCGCCGATGAAAACGCACGCGCCGATGAAACAGACGCAAAAGGCGCGCGGCCGCGGCTCGACGCTCGCGCGCGCGAACGCCGTCGCCGCGCGCGCGCGCTTTCTCCGCAACCGCGAGATCCCTCCCTCCGCCTCCGTCCGCGCGTTCCGTCTCGCCGCGCCGTTTCGTTCGCCCGCGTCGTTCATTCGCCTGACATCTCGTCTCGCCCTCTCCCCGTCGCGCCGTCGTCGCCGTCGCCCGCAGCCCCCCGCGCGCGCGTCCGCGGGCGCTCGCGCGGCGTTGACCCCCGTCGCGATCTCGCCGCTGTTCACCGTGGACGGGAGCGAGCTCGCGCGCGCGCGCGGTCCGATCGATCGCGCGGCGGCGACGCGCCGCCCGCCGACGACGACGCACGGCGGACGCCGCCGCGTCGCGGCGGCCGCGACGCCGCCGCCGGACGCGTCCACGTCGTCCGTCTGCGCGGACAAGGAGACGCGCGCGCGGCGGCACGACCTCATGCGCGACGTCGCGAAGCGCCGCGTGCGCGGCGGCGACGGCGGCGACGACGACGCGAACGCGAACGCGTGCTCGGTCGCGACGGTCACCGTGCTCCGCGTGGACGCGCGCGTTCCGTTCGGCGCGGGGAAGAAGCGGGGCGACGGACCGCCGCGTCCGATCGCGGAGGATCGCGCGCGTGCGACGGTTGACGTTCCATCTTCCATTCTTCCGTTATACCGCGCCGAGCCGCAGCGGCGACCGAACGCGGTGACGCCCGCGTTTAACCCCGGGAAGATTCAGCCGCCGTCGACGCGACGCGACGCGTTCGCGACGCGGCCGACGCGCGCCGCCGCCGCCGCCGCCGCTCGCGGAGGGACCTCGGCCGCATCATCATCTGCGCTTCCTCCCGTCGACGACCTTCACATCGGCGGCGAGCGCGCCGCGGCGGTTGAGGCGACCGAGAGAGGCGCGGCGGCGACGACGACGCGCGCAAAAAACGCCATCAGGTACGTTCTATCTCACACTGGTTCCCATACGACCGCGTCGGCGTGGTGAACGCCGATCCTTAAGGACTTTTGCCGTCGTCTCTCTCCGCCCAGGGTTCCTCGCTTTCAATCCCGACGCGCCTCGACGCCTTTTCAACTCCACCTGACGCCTTTCAACTCCACCCCGACGTTCGCTCGTGTGGACCCTCGACCCTCAGAACCAAAACCGGCGCATCGCCCAACCCGGACGGCACCGTCGCCGTCGACGGCGCGTTCAACGCGATGCCGTCCTCGGGCGTCACCGGCGTCGCGGCGACGATCGAGAGCGAAGAGCGGTGGCTCGTCCGACGCATGCGCGAGCTGCGAATGAAGGGCGAGGTCCTGATGCACGACAGACCGCCGTTCGATCGACCCAAGACGGACTCGGCGGCGGCGAGGGCGGAGGCGACGGCGCGGGAGCGGGAGCGGACGCGCGCGAAGACGGCGGCGGCGAAGCGCGCTGAAAAGCGCCGCGAGGAAGACGACGACGACGACGGCGGCGGCGGCGTGGACGAGTACGGGCCGTGGGTGGTGGACGAGAGCGAGTACCGCGACGCGTACTCGGATCCGGTCCCCGCGCGTCCCCGTCCCGTCGTCGAGGACGCGGCGGCGGAGGAGAAGGCGGGTCGCGACGACGACGACGACGACGACGACGACGACGACGACGACGAGTCTTCCGACTCCGACGCGTCCGAGGCGGCGTCCGCGGACGAGTGAGCGGAGCGATCGCGCGAGATGATCTCGTCCTATCGCTTATCATCCCGCGCGTTCGTTCGACTCTGCTACTACGTGTACGTGTACGCTACGCTCTATGAGTCGTCGGGCCGCCGCCCGGCCCGGCGTCGCCGCGACCGTCTTGTCGTCAGATCAACTCTCCCAGTACTCCTCGGCTTCGTCGTCGTCGTTCGCCGCGCTCGCCGCCGCGCTCGCGGGCGCGAGCCACGGCACCCCCACGGCCGCGCCCGCGGCGGCCACCTCCCCCGCGACGCCCGCCGCGCGCTCCCCGATCGACGCCGTCACCCCCCCCATCTTCGCGAACAGGCTCTCGATGCTCGCGCGCGCGTTTTCCGCGTCCGCGACGCGCGCGCGTCGGAACCGCCCTTGCTCCAGCGCGCTGAGCCGCTCCTCCATCGCGCCGACCGCGTTGCCGACGTCGCGGACCGTGTCCTCGACGCTGTCGACGTACGCGAAGTCCCTCGCGAGTCCCCCCGCGAGCGCCTCGAGCGCGGGCTCGAGCGCGGCGCGCTGCTCCGCGCCGTCGTCGCGCAGCGATCTGAGCATCGCGTCGAGCTCGTCCAGGCGCGCGAGCATGCCGTCCGCGACCGCGCGGACGCGATCGGCGTTGTCACCGAGGACGCCGAGGTCGGGGTGGATCGCGGCCGCGACGTCGTCGCACAGCGCCGCCGCGGTCTCCTCGGCGGTGGGCGCGGTCATCGCGGAGATGCGCGGGGGGCAGTGATGAAGCGACTTGTTCTCATCGTCGCGCCAGCAGCGAGCCGAGGCGAGATTTAGGTCATCATTCGTTGGACGGGCGACGGCGCGCGTCGCGGTGACTATCACGCGTCGGTGTGTGTGTTCCAACGCTACTAGTGTTGTCGTGTCGCTATTCCCGCCGCCGTCAGGTCCACTCACTCCTTCGCTTTCAGCCGCTCGAGCCGCCGCTTCTTGATCGGCTTCCACTTGCTGCTCCCCGGACCCATCGCGGTGCGGTAGATCCCGCGTCCGTCGGGGAACCAAAACCCCGCCACCATCTTGTCGCGGTGGATCATCACTCGCTTCCTCTCCTTCACCGTGAGCCCGGCTTTCTTCAGCGTGATCCCGTCCACGCGCAGAAGCGCGTCCATGTCCGGCACGTGCTCGGGGACGAGCGCGTCCGCAGCCTTGCCCACCTTGACCGCGGCGAGGAACTCCAACACGGGCGCCGTCTTATCGACGGATGGATCCTCACCAGGCTCCTCCGCCTCGTCGCCCTCCCCTCGCATCGCGTCCGCCGCCGCGGGTTGTTGGTCCGTCGCGTCGCCCTCGCCCTCGCCCTCGCGCGCGACGCGCGCGGACGCGAACGCGCGAAGTCGCGCGATGTCGCGCGTGGGGCGCAGAAGCGCGCCCGCGGCGCGGCGCGAGAACGCCCGCAGCATCGCGCGCGACGACGAATGATGAACTGAGCGTGATGTCGCGCTCGCGGGCGCGCGGGCGCGCGATGTTTTTTTTTTTCGATTTTCACTGCCAGGCTCACAACATCATCACTATGATACTCGTCACGCGGACCCCGCGAACACCTCGCGCGACGGCACCAACCTCGCCCGCCTCTCCAAGTCCACGTCCGACGGCACCGCCCCGGAGCCGCGCCGGTCGAACCGCGTCTGCACCACCCCCACGCGCGATGCGAGCGCGTTTGCTTCCTCCGGCCCGTCCCCGCCCAACGCGTACGTCGCCATCGCGACGTCGCCGCGTTCGACGGCTTCGTTCACCGGGTCGACGATGGCCCACGCCGCCTCGAGCTCGTCTCCGCGGACGAAGTGCGCGCGGTGCCCGAACACGGCGTCGAGGAGCAGCCGCGAGAGCGTCCCGCGGACGGTCTCGCCGGTGGCTTCTTTGCGGAGTTGCGTCGCGCGCCACCGCGAGGAGAGTTCCATCTCGGACGGGACGGGGGAGACGCCGAGGCCGGGCTCTTTGATGGTGACGTCGGGGTGGAGTTGAAAGGCGTCAGTTGGAGTTGAAAGGCGTCGAGGGTGGGGATTGAAAGCGAGGTGTGGGCGGAGAGAGATGACGCGCAAAGTCCTTAAGGATCGGCGTTCACAACGCCGACGCGGTCGTATGGGAACCAGTGTGAGGAATACGCACCTTTGATGGTGAGCTTCATGTACATCTCCTCGTGCGGCTGGAGGCGGATGACGAACTCGTTCGGGCCGGGGTCGGTTTTTGTCGACGATCGCGACGGTTCACACCCGGGATGTGAATCGTCGCGCGCCGCCGCCGCCTCCTCCTCATCCTCATCCTCCTCCTCCTCCTCGTCGTCGAAGATGTCCCCCGGGACGTCCTTGAGCTGGATGCGAATCTCGCTCCTTCGCTCGCCGAGGCCTTTCCCCGCCTTCAACACGAACGGCACGCCGTCCCACCGCTCGTTCTTGATCCTCAGCACGACCATCGCGAACGTCGGCGACTTCGAGTCCGGCTTCACGAACGACTGCTCCAGATATCCTTTAGAAGAAGACGATCCAGCAGAATCGCCCGCGGGTGCGACGTATTGCCCCGCCACCGCGTCCGCGGCGGGATCCACGCGTCTCACCTGCCTCAAAACTTTCAACTTGGCGTCTCTGATGTCCTCCGGCTCTAAACTCACCGGGCGGTCCATCGCGAGCACGGCCATGACCTGCAAGAGATGGTTCTGCATCACGTCTCGCACGATCCCGTGCTCGTCGAAGTACGCCGTCGCCGCGCCGCCGGTCTCCTCGAACGTGATCTGCACGCTCGCGACGTTTTCGCGATTCCAAATCGGCGTCAGCATCCTGTTCGCGAATCGCATCACCAGCAGGTTATCGATCACCTCCTTCCCCAGGTACCGATCGATCCGAAACAGGTCCCCCTCGCTCCACCGCGTCCTGAGCGACGCGTTCAGCGCCGCCGCGGACGCCGCGTCGTGCCCGAACGGCTTCTCGAGCACCAGCCGCGTCCACCCCGAAGCCGCTCGACCCTCCTCCGCGACGGCGTCTGAGGGCCGTTCCATACGAAGCGATGTCGGGGTGGAGTTCAAAGGCGTCAGTTGAAGTTGAAAGGCGTCGAGGACGGGCGTTGAAAGCGGGGGACCCTGGGCGGAGAGATGCGCCGGCAAAAGTCCTTAAGGATCGGCGTTCACCACGCCGACGCGGCCGTATGGGGACCAGTGTATAGAACG
>Ga0181559_10000574_pt1 | contig 34577 bp, 33 predicted proteins | sample 011ome_21_FD_133752 | JGI IMG/M metagenome (GOLD analysis project Ga0181559, IMG submission 133752) | Coastal salt marsh microbial communities from the Groves Creek Marsh, Skidaway Island, Georgia - 011508AT metaG (megahit assembly) | ecosystem: Environmental > Aquatic > Marine > Intertidal... | reverse complement strand
TAGATCATCAACTCCTGATTGAAGGACGGTGTTGCCTTTAAAAACCTTCGCATAGTTTTCTAATGCTTTAAGTGAATCACCATCCAGATGATCTGATTCTGCCCATCCATTCGAATGGAACTTTTCATTATTTTTAGAATTGGAAGATTTAAAAACTCTTGAAACCGACTTAAATGGTCTTGGCTCAAAAAAGCCAGTAACCGGACTCAAATAAAGTGTCTTAAGGCGATCAATGTATGGAGTCGCCAGAATTTCGTGAAAATGACCATTTTCAAGTCCATCTTTAGTTAAGCTGTGTGGTGTAACTCCTAATATCAGAACTTTGAGGTCGCTTTCAGTATTTAGTTTGGAAAGGAGAAATGATCGATAAGATCGATCGAATCCACCGCTCGAATAGCCGAGATTTATTGCGTTATAATCTCCACTAATTGGGGTGATCATATCCTCTGGAGAAAGTCCTCTATATGCTCTTGAATCTCCAGCAATGATGATGTTATATTTCTTGGATGTGAAAGTTTTGGTAATCCAAAATATTTCACGATCCAGTTTCAAATTATTGGGAGAAGGCAACAGCCAACTCAGAAACCCCAATAGAATTGTGCTAAATATTAGTGTTAAAGTTATTTTACGTTGAGGGTTCATTTAAAATTGGAAGTAAATGAATTGAGCACCATCACCTCTAAACAGTATGCTTGAAATAATACTGAGGCAAACCAAAGCGATGTCTAGATTACTCTTTTTAAACCTAATGGAAAATACTGGATGTTCTTTTCTCAAGTAAATGAAGACTTCAATCAATATAGCCAAGCATAAAACAGTGATGGCATTTTCGAATTTTGGTATGAATTGAAAGTCCATTGAATCGAAGCTAAAAAGTTTGCTTACAATGAGATGTGCTTGGGCAATATTTTCAGATCTGAAGTAGACCCAGGCTACCATTGCCTGGAGGAAGATCATGGGTATGAGCAATACTTTAAGTTTGGATTTACTCCATTGTTTATTCCATTTCGTAAGGCGTTCAATGCTTGAGAATAGCGCGTGCAAAGCCGCCCAAACAATAAACGTGTAATTCGCTCCATGCCACAATCCAGAGAGTAGCATTGTGGCCCACAAAGCCAACAAGCCCATTAACAATCCATTTCTGCTTCCGCCAATAGGGATGTAAACATAATCTCGAAACCAAGTGGATAATGAAATGTGCCACCTGGTCCAGAACTCTCTTAGACTTGTAGAAATGTATGGATGGTTGAAATTCATTTTAAAATGATACCCCATATATTTTGCCAAGCCTCGGGCGATGAGGCTGTAACCACTAAAATCGCAGTAGATCTGAAAAGAAAAGGCAATCATAACGACCCACCAATACGCAGACCCATCAAAAGTGCTTTTTCCTTCAAAGGCAGAGTCTATGAATAACGAGAGGTTGTCTGCTATAACCACTTTTTGAAATAGACCATAAGCGATCAATTTAATGGCATTCCATCGCTGAAGTGAATTTGTTCTCCGGTCTTGCGCCAACTGCTGTAAAAGGTCTTTTGCTCTTACAATAGGGCCAGCTACCAATTGCGGAAACATGGCCAAATAGCTGAAGAAGTGAAGTATGTTTCTTGTGGGTTTAAGTCGTCCGCGGTAAACGTCAATCGTATAGCTCATCGATTGGAAGGTGTAAAAGCTGATTCCGACAGGAAGGATCAATGCAAAATCAGGAATATGAGCTATCAAATTGATGTTGACCCCAATAAAGCTAAAAAGATGCTCTAATGCATCCGCGAAAAAAACGCTGTATTTAAAAATGCTCAATGAACCGAGGTTTCCTGCCAATGAGAGTATCAAAAAGAACTTTCGATGTTCAGATTTTTGAGTGAGGAGAATTCCCGCGAAATAGTCAATCAGCCCACTACCAATGATTAAAAACAAGAAGCGCCAGTCCCACCACCCGTAAAAAATGAACGACATGATGGTAATGAAGCTCCAGCGCGCAGTATCTTTTTTCCTGAATACAGGCCACAATCCAAAAAAGAGAATTGCAAATACAAGGAATTCGAGTGAGTTGAATACCATAGGTGTAAGTGGTGCGAATTTAAATCGAATGGCTAATTGGATTACATCGCAATTAACAATCCATGTTCAAACATTAAATGGCACTTTAAAATATGAGCACTTGAATGCTTCAAATTTGAAGCATGGCTCTCAATTACATTTGGATTGCATTTTTCTTGGTTGCCTTCTTGGTTGCCATACTCAAGCTGATTTTCTTGGGAGACACTCAAGTCTTTGGCGATATGGTGCAGAGCACCTTTGATATGGCCAAGGTGAGTGTTGATATTTCAATTTACCTCATTGGAGTGATTTCATTGTGGCAAGGAATTATGAAAATAGGCGAGGAGGGAGGAGCGGTCAATTATCTAACACGCATCGTATCTCCATTTTTTACCAAATTGTTTCCTGAGTTGCCAAAAAATCATCCTGCCATTGGTTCGATGATGATGAATTTCTCGGCCAACATGCTGGGTTTGGACAATGCAGCTACACCGCTTGGTTTAAAGGCAATGCAAGACCTGCAAAGTAACAATGATAAAGAGGAGGTAGCATCCAACGCCATGATCATGTTTATTGTGTTAAACACATCGGGTTTGACAATTGTACCTGTGAGCGTGATGGCCATAAGGGCAGCGCAAGGAGCCGCTAATCCTGCTGATGTTTTTCTTCCCATTCTTTTGGCTACTTATTTTGCTTCTTTGGGTGGATTGATTGCTGTTGCACTGAAGCAGCGGATCAACTTGCTTCAGCCAACCATATTGGCATGGTTAGGTGGAATAACAGCCATTATAGCCTCCGTGCTTTTTGCTTTTTCAAATATGAACGATCAAATGGTAAGCACCATTAGCAATGCGGCCGGCAATGGAATAATTCTTGGCATCATTGCAGCCTTTTTACTGATGGCCTTGCGCAAGAAAGTCAACGTTTATGAAACCTTCATTGAAGGTGCAAAAGATGGATTCAGTATTTCGATAAAAATCATTCCATACTTGGTTGCAATTTTGGTTGCCATTGGAGTTTTTAGAGCCAGTGGCGCTATGGATTATTTGGTGAGCGGAATGGGATGGTTTTTTGCCCTATTTCTTGAAGACACGAGATTTGTGGATGCACTTCCAACGGCTTTAATGAAGCCTTTGAGTGGAAGCGGAGCGCGCGGCATGATGGTAGAGCAAATGACCGTGCATGGGGCTGATAGCTTCGTTGGGCGTATGGCAAGTGTTTTCCAGGGCTCAACGGAAACTACCTTTTATACCTTGGCCGTGTACTTTGGTTCAGTTTCAATCCGCAAAACGCGCTATGCACTGGGCGCAGGATTGTTTGCCGATTTGTGCGGCATCGTTGCTGCGATTGTCATTACCTACATCTTCTTCGGATAGTCTATTGGCTGATGAGTTTCATCTCATCCACCAAGTGCTTTGCACCTGCGTATTTGTCCATGATGAATAATACGTAGCGGATATCCACAGAAATATTTCTACAAATGGTTGGATTGAACATAATGTCGCTCATGGTGCTTTCCCAAGTTCTGTCGAAGTTAAGACCGATCAAATTGCCATTGGCGTCAATTACCGGGCTGCCACTATTGCCTCCAGAGGTGTGATTACTGGCCACGAATGCCACTCGCATTTCACCTGTGTTGTGGGCGTATCGGCCATAGTCTTTGTTTTGATATAGCTCTTTCAATCGCGCAGGTACATTATACTCAGGATTCGTTGGGTCTTCTTTTTCCATCACACCTTCAAGCGTGGTGTAATAAGCGTATTCAGCACCGTCAAAAGGTTCGTAGCCTTCTACCTTTCCGAAGGTGATTCTTAAGGTTCCGTTGGCGTCTGGTGAATAGGTGCGCTCGGGCAGAACTTTCATTTGTGCATCCATCCAAACGCGCATCAAGCTGTCGCTTTTATTAACGTATTTCAATAACTCAGGACCCGTAACATGGCTATAGAATTTCGTTAGTCTTAAGGAGAATTCATAAGCAGGGTCAGCCTCGATTTTCTTGTAGTTTTTGCGCTTAAAACCATCAAAAAACGATTGCAACGATGCTTCATCGTTGAATATGCTCTCACCATAAAGTCGATCTACAAATTCAGTCAGCGATTCTTTCTCCGTTTTTAAGCCATTCAGGAAGTCGAGCGGTTTTTGATCTTCAACGAAGTATACAATTTGCGCTTTCATGATGTCTTCATCTACTGAAGTATCGTAGTTTTTGAAGTAGCCTGAATTATCCGAGTGTTCGGCTATCCAAGCGTCAATCGCTTCGTCAGTCACCGTTTCATCTTTGCACATCGCCACGAGCTCCCGGTACTTTTCGGTAAAGCGAAAAATCTCTGGACCCATGTAATAGAATTCAATGAAATAGTTGCGATTCACACTCAACGGCAATTGGGCATTTTCTATCTCTTCCATTTCGGCAATCAATGTCGAATACTTCGATTTCCAATCTGGGTTTTCATTGATTCTGTTTGTAAAAAGATTTTCAACGGAATCTTTTTTGTCTAGCACTCGGTGCCTCACCAATCCTTTCGTCTGCCCGATCCACTTCTTGTATGCATTGCTTATTCTGCTTTGCTTGGCAGCATATTGAATTTTTGTCAATTCATCTTTTCGCATGGCTTCATCGATCACTCCCAGAGATGCTTCCCGCATTTTAAGTCGGAGGGGATTGATGGTTTCGAGTACGTTTTTGGTTTCTGCTTTCGTGATGTAATTTTCTGTTGTCCCTGGAAAACCATACACCAAGGTGAAGTCATTTTCTTCCACACCTTGAATATTGACCGGTAAAAAGTGCTTTGGCTGGTAGGGTTTGTTTTCTGCGCTGTAGTCTGCTGGTTGATTGTCAGCATTGGCGTAAATCCTGAATACTGAAAAGTCGCCCGTGTGACGTGGCCAAACCCAGTTGTCGGTGTCAAAACCATACTTACCGATGGACGAAGGTGGCGCACCAACCCAGCGGATATCAGTAAAAACCTCATTGATGAACAGCAAGTATTGATTGCCATGATAAAATTCCTTGATATAAGCATCGAAGCCTGTTTCTTCCTTCACTTTTTCTATCAGTTCAGCACTTTTGGTTTTAAGATGCTTTCGTCTTTCTTGTTCAGAGGCTTCTACAGATAGATCTCCTAACAAGATGTCAGTAACATCTCTAATTTCCTTGATGATCGTAGCATCCATACCCGGATTGGAGAGCTCTTCTTCTAATGACATTGCCCAAAATCCATCTTTCAGGTAGTTGTTTTCTAAAGAACTGTGAGCTTGAATTCGACTGTATCCGCAATGATGGTTGGTAAGTAACAATCCTTGTTCGCTCACCAATACAGAAGTACATCCTCCGTTAAAATGAACCACTGCGTCTTTGATGGACGATTGATTGATGGCGTACAAATCGTCAAGGCTGACCTTCATGCCCATTGACTCCATATTGTTTGATACAAGCTTGTTGATCATACCCGGAACCCACATTCCTTCCGTTGAAAATGCTTGCAATGAAAGTGTTAAGACCAGAAGAAAAAGAGATTTTTTTATCATATGAAATGAATGATTTGTCTAATTGTGGATGAAAAACGATGCAAAAAAAGGCATATTTGTCGGAGAACCTAATTGAAACATTTGAATAGAGGAATATGAGATACATCGTTTCGATGATGTTTGTAGCGTTTGCTTTCACGGCAGCTCAAGCACAGCATCGCATGCCAGAGTATACTGGTAATATAGAAGGAACAGCTGATAGAACACAAGTTTTACAAGCAAATTTTTTAGGCGTAATTGATCGCAGTGACGATGCGGGAAAGGTGAAATGGATGAAGTCTTTTTCGAAAGTTGCCGCATATAAGCACGGCACTCCAACTCCTCTTGATTCCATAAAAGCTGTGCAAAAGGAACTTAGAAAGAATGCTGCGATTGGGGATAGCCCGAATCTCAGTTCTCGTGTTGTGCAACCTGAGGTGGGTACAAGTTTTTTAGGTAACACATTGGTTACGGGTACTCCGCCAGACAACAGCATTGCAATCAGTAATGGCGGGAAAATAATGACAGTAGACAACAGCTCAATGGCATTTCATAGTGCAAGTGGATCTGTAATAATGTCAAACGAGCTGCACGAAGATTGGCTAGATGATGTCGCTGCCTCAATCAATATTACTTCAGGACTTTTTGATCCCCGAGTGATATATGACCCTGTGGAAGATAAGTTCATTTTTGTGATACTTCATGGCAGTAGTTCTACGACCTCCAAAGTTCTTGTTTGCTATTCGCAAACCAATGATCCGAATGGCAATTGGAACGTTTATGAGCTCGATGGTGATCCTTTGAACAATGGCAGCTGGCTAGATTATCCTCAGATCGGTATTTCGGAGAATGATTTGTTTGTGACGGGTAATTTATTCCAGTCGGGATCGAATTCTTTTAACGGAGCAGTAGTTTATCAAGTAGAAAAAAACGATGGTTATGCTGGTGTGGCCAACTTAGATTTTACGCTTTACAGTAACATTCCCGGTGGGCAAATTGGTGCTTTTTCATTGGTTCCAGCTTCTTATGGTCAAGGAGGAGAATATGGGCCTGGCATTTATTTGATTTCAAGCAATTCTTTTTCAGCAAATAGGCTCAACCTTTACCAAGTAACAGGAGGTTTAAGTTCTAATCCATCACTCAATTTGCTGTCTTCTTTTCTTGTTCCGAGTTATAGTGCTCCTGCTGATGCAGTTCAGTTGGGCACATTTGCTGAGTTGAGTACCAATGACTCCAGAATGCAACATGCTTTTTACTTGGACGGAAAGGTACATGCCGTGCATCATGCGAGCTACCAAAATTCGGGATATTCTGGGTTGGTTTACTATAGAGTGCCGGTGCAGAATCCGAATTTGTACGAAACATCTCGATTCGGTGAAATAGGTGTGGACTATGTGTTTCCATCGGTGGCGTCATTCGGTTTAGAGGAAACAGATGAAGATGTTATGATTGGCTTTTCGAGGGTTTCTGCTACCAATTATCCTGAAATCGGTGTCATAAATTGCGATCCATCTTTGGATTGGTCAAGTCCCACACTTGTGAAAGCGGGCAATAGCTATGTTGACCACAATTGGTTGGCGGGAACTGAGCGTTGGGGTGATTACAGCGATATTCAGCGAAGACACAATGCTGCATCACCAGCGGTTTGGATGGCAGGTTGTTTTGGTTCGACCAGCCACAATTGGAACAATTGGATTGCTGAGATTGGAGGAGAATTTGTTCCCGTTCCCTTTCCCATTGCACTTTTTGAAGCCGATACTACTGTGATTTACGAGGGAGAGTCGATTTTTTTTAGCGATAGCTCCCTTAATCAGCCAACAAGTTGGATTTGGACGTTTGAGGGAGGAGATCCCATCAATTCCTTTTCACAACACAACCTAGTTCAGTATGATGATACAGGGTGGTTTGACGTAACACTTAGAATCAGTAATCAATATGGTGCTGACACTTTAGTGAAAGAGGCTTATGTGCATGTTTTGAGCACGGATACAGCTCCTTCTGTTGAACCTGAGGGTGTTTTGGAAGTGGAAGAGCACCTTCAAATGAAGATCTATCCTAATCCTTCGGCTGAATTTGAGTTGGTGTATGTCTACATCGAAAATGAAGATTGGTCGCATGTAGACATTAACATTTTGGATGTGCAAGGCAGGATGGTAAAATCGATGTATTCTGATCAAATGAAACCAGGAATACACAGAATGACATTCAACAAGCTGGCATTGCCTTCAGGGCAATATATTGTTCAAGTGAAGAGAAACGGACAAATCACGAAGAATGAAAAGATTATTGTCCTTTAGTCTGATATTGGTAATGTTTTGCGCGTTCTCGTGTTCGGGCAATAGCAAAACAAATAAGGCAGGAGAAACACAAGCAGCCAAATCTGAGAAGCAATCCACGTCAATTGTTCTTGATAAAGGTTCTTCCTCACCAATAGACTCATCGTTTGAATCTCGGAAGGAGGAATTGCCAATACATGGAGTCCCAGAACAAGACAAGTTGGACAGCGTGAAAAATAGCTACCCTAAGAAAAGATAGGTCAAATTTTTAGGGTTCCCGGTTGCAATAATTCAGTTTTCCCTCCGAAACGAATCAACTTGACCGGATCACTTGAGATTAAGTTCCAATCATCTCCTTCTACTTTCAGTGCACTTCCTTCAGGAAGGCAAAGCACTGGAATATTGTTGATGGAACTGTACTCTAAAAGCCGTTGCAATCTGCTTTCGCCACCATGTCCGGCAATGGTTTGCTCGGTATAGTGTGGGTTGATTTGTAAGTTTACTAGTCTCAGGCCATCAAACGTTGGTGGCTCAATGATAGGCATGTCATTGGTAGTTTTAATCGTTTGGCAGGCCACATTGGAGCCAGCGCTCCAGCCAATGTATGGCGTGTTTTCTAATACTTTTCTGCGAATAGGTTCAACAATGTTGTTTTTATAGAGCTCATTGAGCAATTTGAAAGAATTTCCTCCTCCTATTAAAATTGATTGGGCGTTCATTATGACATCTACAGGATCATCAAAACGATGGATTGAAGTTACATCAAGGCCTATTTCATCCAAAGCCTTTTTAACCATCGATTCATACTCATCATAGCTGAATGTTACTGCGGCATAGGGAACAAATACAGCCTTTTTACATTCGCCTAGAAATTCCTTAATGGCGGCCTTTGGCCATCCGAGGTAGGCTTGTCCGGGAATTGTAGAGTTGCTGAGTAGTAATAGATTCATGGTTAATTCGGTTTTATCAACTTCAAATGTGAAACATTTTACACTTTTGACCCAAATCCAACCACAATGAAAACATTAGCAACACTTATTTTTCTTTCCATATCCATTGTATTAAGCTCGTGTGGAGAGCATATCAAGGGCAATGGAAGGATAGAGGAAAGGCAACAAGATCTTGATCATTTTAACTCTATTCATCTTTCTGGAATATTTGAAGTTCAATTGATCGAAGGAGATGAACAAATTGAAGTGATAACAGACGAGAATTTACACGAGCACATTCACATTGCCTTAGAAGATAATGACCTTGTCATAGATACTAAGGACAAATACCTTTCAGCAGAAAAAATATTGTTGCGGATCCATTACAGTGAGCTCGAAGCTATAGATGTTTCTGGCGCAGTTTCATTGGCTTCAGAAGGCCAATTAAATTCCAATCATGTTTCACTTGATGTTTCTGGGGCTTGTGAGGGTAGCCTCGATGTTGATGTAGATGATTTGGATGTTGAGATTTCGGGGGGAGGTGAGTTGACATTGGCGGGAAATGCAGATTTTGTGAGAATACGTGTATCCGGTGCGGGTGAAATTAATGCCTTAGACTTGCATGTTATGGAGGCAGATTTTGACATTACTGGGGCAGGAGAAATTGAAATGACGGTTGAAAACAAATTGGATGTTGAGGTAACAGGTGCCGGTGAAGTGCGCTATGCTGGAAACCCTGCATTAAGTAAGAAAGTAACTGGAGCGGGAGAAATAACTCAAATACGCTAAATGAAAAACAGGTTTTATTTATTTATAGTTCATTCCTTTATTGCAGCCATTTGTGGTATTGGCGCCTTGAATGCGCAAGAGTTCAATGGCAACGACATTCGCAACCTTCCTGATGGATTTCACTCTATTTTTTGGGAAAATGGATCAAAGTTTTACGGTGAAATTTTCAATGGAGAGTTCAGTGGTTCAGGCAGGATGATTTGGGCAGACAGTAGTGTTTATGAGGGGAGCTGGCAGAATGGAATGCGCCATGGTAAAGGCGATATGACTTGGAAAAATGGACGAGAATACATCGGGCGTTGGAAGCGTGACGATATGTATGGTAAAGGGAAGATGAAGTTTCCCAACGGGGAGATTTATATCGGTAGGTGGAAAGACGGCAAACTAAACGGCAATGGAAAAATAAAATATCCGAACGGAGAAGTGTGGAAGGGCACTTTCGTCAATTCTAAGCCGCAGAAATAAAAACTAGTTTCGAGAAATCCTGTGTATGTCGTTGTTTTGCTCTTCTATTTCATCCTTGACTACTTGCATTTTTTTAGCCAAGATTGCAAAAAGCTTAAACTCGGATTGATGCAATTCTTCATAAACGGCTTCATCTCCATCTCCAATCAAAGCCATTTTGAAAATCGTATCGAAACCATGCCCTTGAAGCCATTCAAGAGCTTGTTTGTTACCTTCAATTCCATTGATTAAGGCCATTAAATGAGGAAACTTATTATCCAACAGCCATTGCCTACTGCGGTCTTCGTTTCTTAAGGCAAAATGAAACAAGCCCAGTTCAGAGTAGCCATTTTTCATGAGCCATTCAATAATCTTCTTATTTCCAGAGATACTCTCACCCCATGCTAAAAGAATTTTAACATCGTAATTAAGTCCTTTTGGAACCATTTCTTGACTAAAACTTTAAAGTTGTTCAGAGTCGAATGTAGAAAAACCTAACAAAACAAAAATTTGCGTCTATTTAATTATCGTCTACATTTGCACCATTGCTAACCAAAATAAAACAACTTAAAATGAAAAAGTTATTATTTGTTGCTGCTGTTGCAGTTTTCGCTCTTTCTTCTTGTACTAAAGATTACACATGTACTTGTACTGTTGAGGTATTGGGTATAGAATCATCTTCTTCTGTTGATTACGAAGGTCTTTCTAAATCTGAGGCTGACGATGTAGAGGCTGTTTGTACTTCTTCTTCTTACTGCACTTGGTCTGAGAAGTAATTTTCAGCAACGCAAGAAATTGAAAGAGGTTATCCATAAGATAATCTCTTTTTTTTTGTCTAAATGATGAAATTGATAATTCCCACACTACGTATATTATTTGGTTTAATCTTCATTGCTTCGGGCATTTTGAAGTTGTTCCCTATTGACTATTTTGAGTTGATCTTGGTCGATCAAGTTGGTCTTTCGTGGAATACTGTTCCCTTCTTTTCCCGTTTGGTTATTTGGGTGGAGATAGCTATTGGAGTGTGCATTGTGTTTTCCTTCAAGTTGAAACAGAGCTTATTGGCTAGCCTTTTGATGCTGGCTGTTTTTACCATCTATTTGATTGCTAAAGTTGTGAGTGGCGATGGTGCTGAGGATTGCGGTTGTTTCGGTGAATTGATCCCGTTGGACGGTCCAACGAGTATCATTAAGAATGTTATTCTTATGCTTTATGGGGTAGCTTTACTTTGGATTGTAAAGAAGTCAGATCAATTCAGATGGTCTTGGGGTGGTCCTATTCTTTCCATCGCAGCAATTCCCTTGATCATCGGTTTTTTTCCATTGCCAGAATACACTTCCAATGCTGATTTTGAATTGGATATTGAGCTGCTCGAACACAATGAATATCCAAATGCACCGTCCACGTTTAAAGATGGCAGAAAGGTGGTAGTGGTGATGTTGGCTAATTGCGTTCACTGCGCGCAATTGGCTTCATTGATAGCGCAACTTGATCCGACTGAAGTTCAAGATGAACTGCGAATCATTTTAATGGGAAAGGATGAAGCGATCGACTTTTTTGTAGAGGATACCAATATTGAGTCGTTTCTCTTAGCCCGATCAACAGATAGGGAGCTCCTGGGTGCAGTGGAAGGTACTTTCCCAACAGTAATTTTTGCAGAGAATGGACAAGTGAAAAGCAAGTGGAAAGGAAAGGATGTGAACATTAAACTCCTCAACGAACTTCTTCAGCTTGACTAAGACTATATTCGCTTCGCGAACGTATTAATTGAAATTTACTGTTATGACAAGGATTTTTTTGTTCTTAACTACTGTGGTTCTGATAACGTTAGGTAGCGGATGTAAAAAGTGCTATAGGTGTACCGTTCTCGATTCAGACTCATCTGCTATATACGAGTATCCAGATATTTGTGGTTCGAAGAGCGATGCCGAGGCCTATGAACAGCGTTGTGTAACCGAGTACGGATCATTCGACTTTACCTGTTCTTGCGCTGAAATATGATATCTTCTGTTGTACGACATACTTTAGTCACCCCGCTAACACGGGGTTTTTTGTTGATATTAATTACCGTTTCGTGCAACAGCGAGAAACAACAGAACCCTGTTACCTCTGCCCATTCAGTGATACCTGAATCCTCGGAAGTTGACACATCCGCTAATGTTGAATTGCAATCATATTTCCACGCTCTCGCTCAACAAGGAAAATTTAATGGTGTGGCGCTGCTTTCTTCTGATGGAGGTTTGGCCACTCTCGCTGAAGGTTTTCGATTGAAGAGTGAAGGCGATACACTCCAACTCAACGATCAGTTTCAATTGGCTTCACTCTCAAAACCAATTACGGCTCTCGGATTATTATACTTGGTTCAACAATCGAAGATTAACTTGGATGCCCCTGTGGCGACTTATTTATGGGATTTCCCATATCCTGAGATTACAGTGCGCAGTTTACTTAACCACACCAGTGGTATGGGAAATTACATTTACGTTACTGATAGTTTATGGAATAATCCCGACTCCTTTATGACGAATGAAGATGTGTATGAATTGCTGCGTTGTGAGCAAGTGCCAACACATTATCCTCCATTCAAACGGTTTGATTATTGCAACACCAATTATGCGGTCATTCCTGTGTTAATTGAGGAAGTTTCGGGAATGTCTTTTCAGGAGTTTATGCGAATTCATGTTTTTGAGCCCTTGGGTATGTTTTCAACCTTTTATTACGATCCGCGAAAAGCTTCCGATTACACGGTTCAAGGGCATTATCCCGATGGTTCATCCAAGAAGCCGTTTTATCTGGATGCAGTGGTGGGAGACAAAAGTTTATATAGCTCGATTTTTGATTTATACAAGCTTTTTGAAGAGCTCAAATCTCCAACCTTGATCGATAAGGAACTATTGGATGAAGCAATGTCCATTGAAGCAAAAACGGGAGTTGACAGCTATTATGGTTTGGGTTGGAGGCTAAAACCTATGGAAGATGGCGATACCTTGGTGTACCACAATGGATGGTGGAGAGGATTTCGTTCTTATTTCTGGATGTCAAAGAAACACGATAAGGTGGCCATAATTCTTACTAACTCGATTCGGGGAGGGTATTTAAACCGCCAAGAAATATGGAATTTGTTTTGACGTTGAACTCTTTCTTACTTTCAAGCGTTTGTAAATTGTGAATGCATCAGAAATCCATATTCCGCTTTTTCCTTTAAATATTTTCTTACTACCTGGCGAGCAGGTGCCGTTACACATTTTTGAAGAGCGCTATAGGCAGCTTTTTTCGGAAGCAGAAGGTGAGAACAAAACATTCGGACTTCCATTTGAAGACGCTGAACTAAAGTATGGATATGTGAGTATTTGCCGACTGGTTGAGGTCACCAAACGTTATGCAACGGGAGAGTCGGATGTGATCATTGAGGCATTTTCTATTGGTAAGCTTAAATTGTTTCAATCGGTGTTTCCATCCAAACAATACCCTGGAGGTATAATAGAAGTAGTGGAGAACACTTGTTTAGATGGGGCTCCTGATCCTAATGTGCTGAATGCCTTTGAAAAATATTTGTCGTTTCTGGAGGGAAGCGTAACCCTTGATTTAAGTGGTTACCGATTGGTGGATATCGCAGCGAGTTTAAAACTGAGTAATACCGATAAAATCAAGCTGATTCACACTCAAGGAATTGCCAAACAAAATGCTTTTTTGCTTAGAAATTTGAGGTACATAAATCTGCTTCTTGAGCAAGAGAAAGGAATAGAGAATGGGTTTATTTTAAACTAGTTATTGAACCTTGCAGGTTGCGCCATCGTTCTCTTTATCTTCCACTTCTTGTCCATCTGCAGTACAGAATTCTTCCACGTTTTCACTGGTGCCTAATGAATCACCAGACGCATCTGTTAGTGTAATGTCGGTGCTGCATTCGTAGCACGTTGAGCAAGAGCCTAACACTACTGCAATTGTTGCGAGTAAAATGAGATTTTTCATACGCTTGAAATTATCAATTTGTTGCTGATGATTCCAAAGGTAATAGAAGCTTATTGTAAAGCTGAATGTAATGGGGTAAGATTTGGGGTAGACTGAATTTTTCGGCTTGCAAGAAAGCTTGTTTTTTAAATCTCTCCATAATGCTTGGGTTTTCCAACAATTTGAGGGCGTTTTCAGTCATTTCGTCCGTGTTTCCAACATCGCTTATGAAGCCAGAGTATCCGTGTTCATTCACTTCAGGAAGTCCTCCTGAATTACTCGAAATTACGGGCATTCCAGTGGCCATGGCCTCAAGTGCAGCAAGTCCAAAGCTTTCTGTTTCTGATGGTAGAATGAATAGATCGCCATTCATCAGCACTTGCTCCACATCTTTTGTTTTGCCCAAAAAGTGTATATCGCCACAAATACCTATTTGTCGGCACATTTGCTCGACATTGTATCGTTCTGGACCATCACCCACCAAAAGCAAAACAGCTTCCATTTTTTGCCTCACTCCTGCAAAAACTTTCACTACATCTTCTACGCGTTTTACTTTTCTGAAATTAGAAACGTGCATTAATATGGGCTGTCCTTTAGGGGCGTATCGCTTACGTATACCGTTAGGCTTTAGGCCGCTGTAGCGAGAAAGGTTAATGAAATTCGGAATGACATCAATGTGTCTGGAGATTGCAAAGTGGTTGTATGTGTCATTTTTAAGGCTTTCAGAAACAGCGGTAACGGCATCGCTCTTATTGATCGCAAACGTAATCACAGGCTCAAAGGAGGCATCTCTTCCGAGCAGCGTTATATCGGTTCCATGCAGGGTGCACACTATGGGTAAATCACTGCCATCTTCCTTAAGAATTTGCTTCGCCATATATGCTGCAGAAGCGTGTGGTATAGCATAATGCACATGGAGTAGGTCGAGATTCTCATTCTTGACCACACTTACAAGCTTTGAAGTGAGAACCAATTCATAAGGAGAATAATCGAAGAGCGGATAATCACGCACAACTACTTCATGGTAGAAAACATTATCTGCAAAAAGGTCAAGTCGTACAGGTTGAGAGTAGCTAATGAAATGCACTTGATGCCCTAGGGCTGCCATTTCAAGTCCTAATTCTGTAGCCACAACACCACTTCCACCGAAGGTGGGATAACAAACTATTCCTATCCTCATTGTTGAACTCTAGTCAACGCAAATGAACAACTTATGTTGAGACGGAGAGGTTGATTGATGTTAAGATTTATCATTCGGAAGCAAGATCCTTTCCTTTTTCGATGGCTTTGTAAAAGGCTCCCTGAATGTCGGTTCTGATGTTTAGTTCCTGCAGTTTTTTATTTCCGGCATCGGGATAGATGCGATTGGAAAGAAAAACATAAACCACATTTTCTCCTGGGTCAGCCCAAGTTACAGTGCCAGTAAATCCCTGATGCCCAAATGCTTCTAGATCGGTGCATCCGCAAGAAGGTCCGGGTGATCGATCGGTGGTGGGTTTGTCAAATCCCGCACCTCTCCGGTTGTCATTTTCACAGAATTGACATTTGGTGTATTCATCAATAATTTCAGGCTTAAAGAATTGTTGGCCTCCGTAAACACCTTTATTGAGGTACATCTGCATGAGAATTCCTAAATCATTGGCATTTGAAAAAAGGCCCGCATGACCACCAACGCCACCCAGCATTGCAGCTCCTGGATCATGCACATCTCCTTGAATGAGCTGATTCCTAAAAATCCGATCAAATTCAGTAGGTGTGATTTGGTCTTTATCAAAGCGTTCAAGAGGTCGGTATCCCATTGTGGATAAACCGAGTGGTTTGTAAAAGCTCTCATCAAGAAATTCATTCATGGGCATTCCCGTTTGGCGCTCAATAATTCGAAGCGCGAAGTAATAGCCGATGTCGCTGTATTTATACTTCTTATCTTCTGAAAGTTTGTAGTTCAATATTTGTCTGAACATCTTGTCAGGATAGTCGCCTCTTATGTAAAACTCTCTGGCCACGCGCAATGGATAGGTGTCTGATTGAGCTAAGCTGTACACATCATATCGTGGAACACCCTTTGTTATCGTCCTCGAGTAAAATGGAATGAAGGGAGTTAGACCGGCTTGATGTGCTAAGATTTCGCGCATCGTAAGTTGCATGTAGCTTGTGGTATCGACCCAGTCAGACAAATAATCACAAAGGCGGTAATCTAAATTGAAGCTCCCCTGATCACTTAACTTCATGAGTCCGGCCACCGAACCCGCAATTTTTGTGATCGAGGCAAGGTCATACAAGTCAGATTGTTTCACTGCTTGCTCTGTTTGATAAGTATGATACCCATAAGCTTCGTTCATTACTACAATGCCATCTTTGGCGAACCATAATTGGCAACCGGGATATGCCATTTCCGAAATGCCTTTTTTCGCGATGGAGTCAATTTTTTTAAGGTCAAATGAACTGATGCCTACTTCTTCTGGCAGGCCATAAGCAAGTCTTATCTTACCAGACTCACTCACTCGATCAGCGGTAAATATGTCGTCAATATTTCTCCTAAGCTCTCCGCTAATTGGGCGTCCTCCAAAAAGTGCTTGAATACCCAAATCATCCGAATATTTATTGGCCTCATGCCCTATGATCACTGCATCAAGCGCAATGTTTTGCGATAAATACCGCAGTGCTTTTGCGTTGCCATTCCATAAAAGTGCAGTTGTTTTTTGCTGCGATATTCGATCAATTACAGATTGACAATGTTCTGATAAATCGAATCGTTTTCTGTTAATTTCATTTGTTTCAGCATCTGCGATAATTAGCACCAAATTGAACTGGTTGGCATCTTTCTGAAATTTCTGGAAATCTGCTTCTAACGAATTGTAATTAAACGGGTATACAACAGTGCGAGCATATCTGTTAGCCAAATCATTCAAATTTTCATCGGTCGAATTGCCAATTTTCACCAAGGCAATTTTCAAGGTATCAAGATGCTGGATAGGTATAAGTCCTCTTGAATTGCGCACCATAACAAGTCCATCGGAATATACCTGTCTGTGCTTCAGTTCTAAGCGTTTTTCAATGCGCAATGAATCTTGAACACTGCGTTTTGCCTTTTTTCTTTTCAACCACAATTTTGACTGGATTACCTTTTTACAGCGGATGTCAATTTCTTCTAGAGTTATGGCACCTTGCTCAATCAGCGCTTCTATTTTTCCAATGCTTTTCTCTAGGTCGGTATCGATCACGATGAGCTCATTTCCAGCTAAAAAGGCCTCATTCACTCGCTCTTCAAGGTTCTTATTACCAGCGCATGTGAGGTCAGCCCATATCAGTCCGTTAAAACCCATTTGGTTTATTAGTGTTGCATTGATAATTGGAGAAACAGAGGCGATTGTATTCAACGAACTGTCTAGGCCAGGAGCAAAGGCGTTGGAAACCAACACTGATTGAATTCCTTGATTGATCAATGCTTTAAATGGAACCAAGTCTCTATTGTTGAGTTCATGGCGTTTAGCGTAAATGATGGATGGAGACGTTTCGTAGCCTCGATCTGTACTTCCTAGTCCAGGGAAATTTCCAACCACTGCGCTCAAACCTGCCATTTGAAATCCCTCAACTATGGCAGAAGCAGTGCTTTGAACCTCATTCACTTCTGCTCCCAACGACCATTGACTGGCGTATGGTGACAGATCATTGACTTCAATATCCAATGAAGGACCTATGACAAAATCAATACCCTTCATTTTTAAGGATTCACCAAATGCATAAGCATAGTCTTTAACCAATTGCTTGTCTTTTACCGATGCCAATTGAAAAGGCGAGGCAAGACCCGATCTAGGCGATTTTTGATCAACGTTTGTTAAGCTTACACCGAACATCATAGGAATATCTGCGGTAGAATTATTACTAATCATCGGATCAGTAATGTTGCTAAGCAGGTAGCCTGCTGGGTTTATCTCATACTCCTCGTTGGGTTTGCTTAGGATAAAGAATTGGCCGATTTTCTGCTCGAGGGTCATTTTGGATAGAATGCTATCCGCAGCATCAATTGTGATGGGGGCAAAGGGGTGGTCTTTGTCACTAAAAATGGTGCGATCATTTCCAGAAATGAAAATGAAGGAGCTGATTAAGCTCAGAAAAAAGCTGAGTTTGTATGGTTTTCTCATGAAAATGTCTTCTTTGTGAAGGTAGCATGTGTGGACACATTTAGGTGAGTTTTCAATATGACTTATCCTCAGATCGTTGTTACAAAAGATTTGCCGTTTTTCATTCTATTTTTGAAGCATGATACGTTTTCTGTTTAAGCAACCTCAACCCCGAAGATTCGAGTATAAACCGCGCTTTTATAATGAGCGCAAAGAGCAACTCAATGCACGGATTGAAGCAATCAAGCGAGAGACTGAGTCCGCCAATTGTAGCAGTAGTGAAGAGGTGTTAAGAAGTCGGATAAGTCATGCTAGGAGGTCAAATTCAAGCAGACAGGCCAGATCGAAGTCCAACAAAAATGTTTTGATCATTGTGGCCCTGCTGTCGGTCATTGCTTATCTATTGCTTTTCAATTGATATCCACTTTTTTCATCATCTCGGCCATTTGTGCTCTGCTTGTTCAGCTGGTTTTTCAGCTGCTGATCAGATCAGGCCTGAATAAAGTAAAACCCAGTGCTGATGATTTTGACTTAGATGAGATGCCACTTTCAGTAATCATTGTAGCACGTGACGAAGAATCCAACTTGAGGAGGAATTTGCCTTCTGTTTTAGCCTCACAGTACTCCAATTTTGAAGTGGTTCTAGTAGATGATTATTCCAGCGATAGAACCAAATTAGTAATGGAAGAATTTGCCTCGATCGACAAGAGGGTGAAAGTGGTTGTAAACAAAGAGGCTTTTCCAGGAAAGAAAGGTGCTTTGAATATTGGGATAGAAGCGGCATCGAATGAATATCTGGTCTTTACAGATGCCGATTGCAAGTTGGATAAAGAGTGGCTTCGTCATTTTGCGGTAGCTTATGCATCTGGAGGTGATTTTGTGGTCGGACATGGTGCTTATGATAGAGGCACGTCATGGTTTTCTGAATTCTATGCCTTTGAAGCGCATAGGTCAGCCATGCTTTATTTCGCAGCTGCTGCACAAGCTGCACCTTATATGTGTGTAGGACGATCGATGGGATATTCTAAATCACTCTTTAATAAATCGGAAGGGTTTAAGCCATTTAAGCATATCCAAAGTGGAAGTGATGATTTGTTTCTTCAGTCGGTTAAGGGTGTAGCGAGAATTTCATTGGTGCCGTCCGCTGTAACTTATTCGTTGAGCCCTTCGAGCATCAAGCGATGGATGGTTCAGCGTAAGCGTCATTTAGGAGCGGGTAAGCACTATCCATTCAATATTTTATTGATGATTTTTCTCTATGAGATTACCAATCTTCTGATTCCGTTAGCTTATCTTTTTTTGCTTTTCACAAAAAGCGAGCATATACCTTTACTCACATTTCTCGTGATAATTCGCATTTTGTTATTCAGGTCAAATGCTCAGATTTTCAGTGGCTTAATCTGTTCAAATGATGACATATCTCAACTTTGGTGGACGGAGTATCCAATGTCATGGTTGAATGCATTAATTTCGATGAATATCGGATTGATGAAGAAAGAAGCATGGACGACAAGACGTTAAGGACATCAGCGCAGAGAGATTTAGAGCTTGTAAATCAAGCTATACAAGGCGATCAGTCTGCTTATGCCCAACTGCTCAAGACGTACCGTGAGAGCATTTATTTTATGATGATGAAAATGTTGAGAAATGCAGATGATGCTGATGACCTTACTATAGAAGCGTTTGGAAAAGCCTTCAAGCGCCTTGAGTCGTTCAACCCCGAATATGCCTTCAGTACTTGGCTTTTCAGGATAGCATCAAATAACGCCATCGATTTTATCCGAAGAAAGAAAAAAGCATCCATCTATTCGATTGATGAAGATTACAATGATGAAGACTCTAAAGGGGTTTTTGAGGTGAAGTCAGGTGATCTTAATCCTGAACAGGAATTGATGAAAGAACAGCGAATTCAAGAAATGCATCGCATCATTAGCCTTCTCAAGCCAAAGTATAGACAGCTCATCGAAATGCGTTATTTGAAAGAGTTGAGCTATGATGAAATCGCTGCTGAAATGGATCTGCCTTTGGGTACTGTCAAAGCGCAATTATTTCGAGCCCGCGAATTGATGCATGAAATCATGAAACATTCAGCCAATAAATTTTGATCAAGTGCAAGAAGGAAAAGCACTCGTGGCAAAGCACTTTCTAGAGTTTAATGCCCAGCAATTAGACTTACTCGAAGCTTATGTGAAAGTATTGCTAGAAACGAACAAAGCAATCAATTTGATATCTCGGAAAAACGAAGACGAGGTTTGGGTAAATCATATTTTGCATTCACTTTCAATTGTGAAGGTGATGAAGTTTTTACCTGGTCAGCAGGTGCTTGATTTTGGCACGGGAGGCGGCTTGCCCGGTATTCCACTGGCCATAGCATTTCCAAATACTCATTTTTTGTTGGTCGATTCCATCGGGAAAAAAGTAAATGCCGTGAAAAATATGACTGAGCACTTGGGTTTGGGTAATGTGAAAACTAAGCATATACGGGTGGAGGAGATTGAGATGAAGTTTGATTTTGCTGTGAGCCGCGCGGTCACTGCACTGCCTACCATCGCAGGGTGGTTAAAGGGAAAGCTGAAAAAGGGGCACAGCGCAAAATTATCGAACGGACTTATCTACATCAAAGGTGGCGACTTCAATGAGGAATTAAAGCAGATTAATCGTGCACATAAAATGTGGCACATGACAGAATGGTTTGAGGATGAATTTTTCGAAACAAAGAAGGTCGTATGGATCGATTTGACCTAGTTAAGGATGAAGTAAGTTAATTCCTTGAGTAAATCACTGCTGCTCACGGTGCTTGAATTAACTCCTTTTGAACGTGCATCAATTTCTCTTAATTTTTCAATGATAAGTGCTGTCTTTCGCTGATTGAATTGCGCGGCTGTATTGGCAACTTTTTTCAATTGAAAAGGAGAACCCAGCGTGGATAGTTTTCGTTTCGAATCTGCCGTGCCTTGAGCTGTCAGGTCATGGTAGATCATCAGCTTGCTAAAATGACTAAATAGATTAGAAATAACCATAATTAGTGGAGTGTTGCCTTCATTATTACCAATGTGGTAAGCAATAGAAAAGCTCTTTTCAATATTCCGATCAGAAAGCGCATTGATGTAGTCAAAAGGACTAAACTCTTTGCTGATTCCGATATGCTTCTTTACATCACTTTCTCCAATTTCCTTAGAAAGAGGAACGCTGATGGTTAGTTTTCTGAGTTCACCCTCTATTTTTTCAAGGTCATTGCCCAAGTATTCGGCCATCAGGAATGACGCATGAGGGGTGATCCTGTATTTCAATTCCTTGGCAAAGAGTTCAATCACACCTGGCAGCTCATTGTCATAGTGTTTGCTTGAATGAAATACAACAGCATTTTGTTTTATTAGCTTAACCCATTTTAGGCGTTCGTCCACTTTCTTGTACTTGAAATCGATCACCAAAACGGTGCTTTGAACAGGATTTTCAAAATAACTTTCCAACTCTGTCCACTTTCCATTGAAGTCCTGAGCTTCGCGGATAACAACTACTTGTCTTTCAGCCATCATTGGGAAACGCTTCAAGGTTTCCAATAACATATTTTGATTTAGGTCTCGACCATAAAATACGTTCAGATTGAAATCCCTCTCATGCTCTTCAATGGCGGTGGTTTCTACAAACTTGCTTATGCGGTCAATGTAAAAAGGCTCTTCGCCATGCAATAAGTATATAGGCGAAAATTCTCGTTTTCGGAGTTTTGCCAATATTTCGTTATACTCTTTTACATTCGCCATAAAGACTAAGGTTCTGCTTTTGATTGATCCAAAAAAATATCCACCACTGAATCTTCCAATGTTCGATGCCAAAGTTAGAAGCATTGGCGAGCAGATTCAAATCTTTGATGCGTTTCGAAAGAAATTCATTGTGCTTACCCCTGAGGAATGGGTTCGCCAGCATTTCGCTCACTATTTGGTTGATTGCATTGGCTATAGCATCAATCATGTTCAATTGGAGTATGCATTAAGTTATCATAGTCTTAAAAAGAGGCCAGACATTGGAGTGATCAATAGCAATGCCGAGCTCGAGCTGTTGGTAGAATGTAAGGCTCCTTCCATCGAACTGAATGAAGACGTATTTTTACAGTTGACGAGTTATTTTTCGGTTGCTTCATCGAAGTACATTGCTTTAACGAATGGTCTTCAACACATAGTTGCTTCGTTTGAACCTTCGCAAGGAAAATTCGTCTACTTAAAGGAGTTGCCTCGTAAAGAATGAACTGGAGAATTAGCATACTGTGTGTTTTGATCGCCTCGAACTTGGCTGCTCAGCGCCTTGTGCCGGCCAAGGTGCCTTTGAGTTATTCTTGGGCAATCAACGCAAATCCAGAAGCCGACCTATGTCACATCTTTGTGAAAGGTGATTTTGAGAAAATAGCAGAATACGCCCAAAAGCATGGCGGAAAATTGAAATATACATTCAAGTCATATGCTGCCATTTGCATTGATCCAGACGCGGTGTTAGAAATGAATAACCTTGATTTTGTTGATCATGTACACTTTGAATACGCACCTGGTCAGCTATTATTGAGCCAGTCGAGAATTCATACCAATGTAAACCAAGTGCATGCTGGAAGCGATGGTTTACACATCGCTGCCGACACAGCCGTGGCAGTGTCATATGCATGGTATTACAATGGAACCTTAATCGAAGATGAACATACCGAGTTCCTCAGTTCGTTGGCCCTAGGATTATATCAAGGATCATACACAGATAGCAATGGCTGCGAACATTTATCGAATCAAATCAACGTTCATGCATTGGGAGGAGATTATCCAATTGATCCGAGCATAGTTGTATTTCCTAATCCGATGAGCGATATACTTGAAGTACAACTGAACACCGCAAAATACATTCGATATGAATTGTTGGATGCACAGGGGCGCATCGTAATGAAAAATGATATCACTCAACCTCACATTTATATCCAAACTACGTCTTTATCAGAAGGAAGTTATTTCTTAAAACTGATTGGAGACAACAATAATGAAGTTATTCCAGTGATTAAATGAGGTGCATTTTTACGCTTGTAGTTTTATTTTTTTTCGGGGTGATTTCTCATGCCCAATCGATGCAGCCTGATTACGCAGAAGGTTGGATCAGCTTGAAAGTGAATCCTGAATTGCGGGAAAGTTGCTTTAGCGACCGAATCGAAGTGACAGAGCTTAAACAGATATTTGATCGCCTCGGTGTAGACCTTATTCAAAAGCGATTTCCACATGCAGAACCTCATATCACTCCTCGGGCTTTTATTCCTGATACGAAGGATAAACGTGTTGATCTAAGTTTGATTTATAAGGTTCACTATACCTCACAAAACGATCCCATAAAGTCGTCTAAATTGCTGATGAATACAGGTATGGTTGTGTACGCGGAGCCCATTTATATTGACAAACCTTTGGTTATCCCCAATGATCCGCTACTTGCATCCATGTGGCATTTAGAGGCCATTAATGCTTTTGAAGGTTGGGATATAGATACAGGCTCTGCTGATGTCACGATTGCCATTGTAGACACAGGCGTAGATTGGGATCACCCAGATTTGGCAGATGCAATAAAATTAAACGTTGCAGAGCTTAACGGGATAGAAGGATTTGATGATGACAATAATGGTTATACTGATGATATAAGGGGCTGGAATTTTTACAACGACAACAATGATCCCAATGAAACTGGGTTTTCTCATGGAACCCATGTTGCGGGTCTTGCAGGTGCCGTTCCCAACAATGCTATTGGAGTAGCTGGAACAGCTTGGGCGTGTAAGATTCTGCCGGTGAAAGTTGGAGACAAGCTGTCCATTCCATTTGGGTATGAAGGCGTTGTGTATGCAGCAGATAATGGCGCAGATGTTATCAACTGCTCATGGGGTGGTTTTAGCCCCACGGAAACGGGTTACGATGTAATGAAATATGCCACCTACAATAAGGATGCACTTGTGCTTGGTGGAGCTGGGAATGATAACCGAGAAACACGTTTTTACCCTGCCTCATTTCGTGAAGTGATGAGCATCGGTGCCACTGACACTACCAACCAGAAAGCCGACTTTTCCAATTACAATTATGAAATAGATTTGATTGCCCCTGGTGCTTTCATCTACAGCTTGAAAAACGATGAGTTTGGCTACGACAGTGGCACAAGCATGGCCGCACCAATCACAGCTGGAGTTGCGGCTTTGGTTAGAAACAAATTTCCTACCCTTTCAGCACTTCAAGTAATGGAACAGTTGAAGTCTACTGCAGATAAGTCCATCTACAATATTGGATTCAATCAGCCATATGAAGGAAAGCTTGGCGCTGGATTGCTCGATATGAAGAAGGCGCTTGAAGGCATCAATACTCCCGGACTCAGGTTAATTGAGTTTGAGCTGACCGATGGTGACGATGATATTTTTTCCGAGGGTGATGAGGTTTATTTTGGAGTGGAATTGTTCAATTACCTCAATAGCTTAACTAACGTAGACGTTCAGATTACCTCCCTTTCGCCTAACGTGGAAGTGGTAAATGGCAGCTGGAACATTCCATCTATACCAACAAGCTCGGGGTTAGATAATTATGATGAACCATTTGCACTAAAGGTTATTTCTACGAATGAATACGACCAAAAGATTACTCTGAAATTGATTGCCTCGAGTACAGCAACTAATTATGTGTACGAGCAATATTTTGATTTTCAGATCAACCCTTCATATGTGAATGTGCAAGTCAACCGCCTAAGAACCACCATCAGTAAAAATGGTCTTTTTGGCTATACCGATTACTTCCAGACCAATGGCCTCGGTTTTCAAATTGATAGCTTCCAAAGTGTAATTTTTGAAGGTGGGTTGCTGATTGGTCATCAAACAGATAATCTGACTCAAGTTGTAGATCGTGTGCGCAGCGATGAGCTTTTTGATCGTGATTTTTGGGAAGAGGCCATCATTTCGCGACAAGTGCCAGATGGAGAGCAGGCTTACCATGCAGAAGGTTCTTTCACGGATACTTCAGCAAATAAGGATGAGATTGGACTGTTGGTTGAACAGAGGGTGTGGGCCTTTGATAAAGAAGGACACCAGAATTATATCATTCTTGAATACACCATTGAGAATGTCTCAGAACAGGATTTGACCAATGTTGCAGTGGGTTTATTTGCTGATTGGGACATCGTTGATGCAGGAGAAAACAAGGCTGAGGTAGCCTATGGAAAGCGATTAGGTTACGTTTACCATACGGGAGACAAAGAAATTACTGCGGGCATCCAAGCACTCAGTAGATATGTGTTTAACAGCTACATGATCGACAATGTGAGCGGTGGTAAAGGTGGAGTTGATTTATTTGATGAGGAAGGATTTACAACAGGTGACAAATTCGTTGCATTGACCAATGAGCGATTGAATGCTGGGGCAGAAGGAAACGGTAATGATGTAATTGAAGTAACTTCTGTCAAGGAAATCACATTGCCCAGAAACGCAAAAATTTCTGTTGCATTTGCGCTTCATGCTGGTCAAAACATTCAGGAAGTGCTCAATAGTGCGGACTCTGCTTATCAAGAATTCTATGGTTATTTGCCCGGTCAAAACATAGAAGATCCCTTTGTGATCAATAAGGTTTGGCCCAATCCCACTTCGGATAATGCAACCCTTGCAGTTGATGTTAGAGATCAAACCACGCTTTCAGTGGAGGTGATTAATCCCATGGGGCGGTTTATTTATTCAGGAGAAACTGCATTGTTGTATTCGGGTTATAATGAGCTTGATTTAAACTTATCTAAACTTCAATCAGGGGTATACTTTGTTCGGTTGAGCAAAGATGATTTTTCACAAATTTTCCCTATTACAGTGCAACCGCAGTAAACAATATAGAATTGCGCTACATTTGGCGCACCATTTAACTAGATCTATGGCATTAGAACAAATTTTATCAGTATCAGGCAAGTCGGGGCTTTACAAATTGGTAGGGCAAATGAAAAACGGAATTATTGTGGAATCAATTGGAGATGGCAAACGTTTTCCAGTGCATGGTTCTGCTAAGGTGAGTGCATTGGAAGAGATCAGTATCTATACAGAAACTGAAGAAGTTCCGTTGAAAGATGTGTTCAAGAAGATATACGATAAAGAGAAAGGCAAGCAAGGAATTAGTCATAAGGAGGATTCGAAAAAAGTGAAGGCTTACTTTGAAACGATACTTCCTGACTACGACAAAGAACGTGTTTATGCGAGCGATATGGCTAAGGTGATTCGCTGGTATAACATGCTCATTGAAAACAATGCTTACGATCCGAATGAAGCGGAAGACGCTGAAGCAGCTGAAGAATCAAAGGCTGAAGATACTGAGTCTAAGAAGGAAGGTGCTAAATCAACTGCGAAGAAGGCGGCTGCGAAGAAAAAAGCAGATGCTCCAAAGGCAAAAGCAGCACCCAAAAAAGCTGCGAGTACTAAAATTTCTACGCCAAGAAAAGCAGGCGGAACGCAAAGAGGTAGCTAAACTACTTCAACCAAAAAATGTATTGAAAGCGCATCAAGTATGCGCTTTTTTTATGGGCGAGAAAATCGAACTTCACCGTTTCGCTTGGTAGCGAGTTTAGTATCAATACCCACAGAAGAATTGAAGTGAACGATGTTTTGCTGGTTGTCGAAAACCTCTGTCAATACTTCATTTCGAATGAAAAGAATTCGCTGATTTGGTGGCACCTGCACTTGACCATAGATCCAACAAACATCATCTTCAAATTCATGCCCTAACCATTCAATTCTTTCGCTTTTTGCAACATTGGAATAGCCGAATTTGTCGGTGAGGTAATCTCGTATTAAAATGAAATTTCTCTTTTGTTGAGAATGATCGTTAAGGAATACTTTTTCTCCAGACATTTCTTTGAGGGCGTACTCAAGGTCATCGGTGAATATGCGCAATGAAATTTGAAGTGTGTCCTGCTTCACTTCAAGCTCTGTAATGGATACATGAAATGGGTGAAGGTCATCTTTGATTTCAAATGTCGAGATGTATAGACCGATGAAAGAAATTAGAAATAGCTTCATAGCGAGTCGAATATTTCAATGAGTTTATGTGATTCGCGCTGCCAGTTGTTTTCACGAGCAGCCTTTTGACAATTTGCTCTGACTTCTTCAATGCGGCTCTTATTTTCTTGAAGAAAAGCAATGGCGCTTGCAATGGACTGCGCATCGAGATGATCGATCAATTCTGCGATATTGTACTTTTCGTTGAATGCCTTGTATTCAGGGTAATTCATTGCCACTTGCGGAATTCCTGCATGGAAGTAATCAAAAAAACGATTGGCGAGTGAGAATTGATGATGCAGCCCTGTCGATGAAAATAAAGTAAGCCCTGCAAAGGCATTGGTGGTTATTTTTTTCAAGTCTTCGGGCAATGCAGCTCCCATAACAGCCACTTTATTCGAAAGATTTTCTTTTTCAATTAAGGTCTTAATTTCAGACTCAATAGGACCTTCGCCATAAATTTTTAAAGTAAGTCCATCGATGCTTTTCATGGCCATTATTGCCTCTTCAATTCCTCGGCCAACGTTCAACGCACCTTGATAAATGATGAATGTTCCAGCTTCCCGAGGAGTCCCAATTTCTTCCTTTAATTCAGGGACATTTCTGATTACTCTAAAATCGGTGTTGTACCTTTTTTTAAACAGAGATGCATAGCCCTCGCTGATGGTATAATAAGCATCTGCTGTTTGCATGGCGATTGATTCAACTTTTTGCCACACAAAATGCACGAATGGCCGTTTTACCACCTCTTCGAGTTCACTGAAATACTCATGAGCATCATAAACTAGTTTTTTACCTCTGATTCGTGCTGCCATCAGCATGGGGAGGTAGGTATCTAAATCTATTGCACAGTATACGTCTTGACCTTTGAAAAGCGCTTTCCAAAATAGCTTGAAATTGTATTCTAGGTAGAAGAGTTTTCCTTTTTGAAAGTACATTGGAATTCGCTCAGTGGCGTATGATCTTTCGTTTAAAGCTTTCGATGAATGCTTGGTTCTTCCAATCAATGTACATGCATAACCTTTTTCAGTTAACGCACTGCATATGCGATCCATACGCTGATCGTATGTTAGATCATTCGTAACAGTGAATAATAGCTTGTGTTTTAAAGGCCGTGACACAGCGCGAAAGTAAATTATAGGTCTTTGAACTTATCCAAGTTTCTTCGATGACGTTTTGTTGGTCTGCCTACAATGCCTGCTGATCTGTTTTCTGCATTGAGAACACGAATCAACTCTAGTTCTTTTAAATCATCTTCACTCGTGGTTTCTATCATCAAATCCACCAGCAGTTTTGCACCTACGCGACTCTTTGGAATGCCAATTACCTTATAGCTCCTCCATACGGGGGGTACTTTTAATTCAATTTCATCTCCAATTGAAATTTCCTTGCTCGCTTTCGTAAAGGCTCCGTTCAGCTTTACTTTCTCTTCGTTGCAAGCAGCGGTTGCTAATGACCGAGTTTTGAAGAGTCTAATGCACCATAAATATTTATCTATTCGCATGGGGCAAAACTAGGGAGATGTCAGCAACTTAAATGATTTACCGCGACTTATAGTCATAAATACTAATTATTTTCGCTAGCGTATATGCCATGTTTTACCGCTACCATCGTTGCACGGAAAAAGATTTTTTTCTTTTTGCTTCTTTTTCTTTTGATGAATGTCAGAGGTCTTTCGCAATTTACGGTCGGAGGAACTGCTATCAGCACAGGGGTAGATTGTTATCAGCTTACTGCTGCACTAGGAAGTCAAGCAGGATACGTATACCAGAATGCCCCACTCAATCTTAATGAACCTTTCAATTATAAGTTTCAGGTTAATTTGGGAACTAACAATGCGGGGGCGGATGGTATCATGTTCGTTTTACGCGGAAGTTTAGGTGTGCCTTATATAGGAGCCAATGGTGGTGCTATTGGTTTTGACGGTCCAGGGTTTAGTTCCAATTCCATCGGTATTGAAGTGGATACGTGGGATAATGGGATAGGAGCTAATGGAGATATTGCCGCAGATCATATCGGAATTTTCAAGAATGGAACAAACAATCACCTTTCAGTAAACTCATTGGCAGGTCCTATTCAAGCAGCTGTAGGAAATGTTAACGTAGAAGACGGCAACGATCATACCTTGAACATACGATGGGATCCTGTAACGCAAGAGCTAGAAGTGTATTTCGATTGCGATTATAGATTGCAACATGTTGGAGATATTATAAACACCATTTTTAATGGCGACACACTCGTTCATTGGGGGTTTTTAGGTACCACTGGAGGTGCAAGCAATGTCCAAAGCTTTTGTTTTACAGAAGTGATTGACAGCTTGGTGAATGAAATGAACGATGAAACCATTTGTGCAGGTGCTTCTGTTCAGTTGGATGCTGGCACCTCGGCATTGGATTATTCTTGGTCACCATCACTCGGTTTGAGTTCTACTGTAATTCATAACCCCATAGCTTCACCCACTGTAACAACGGTATACGTAGTAGAAGCCTCTTACCAATGCGATACTCTGCTCGATACGGTTAATGTGACCGTTATTCAACCTTCTTTTACTACGAGTGGAGTAGTCACAGAACCGCTTTGCCATGGTGATTGTGATGGCGCAATCGATTTAAGTGTGAGTAATGCCAATGGAACCTATGACTATGCATGGAGCAATGGAGACACAACGCAGGACGTAAGTTCATTGTGTCAGGGCACTTACTATGTCACAGTTCAAGACATGGATACTGCTAGTGCCACATACCTTTGCACATTGGAGGATACATTCGTTGTGGGCGAGCCACCATTGCTCACAGCAGACATCATTAACGCATCAAAGACTTCTTGTCCATACTCCACCAGTTGCGATGCATCTGCAGATGGACTAGCTGGTGGAGGTGTTTCGCCTTATTCATACAGTTGGTCTAACGGAGAAGTTGGAGTTTCGGCATTTCAACTGTGTCCAGATACCAATTGGATTACCATTACCGATGCGCAAAACTGCGAGGCTATAGCATTTGAAGTGATTGAAATTCCAGATACGATTAAAACAGACGCCTTCAGCGATACGCTCATTTGTATTTCATCCTCTGCTGCGATCATTGGTTCCAGTGTGGGCGGTACACCACCTTTTACTTACATATGGACCGAAGGTAGTTTGACAGGTCCTGTAGTATCTACGAATCAATTTTACTCGCCATCGCCAGTTGTTTCCACCCAGTATTTCGTAGCCTCAACAGATTCAAAAGGTTGTGTGGGTGACACGGCAGAGGTTTGGGTGAATGTGAGGCCTGCCTTGGGAATTGAAATTCCGCACATTGATACGATTTGTCCTTACGATACTATTCCCATTGAAGTTGCCGGTTTAGGTGGGGATACTATTTATACCTACAGTTGGTCTAGCGGACAATTTGGGGCATCCATCGATGTGAGTCCTGACCTCCCTCAATGGTATTACGTCACGGTAAGCGATTTTTGCGGTACGCCATCCTACATTGATAGCGTTTATGTGCAAGTGGGAGGCTATTCTGATATCAGAGCTACGATTCGATTGGATGATGACTCACTTTGCGCTGGCGATCAAACATTCATGATTGCTTCTGCTCGTGGCGGATATGGTGGACAGGCTGAGTACCAATACAAGTGGTCTGTACAAGATGAAACTACCAATATCCTGTTCGTCAGGCCACCGAAAACAAGAATATATACAGTTACAATTTCAGACCTGTGCCTGTCAGAACCGGGCATCGATACTGTAACCATTCATGTTGGAAACCCCATTCCACCGCTTTTTGAAGTCTCACCAAAAGAAGTATGTATCCGAACAGATGTTTTCATCAAGCTGACTAATTTCAATGAATTGCATACCTACCGATGGGCCTTTGGTGATGATGATACGCTTTTCAACTATGAGCTTGACTCTATTTTTTATACCTATTCGAAGCCTGGATGTTACGATGTGAACATTGCATCGGTGACTGAATTTGGCTGTTTTTCGCAACGCACCGAAGCATGTGCCGTTAAGGTATTGAATCAGCCCGAAGCCATTTTTCAAAACCATCCTTCTGAACCAACGAATATCACTTCCATCCTTGACTTCAAAGATGTTTCTGTTGGTGCTGTGAAAAGTGTTTGGTATGTGGAAGATGATACCCTATACAATATAGAACGTTTTCAAAGGGAGTTTAAGGAAGAGGGCCAGCCTTTTGATGTTAAGCTGGTAGTAACTTCCTCTGATGGTTGCGTGGATAGTTTGATCAAATCGTTGAATTTTAACTACGAAACGCTACTCTATTATCCCAAGGCCTTTACACCCAATCAAGACGGTGTGAATGATGTTTTCTTTATTGTTGGTGAAGCAATAAATCTTGAGGGTTTTGAACTCGTGATTTTTGATCGATGGGGCCATGAGATTTTTTCAACGAAGGATGCGTCAATTGGTTGGAATGGATTTTTAAAGGATGGAAGCCGAGCTCCTCAAGGTGCTTACCCGTTTGTGTTGAGTTACTACAACAATTTGGGAGAGTTAAAGCGTGTAAGAGATCAAGTAATCATTAGTGCGGGTGGGAAGAAGCGAGAGTTGCGCTAGCTATACTACACCTTGAGTTGGAGGCAGCTTTTGATTCAGATTTTTAATGAATGCATTTAAAATCACGCCTGAAATAACCAAAGCTATGCCTGCAATACTCAGCCACGGTAACGTTTCCCCGAAAAAAATCAGGCCAATTCCCATAGCGTAAATCACCCCGAAATATTTAAAAGGCATGATTCTGCTGCTGTGGTCAGCATGGAGAGCTTTTGTCATGTAAACTTGCGCTATTTGGGTGAAAACTCCCATGACTAGCAAAAGAAGCCACTCAATACCAACGGGGGTTTTCCATCCAGCAATTAGGCAAGCAACGCCCATAACTGGAGTAGCAATCAGGGGGAAATACAATACCACAGTTACCGGATGATCGGTTTGCCTGCATTTCATAATGGCGTTATAGGCGATGCCTGAGATAAATGCCGAGACCACTCCTATAGTCAGGTATAGAAAGGAAATACGTTCATCGAAACCTTTTATCATGAAAATCCCTATGAATGATGCACCGAACAAAAACCATTGAATTCGCTTCACGCGCTCACCTTGCAATTGTGTGGCTAAGAGCACGGTGAATATTGGCGAGATGTACTGGATGGTAGTTGCAATGGCCAAGGGCATGTTCTTGACGGTTACAAAAAACAGGAAAAGTGCAGTCATTCCAGCAAATCCTCTAATGATCAACCATTTCTTGTTGTTGCCAAAAAATGGTAGCTTGAGGCTTTTAATCCATACAACACATAGAAATAAGGAAATAACCGATCTGAAAAACACGATTTCGTGCGTTGGGATATCTTCCAAATACTTTACACAAAAGTTGACTACAGCGTAGGCCAACGATGATAAAAGTATATATGCTATGCCTTTGAATTGCAAGGCGCGAAACTAGCTTATTCCATTGTAAAGCTGAGGGCATTCAATCCAAAAAACCACTTTACTAGTTTATCGTTTGATATTGTTTTTAACCTTGCAACCGCATGGCAAAACCAAAGATTGAATATCCATTTTCCCTCCAAATAATTCGAAGTATTTTTCCTCTGCTCGAGAAAGTGGCTCCGTCTCTCGCGATAAATTGGGCTGTTCGATTGTTTTTAACTCCTTTCAATTTTGGATTTACGCCTTCTGAAAAACAACATTTATCCAAGTTTAAAGCAAACGATGTGCAACTGAGGAGCTTTACTGTGCGCGTTTATGAAGTAAGCAATGGGCCCACAATCATCTTTTTGCATGGCTGGGCGGGACGTGGTATGCAGTTTTATAAACTTGCCTTGAGTCTTGCTGATGAAGGTTACCGGTGCATACTTATTGATGGTCCAGCGCATGGACATAGCAAAGGGAAACGTACCAATATATTCGAGTTTGAAACAGTCTTCAATGAGATTAAAGATCAACAAAATGATTTGGTTGCAGTGGTAGGTCATTCATTGGGTGCCGCAACCATTTCACTCGCCATTTCTGAAGGCAGCGATGTTCCGGCCTTCATTTCTTTGGGTGCACCTGTGGTTGCAAAAGATATTTTGAGCGAATTCGCAGATAAATTGAATATCACGGAACATACTGTAAATGGAATTCGAGCAAAGGCCGTATCTGAATTTTCACGAACATTTGAAAGCGTTGCCATGGAAAGCACGTTCAAAAAAATGAATTGCCCTGTTTTGGCCCTTCATGGCGAAGACGACCGCGATGTGCCCGTGTATCATTTGGACGTATTAAAAAGCATTTATCCCGCCACTAGCATTGAGCGGTTCTCGGGAATCGGCCATCGGAGGATACTTAAAGATGAGCGGGTGATCAGCAGAATTAAAGAATGGCTAAAAGAACTAGAATAATTTCATCACATTCTCTGGCGGCCTGCCAATTATAGCCTTATCTCCTTTTACAACAATGGGTCTTTCAATCAATTTTGGATAGGAGATCATTGCATCGATCCATTCATCTTCACTTAGATCTTTTCCCTTGAAGTGGGTTTTGAAATCGTCTTCACCTTTACGAAGCAATTGTTCGGCAGAGATTCCGAGTTTTTTAATAATTGCTTTCAACTCAGTACGACTGGGCACATTGTTGAGGTATTCGATTACTTCAATACTGTCAGAATGATCAGAGAGTAGCGATAAGGTTTCCCTGCTCTTTCTGCATCTTGGATTGTGGTAAATAGAGTAGGTCATATTATTGAACCAGGGTCACAAAACCGCTTCTTTCGATGGTTATATTTTCTCCGTTTTCGATCGCGTTGTATTCACACGACCAACTGTAGATGCCAGCTTGCACCTTGGTTCCTCGGTATGTTCCGTCCCAATATTGGTTGATATCTTCTGTTTCGAAGAGCAACTGACTTTTTCGGTCGAAAATGGAGAGTTTATATTTTGAAATTTCACAATCACTAACCGGTCCAAATGTTTTGTTGACACCTGATGGCATGGGTCTAAAAGCGGTCGGGAACCTTACAAAGCATTCGCAATTATCAACCAAAGCCGTGTCTTTCACTACACCACATTGGTAAAAAGCATTCACATAGTACTCTCCGGCATCCTGAATCAACTTGAGCGGATTTGTGGTGCCATCAGACCACTGATAGTATTGCACTCCATCTGTAGTTGCATCCAAGTACTCGTTTTCTCCTGCACATATTTCAAAAGGAGTAATAATATTCACTTGAGGTTCTTTGATCTCCCTCACTCGAACACTTTGCACTTGAGTGCAGTGTGCATCAGTAACAGAAAGTAAATAGGTGTCTGCCACATTGGTTATCAACACGTTAGTAGAATTGCCATTCGACCATCGATAACTCCACTGTGCGTTTCCTTTGGCAGTTATCGACACATTGTCACCGGTGCACATTATCGTGTCTTTTATAAGGCTTGCTTGAGGTGGGTCAACTAAATTAATGGTTAGTGAATCCGATACCGAACAAACAGAGATGGATGCAGTTACGAATATGGTTTGTGT
>Ga0181559_10000573_pt1 | contig 34597 bp, 27 predicted proteins | sample 011ome_21_FD_133752 | JGI IMG/M metagenome (GOLD analysis project Ga0181559, IMG submission 133752) | Coastal salt marsh microbial communities from the Groves Creek Marsh, Skidaway Island, Georgia - 011508AT metaG (megahit assembly) | ecosystem: Environmental > Aquatic > Marine > Intertidal... | reverse complement strand
TGCCGATACCACCGTTCCAGAGCAGATCGACGGGCGCCTTGACGGCCGCCCGGATCAGATCGTCAGGAGTCATCGCAGAGACTCCCGGGGGCAGGTCGAGAGCGGCCGACATCTCTGGCGTCATGGGAATGGACTTCAGCGTGCGAGCGAAGACGCCGCCACCCTCGGAGATGAGGCTGAGGTCGTAGTCCGCCCATGACGACCGAGGCAGGTCAAAAAGGCGTCGCCGCTCCGCATACGAGGCAGCGGCGTCGGGGTTGGGGTCGATGAAGACGTGACGATGATCGAAGGCGACCACCAGGCGGATGTGCTCACTGAGCAGCATGCCGTTGCCGAAGACGTCGCCGCTCATGTCGCCGATGCCCGCCACCGTGAAGTCCTGTGACTGGGTGTCGATGTCCATCTCGCGGAAATGACGCTTCACCGACTCCCAGGCACCCCGAGCGGTGATGCCCATCGCCTTGTGGTCGTAGCCGACAGACCCGCCCGACGCGAAGGCATCACCGAGCCAGAAGTCGTACTCAGCCGCAATCGAGTTGGCCAGGTCCGAGAAGGTTGCTGTGCCCTTGTCGGCCGCCACGACGAGGTAGGCGTCGTCGCCGTCATGCCGCACCACATCGGGCGGAGGAACCACCACACCATCGACAAGGTTGTCGGTCACATCGAGCATCGAAGAGACGAACTCCCGATACGCCGCCCTCCCCTCCGCGAACCAGGCATCCCTGTCGACCGAGGGGTCGGGCAGGCGCTTGGCATAGAAGCCTCCCTTGGCACCAACGGGCACGATGACGGCGTTCTTGACCTCCTGGGCCTTCACCAGCCCGAGGATCTCCGTGCGGAAGTCCTCCTGCCTGTCGCTCCAGCGCAGGCCTCCTCGCGCCACGCTCCCGAATCGCAGGTGCACGCCCTCCACCCGGGGCGCGAACACCCAGATCTCGTACTTGGGCCTGGGCAGCGGCATGTCCGGCACCTGCTGCGGGTCGAGCTTCAAGGCGATGGACGATCGCTCGCGGCCGTCGGCGTCGGTCTGGAAGAAGTTCGTCCGGAGCGTTCCCCGGATCAGTGCGAGGAACGAGCGCAGGATCCGATCGTGATCCAGACTCGCTACCTCATCCAGTGCGGACTCAATGCGCTCGACCAGTGCTCGCTCCTGAGGTGCCCGATCACCCGATAGCGAGGGAGAGAACCTCACCTCGAACAGCTCTACCAGGAGCCGAGCGATCACGTCGTTGGCGAGGAAGACCTCTTCGATGAACGTCTGGCTGAACGTCGATCCGATCTGTCGCAGGTAGCGTGCATAGGCGCGAAGGATGAGCACCTCACGCCATCTCAACCCCGCGGTGACGATCAGGGCATTGAATCCGTCGATGCTCGTGTGATCGTCCCATGCCGCGGCGAACGCCTCGTCGATCCGCTCGGCCAGCGACGAGCGTCCGACGATGTCGCGATCTGGCAGCACCATGCCGAAGTCGAGGATCCAGGCGTGCTCCGTGCGCACTCGGGCGACTTCGAATGGGTACTCGTCGACGACGTCGACGCCCATCGACTGCAGGATCGGAAGCACCCGTGACAGAGACATCGCAGGCCCGACACGCGTGATCTTCAGGCGCAGCTCCCGACGACTCGCATCGGTCGGCTGGTAGACCTCCAAGGAGAGCTCCCCCGGCGTCAGCCCCTCGATCACGAGTGCGTCATGAATGCCCCGATCAGCGCCGAACTCCTCCTTGTAGGACTCGGGGAAGGCGCTCGAATACGTCCGCAGCAGCGGTGCAGCACTGCGCTCACCCAGGCGGTTCACCAGCTCCGCAGCGAAGTCGTCGTTCCAACTGCGCGTCGCCTCGGCCACTCGTTGCTCAAGGTCGTGGTGGTCAACGGTTGGCAGGCCGTGCCCCATGGGCACGTGGATGACGAAATGCAGGCGAGCAAGAACGGACTCCGACACCCGTGCCGTGTAGTCGACGCTGATGCCTCCGAAGGCCTCCAGGAGCAGCTTCTCGATGCTCAGCCGCACCGCGGTGGTGTATCGATCCCGAGGCAGGTAGACCAGACACGACATGAATCGCTCATAGTCGTCAGGTCGCAGGTAGAGCTTCGTTCGGCGTCGCTCCTGCAGGTGGAGAACCGACTGCGCCACAGCGAGCAGGGCGTCGTCGCGGGTCTGGAAGAGCTCATCTCGAGGATACGTCTCCAGGAAGGCGAGGAGATCCTTGGCATCGTGCGACCCCGCGACGAAGTCCAGTCGCTCCTCCAGGGAACTGGCCTTGGCCCGCAGGATCGGGATGTCCAGGATGCTCTGCGTGTAGGCGCTTGAGGAGTACAGGCCGAGGAACCTGCGCTCGCCCGTCACATTCCCGTCAGCGTCGAACCGCTTCACGCCGATGTAGTCGAGATAGACGGGGCGGTGCACCGTCGATCGGGAATTCGCCTTGCTGAGGACCAGGAGCTCCGGTGTGCGGGCCAGTGCCCGCACGGCCGGCGGGAGCACGGCGAAGCTCTTGGACATCATCGTCGGGGAATCAGGATCGACGTCGACGCTCAGGATCCCAGCACCACTGCCGTCGACCGGGACAAGGGCGTCCTCGCCGTCGACATCCTTGAGGTCGTACTCGCGATATCCCAGGAAGGTGAAGTTGTCATCAGCCAGCCAGCGCAGGTAGGCGGCACCCTCCTCGGCCTGACTCGCAGCCATGCCCTTCGGAGGCGTCCGGGAGATCTCCTCCGCCAGTGTCGAGGCACGCGCCCGCATGACCTGCCAATCGCGCACGGCCAGCCGAACGTCATGCAGCACGTTCGCGACCCGCCGCTCCAACGCGCCCGCCGACCCGGACTCGAAGTCGCGCTCGATCTCGATCCACATCCAGGACTCAGCCTGGGAACCGACAGGACGCACATCGTCGACATCGCCGCTCAGCACCTCGATCAGATGGCCCGCCTCGTCACGACGCACGACCAGAGTGGGGTGGAGGAGGAGGTGGATGGTGCGCCCCGAGCCGGCGATGGCACCGGCAACCGAGTCGACGAGGAACGGCATGTCGTCAGTCGCCACCTGCAGAATGCAGCTTCCGCCCGTCTCGGCATCCTCTCGATCGACAACCGCGATGAGGGTCTCTCCCGTGGGACGATCCGTGGCGAAGGCCAGCAGTTCAGCCGCATGCTCGGCAAGCTCCGCCACTGAGCGCACTCGGACGTCCTCGCCGGACAGATACCGGGCGAAGCGCGCGGTGAGCAGGCGCACCTGAGCATCAGCGATGGCGTCGATCTCCAGCTGAAGCCGGGAGCCCTGAGAACTCATCACGAGTTTCGCCTCTTCGCAACGACGCGGCCACTCATAGGCCGGAGGAGCACTCCGTTGAGCCCCACACCCGACACGGTAGCGACCTGAGCGGCGCCGGGAGGCCATTCACCACTCCACCCGGGCCTCGCCTTCCCGGCCAGGTGTCCGAACTGGAGCAGATCCGGCAGGATGAGGTCACGCCCGAGACAGCAGGAGGACCACCATGGCAACACGTCTGGAGTACGAGCAGGCGCTTCCTGCGACTCCGGCAGAGGTGCTCGCGATGCTCCAGGACCCTGACTTCGTCACGGCCAAGGCCGAGCGCACGGGAGCCTTCGACATCACGGTGCACGTGGACAGACTCGATGACGGCACGGTCGTCACAACCTGCACACGGTCGATGCCGGCCGAGGTGCCGTCCTACGCCACGGCGTTCGTCGGAGAGCACCTGACGATCACCGAGGTGCAGCGGTGGAGTGCCCTCGACGCCCAGGGAATGGCCCGGGCGGAGGTCACTGTCGACTTCCACGCACCCCTGACGTACCGCGGATCCATCGATCTGCGCGGTCAGGGAGCGGCATCCGTCCTGGTGAATCGCGGAGAGTTCAAGGCGAGCGTGCCATTCGTCGGCGGCAAGGTCGAGCGGGTTGCGGCGGAGATGACCGAGAAGTACCTCTCCAAGGAGACTGAGGTCGGCAGCGCCTGGCTCACGGCCTGAGCGTCAGCCTGCCTCCGCGCACTCATCCGAGTCCTGCCAGGCATAGGCGCTCGTGCGCAGGGATGTCTCCAGGACGAAGCGAATCCGCGTGCCGTCCATGAGGTTCGCTCCGATGGCCACCAGATCCTCCGGACCGGGTCCGATCATGCGCACCGCTGCGCCCGATGCCCGGACGATCTCGGCCTCGCGGCAGGCGACCTTGGTGACTTCTGCTCGCCAGCGCCGTTCGAGCCGGTGAGCAACCCCAGTCGGCTTGTCGGTCGAGAAGCTCACCATGGGGGCGATGACGTATACCTCGTCGAGGCCGGCATGCGCGACGACATCGATCGATGTGGCTGACACGGCTCCACCGTCGACGTAGGTGTGCCCACCGGCGCTGACCGGCGCAAACCATCCCGGGATCGCGCAGGACGCCATGACCGCATCCGAGAGGGGGACCACCGGGGATCCCGATCGGCCGAACACCACGCGTTTGGCATCGTCGTAGTCCATGGCCACGACCCAGACGCCTTCGTGGCCTGCCCACTCGCCCATCGGCGTGACGGCATCGATGAGGTGTCCGACTCGCTCCAGGCTCCTCGTCCCCTCAGGAACGAATCCGGAGAGCAGCGCCGTGGCCGGCACCTGTCCGAGGCGCCTGAGCGTCGAGCCGATGAGCTTGGGCGAGCCGGGCCCGAGCAGGCGCGGGAGCGAGGGTCGATGGCCACCGGTGGCTCGCACCGGATCGAAGCTGTAGCCCGCGAGTGGACCGTCGGACACGACCTCGTCGTTGTAGTGCTGACGCAGCTGCTCGACCGTGACCCCGGATCCCAGCAGCGCTGCCAGCACCGAGCCCGCTGACGTTCCGACGATGACGTCGGCCTCCGCGGCTGCGAAGCCGAACCGCTCCTCCATCGCCGCCAGTGCCCCGACGGCCCACGTGCCACCCAGCACTCCCCCGCCGCCGAGGACAAGTCCGCGCCGTGGTCGGTCCGCCGGCCTGACCACCTCCGCGGTCATGCCGATCCCTCCTGCGGCGGCGTCGCGGGTGCCCCACGGTCCCGGCCATCAACCACGCGCAGCGAGCGAAGTGAACTGCGGGAGCGTTCGAGGAGCTCATCGACGGCGTCGGTCAGGCAGGCCGAGAGCAGGTCGATATCGGCGAGGGCGTCACGGTCGGCGTACAGGCCGATGTAGACCCCGCCGTCGTAGGAGATCACTCCGATGCTCAGTGCCTGGTTCTGAGTCAGGGGCACGACCGGGTAGGCCGCGACCATCTGCGAACCCGCGGCGTACAGCGGACGCTGTGGCCCGGGGACGTTCGTGATGACCAGGTTGTACAGCCGGCTCGAGACGGTGGAGCCCACCCGCGCGCCGAGCGCGTGCAGGGTCGGGGGACCGAAGCCGGCGATGTCGACGATCGCATCGGCGCCAACGAAGTGGGAGCTCTCGTCCAGGAAGGCCAGCTGGTAGCTGATCTGCTGGAGGCGGACGGCGGGGTCGCCCTCGCCGACAGGAAGCTCCACCAACGTCGCGGATACGCGATTGCCCCCCGCGTGGCCTGAACCCGCTGCGGGGACAGCGATGCTCATCGGGAGCATGGCGCGCAGGACGTCGCCCTGGCGGACGGGATGCCCGCGTGCCTGCAGCCATCCCCGCAGTCCCCCGGTGATCGCCGCCAGGATGACGTCGTTGATGGTCCCGCCCAGCGCCCGACGCACCTGCTTGACCTCGTCGAGTCGGACGTCCACGGTCGCGAAGCGACGCTGCTCTCCGATGGGCACATTGAGCGGGCTGGTCACCGGCGCCCGCGCGATCGCGAGCGCGGCGGAGATCATCCCTGTGACCTTCTCCCCCACCCGCGTCGCGCTGTGCGAGACGTCACGCACGGTGTCGCGAAGCGCCTCGACAGCGGCCGCGGGCCTCGTGCCGAGCTCCGTGAAGGCATGCGAGAGCAGTTCGACGTCCGACGGCTCCCGGCGCGGACGCCAGCTGTCCGACGGGACCGCCGCGATCTCGTCCGTGGGATCAAGCATGACCTGTGCGATGTCCACGGCTGACAGGCCATCGACCAACGACTCGTGGCTCTTGGTGATGATGGCGAAGTTGCCGTCGGCAAGGCCCTCGACCAGGTACATCTCCCACAGCGGACGGTGCCGGTCCAGCGGGCGGCTCATGATGCGCGCCACGAGTTCCTGCAGCTGCTGCGCTGATCCGGGCTTGGGCAGTGCCGAGCGACGTACGTGATACGTGACGTCGAAGTCCTCGTCGTCGACCCAGACGGGACGCGCCACACCGAAGGGGACATCGCGCACCCGCTGTCGGTACCGCGGAACGTAGGGAAGCCGCTGGCTGATCAGGCGCACCAGCTGCTCGTGGTCGAAGCCGCCCGCCGGGGGTCGGAAGATGGCGACACCGCCGGAGTGCATGGGCGTCGTCGGCGTCTCCATGAACAGGAATGAGGCATCGAGGGGGGACATGCGGCTGGGCATGCTCTTCTCCCCTCGTTCGTGGGCCGTCAGGTGGGACCACCCTTGCTACTCGCCAGTATCCACCCTGACACGGAACATCCGGTCGGTCTGCACGGGGTTTCTCCTCAGGCCGCGATCGACAGCGGTGTCGACACCCGGGCCGCCAGCACCACCATCGCCCTGCGGACACGGGACCGCCGTGCACCCTCCCCGAGGCTGTGACCGCGGTCCCAGCAGCCCTGAACCGAGCGGGGATCGTCCGGGATGTCGACGACATCGGGGATGCCGCACGAGGCCACCGCCTGGTGCCAGGCGCGTCCCGAGCCCCGCGCGCGATTGCGCACGAGCGTCACCGGAATCCCGTTCGACTGGCGGTCAACCGCGGACCAGCCGGCCAGGAGCCGGGCCGCGCCGAGACCCGAACCATCAGCGACGACAACGAGTCGGTCGGCCTGGGCAGTCGCGCTCAGCGCCGCCGCATTGCGCTGCCGCGCCCACGCTCCCGGGGAGTCGTCCTCCTCAAGGCAGAAGCCGGCATCGACGACGACCATGTCGAAGGACGCGCGTGCCGCCTGCCACAGCCGGTCCAGGGCCGCCGAGCGGACATCCGGCCACCTGCTGGCCTGCGCGATGCCGCCCAGCACCCGCCATCGGGAGTGCGCCGCACCTCGGGGCGACATCGTCAGGGACGCCAGGGAGGTAGGAGACAGCGTGCCGGCCTCCGCCTGACGGCAGGCCACGCTCATTCCGCTGGTCTCCTCGACCAGTCCCAGCGCCATCGCGACCGAGGGGGCATAGGTGTCGGCATCGACGAGGCATACGCGCAATCCGCGGTCGGACAGAGCCTCGGCGAGTCCGATCGCGACAGTTGTGCGTCCAGGTGCCCCCATCGGTCCCCAGACCGTCACGACGGAGCCCGTGCCCATGCGGGCCCGCAGCTCCTGATCCCGGACAGGACCCCCCTGGGGGCGTGCGTCTGCGGCCGGCCACGAGGCGGCGGCTGCGGATCCCGAAGCGGTGTCCACCTCAGCCGTGGAGCAGTAGTCCTCCGGGGAATCGCCGGCGATCGGCGTCACCCCTGCCTGGCACACGTCAGCGACCTGCTGCATCGTCGTCGCTGGCGCCGGGGAGACGACGATGACGGGGTCGACCCCCAGCCTGCTCAACCGCTCAGTGCCGAGAGCATCGGCGGCCAGGCCCACCACCACCCGATGGCCGAGGCGAGCGATCACATCTGGCGTGAGTCGAGGCAGTGTCGAGGCGATGACCACCGGGCAGGTCTGATCCGATGCCGCCGCTCCCAGCAGGTCAACGGCGTCGACACACCTGCGAATCACGGTGAGATCCGCTCCCGTCGCAACGCGGACGAGCTCGGACTCGTCGGCCAGTCCTGTCAATGCGAGTAGCACCGCCGTCATGGTGCCCCCTCCTCATCGACTGACTCGTCGTCCGCGGCCACCACCGCCTGCTGATCGGTGATCGGAACCGTGACGAGGTCCAGTACCGAGCCTCGGGCAGCAGCGATCACCTCCGCCACGTCCACTTCGGGAACAGCCAGTGCGACACCCCAGCCACCACCGAAGCCGACCCCATCCGTCGCCACGGAGGTGACCAGCACGTTTCGCAGGACGAGCCGAGGCGGGGCACCGGGCGCCGTGACTCCTCCGGCTGCCGAGACCGTCGCCCATACGTCGACCAGATCTCCGGACTGGAGTCCCGCCGGCGCGTGCAGCGGATCGACGGGAACTGTCACGGTGCGCAACGAGGAACTGCTCGCAGGCATCAGCGCCGAGCGCGGCACGAGTTCACCTGCAGCGATCGGCGCGCGCAGTTCTCCCCGCAGGTCGTCAGTCGCGCTGACATAGCCGTCGGCGATGGCGCGGGGCACCGCCACGGACGCCAGGTCTCGCGGCGCCGATCCCACGGACAGGTCGCGCTGGGCCCTGAGGACGAGCACGGTGTCGTCTCCCCGGCCCAGCAGCGCAGCCCCCAGCACTGCGGAGACGATCACGAGGGCCAGAGCGCCCCAGACTCGGCCATCGTTGAGACGGGCGCGCGACTGCCGTCCGACAACACGGGATCCGGGTGTCCGATCAGCAGAGGGGTCAGCACCGATACGTCGATCTCGGGTGCGAAGCATGGGATTCCTTCCTCAAGTCGCCCCAAGGATCACCTGCCGACTCGAAAATCGCGAACGACTATCCACAGGCAGTAGTAGGCGTCCGGCCCGGCATTTGGCACCATCAGACCGTGCCCCCTCGATTCCTGACCCTTGCCGACGTCGCCGAGACGCTCAACATCTCCGCCGCGCAGACCTATGCACTGGTGCGCAGCGGTGATCTTCCGGCGATCAAGATCGGTGGCCGAGGCCAATGGCGCGTCGAGGACAGCGCCCTTGAGGAGTTCATCGCGCGCAAGTACGCGCAGACCCGGGAGTTCGTGGAGTCACACCCATTCGGGTCCGACGACGATTGATCTCAGCCGGTTCGCCACATCTGGACCGAAGAGAAGGGTATGACGAACCGCTCAGACTCGTCCGTTCCGATCAGCTCCACGTGATCGGCGGCCACCCGTCCCAGAGTCCCGGAGTGACGCTGTCCATCGGACAACAGGATTCGGATGATCGCACCTTCGACCCAGAGGGCCCTAAGCCATGACGCCACGGTGCGTTCTCGCATCCTCGGGATGTCCTCCGGACGCAGGGCGCCCAGCGATCCACGCAGCATGACGACAGCCGAGGACGGTACGACGATCTCATCACCGACGTGCCCACGCAGGACCAGGTGCTCAGCGATCGGGAAACCGTCCTCCAGGGTGCCGTGGACGATCGCCCCACAGGTCAGCCAGAGGCTCACGGCGCCCGATCGGTCCACGAGCCGCATGCGCGCTGACTCTGCGACGAAGACCTCAAAGGCCTCCTCGCGCGCCTGCGCATCGACATCGCGCTGCACGATCGCCTCCGCGTCCCGCCACAATCGCTCTGCATCCATGACTGCAGGTTTCCCGGATCGCACCACTTCCAAACCGAGAGGCACCCGGGGGCTCGTGGGCTGACGCCCGGACTGCCACGCGATGTTTGACATCCCTGTGGATGGGGAACACCGTCCAGCGGAACCTGTCCACCGGCACTGGCAGGGACTTGACACCACCACAAGTGATGTCATACAAACGCAAACACAGGCAAACACACGAATCCTCCACCCTGGAGGACCGCGGCCCCCGACGCGGACGAGACATCGCCCACCGCGAGGGAGTGCCATGACCACCGCACCATCACCCCGTCCAGAGCCCACCGAGCCGCGCCGGCTTCGCCTGATCAAGGGAGAGGGATCCGGGGCACGCCAACTGAGGTTCCCCTACGAGTACGAGGTGGCGCCGGGCGTTCCCGCCATCCCCTCCTCGGCAGCACCGCTGTCCCTCGTGCCCACGCCCGTCGACGATCAGGCCGAACCAGAACCGCCCGCGACCCCGTCAATGCCTCCAGCCCCGGCCGGCCAGTGGATCGCTCAGATCGCCCGGGCAATCGCGGAGGTGGCCAGCGGAGAGCGACCGCCAGCCCAACTCACCGGGCATGTGTCACGCGAGGAGATCGCTCGCCTGAGCAGGCGCGGTCAAGCGGTCACTCGGCATCCCTCGTCGCGCGCCTCTCGGGGCACGTCCCGACTGCGAGCAGTCCGGGGACTGCGCCTGTGCCAGGTCGCCCCCGGGGTCGTGGAGACCTCAGCTGTGCTCGTGGGCAACGAGCGTGCGCAGGCAATCGCCATGCGGTTCGAGGCCGTGAACGATCGCTGGCAGGCGACTGCCGTCGAACTCAGGTGAGCTGCCAGACAGGACGTCGAACTGCGGTGAGGCGCTCAGATCAGCGGCGCTTGCGGTTCGCCCGCTCCACCCGCCGACGCTCAGCGCGCGAGGCATTCGGGTCGACCTCGACGATCTCGCCGTCCTCGACCTCCATGGCACCGTGCACGACGTCGCCGTCCTCACCGGGAGCGCTGTACTCCATGTGCTGAGGCCGTGACGGGCCCAGCCCCGGCGCCACGATCTCGGGCTCGGCGGAGCGCTGAGTAGCCTGGGCGCCATCAGCTGCGGCTGCTGCGAGCGCAGCACCGGCACCGGACCCCGTCGCGTCCACCAGCACCCCAGCGGCCTCGGCCGCCTCCTCGGACGCCGGCTCCTTCACCTGGACCTCGACATTGAACAGGTACCCGACCGTCTCCTCCTTGATGGCGTCCATCATGGCGTTGAAAAGGTCGAATCCCTCACGCTGGTACTCGATGAGCGGATCGCGCTGAGCCATTGCCCGCAGGCCGATGCCATCGCGCAGGTAGTCCATCTCGTACAGATGCTCACGCCATTTGCGATCAAGGACCGACAGGATGACCCGGCGCTCCAGCTCTCGCGTGACCTCCTCCCCGAGTGCCTCCTCGCGCAGGTCGTAGGCGCGCTCGGCATCCTCGACGAGCTCAGCCGCCAGGAAGTCCGACGAGAGGGCTGCACGCGAACCACCTGCGCTGTCCTCCAGCTCCTCGACGGTGATGCCCAGCGGGTAGAGCTGCCCGAGTGCCGTCCAGAGCTGATCCAGATCCCACGACTCCGGGTATCCCTCACCCGTGGCGGACTGCACGTAGCCGGACACGGTCTCGCGCAGGAAGGTGCGCATCTGCTCCTCGATGTCCTCCCCCTGCAGGACACGACGGCGCTCGTCGTAGATCACGAGGCGCTGGCGGTTCAGGACGTCGTCGTACTTCAGAACGTCCTTGCGGATCTCGAAGTTCTGCGCCTCCACCTGGGACTGGGCCGAGCGAATGGCGTTGGTCACCATCTTCGCCTCGATGGGCACATCGTCCGGCACGTTGAATCGGCGCAGGAAGGAGTCGACCATGTCCGACTTGAACAGTCGCATCAGGTCGTCCTGCAGGGAGAGATAGAACTGGGACTCACCCGGGTCACCCTGACGGCCGGAGCGGCCTCGCAGCTGGTTGTCGATTCGGCGGGACTCATGCCGCTCGGTCGACAAGACGTACAGGCCACCCAGACCGATGACCTCCTCGTGCTCGGCCTTGACCGCCACCTTCGACTTCTTCAGCGCTTCCGGCCAGGCAGCCTCGTATGCTTCCGGATCCTCGATCGGCGAGAGACCCTGCTGCGACAGTGCCGCCGCCGCCATGAACTCAGGGTTGCCGCCCAGGATGATGTCGGTGCCTCGACCGGCCATGTTGGTCGCAACCGTGACCGCGCCCCGGCGTCCGGCCTGCGCGACGATGGCGGCCTCGCGCTCATGGTGCTTGGCGTTCAGCACCTCGTGCGGCACACCATTCTGCTTCAGCAGCCGTGACAGATGCTCGGACTTCTCGACGCTCGTGGTGCCCACGAGGATGGGCTGACCCGTCGCATGCCGCTCGACGATGTCGTCGACGACGGCCTGGTACTTGGCCTCCTCCGTGCGGAACACCAGATCCGGCTGATCCAGACGCTGCATCGGCCGGTTCGTGGGGATCGGGACGACGCCCAGATCGTAGATCTGGTTGAACTCCGCGGCCTCGGTCATGGCCGTGCCGGTCATGCCGCCGAGCTTGTCGTACAGGCGGAAGAAGTTCTGCAGAGTCACTGTCGCGAGGGTCTGGTTCTCGGCCTTGACCTCGACGCCCTCCTTGGCCTCGATCGCCTGGTGCAGGCCCTCGTTGTAGCGGCGCCCGGCAAGGATGCGACCCGTGTGCTCGTCGACGATGATCACATCACCGTCCATGACCACGTAGTCGCGGTCCTTCTTGAAGAGCTCCTTCGCCTTGATGGCGTTGTTCAGGAAGCCCACGAGCGGGGTGTTGACGGTGTCATAGAGATTGTCGATCCCGAGCTGATCCTCAACCCGGTCGATCGCCTCCTCGAGGACGCCGATCGTGCGCTTCTTCTCGTCGACCTCGTAGTCGCGGTCCCGCTGAAGCAGAGTGACGATCCGGGCGAACTCGGCGTACCACGTGGTGGCCTGGTCGGCCGGGCCGCTGATGATCAGCGGTGTGCGGGCCTCGTCGATCAGGATCGAGTCGACCTCGTCGACGATGGCGAAGTGATGGCCCCGCTGGACCATCTCCTCCTGCGACCAGGCCATATTGTCGCGCAGATAGTCGAAGCCGAACTCGTTGTTCGTGCCGTAGGTGATGTCCGCGGCGTACGCGACCCGACGCTGGGCCGGGCTCATGTTCGAGAGGATGACACCGACCTCGAGGCCGAGGAAGCGATGGATGCGGCCCATCCACTCGGAGTCACGCTCGGCGAGGTAGTCGTTGACGGTGACGACGTGCACGCCCTCGCCTGCCAGCGCATTCAGATAGGCCGGCAGGGTCGAGACGAGGGTCTTGCCCTCACCGGTACGCATCTCGGCGATGTTTCCCAGGTGCAGCGCTGCGCCGCCCATCAGCTGAACGTCGTAGTGACGCTGCCCGAGGGTGCGCTTGGCCGCCTCACGGACGGTCGCGAATGCCTCCGGGAGAAGGTCGTCGAGGGTCTCGCCCGCCTGCAGGCGCTCCCGGTACTCGTCGGTCAGTGCTCGCAGCTCCTCGTCGGTCAGGTCGACGAAGTCCTGCTCGACGGCATTGACGGCCTTCACGATGCCCTCAAGCTTGCGCAGGACCTTGCCTTCGCCGGCGCGAAGGATTTTGTCGAGGACTCCCACAGCGGTGCGACCTTTCGATTGCGAACACGGGGCCGAGGCGCCTCAGCGGCCCCTCGCGGGTGCGGTTCACCGAACCACGCCCTCTATCGTAGATGCCAGCGCTTCCCGCGCCTCGCTGGCAGTGCGAGACTTGCTCCCGTGCCCTCGACCCGAGTTCGCGCCCGCCCCGTCCTGAGCGACGGAATCGTGAGCCTGCGCGCACTCGAGCAGGCGGACGCGAACGACATAACCCGGGCCTGCCAGGACCCCCAGATCACCCGGTGGACGACCGTTCCCACCCCCTACGACCGTGCGGACGCCGAGGCCTTCGTCGACCTGCATTCCGACGCTGAGCGTTGGTGGGACAACCCCACCTGGGCCATCACGGTGATCCCCGAGGACCGCTGGGGCGGATCTCTCGAACTGCGACCGGACGGTCACGGGGGTGCCGACGTCGGCTACCTCCTGGCCCCCTGGACTCGCGGAGCCGGCCACGCAGTCCGCGCTCTGCGGCTGGCGTGCAGCTGGGGCTTCTCGTCCCTTGGCCTCCAGGTGGTGACGTGGCACGCCTACGTGGGCAACGACGCCTCCCTCCATGCCGCGCGCAAGGCCGGATTCCAAGTGCCTCCGCACGTGTTCCGGTCCTTCGGTGTCCAGCGCGGCCGTCGACGGGACAGCTGGATCGGCACCTTGACCCCCGAGGATCTCGCCGGTGCCGCCCGCACCGCTGAGGCCCGACGCGACTATCTCGGCCCGGACCTGACCCGTCGTGAACTGGACGTCCTGCGGCGACTCGCGCTCGGCGAGCCCAACCGGACCATCGCCACGGTGCTCGGGATCAGCGAGAACACCGTCAAGAACCATGTGCGCAGCATTCTGGAGAAGCTGCAGGCATCCTCCCGATCGGAGGCCGTGGTCTCCGCCCTTCGTCTGGGCATCGTGTCGTTGCCGAGCTGACACCGCTCCGCTCTCGTTCTCCACAGGAGTGTCCGAGTCGGTCGCTCGACCACCGGCGGTGGTCCACCGCTTCACGGGCGATTGCTCGCCACCATCGTGTCACCGTGCGCGCACGGACACTGGTCACCGACCTGACGGACCTGGTCCTCGGCCGCGCCTGCCTGCAGTGTCAGATCCCCGGCCGACCTCTGTGCGAGCTCTGCCTCGAGGATGCGCGCGGCCTCGGCGCTCTTGTCGACCTGCCTGTCGGACTGCTGGACCTGCGCGTCGGTCATGCCCTGCCGTACCGAGGCCTGGGCTCCGACCTCGTCCTCGCCTACAAGGAGCGAGGCAACCGCGCGCTGGCTGACGCCCTCGGCGTCCTGCTGGCGGACGCCGTCTCAATCGTCGTGACTGACATTTCCACCGCGGGCCCGCGTCACTGGGCCTTGATCCCCATTCCCGGGCACCGTCGTCCCGAACGGGGCTTCGCCGCCTTGGACGCCATCGCAGCCGGCGCCCGCCGGGAACTTCGCCGCCAGGGCACGGCGGTCACGATTCAACCCCTGCTCGAGCTCACGACTCGCCACAGGCCCATGAAGCAGCTGGACCGCCGCGAGCGATGGCGGTCAGTCACCGGAAGCATGTCTGTCCGAGCGACTCAGATTCGACCCCATGACATGGTCGGCTACATCGTCATCGACGACGTCGTCACCACTGGCGCAACGCTAAAGGAGGCAGACCGTGCCCTCCGGGCTGCCGGAGTGCTGGTGCACGGCTTCGCCGCGGTCGCCCTGACCGCAGCACCTGGCGCGTAGTCGATCAACCCGGGTAGGTGGGGGCCGACCCCCGAACGCGCTCGGCCCAGACCCCCGGCCCCAACTCGTATACGAGTCCATCCGCCGCACCGACGAGCGTCGGCAGGCCGGGCGCCGCGCCAACGCTCACCGGCGCTTCTGGTGCACCATTCGAGCTGATCGAGCCTCGTGCGAGATCGATGTCGAACACCTGGAGGCTGCCGGCACTTTCGCTGCCCAGGACGGAGAGACTGTCGGAGCCCGACCACGCCACGTCCACCGCCTCCGCGAGCCTCGACTCGATCCGGATCGGCGCCTCGACAGTGATCCCCGACGCACTGACCGTCGAGCGGACGACCCTGGCGAGCAGCACCTCGGTTCGCGGACCCCTCTGAACGATCACCGCAGCACGTGTTCCGTCCCGCGAGGGCACGACTGACTGCACCTTCACGCGCCCGGTCAGGCCCTCGACCGGTATAGCGCTGGACGTTCCGTCCGTGCTGACGGCGACCAGTCCCTCCCCCTCGTCGACGACCCAGACAGAGGACGGGCCGTCGAAGGCCAGTGAGATCGCCCGACCCTCCTCGCGCACCTTGATCATGGTGGCACCCGTGGCCAGTCGAGCACGCCAGAGCGCCCCCTCGGTGTCGATACCCGCAACCGACCCGGAATCCGATCCCACAGCAATATCGATCAAGGTGACGTCGCCCTCGCCTGCAGCACCCGGGACCGGAGCCACACCGGCCGGCAGGACCGATACGACGCCCTCCGGCCTCGTGGCGTAGCCGACCGATCCCAGGGGCATCCGATTCGGATCCGCCAACGGCCAGGCCTCGCGCGGCTGGGGGTTCCTCACGCCCGGCACGAGGAGCGGCTGACCCGCAGCGGTGATGTCGATCGACTGGACGTCGGGGAGCTGCCGCAGCGTCCATACCAACTGCTGCGAGAGCGCCTGCCTCGTTCGATCATCGGCCTCCAGCGCGGATGCCGTCAGGTCGACCCGCGCCACTCCGGACTCGATGGGCACCGCGTCGATGTTCAAGCCCACCGATGCAGGGAAACCGGTGCGCACAGCCGGCAGCAGCCAGTCATTCGGGCCCTCGATGAGCCGGCGCACCAGAGTCGTCGCAAGGCCGGGCCCGATCACCGGGATCATCCGCGGGTCCGGCACGAGCATCTGGAAGTCCGGATTGAAGAAGTAGACGTCGAAGCTCCGGAAGGCACGGTCCACATCGACCTGCGACAGCAGGAGCCCCTCAGGCACCCGGCTGATCCGCCACTCGCCGCCGACCTCCGTCAGGAAGAAGGTCGTCCGGATCTCGCTGCCCGAGGACGCCACGGTGAACCGCCCGTTGGGCTCGATCGTCCCCGAGTGGGGCGCGGTGAAGGACACCGCCGACCCGAGCGTGGAGAGCGACGGGGCCCCCTCGTACACCGTCACGCCCGCATTCGTGTTCCAGGCCTGACTCGCAGCCGGCGTCAGGTAGGCGCGCGCGACTCCGTGATTGTCATCGAATGAGGCTGACGCATCCAGGAAGCCTCGGACCACCTCGTCGGGGGTCATCCCTGGCCGCGGTGCCCGGGCGATAACGCGGATGAACTGATCCTCCGGGTCCACTCCGACCTGATCGCCCTGTTCGATCGGCCCGGCCGTGGGCACCTGTGCCGACAGGGAGGATGGGAGTACCCCGCAGGCCGTCACCAAGGCGACGGCCACGAGTGCTCCGAGCAGGCGGAGGATTCGCGCGGTCATGGCTGCGTCCTCATCATGAGCCGTTCTCCGAACCCTCGATGACGAATGTCGCCGCAGGCGAGGCCACAACGACGTCCCTCGGCGCGACATGCGGCTCAGGCTCGGTCGGACGTGGTGATGGGGAGTAGTCGTCGGGCTCGGGCTCCAACGGCAGCGGAGACCCCTCGAATCCCATCGAACGGTCCATGGGCAGGGTGAGCCGGAAGCAGGCACCCTTGCCCGGCTCGCCCCATGCCTCCAGCCACCCCCCGTGCAGACGCGCATCCTCGAGCGAGATGGCGAGACCGAGTCCGGTGCCCCCCGTGGTTCGAGCTCGCGCCGGATCGGCTCTCCAGAATCGGTTGAAGACCAGACTCGACTCCCCCGGGCGGAGTCCGGCGCCGAAATCCCGCACCGTGACGGACGCAGCCTCGGCATCGTGGGCGACCCGCACATCGATGCCATGCAGGTCACCGTGCTCGATGGCGTTCTCCAGCAGATTGCGGATGATCCGAGCCACGCGACGCTGGTCGCACGGGACCACGCACTCACGGTCGACCGCTATGAGCCGGACGTCCAGCCCTGCGTGGTCGGCCAGGGGCGCCGCAGCGTCCACCGCCTGCCGCACCAGAGCGATGAGGTCGACGCGCTCCTCGTCCAGCACCGCTGCCCCAGCATCGAAGCGCGAGATCTCCAGCAGGTCGGCCAGCAGGGCCTCGAAGCGGTCCAACTGGTTCTGGAGCAGCTCGACCGCTCGCTCCGTCGGGGCGTCCAGGAGCTCGCGATCGTCATAGACGACATCGGCTGCCATTCGGATCGTCGTCAGCGGCGTTCGGAGCTCATGGGACACGTCCGAGACGAAACGCTGCTGGACGCGCGAGAGGTCCTCCAGCTGGCGGATCTGCGTCGCCAGGCTCTCGGCCATGGCGTTGAACGACGTGGCCAGCCGGGCGAGGTCGTCGGTGCCTCGAACGGGCATGCGTTCGGAGAGATTGCCGTCGGCGAGCCGAACAGCCGTCCGCGACGCCGCCCGTACCGGCACCACCACCTGCCGCGTCACAAGCAAGGCGACCCCCACCAGCAGGATCAGCAGCAGCAGTCCAGTGACGATGACGGACGATCGCACGAGGTCGAGAGTCCCCTGCTCCTGGGTCAACGGGAACAGGTAGTACAGCTCATATGGACCAACCGTGGGAACGGTCAACGGCGCGCCGACCACGAGGCCCGGGGTGCTGCGGCCGTCCAGGAACTGGATGTCGGTGTAGGTCCACGACTGGCGTCCGGAGTCGACGATGGCGGCACGGAGAGCGGGTGGCACCGAGGTCTCCGCAACAAGGTTCGTGCCGCGCTCGGGCGCGTCCACCGCCGACTGTGACGAGAGCAGGAGGACGTCGAAGGTCGCCGGCGCTCCGGCTCGGGCAGCGAGCGCGGCCACCACGCTGTCGACGATGCGTGCCGGCGCAGGAGTCGAAGGACCGGTGTCGGCAGCGTCGGTGATCCGGCGAGCCTCGCCCAGCCCGGCGGTTGCCTCCCCGACCGAGAGGCGTTCCTTGGCGTCGAGGAGCCCAGAGGTGACGCGCGAGAGGAGGGACAGGCCCAGCACGCCGACGACGATCAGTGACAGCAGCAGTGTGGTGAGCGTGACGCGCAGCCACAGGGACCGTCGCCAGGTACGCCCCATCGCGCGCGGGACTGCCAGCACGAATCTGGGGACGACGAGCAGGAAGCGCGACATGACAGGGGGCGGCTGAGGCCCGCTAGACCTGTCCGGCCTTGTAGCCCACTCCGCGCACGGTGAGCACGATCTCCGGCTTCTCCGGATCCACCTCCACCTTGGCGCGCAGTCGCTGGACGTGGACGTTCACCAGACGGGTGTCGGCCGAGTGCCGGTAGCCCCACACGTCCTGGAGGAGCACCTCGCGGGTGAAGACCTGGCCCGGCTTGCGGGCGAGGCAGACGAGGAGGTCGAACTCCAGGGGCGTGAGCGACAGCACCTCGCCACCGCGGCGCACCTCGTGACCCGACACGTCGATGTCGAGATCGCCGATCGTCAGCGACTGGCTCGCAGGCTCGTCGTTGCGACGGATGCGAGCACGAATGCGCGCAACGAGCTCCTTGGGCTTGAACGGCTTGATGATGTAGTCATCGGCTCCCGACTCCAGGCCGACAACGACGTCGATGGTGTCGCTCTTCGCGGTGAGCATGACGATGGGCGTCCCGGACTCCGCACGGATGGCACGGCAGACATCGACTCCGTCTCGTCCGGGCAGCATGAGATCGAGCAGCACCAGATCGGGCTGAGCTCGCCGGAAGGCGTCGAGAGCCTCGGCGCCATCACCGCAGAACACCGGCTCGAAGCCCTCGCCCCTCAGGACGATTCCGAGCATCTCGGAAAGGGCCGCGTCATCGTCGACGACGAGAACCCGACCGCGGGAGCCTGAAGCTGAGGACACCGTCATGCGCCTATGGTGACACGTCGGGCAGGCCTACGAGCAGGGCTAGCGCTCCAGGGGCGTTCACGAGACCGTGCGAGACCATGGACGCACCCGTCGAACCGGTGCGCCACCGCACCCACCCCAGCACGAGACCCGAGGGCAGCAGCACGAGGAACCGCGTGGGCTCGAGGTGGAAACCGGCGAACACGACCGCGGTCAGCAGGATGGTCAGAACCGAGCCGACTCCCCTCTTGCGCAACGAGGCGAAGAACAGGCCACGGAAGAACAGCTCCTCCACCATCGGAGCGCCGATCATGACGATGATGGCGAAGATCACCAGCGAGGGGCGGCCCCCCTCAGCCTCCAGATCGGCAGCGGCGTCGGCTGCGGCCGATGTCAGGTCCGGAAAGACGATCTGAGTGATGACTGCCGCCACTCCCGCGAGTATCAGGGCTACCAGTCCCCCGCCGAGCCCCCATGCGGTGTCAGACCAGCTCAGCCGCAGACCCAGGTCCATCCGGGGGCCGTTGCCTCGAAGGCGGGTGATCAGCAGGGGCCAGCCCGCCAGCATCAGCCATGGCGCCGTCGTGCCGATCAGGATCTGCGCCACCAAGGGTGCATCGGTGGCGAAGAGGGCGAAGCCGACCGCGAACGCCAGCACGACCGCGCCGATCATTCCGATCAGGACGTCCCAGAGTCCCCATCGGGGGTCGCGCAGCACCGCACCGCTGGCCACGGCCTCCGTGACGGTTGCAGGACAGCCGGGGTAGTCGGCCGGAGCACGGTTGGTGGGCACGTCTCCACACTAGGTGAGGTATCGACGGCCAGCAGGTACGGTCATGGCATGGCGACTGGACGACCAATGACTCCCTGGCCCCGTATGAGACCTATGCGACGGGCCATCGGCCTGGTGGCAGTCGTGATCGGTGCCGTCTGGTTCATGCAGGGCGTCGGCATCTCCAGCGAGAGCGTGATGAGCAACAACCTCCTGTGGGCGGTCATCGGCACCGTGGTCTTCGTTGCCGGCTTCGTGGTCCTCTACCGGGAGCACACGGCTGCCAAGATCGCCATTGCGGAGGATCGCGCTGCAGCGGCTGCTGAGGCGGCTGCTGCCGAAGCCGACATCACCGCCGACGAGCCCCCCACGTCCCCCTGAAACGCCGAAACCTGCAGTTCCCGTCACAACCAACCGTGGGAGTGACGGAAACTGCAGGTTTCGAAGCGCGAGGACCTAGTAGCGGTACAGCTCCGGCTTGTACGGACCCGCAACGTCAACGCCGAGGTACTCGGCCTGCGGCTTGGTGAGCTCCGTCAACCGGACGCCGAGGGCATCCAGGTGCAGACGCGCCACCTTCTCGTCGAGGTGCTTGGGCAGCGTGTAGACGCCCAGCGGGTACTCGTCGAGCTTGGTGAACAGCTCGATCTGCGCCAGCACCTGGTTCGTGAAGGAGTTGCTCATCACGAACGACGGGTGACCCGTCGCGTTGCCCAGGTTCAGCAGACGACCCTCGGACAGCATGATGATCGAGTGTCCGTCGGCGAACGTGAACTCGTCGACCTGCGGCTTGATCGTCTTGCGCGTGACACCCGGCATCGTCATCAGACCCGCCATGTCGATCTCATTGTCGAAGTGACCGATGTTGCCGACGATCGCCTGATGCTTCATCTTGGACATGTCGTCCTTGGTGATGACGTCGTAGCAACCCGTAGCCGTGATGAAGATGTCGGCGCTGTCGATGACGTCCTCGAGGCGGGCGACCTGGTAACCATCCATGGCTGCCTGAAGGGCGCAGATCGGATCGATCTCAGTGATGATCACGCGCGCACCCTGGCCGCGCAGCGACTCAGCCGAGCCCTTGCCCACATCGCCGTAGCCGCAGACGACGGCGACCTTGCCGCCGATGAGGGCGTCGGTCGCACGATTGATGCCATCGACGAGCGAGTGGCGGCAGCCGTACTTGTTGTCGAACTTGCTCTTGGTCACCGAGTCGTTGACGTTGATGGCCGGGAAGAGCAGCGAGCCCTCGCGGAGCATCTCGTAGAGACGGTGCACGCCGGTGGTGGTCTCCTCGGTGACGCCCTTGATGCCGGCCGCGATGGTGGTCCAGCGCTGCGCATCCTCGGTCAGCGAACGACGGAGGGTCTCGAGAACGACCGCGTACTCCTCCGAGGTGTCGGAGTCAGGCATCGGGACGACGCCCGCGGCCTCGAACTCCTTGCCCTTGTGGACCAGCAGCGTGGCGTCGCCGCCATCGTCGAGGATCATGTTCGGGCCCTTGCCATCCGGCCACATCAGGATCTGCTCGGTGCACCACCAGTACTCGGGCAGCGTCTCGCCCTTCCAGGCGTAGACAGGGACGCCCTGGGGGTCCTCAACGGTGCCGTTGGGGCCGACGACGATGGCCGCGGCGGCGTGATCCTGGGTGGAGAAGATGTTGCAGGAGGCCCAGCGGACGTCGGCGCCGAGATCCACGAGGGTCTCGATCAGCACCGCGGTCTGGATGGTCATGTGCAGCGAACCGGTGATGCGGGCGCCCTTGAGCGGCTTGGTGGAGCCGTACTCGGCGCGCATCGCCATCAGGCCGGGCATCTCATGCTCGGCAAGGCGGATCTCGTCGCGACCGAACTCCGCGAGGGAGAGGTCGGCGACCTTGTAATCGGGGGTGCCGTCAGGCTTGGACACGGACATGCAGAACTCCTCGTGAGAGTGGATCAGGTCAGTGCGAACGCCACGAGGCTTCGATGGTTCGCCAGAAGGCCACCGCGGGAACCAGGGCTCCGGACCGCTGGGGCTGCCCCAAGTGTGCCAGAGGAGGATGGATTCCGCCCAATTGGCACGCATCCCAGGCGCACTTTCGCGCGGCAGGCGGGGACATTCGGGGGGTGTCCCACGTCAGTTCAGGGGCTGCGGTCGATATCAGGCTCGAGGAAGATGTACTTCGCCGTCGGGACGGCAGCCCTCAGTCTCACTTCCGCGTCGTCGATGTCCTGCGCGATCTCGATCCCGGTGGCCGAGTGGGCGACGGCGATCTTGGCCGCGACCAGCAGCTCGTCAGGCCCCACATGGAGCGTGCGCAGGTGGATGACGCGGTTGACGCCATCAGAGCTCTCCAGCGCCTCGCGGATGGCAGCCGTCTCCTCGGGCAGGGCGCTCTCGCCGACCAGCATCGCCGTCATCTCCATGGCGAGGAAGATCGCGATGACGACGAGCAGCGTGCCGACGGCCATCGCACCCATGGCGTCGAAGCGGCCGTCACCGGTGATCACCGACAGTCCGACTCCCGTCAGCGCGAACATCAGACCGACCAGGGCGCCCGCGTCCTCGAGGAGGATGACGGGCAGCTCTGGCTGCCGGGTGTCCCGTACGAACATGGGCAGGGAGCGACGGCCGCGGGCACGGTTGGCCTCGCGCATGGCCGTCCGGAACGACAGTCCCTCAAGGACGATGGCCACGAGCAGGACCACAACGGCAATCCACCAGTCGCTCAGCGGCTCGGGGTTCTGCCACTTGTGCAGGCCCTCGTAGAGCGAGAACAGTCCGCCGACGAGGAAGAGCACGATGGCCACGACGAAGCCATAGACGTACCTTCGGCGGCCGTAGCCGAAGTTGTGATGGGCGTCCGGCGCCTTCTTCGCCCTCTTGTTGCCGATCAACAGCAGGATCTGGTTGCCGGAGTCCGCCAGCGAGTGAATCGCCTCGGAGAGCATCGACGACGAGCCGGTGAAGGCGAACGCCACGAACTTCGCGATGGCGATGCCCAGATTGGCCAGCAGCGCGGCGATGATGGCCTTGATGCCGCCCTCAGTGCTCATGCAGTTCGCCCCGTGAGGTCAGTACTCATTCCTGGCCACATCCCATCGTTCATTGACGAACTCGACCTGCTTGGCAGTTGACTGCACGATCGCCACGAGTCCATCGACCTCGACGAAGCTGTCGGGGTCATCGGCCGAGATCACGGCCGCCGTGCCCGGGCGCAGGACGACCTCACCGAAGTCGGAGACCACGGTCGCCCTGCCCTCGATGAGGAGCACGATGCGGTAAGCACCTGAGGGGATCCGCTCGCCGCCCGACGACAGCATCCGCACGATGAATGGCGAGTTGACCGGCCAGATGAGGTCGCCGTGCCGGGTCGCCATGAACTGCGGCGCGAGATGCTCAGCAAGGGCGCCCATCGCGTGATCGACGAAGACCGGCTTCTGGGTCAAGCCCAGTCGAATGACGTTGTCCGACGACGTCATCACCTCGAGCCCGATGCCACGGATGTAGCTGTGCGGAACTCCCGCAGGGACGAAGACGGCCTGACCGGACTCGAGCCGCAGGTAGGCCAGCAGCGGCGTGAGCAGGGCCCCCCGATCGTCCGGATAGTGCATCGCGACGGTCTCGTAGGCCGCGACCTGCTCCTCGGGAAGCCCGGCAGTGCGGGCTGCCTCGGCGAGCCCGGCGATGAGTTCAGGTGTCGAGGCCTCCAGCAGCCCACGGATGGCCGCCTCACGATTTCGACCCCGAACCGCGTCGACGATCTCCTGACCGAGACCAAGGGCAGCGAGCATCTCGGCCGCCTCGACCTCCGAGCGCCAGCCGACGAAGGCCTCGAAGTCCTGGAGGGCCACGAGCATCTCGGTCTTCTCGAACGGATCCGAGTACACCTGGGGCGAACCCTGCTCCTGCTGGCGCCATCCGGCAGCGGCGACGTGCCCCGGTGGGTGCACCTGAACCGAGAGAGGGCGCGCTGCCGCGAGCAGCTTCACCAACAGCGGGATGGCCTCGATGTCGAAGTGGTCGGCCAGGAGCTCACCCGTGGGTTGGCCGCCGTCATCGACCAAGGGAGACGGTCCGCCGGGATGGACGCCGAACCACAGCTCGGCCTGCGGAGCAGACGTGGCAGTGCCGCTCCACGGCTCGAGGCCGTCGACCACACCCCAGTCATAGTCCTTGACAGCACCGCGGACGATGAGCACGTCAGTTCCCGGCCAGCAGGTCACCCTGCCCGGCAGGCAGACTCGCCTCGGCCAGCAGCATCACCGGAATACCCTCGCGGATCTCGTACGAGCGGCCGCACTCAGTGCACACGATGCGCCCGGTCGCCTCGTCCGGGACGACCGGAGCATGCGCCGGACAGGGGCAGGCGAGGATCTCCCACAGATCAGCGGAGATGCCCAGTGCTGCCGCTGCTCCTGGCGAATCCGTCATCTCAGGCCCCCGCTCGCATGATGGTCAGAACCTCGTCGCGCAGCGCTGCCATCTGGGCGTCGTCCGGCGCCTCCACATTGAGCCGCAGGAGCGGCTCGGTGTTGCTCGGCCTGACGTTGAACCACCAGTTAGACCCGCTGACGGTCATGCCGTCGAAGTCCTCGATGTCCTCAGCACGTTCCACGAATGCCGCCCGAATCGCCTCCGTGGCAGCCGCCGCGTCCGGCACCTCGGTGTTGATCTCACCACTGGCGATGTAGCGGTCATAGGGGGCGAGCAGGCTCGACAACGTCGTCCCCTCTGGGGTCTCCCCCAGTGCAGCGAGCGCGTGCATGGCGGCGAGCATGCCAGAGTCCGCACGCCAGAAGTCGCGGAAGTAGAAGTGCCCGGAGTGCTCTCCACCGAAGACGGCGCCGGTGTCCGCCATCGTCTGCTTGATGAACGAGTGGCCGACGCGTGTACGCACCGGAGTGCCTCCGCACTCGGTGATGACCTCGGGCACAGCCTTGGACGTGATCAGGTTGTGAATCACCGGGGATCCCGGGTGCTTGGCCAGCTCGCGCGCAGCGATGAGCGCCGTCAGCGTCGAGGGGCTGACGATCTCGCCGCGCTCATCGACGATGAAGCAGCGATCAGCATCTCCGTCGAAGGCCAGGCCGATGTCAGCGCCGACCTCCACCACACGCGCCTGCAGATCGCGAAGGTTCTCCGGGTCGATCGGGTTCGCCTCGTGATTGGGGAACGCTCCGTCGAGCTCGAAATACATCGGGTCAATGTCCAGCGGCAGGGCCGGCAGGCCCGCCGCTTCGCCGAGAACGGCCGGAACGGTGAAGCCGCCCATACCGTTGCCCGAGTCGACGACCACCTTCAACGGCCGGATCCCGGACAGGTCCACCAGATCACGGAGGAACGTCGCGTAACCCGTCAGCAGATCGTCCTCGCGCACTTCGCCGAGGGGCCCGTCGAACGAGGGGATGCCGTCCTCGACCATGCGCCGGATGTCACGAAGCCCGGTGTCCTGGCCGACGGGAGCCGCACCTGAGCGGCACAACTTGATGCCGTTGTACTGGGCGGGGTTGTGGCTGGCCGTGAACATCGCACCGGGGAGACCCAGAGACCCGGAGGCGTAGTACAGGCCATCGGTGCTGGCGAGGCCGATGAGCACCACATCGCATCCCTGCTCCCGCACGCCATCGGCGAAGGACGCGACGAGATCCGGACCGGACGGCCGCATGTCATGGCCGATGACGACGGTCCCGGCGCCACCGTCCGCCACGCGAATGCCCAGCACGCGGACGAAGGCCGCCCCCACGTCGTGGGCCAGCCCCTCGTCGAGCTGGTCGGGGTAGATGCCGCGGACGTCGTAGGCCTTGATGATCTCGTCGAGATTGCGCACGGTGCAAGGCTATCGGCCCAGGGGCTCCATCACCGGACCGGTGATGCTCGGCCCCGGCTGGGCGGCCAGCGGCATGCCGTGCGGCTCGTCGAACTACTCGTCGAAGTCGAAGAAGAGGTCGTCGCTCTCAGGCGCGGTCGGTTCGACTGGTGCGACGGGTTCCATCGGCTCCTGCACCGCTGTCAGCATGCGCAGATGACCTCGACGCGCGACCTCCACAGACCCGGTCGGCACCTCGGTGGGCAGCGGAGCGCCGGGCTCGTAGCGGGGGCGTGCGGCCTCGCGCACAGCGTTCGCAAGTGCCTCCAGATCGTCACTGGATGGCTTCAGCGCATCAGGGTCGGGCGTGATGCGGACGATCTCCCAGCCGCGAGGGGCCGTCAGTCGCTCACTGTGCATCTGGCACAGGTCGTAGCAGTGCGGCTCGGCATATGTCGCGAGCGGTCCGAGGACAGCTGTCGAGTCCGCATAGACGTACGTGAGCGTCGCAACAGCAGGGCTGTTGCATGACGGCTTCGAACAGCGGCGGCGACTCACCCAGCGCACGCTAGTCGCTTGCAAGCACGTGGCCCACGCGGCACGCCGTAGGTCCTCAGCGCATCCCGACGGATGGGTCCTGCACGACGGTGGGAATCGCAACCTCGGTGCGCAGCGGCGGCCACGGGTAGCCGGTGATCAGGTCCCCGAACCGGGACTTCTCTCGCAGGCGATGGGCGACGACCACCGGTCCCGAGCCCGCACGCGGAGTGACGACGGCCGTGTACCAGTCGACTCCCGTCGGAGGGCTCACCCTGACCCAGCGCATGGTGCCGGCCGGAATGGTGAGCCGACGCACTCCCGTGGGCGTGGCCGCGTCTCGACCGCGCTTGTAGGGCAGCAGGGAGATCTCGATCTGCGCCTCTCCCTCCGGAGCGGCGATTCCGACGCGGAGCTCGGTCGCTGACCGAACCGGAAGACCCGAGACGGCAGCGGCCGAGGTGTGTGACTGAGCACCCGCGGTGAAGGAGGTCTCGTTGCCGAAGAACTGGCGCATGCCGGCAACGATCGGGACGTCCGACGTGAGCTCCAGCGTTGCCGGCTGCTGGTCAAGAACGGGCGACATGTCGATCGCGATGACAGAGTCGGCGGGCACTTCCACCTGTGCGCGCTCGGCCGGTGCGTACGTGCCGTCCTCGGTGATGATCCGGACGCGCACGATGGCGTCGTCTTCTCCCGGGGCAGCAACCGACAGAACTCGGGCTCCGTCACCGTTGATGATGCCCGGCACGTAGACGCGGGTGGCCGGTGGGGCCGCCTGCGGCACCCAGTCGGTGCCCACGTTCGCCAGACCGGACCGCTGCTCGTCGTCAACGGATGCTCCAACCCGCCCCGCACGCGCGATGACCTGCACCGCGGTTGCCGTCACGCCGGGTGCCAGGACGTCTAGGCGAACGACGAGTCGGTCCTCCCCCTTGACCACCAGCCCGCGCCCGGCCGGTGCCTCGATCACACCCTCCGGTCCGCGGATGATGACGTCGACGATGGCGGCCGTCTGATCGGGGTTGACCAGAACGATCCTGGTCTGCCGACCTGCGATCGCACCTCCGCCGACGAACCAGAACTCCGAAGCCGCAGGAGCACACGCGGTACTCGCCAGGCCGCGGCCCGCGCCACCCGGGTCACGACCCCACTGGTCGGCGACGAGACCGGGGGCGAGACTGCCCTCGCCGTACGCCTCGACAGCCGGAAGCCGGGTTCGACCGAAGGCCTCGATCTCCGCCTGTCCGCCAGGCACGACGATCTTGGACTGAGCCGACGTGCGGCCAGCGAGGGTGCGCATGCCCGCTGACCCGGGCGCCCCGTCCTGCCCGGCCTGGCCGGGCACCACTGCCGCTGTCACTCGGACGCCGAGGTCCGACGCTGCGCCGGGCTCAGGGCACAGCAGGACAGCAGAGCCGATGGGCTCGATCGTCACGGCACCCTCAGCCACCGCCGGCAGGGGTCGTTGGAGCAGGAAGGCCACCAGCGTCACCGCCAGCGCCGCCACTCCAGCAACGAGGAGCCAGCGCACAGAGATGAGGCTCGGGCCCGTCTCGCGCGGGGGTCGAGGCGTCGGCGGACGACGACGCGTACGCCGCGGTCGATCCTCGGTGGACCTCCGGCGTCCGGGAGTTGGGATCTTCATGAGCCACTCCCGTCCGTCGGCCGCTCAGTGCCGGACTCGTCGGACTCGTCGGACTCGGGCACCGCGGGCTCATGGGACCCGTTGGACTCGTCGGACTCGGGCACCGCGGACTCATGGGACCCGTTGGACTCGTCGGACTCGGGCACCGCGGACTCCGCCGGCGCCATGTGCGCCATGTGAGCCAACGCCGGCTCCATGGCGATCTCGGCTGTGGAGGGGAGGTCCAGATCGTCATCAGGATCGGGATCCTCACGACGCCGCTCCGGCAGGGCCATGATGATGAGAGCCAGGACGACGATCAGCTGCAGCACCAGCCAGCGACCGCGGGCGCTGCCATCGAACGACACCTCGACGTCAGGAGCCCCCTGCGGAACTGCAAAGGCCTGGGACCACGCGAAGATCCCGTCGGCCTCGACGGGCATCAGCGCAGTGCGGCCGCCATCCGCGTCGATGACCGCTGCATTCCACTCGCCACCGGCCGTGACGCCCGCCACCAGCAGACGCTCAGCACCGCCGTCGGGCAACTGCTGCTGGATGTACGGATCGGCCGTCAACGTCCCATCGGGGGCGACACCCACCGGCTCCTGAAGGTCACCTTCAAGAATGCGGGCACGTGTGGTCACCCCGGCCACACGCCAGAGGACCTCACCGCCGGAGCTCGACAAGCGTCGAAGACCCGGCTCCCCGTCCAGCGTCGGGATGAGCTCCGGAAGGCTGCCCGGCGCCATGACCACGTAGCGGACCCCGTAGCCGGCCAGTGCCTCGATCTCGTCGCCGCCTCGGCCGGACGCCATCGCCGCCACGAAGGGATCCAGCGCCTCCCAGACCGATGCCGGCGGTCCGGTCTCCGCGTCACCCAGCAGAGGTCCGGTGCCGTTGATGAGGCTGTACTTCACCCGACCGGCAACATCCGTCGCGATGATCAGAGTGCGCGGGGCCTGGGCGCTTTCGGCATCCGCGGCCACGAACGCCGGAAGTGACGACGCCGGCTCCTTGCGCACCACGCTGGACAGGCCCGCACCGAGCCAAACCGCACTGAGGATCGGTGCGAGGATGGCCGTCAGCGCGACCACCAGCGCCAGTGGCTGGCCGAGGGTGAAGTTGCTGCCGATGAAGCGGTCGCGCAGTCCGTCGACGGCGATGGCCGCCATCGCGATCAACGCCAGGCTCAGCACGAGGACGGCCTGACCAGGCCATGGACGAAGCTCGGCGGACGCACCGGGTGGCGTCACGAGAACCACAATCTGCAGGAGTCCGACGACCAGAGCCAGGCCTCCCAGAACGGCGAAGCCACCGGTGAGTCGCCACCGGTCCCGACGAAGGAGAGCCAGGAACCCGGCGAGCACCAGGCCCGCCGTGATCCAGACCGGCGTCATGCCCGGGCCACCCGGGTGCAGGAGAAGCACATGCCACGGGGCGAGTTCACGGTCCGTGATCGGTCCGCCGTTCAGACCGGGCTCGAGCAGCAGCAGTGCGGGGTTGGCGAGCACGTAGGCAGACCATGGGAGCAGGAGGACCAGTGGGGCAAGCAGCGCGATGGCCAGGCGACCCAGCACCGAGCTGCCCGGACCGTCGGGGCGGCGCACCAGCCAGATGCCCGCGAGAAGTCCCGCCACCAGCAGCAGCGCCCAGATCGCCGGAGCGACCGAGAGAACCACACTCATGAGGAGCGCGGTGCCCGCGGCTCGCCGAATGGTGCCTCGGGCACTGGAGATGCGCACGAGGGAGCGCAGCGCGAACGGGAGGGCGATCGCCAGGATCGTCGTTCCGACGCGACCCGAGGAGAGGGCTCCGGTCATCGCCGGCAGCAGGGCATAGGCGGCGGCGGCCCAGAACCGGATGCCCGTCCGTGGCACGAGCCCGCGCAGCGTGATGTAGGCCGACATCCCTGCGAGCGGTATGCCCAGCAGAAGGGCAACGCTGACGGCGGCCGGCGCCTTGCCCAGCAGCACGAAGGCCACGGCGGCGAGAACCGTCAGATAGGGCGGGGCCGGGGTGACCGAGCCAGGACCGACGTCATGCCAAGCACGCGTGTACGTCTGCCACAGGTCCCCAGCACCCGCGGGACTCGGCAGGAGCGCCCCACCCTGCAGAACACCGTCGCCGAGCCACAGGTCCCGGGTGCCCACCACCGCAGCGATGGTCAGCAGCGCGACGAGGAGGAACGCTGGGGCCGTCAGAATTCGCTTGAGCAGCCCGGAGGAACCATCGTCGAGGAAGTCGACGTCATCACCGACCGGGCCACTGTCGAGACCGCTGACGGCGGTCGACGGACCGGCGGAGCCACTCGTCGTCAGGACACCGCCCACGACCTCGACCGCCTGCCGGAACTGCGACCTGATCGTGGGCCGGAGGTGACGCACCACGCTGGAGGGCTGACTCGTGGTGCGGGCAATCAGCTCGCGGGAGGACGTCACCTTGCTCGGATGCAGGGCGAGCGCCAGCACGGCGGCCACCTCTTCACGTGCGGATGACACGTCCTTGCCGAGCAGGTAGAGCAGCGCCCTGCCCAGACTTCCCACCAGAAGGCGCAGGGCCACGAACGGAGCGACCAGGGCGCCCGCGTGCGCAAGCAGGACATGCACCGCCGCCTCGCGGTCGACGCGGTGGGGCTGTGGAGCAAGGTCATGCGCTCGCCGACCGTGGGCGGATGCCTCACGGTGATGAATGACGGCATCCGTCGCGATGAGGACCCGCTCTCCTGCCTGATGGGCACGCCAGCAGAAGTCGAGGTCGTCTCGGAAGAGTGGCAGGGTCGGGTCGAAGCCTTCGAGGGCGTCCCAGACATCACGTCGGACCAGCATGCCCGCCGAGCTCACTGCAAGGACGTCCCGCGGCCCATCGTGCTGACCCTGATCATGCTCTCGGCGCTCGATCCCGGTGATCCGGCGCCCAGCACCAGAGATCGTGACACCCACTTCGAGCAGGAGTCGGCGATCGTGCCAGCCCAGGACCTTGGGGCCGAGAACAGCGACCGACGGGTGGTCGTCGGCCGTGGACAGGAGCTGCTCCAGGCAGGCTCGGTCCGGCGCGCTGTCGTCATGCAGGAGCCACACCCAGTCGAGGACATCGGGGCTGTCGTCACGCGCGGGCGCAAGCCTGGTCAGGCCGGTGCTGACGGCGGCACCGAAGCCGGATCGCCCAGCGGCGGTGGTCACCCGCTCGGGTCCGAACGAGCGCTCCATCATGGCGCGGGTGCCATCCTCGGAGCCGGTATCCACGCCGACCACCGCGTCAAGAGGCCGGGACTGCTGGGCGAGGGTCGTCAGGACCGCCGGAAGCCAGACCTCTCCGTCATGACCGACCACGACTGCGGTGACGTGATGCCGTCTGCGGGGAAGGGCCGAAGTGTCGTCCTCGAAGTCGAAGGCTTCCTCGACGCTGAACCACTCGGTTGTCTGCCCGCCCGCTCCAGGCCCCGCCTGAACGGTGACGATCACCGGATCGACAGCCTCGAGTGGCGTCTGATCCCCCGAGTCCTCCCCCGGTTCTACCCCCGGGAAGTCGGCCTCGACCGATGCGGAGAGCGCTTCGTCATCGCGCTCGGAGTTCCCACCAGTCCGTCGAGTCCCCGACGAGTCGTGCACGCCGCCGGACTCGTCTTCCATCACGTCCCGAACTCTACGTCGTGCGTCCTTCGGCAACGGTCATGCGCGCCGGACGGGTGGTGTCAGACCGCGCGCTTCTTCAGACGCCGGCGCTCCCTCTCGGACAGACCGCCCCAGATGCCGAAGCGCTCATCCGACGCGAGCGCGTACTCCAGACAGTCGGTGCGCACCTCGCAGGACAGGCAGACCTTCTTCGCCTCGCGCGTGCTTCCACCCTTCTCCGGGAAGAACGCCTCCGGGTCCGTCTGAGCGCACAGGGCACGCTCTTGCCACTCCAACTCCTCGACGTCGGACAGGGGCAGCAGCACCATGTCAACCACTCGGGGAACCTCCTCGACCCTGACAGCGTTTGCTGCCTTGAACATGTATTACAGGCGTGTAGTTCGCATTCGTCAAGCCCAATGGCTCGATCACTGCGTCCGCAGACCCGGAATTCGGGCGATTTGCCGCTCTTTTCCCTCATAGAGGGCCTTTCGAGAGAAATTTCCACCGATTCGCTGTCCCCCAGCTGTCTGACAGGATTGCCCGATGCGAATCACTGTTCTGGCTGGCGGCATCGGCGGATCCCGATACCTGCGCGGCCTGCTCCAGGCCACGTCCGGTCGCGACGCCGAGGTCACCGTCATCGGAAACACCGGCGACGACATCTGGGTGCACGGACTTCGGGTCTGCCCCGATCTGGACACCGTCATGTACACGCTCGGTGACGGCATAAGCGCCGAGCGCGGGTGGGGGCGCGAGGACGAGACGTTCACCGTTCGCGCCGAACTCGCCGACTACGGAGTCGAGCCGACATGGTTCGGCCTCGGAGACCGCGACATCGCCACGCATCTGATCCGCACGCAGTCACTGAACGCCGGCTACAGCCTGACCGAGGTGACGCAGGCGCTCTGCGATCGATGGCAGCCGGGCGTTCGCCTGCTGCCGATGTCCGACGATCGCGCGGAGACGCACGTCGTCGTCGACGACCCGTCCGGTGCGACCGCGGCCGATGGCACTCCACTGCGCACGGCTCTGCACTTCCAGGAGTGGTGGATCCGCCACCGGGCCTCCCTGCCCGCTCACGAGTTCGTGCTCGTCGGAGTCAACGAGGCTCGGCCCGGTCCCGACGTCCTCTCGGCCATCTCCGACGCCGACGTCGTCCTGCTGCCACCCAGCAATCCCATTGTGTCCATCGGCACCATCCTCCAGATCCCCGGCGTCGCCGATGCCCTGCGGGCAACATCGGCACCGGTCGTGGGGGTCTCCCCCATCGTCGGCGGGGCGCCCGTTCGCGGCATGGCCGACGCCTGCCTTCAGGCCGTGGGTGTTCCGACAACCGCCGCCGGCGTGGGACTCCACTATGGTCCGCGCCGCAAGGGCGGACTGATCGACGCCTGGCTCATTGACACGGTTGACTCCGACATGGTCGCCGAGATCACCGCAGGAGGGCTGACCTGCCGGGCCGTGCCCACGATGATGACCGATGCGGACGCAGCTGCAGCCTTGGCAGACACCTGCCTCCAGGTGGCACGTGACCTGACTCCAGGGCGAGCGTGATGGCGCCTCAGCCTGCACTCCAGGTCGTCGCACCGGCAGGCATCGGGCCCGTCGGTCCATCGAGCGATCTTGCGGTGCTCCTCCTTGACGGCCTCGACAGCACCGCGTGGCCTGACGGCACACGCGGCCTCGCCGATGGCGACGTCATCGTCATCACCAGCAAGATCGTCTCGAAGGCCGAGGGCCGCATCGTGGCGGCAGCAAATCGCGATGACCTGATCGATTCCGAGTCCGTCCGAACTGTCGCCACCAAGGTGCACGCCCGCGGCACCACCCGAATAGTGGAAACGCGTCATGGTCTGATCATGGCGGCGGCCGGGATCGATGCGAGCAATGTCGAGGACGGCACAGTTGCCCTTCTTCCAGTCGATCCGGATGCCTCCGCACGGGCCATTCGTCGCCGGCTGTCTGAGCTCACCGGACGCAGGCTCGGCGTCATCATCACCGACACGATGGGCCGAGCATGGCGTGATGGCCTGACAGACAACGCCATTGGCGTTGCTGGGGTCTCGCCTCTAGACGATCACACCGGCAAGCCCGACATGCAGGGACGACTGCTCGAGATGACCGTCATCGCCGTCGCCGACGAGATCGCCAGCGCGGCCGACCTGGTGAAGGGCAAGACGAACGGAAACCCGGTCGCCCTGGTCCGTGGCATGAGCCAGTACGTCACCGAGGCGGATGGCCCCGGCGCTCGCGTCATCGTCCGGCCCGCCGGCGAAGACCTCTTCGGCCTTGGCACCGCCGAGGCAGTCGCGATGGGTCGACGCCGCGCTGTCACCGACCGGCGAACGATCCGACACTTCACCGATGAGCACGTGCCGGACGAGGTGATCTCGGCCGCCGTTGCGGCGGCCGTCACCGCTCCCGCGCCCCATCACACCCAGCCATGGCGCTTCGTCGCCCTTCGACCCGGGACTGCCCGGGATCGAATTCTCGACGCCATGCGGGATCAGTGGGTGGCCGACCTGACGCAGATCGACGCCAAGACCGAGGACTCCGTCAACCGACGAGTGGCACGCGGTGACATCCTGCGCACCGCACCGGTCGTCGTGCTGCCGTTCCTCGAGTTGGCGGACGCTGCGCACGACTACCCGGACGAGCGTCGGCAGGGCTATGAGCGCGACCTGTTCATGGTCGCCGGCGGAGCGGCCGTGGAGAACTTCATGGTGGCGCTGTCCGCAGGGTCCTGGGGATCGGCCTGGATCTCGTCCAGTGTCTTCTGCCCCGAGACGGTGCGGTCCGCGCTCGACCTGCCGACCACCTGGCAGCCGCTCGGCGCTGTTGCCGTGGGCCGGGCCGCGCAGCCGCCAAGCGATCGTCCGGAGCGTTCCCCCGACGCGTTCCTGCGCTGGATCTGACGCCCGCGCACTCTGACGATTTGAACCGCTTGGCGGTCCAGTTCTTGAGAACTGGACCGCCAGTGCTTGTTTTCTTGCGATTTGAACCGGTTACCGGTTCAAATCGCAAGAAAACAACGGATCCCGGGTCAATTCTTCAGAATTGACCCGGGAAGCGGTTCAAATCGCCGGCAGCGGGGCGTCAATCAGGAGTCCGACGAGAAGCGGACGCTCCCGTCCGCGATCTGCGCTCCGGGCCAGACCCGCACGCCGTCCAGGAACTCGTTGCCCCGGCCGATCACGGCACCGTCCCCGATGACCGCACCGCGCAGCACGACGTCGGCACCGATCACGGCACCCACCCCCAC